>WNFR01012130.1_pt1 | contig 16801 bp, 19 predicted proteins | sample 5400221 | NCBI WGS metagenome assembly WNFR01 (sample SAMN13153357, study PRJNA577476) | soil metagenome | isolation source: 40 cm soil under Madrone tree | place: USA:California | collected 2016-06-14
ACGTGTTCTTCGGCGCCGCGGTCGAGGTAAGCGGCGCGACCTGTCCAGTCTGGGCCGACTGGGCTGCTGTCGACCCGTCGGCATTTGTCGCGGTGACCTTGACGCGCATCGTGTGGCCTGCGTCTGCGCCGACGAGCGTGTACGTCTGCTGCGTGCCGTTCGCCACCGACGCACAATTGTTTCCGCCGCCGTTGCAGCGGAGCCACTGGTACGCAAAGCTCGTGGGACTGTTACTCCAGGTCCCGTTCGCCGCGGTCAGCGTCTGGCCGACGGTCGCGGTGCCGCTGATCGTCGGCGGAGCGGTGTTGACGGGCGCCGCCGCCTTGGCCGCGTACGCGGTCCCCGCGAGCGTGAGCCCAATGAGCATTGCAAGGAACGTTGTCCTTCTCATGAGGTTCCTCCTCGCTAGAACAACGAGGAACGCGCGCATTCGGGTGCGTCAGTGCGGGACGGCCGCGAATGGATTGGTGTACTCGGACCGGCGGCGGGGATCGGTGATCCGGTCGTTCGTCAACCCGACTCCGAGCACATAGTTGCCGGATCCCCACGAGCCGGTGTACCCCGTGCCGCCGAACGGCTGGAGATCGTACGCCGCGGGTGCCAGCGTCGATCCGGTCCCGTCCGCGACGTCGACTCTCGGCGTGGGGGAGCACGCGCGTCCGTACCGGCTCGTCCAGCAGACGCGGATGGAGTAGTGGCCGGCCTTGGGATACTCGGCGTGAGAGCCGCGCGCCACGTAGACGACTGGATGCAGGCCGGTCTTCGAAAGCGCCGACCACGCGATCCAGGCGCGCCCTTGATGCTGTGAGTAGCTCGCTCCAAGTGGCGCGCCGTTCTCGAGCACGACGGTGACGCCTTCCCAGTCGGCTTCGTGCTGGTCGTAGAAATCGTTGTAGAGGTAGAACAGCCAGTACTCGATGGCGACTCGCCGCTGGCCGGGCTCGTACGCGAGGTGGAAATAGACCGTGGGCCGCGGGCGTGCCAGCCGGAGCTGCTGCTCGATGACCCGGTACCTCGAGGCCTGGAAGTTGGGCTCGGGGCCACGCACGTCGACATATGTCGGCGTGGATGTGACCGGTAGCGAGAAGAGTGTCGGCTGCGCCTGCGTGAGCGTCCCGTGCGGTGGCGAGCCGGTGCGCAGCACGGCCTTCGTCAGATAGTCCTCGAGCCGCAGCGGGCGGTAGTGCTCGCCCGAGGCGAGACGGAGCACCGGTGCGTACGTCCTCGCGAGCTGGATCGCACTCGCTGCCGGGCGCGGACCCAGCGCCCGGTGCGTGAACGTGCAGGTGATCGTCTCGCTCGAGCTGAGCGCGATCGTCGCCGTGCCGGAGGCGACACCGACAGTCGTGCCGCCGGAAGGATCGACGCACGTGAGCGACGTCAACGTCTGGGGCTGATCGGCTGTCGCTCCCGCCTCGACCAGGCGGTACGGTCCGTCGGCCAGCCCCGAGACCGTCTTGGCGCTCCCGGATGCACCCAGCTGGAAGGCCTGCCCGACGCCGGAGTACGACCACGCAACGCCGGGTTGCGCCGGATCGGTTACCAAGCGGATGACGATCGAACCGGTGTCGGCCGCCCCCGCGGTCGGCGCGCCAACGCCGACGGCGACTGCCATGACCGCAAGAAGGAGCTTCACGCTCCCTCAGTAGGCTCGGCGTCAAAAAACAAACCTGGATAAGGTCCCGAGCACACCGCAAGGTTCGTACCGGGGTTCGCGTCCTCTTCGGTAGACCACCAACGTGGAGGTATCTGGATGGGCGCAAAAAGACGTCTCGCGTTCACCACAGCCGTGTCGATGGCGCTGCTCGTCCCGCTCGCCATCTTCGGTGGCAGTGGTTTCGCGAAGGGCCTTTCATCGGCCTCAGCGCAGTACCAGTACGGCAAGGTGACCGTGTGCCACAAGACGCACTCGGCGAAGAACCCGCACGTCACGATCACCATCAGCGCGCAGGCCGCGGCGAAGATGATCGCTTCCGGCAGAGCGACCGCCGGCCCGTGCGCGGCGTCCACGACCAAGCCGGGGAATCAGAGTCCGGGCAATTCCGGAAATCACGGTCACGGGCACCACTGACGCCTGCGGCACCTCTCCTCACGCGGCCGCCGCTCCGGCGGCGGTCGCGGCGGGGAGGGTGTGACTCAGCAGGCCGAGAAGCGCGAGCAAGGCGAGGATGGTCGCGGCGGCGATCGCCGCGGTGCGCATGCGAGTCCCGAGCGGATTCGTTCCGTGCCGGGTTGCAAGGACGAGGACTGCGCTACCCAATAGGAGTCCTGCCGTGGTCACCGCCGGCAGCTCCCAGTCCCATTCCACGAATGCGTCGACGGCGTAGGCCGCATAGCCTGCGGTGGCTGCGGCGCCCACGCGCGACGCGGCGATCGCCCGCGGCGCGGCGACGAGCGGTGCCGCGAGGCCGAGGAGCAGCAGGATGAGCCCGGGCGGCCCGAGCTCTGCGAGCGTCTCGAGGTAGACGTTGTGGTCGTCCAGCGCGGCGCCGGCTTCCTGGACTCGGCCGTGCTCGAGCCAGACGAGACCGAACGTGCCGGCACCCCCGCCGGCGAGCGGGTGTGCGTCGATCTCCGTCCAAGCCGCGGTCCAGTAGTCCGCGCGATTGGCGCCGACGAGGACCCGGAGCGTCCGGTCGCCACCGAGCTTCGGGAGAGCAGCGACCAGTGTCGCGGACACGACGGCCGCTAGGACGACGGCGACGAGAGCCCGCCGGCTCGGAACGCGGTCACGGTGCAGTCGTCGCCGTCCTGCATTCGCCACCACCCCTGCCGCGGCGACTGCGACCACGAGGGCTGCAGCGACGACGATCCGACCGCGCCGGACCTCGTCGGTCGCGAGCGCCGAGTCGGTCAACCGCGACCAGACGCATGCGCCGACGACGACGGCGACAGGGCCGGCGAGGCGCAGGGCCGTCGATCCCAGAGAACGCCGACGCGGATCGAGCCAGAGAAGCGCGAGTGCAGCAGCCGTCGCCGCGATCGAGCCGCCGCGGCTCTCACTGAGGACGAGCGCGGCGGCGAGCACCGGCACGCCGGCGGCGGCAACTGCGCGGACGGCGCGGCTGCGGGCATGTGCGGAAAATGCAAGGCTGAGCGGAACGGCGAGTGCTGCGAGCGCCGCGATCGCATTCGCATAGCCGGTCGGCCATGACAGCAACGCCCCCTGGTTTCCGGAGATGCGGTGCTGCGGCGAGATCGTCAGATAGCGCGTCAACCCCACGGCGACGACGACCTCGATCGAGACGAGCAGTGCTCCGACGAGGTTGCGGGCGCCGAGCCTGCTACAGGCCGTGACGACGACCGCCGCCGCGGCGAGGTAGGCGAGGTCGCGACGCGCCTCGAGCATCGTCTGAGCGGGCAAAGCGGACCAGGTGCGCGAGAGGAGCGTCCAGGCGGTCAGCAGTGCGAGTGCCGCGAGCAATCCGGCGGCGAGGCGGTCGATGCGCACCTCGCCCGCCAGGACGAGCGCGAGGATCGCCACCCAGAAGAAGAGCACCGCCGCCCATACCCAGGAGTGGGGGAAGAACCCTGCCTGGTCGAACGCGAGTGCAGCGGTGAAGGCCGCGATGACCATCGGCGCCGCGCGCACTGGAACACCAGGCATCGCCTCAGTATCGCCGCGCATGGGCGCGTGTAGCGTGTGCGCCCGTGCCCGAACGCGTCCTCACGCTGCGCGAGCTGAACCGCACGACGCTTGCGCGCCAGCTCCTGCTCGAGCGCAAGCGCGTTGCGCCCGCTGCACTGATCGAACGGCTCGTCGGGATGCAGGCGCAATGGCCGTCCGCGCCGTACGTCGGTATCTGGACGCGCACGACCGGCTTCCGGCGCGAGGCGCTCGAGCGCGAGCTCGCGCGCGGCACCGTGGTCAAGGCCACCGTCATGCGGCAGACGCTCCATCTCGTCACGCGCCGCGACTACGCGCTCTTCCGCGCGGCGATGAGCGAGACGAACTTCCCGTGGGAGTCGGCCGCCGCAAAGCGGCTCGCGCCGGCGATGCGAGCGCTGGCCGCGGCAGGCCCCGTCACCACCACGGAAGCGCTCGCTCACCTCGAACGCGCCCATGGCCTCAAAGGCATCGATGTCCGCCGCGCCTGGCGCGGGGCCCGCGCCAGCGCCCACCTCCTCCACCACGAGACGGCCTTCTGGAATGCACGGCCCGAAGGACGATTCGTCGCGATCGACGAGCCTGAACCGCACGTTCCCGTCGAGGCGCGGGCCGAGATGCTGCGGCGTTACCTCGCCGCGTTCGGACCGTCGTCGCGCCGCGACATCGGCCTCTGGAGCATGATGCACGTCCCTGAGATCACCGCCGCACTCGAGCGCCTCGACCTGCGCCGCTTCCGGGGCGAGCAGGGCCGCGAGCTACTCGATGTCCCGCGTGCGCCGCTTCCGGACGCCGACACGCCGGCGCCTGTGCGCTTCCTCCCGAAGTGGGACAACGTCCTGCTTGCGCACGACGACCGAAGGCGCATGCTCCCTGAGCCGTACCGGAAGACGATCGTCGGCAAGAACGGCGACGTAGCGCAGACGTTTCTCGTCGACGGCTTCGTCGCCGGCACGTGGCTCCTCGAGAGAGGGCGAGTCGTCCTCGAGCCGTTAGGGCGGCTTTCGCGCGCGACGCGAAGCGAGCTCGAAGACGAAGCTGCACGCCTGGAAGCGTTCCTCGGTTAGGCGACGGCCTTCACGTTGAGATAGACCGGGCCGGTGCGCGCGCACGCCTCGAACGGCAGCGGGACGACCTTCGACGCGGTCTGGTTCGGCGGATAGACCCGCAGCGCGGCGGCGGCGGTGCGGTGGCATTTCGCCGGGGGGAAGTTCCCTGCGACGACGATCTGCAGGACCGCGCTCGCCGTCGCCCCGTTCGCAAGGCGGACGACGCGCGGAGTGGACGGATTCCGCCCGCCGGGGCTGCCGAGCGCGTGGCCGCGCAGGTCGAGCGCCGACACGCCCGGATACCCGGCGAGTGAGCACGTGCGGCCGGACTGGTTCGTGAACTTCAACGTGACGTAGGTGCTCCCGGCGGCCGCGTTCCCGTTCGTGTCGACCCAGACCACGAGGCCCGCGGTCTTGCAGGCCGCCGGCGCGGCGGCCGGTGCGACGCCGGCGGTTGTCGCGGCCGCGCCGAGCGCGGCGGCGAGGAGGAGTGCATTTCGTTTCATGTCGTGTTCCTCTCAGTTCAGGCGGAAAGGCGCGCTGACGTCAAGATAGGCGCACGGGTGGTAGTAGACGTCGAGCGCGAGACAGCGCTTGGGTCAGATCTCGAAGTACGCCCCGTTCACAGACTCCTCGCACCCGTCGGCTGCCCTGGTCTCGCCCCGGGATGGAGGACCAGGGCAATCGACGGGCGCGAGCCGGCCGTGGATCGGACAATGTCGGCCAACCGACCCGAAGGAGATGACGCCCATGTTCGGCAACGTGCGCACTCCATCCCTCGACGGCGCAACGGAGTGGATCAACTCCGAGCCTCTGACGCCGGCCGACCTGCACGGTCACGTCGTCCTGTTCGACTTCTGGACGTACACGTGCATCAACTGGCTGCGCACCCTGCCGTACATCCGCGCCTGGTCGCGGAAGTACAAGGACGACGGGCTCATCGTAATCGGCGTCCACACACCGGAGTTCGAGTTCGAGCACGACCTGGAGAACGTCCGTCACCAGGTGAAGGCCATGGGCGTCGACTACCCGGTCGCCGTCGACAACGACTACAAGGTTTGGGATGCCTTCGCCAACCGGTACTGGCCGGCGCTTTACATTGCCGACAAGGAGGGCGTGATCCGCGACCACCACTTCGGCGAGGGCCGATACGAAGAATCGGAGCGCGTCATCCAGGAGCTCCTCGGCGTCGAGCGCGAGCTCGTGTCGGCCGAAGGCGCCGACTTCGAGGCGCCGGCGGACTGGAACGACCTCGGCTCCCCCGAGACGTACCTCGGCTACGAGCGTGGCGACGGCCGTTCCGACATCGCTCCCTCGGAGCTGCGGCGCAACCAATGGACGCTGTCCGGCGACTGGAGCGTGCGCCCCCAGGGCGTGGCGCTCAACGAGCCGGGCGGCGGGATCGCGTACCGGTTCCACGCACGCGATCTCCATCTCGTGCTCGGGCCGTACAACGGAACCGGCTCGGTGCGCTTCCGCGTCCTCGTCGACGGGGAGGCGCCGGGCGAGTCGCACGGAAGCGACGTCGACGACCAGGGCAACGGCGTCGTCTCGGAGCAGCGCCTCTACCAGCTGATCCGGCAGCACGGTCACATCGACGACCGGACCTTCGAGATCACGTTCCTCGATCCCGGCGTCGAGGCGTACGTGTTCACGTTCGGCTAGACCGACGAGAGCTTGCGCGGCAGCGCGCGCCGGAGCTCTCGGCGGGAGGTCACCCCGAGCTTGGGGTACACCTTCCGCAGGTGCCACTCGACTGTGCGCGCGCTGATGAAGAGCAGCGCGCCGATCTCGGGATTGGTGTAGCCGTCGGCCGCGAGCCGCGCGATCTCGGACTCCTGCGCGGTCAGGTCGCCGCGCGTCTCGTCGACTCGCTTGCGCGCCGTCTCGCCCGTTGCCTGCAGCTCGCGCTGTGCGCGCGCCGCGAACCCACGCGCGCCCATCTCGGTGAGCAGCTCGTGGGCCGCGCGCAGGTGCTCGCGCGCGTCGATGCGCCGGTTCTCCCGCCGTAGCCACTCGCCGTACACGAGGTGCGCGCGCGCGAGCGCGAACCGGATCCGCGTGCGGCCCAGCCGCTCGATCGCCTCGCGATAGAGACGCTCCGCTGCGTCGCCCTCACTCATGAGCGCGCACGTGCGGGCCTCCGTGCCGCGCGCCCAGTCGGTGCGGCTTGCGCGGGCCATCGCCATGAACCGCAGGAGCGCCCAGCCCGCGCGGTCGGCGTCGCCGCTCCGGACGGCGGCCTCGACCAGCTCCGAGGCGACCCAGGTCGAGGATCCGAGCTCGTCGGGCTGCTCGGCGACCCATTCTGCGGCGGCGAGCGCGTCGTCCCAGCGGCCGAGGCCGTTGAGCAGCTCGGCGCGCGTCCACTCGGCGCTGATCAGCCACATGCCTTCGCCCCGGCGGGCGACGTCCTTCCGCCGCGCGACGAAGAGCGCGAGCGCTTCGTCCTCGTCGCCTGCCCAGGCGGCCAGCGTCAGCGCGCCCTGGGACGCGACCATACTCCCGTTCGCCTCGATCGCCGCGTCCGCCTCGGCGGCGAGAGACCGCGCACGCGAGACGTTGCCGCACATGAGCTCCACGCGCATGCGCTCCGCGAGGGCGAACGGGAGAATCCCGAGGGCGCCGGCATGACGCGAGAGCGAGACCAACCGCTCGGTTAGCTCGTCCCAGGCGGCGTCGTCGCCAAGCGTGCGCGCGACGTGCGACGCGAGCCAGAGCCAGCGCAGCGCGTCCTCCTCCGCGATCTGTTCGTCGCGGAATCCGTTCACGGCCTCCTGCAGGATCGGTGCTGCTGCGCCGTGGCCTTGCGTCGTGAGCGTGGCGAGGCCGTGCAGGAGCAGGTCAGCCGGACGGTCGCTCGCCTCGCCCAGGTGAGCGGCGCGAACGGCGGCAGCGATGTCGCGCACGCCGGCGGACTCCACGAACCGTCCTGCAAACAGCGCCGCGAAGAACGCGTCGAGGTATGTGGCGCGCGCAAGAGATGGGTCGAGCGGCTCGAGTCGCTTCGCCGCGTCGAGCAGGAGTGGAGGAGCGTCACGGCCGCCGTTCACGACGAACGCGATCTGCGCGCGAACGAGCTCGGCCCGCGCATGCTGGAGCTCGTCGAGCGGCCCGGCTTCGGCGAGCGCGAGCAGACGCAGCGCCGAGTCGGGCGCGCCCGCCATGTACTTCGCGTGCGCCGCCGCGAGCGCGCGCTGCGCGCGGCGTTCCGGCGTCGGCGTCAGCGCGGCGGCTCGCTCGAGAAACGCGGCCGCCGCCGCGAGCCCACCGCGCGCATGCGCGCGATCCGCAGAGCGCTCGAGCTCGCCGGCGACGTCCTCGTCGAGCCCCACGGTCGCCTGGGCGCGATGCCACGCTCGCCGGTCGGGATCGCTATCCGCGTTCGTGGCGTCGGCGAGCGCGCGATGCACCCGGATTCGTGTCTCGGGCGCCGCGGCGCGGTACACGGCCGAGCGTACGAGCGGATGGAGGAAGCGGACGCTGTTGTCGAACTCGATCAGGCCGTCAGCCGATGCCGGCGTTGCGGAGTCGGGATCGACGCCAAGCGCAGTGGCTGCCCTCCACACGAGGACTGGGTCGCCGACCGGCTCCGCCGCCGCGACGACCAGCAGCAGCCGGGTCGAGGCGGGCAGCGGCTCCAGTCGCCGGCGGAAGCTCTCTTCAATGCGCGTCGCCAGCGCGCTGGTGTCGGGCAGGCCGAAGCCGCCGGCGAGCTCGGCGGGCGTCACGCCGCGCGGAAGCTCGAGCAGTGCGAGCGGGTTGCCTCGCGTCTCGGCGACGATCCGGTCGCGAACCTGCTCGTCGAGCGCTCCGGGGATCGCCGACTCGAGCAGGGCGCGCGCGTCGGCGTCGTCCAAACCGTGTACCTCGAGCTGTGGGAGCCCATCCAGGTCTAGCTCGTTGAGCAGCTCGCGCACCGCGAGCACGAGGCCGATCCGCTCCGACGACAGTCGCCGCGCGACGAAGGCGAGGGCGCGTCGCCCGACTCGAGCCCGAACGCGATGCGCAGCGCACCGCGCTGCGGACGGGGAAGGCTATCCAGCCGGTCCGCGAGCGGCATGCACAGTTGCTGTAGGCCGGCGTACGGGAGCTCCATCTCCGACTCGACGCCGTGCGCCCGCGCGATGCGGCATCCGGCTGCGCGCTGCGCCAGGTGCTCGAGGAGCGCCGTCTTCCCGATGCCGGCCTCGCCGTGCAGGACGAGGGCGTGGCTCTCGCCCGCGCGAACGTCGGCGAGGAGGCGGTCGAGAACGTCGATCTCGCTGTGCCGACCGCGAAGCTCGAGCCCGTGCCTCACCGGTTGATCACTGCGTCCGTGATCCCGTCGATCGCTCGGAGCCTATCTGCCAGCTCCTCGGTCAGGCCGTAGCGCGACGCGAGCTCGTCCGTCGACGTGTAGCTGACATTCGTCTGCAGGCCGTTCGTCCACACGAGGACCTTGAGCGGGAGATCGAGCGCGGCGAGCGGCGCGGATTCCATCACCGGCGTGCCCGCGACCGGGCTGCCGAAGATGACGACCTTCGTGTCGCGCAGCTCGAGGCCGACGGCAGCGGCCGCACCGCTGTGGTCGATCACGGTGAAGAGCGTGAGGCCGCGGTCGGCGACGATTGCTGTAAGCCGCGCGATCGTGTCCTCCACGGAGTGGGGGCTGACCTTCGTCACGACCCCGACGGTCTTGCCGCTCATCCTGATGTTGTTACGCCAGCCCTGGCGTGTTCGTCGTCGGCGATTCCCGCGACCTGCTGCGGATCGCGCGCAAGCAACGCCTTTCCTTCACGGTCGGAGTGGCGCGCACCGCGGTGGTGCTCCACCGTGTGCTGAGCAGGAAGCGTGGCCAGCGCGAGGACCATCCCCGCGATGACCGTGCCGACGAGCAGTGCGCGACGACTGCCCGCGCCCGCAACGACGTCGAGCGCGTGGCGTCGCCAGTCGGCGACTCCGTCCCGAAAGACGCGCGCGAGGTAGGCGAGCACATGTACGGCTGTCAGCACTCCCCAGGCGATGAAGCTGAAGGTGTGCAGCGTCCGTAGCTCGCCGCCGCGGCGGCCGACGACGATCATTGCCACGCCGGTGCCGAAGAGCGCCAGGGTCGAGGCGACGAGCAGAGGGGCGAACATCCGCAGCGCGAGCCGCGGCGGCCCGGCGAGCCGGTACGGCTTGCTCCCTGCGTAATACCGCACGAACCGCCAGCCGGTACTCGCGAGCTTCAACGCGACCGGTGGGAGCAGTAGCAGCCCGAGAAAAAGATGGACGTTCAGGTACGTCCCGAGCGCAAGCGTCGTCAGCGTCTCGACCGCGAGCAGCACGAGCAGGACGAGCCCCGTCGAACTGGTCAGCCGCTCGTTGCCGATCGGCCCCGAGTCGTCCGACTTCATCCCGGGATCGTGCCTGACTCAGCGGCCGATGTAACAGGACGTTGCGGAGCCGAGCGCGATCTCGATGTGGCCGACGTTCGCGAGATGCACAGCCACCCGACCGCCGAACCCGCTCGCGGGCACGTCCGGCGATATGCCTCCCGGGGTTGCGGCGACGGCAGCCGAGGCCGTGGTCGCGAGGGTGAGAGCGACCCTCAGCATGGGCGCATCGTTTCCCGCTGTCAGCGCGAAAGCACTTGACTCAAATGAGTCAAATTTCCGAGCTCCGGACACCGCCGTAGAATCGGCGGGTGCGGAGGGCGTACGCGGGCGGGGCGGCAGGTGCGGGGTGCTTCGTTGCGGTCGCTCTGGCCGTCGCTGCGACGCGCCACGCCGCGCATGTGCAGTCGACGCCGATCGTCCCGCACGGTGCGTGGAAGCCGGTGTGGGTCGCGAGCGTCGTCGTGGCGCTCGCGCTCGGCGGCATCGGCGTGCTGCTCGCGCGCCGGCGGATGCTCGGTCTCCGCGCCGCGATCGTCGTCGCGGTCGCCGTCCAGGTCGTGCCACTGTTCGGCCCGCTGATCCTCTCCCAGGACGCGTACCTGTATTGGGCCGAGGCGCGGGTCATCACCGTCCATCATGCGAACCCGTACGCCGTGACGCCCTCGCGGTATCCCGACGACCCGGCCACGCGGGCCGCATCGCCCGAGTGGCGCACGCAGACCGAGCCGTACGGCCCGGCTTGGGCGGCGGTCGGGACGCTGCCCGCGCTCGTCGCGGGCCGCTCGGCCGACCTCGCCCAGTTGCTCTACCGCGCGCTGGCGACCGCTGGGATCCTCGTGATCCTCGGCCTGCTGGCGTTCCGGACGCGCAGCGCGGCCGCCGTCGCGCTCGTCGGCTGGAGCCCGCTCGTCGCGCTGCATTTTGCGGGAGGCGGGCACAGCGACGCGCTGCTCATGGTGTTCTTCGTCGCCGCCGTCGCCTTCGGCTCGCGCGCGGTCGGCGGCGCGGCGTGGCCTGCGGCCGCCATGTTCAAGGCTTTCCCGGTCGTATTCCTCCCGCTCGACCTCGCGCGCACGCGCCTGCAGCGTCCCCGCCGTTTCTGGATGGGACTCGTCGCGGCGACCGTGCTTCTCATCGCGGCCGCGGTCGCCGCCTTCGGCACCCACTGGATCTCGACATCCGTGATCGCCGCACACGGGAGCTCGGGAATGGGCGGCGTCCACTTCCTCACCGAGGCCGGCGTCAGACACCGGACCGCAGTCGTCATCGCAGCGCTCGTGTTCGCCGCGGTGTACCTCGTCCTGCTCCGCGAGGCGTGGCGGCGCGGACGGTCGCACCTCGGCTTCGCCGCCGCCGCGCTCTGCATGTGCTCGAGCCTGCTCCGGCCGTGGTACGGCCTCTGGCCGCTCGCACTCGCGGCGGTCGAGGAGGACGGTCTCTCGCAGGTGGCCGCCTACGCGCTCTCGGTCTACCTTTTGGTGTTTGATGCCCTTCCGACCTGAGCTACAGTCGTCGTGATGCTGTCGGTCGTCGTGCCGGTCTTCAATGAGGAAGACACTCTGCGCGAGCTGCACAGCCGCCTCTCGGGAGCGCTTCCCCCGGTCGAGGTGTGGGAGATCATCCTCGTCGACGACGGCTCGGCCGACGGTTCGTGGCCGCTCATGCGCGAGCTGTCCGCGGTCGATCCGAGACTCCGGCTCGTCCGTCTCTCCCGGAACTTTGGACATCAGGCGGCGATCACCGCAGGTCTCGAAGCGGCCAGGGGCGAGGCCGTCGTCGTCATCGACGCGGACCTGCAGGACCCGCCGGAGCTCATTCCCGAGCTCGTCGCGCGCTGGCGCGACGGATACGACGTCGTGTACGCAGTCCGGGCGGAGCGCACGGGCGAGAACCCTGTCCGCCTGCTCGCGATCTCGCTCTTCTACAAGCTGTTCCGGCGGATCGCGGGAGGCGACATTCCTGCGAACGTCGGCGACTTCCGGCTCGTGTCGCGGCGGGTCGTGGACGCCCTCATGGCGATGCCCGAGCGTGCCCGCTTCCTCCGGGGCATGACGAGCTGGGTCGGGTTCAAGCAGACCGGCGTCGAGTACCGGCGCGACCCACGCTACGCCGGCTCGTCGAAGTACCCGCCCCGGAAGCTGGTGCGCCTCGCGCTCGACGGGATCGTCTCCTTCTCCACGATCCCGATCAAGCTCGTCGCGTGGCTCGGGTTCGCGCTCGTCGTGTTCTGCCTCGTCGTTCTCAGCTGGACGCTGTACACGCGCTTCTTCACGAACTCCGCGCCGCAGGGCTGGACGTCGCTGCTCGTGGTCGTGCTCCTGTTGGGCGGCGTCCAGCTGCTCAGCCTCGGCATCATCGGCCAGTACGTGGCGCGCATCTTCGACGAGGTCAAACAGCGGCCCCTCTATCTCGTGGCAGAGACGGTCGAGACCCCGCGTGCCGAGTTCATCGCGGATACGTCCACGCTGAACGCGGGCGTGTAGCGTTAACGCGGTTTCGGTCGTGCCGATGATCGACGACGGCGTGGACGGGCTTCGGCATCGTCCTGTGTGAGCCGCCGTAGCGCGGCGACCGCGCCGGCGAGCTCCTTGCGCTCCGCTGCCCCGAGCGGCTGGATGCGTCGCCGCAGCACCTCGGTGCGCATCGCGAGCGCCGCCTCCAGCATCGTGATGCCGGGCCTTGTGATGGCGACGTTGACAACGCGGCCGTCACACGGATCCGGCTGACGCTCGACCCAGCCCTGGTCCTCGAGCCGTGAGACGAGCGTCGTCATCCCCGGCTGGCTGACGAATTCGGAGGCAGCGAGGTCGGTGATCCGCTTCGAGCCGTCCCGCAGAGTGGCGAGGACGGAGAGGGACGTGCGGTTGACGTGGACGCCCTCCCGGATGAGCAGCCGCGCGACCTCGGTGATCGCTGCAGCCAGCTCCTCACTGAGTTTCTCTGCGCTCACGACGCAACCAATACGGAAACCTCACGACGTAACCCACAGGGAAACATATACCGTGATTATGTAATTCGTCCAGGGAGGGGTGATGAGGAGACTCATTGCTTCAGTGCTCGTGCTCTCCGCTCTGGTGGTGGGAAGCGCAAGCGCTGCGCCGCAGCACACAGCTGCCACGACGGCGATCACCGTGAATGCCGGCGAGTTCTTCTTCAAGTTCTCGAAGAGCTCGATCCTCAAGCCGGGCACGGTCGCCTTCACCGTCAAGAACGTCGGGCATCTTGCCCACGACTTCAAGATCAACGGCAAGAAGACGCCGCTCATCCAGCCTGGGAAGTCCGCCACGCTGAAGGTCGTCTTCACGTCCGCGAAGAAGTACCCATATCTCTGCACCGTTCCCGGCCACGCCGCCCAGGGCATGCAGGGCAAGTTCACGGTCCGGTGAGAGGAGACATCATGCCCAGGTTTCGTGTGACCGCCGTCGCCGCAGCGATCGTCGTCGCGGCCGCGGTGGTCGGGGGTGCAAGCTCGCACGGCTTCGCAAACGGGACTCCGCCGCCGGAGCTCGGCGAGAACGCCGCCACCGGTTGGCCGGCGCACAACTTCGACCTGTCGAACTCGAGGGCCAACCTCCAGACCGACATCAACTCGACGAACGTCGCGACGCTCAAGCAGAAGTGGGCGTTCAAGCTTCCGTACTCGGGAGCGTTCGGCGCGTTCACGTCCAACCCGATCGTCCTCAACAACGTCGTCTATTTCGAAGATCCCGACTCGAACGTGTACGCGCTCGATCAGAGCACGGGCGCGGTCAAGTGGGTGCACAAGTACAAGTCGATCACACCGTCCGGCGGCCCGAACGGCGTCGCCTTCGGTTACGGCCTGGTCTTCGGCGCGACCGAGAACAAGCTGTTCGCGCTCGATCCGTCCACCGGAAAGCAGGTTTGGATCTCCAAGCAGCTGACGACGAGCAAGACCGAGGGCATCGACATGGCGCCGCAGCTCTATGGCGGCAAGGTGCTCATCTCGACCATCCCGGGCAGCTCGACGAGCTTCTACGCGGGGAACGCGTACGGCAAGGTGTACGCGCTCGACGCGAAGACGGGGAAGGTCGACTGGATGTTCTCCACCGTCCAGGGCGGCGAGAAGCTCTGGGGGAACTCGAAGGTGAACAGCGGCGGTGGCCTGTGGTATCCGCCGTCGGTCGACAGCCAGGGCCGCGTGTTCCTCGGGGTCGCCAATCCGGCGCCCTGGCCCGGCAATGCGAAGTTCCCGAACGGCTCCAGCCGTCCGGGGCCGAACCTGTACACCAACTCCCTCGTCGCGCTCGACGGCGACACGGGCAAGGTGCTCTGGTACCAGCAAGTCAGCCCGCATGACCTGCGCGACTACGACTTCCAGATCTCGCCTATCATCACGACGCTGAACGTCGGCGGGACGCAGACGGAGGCCGTCATCGGGGCCGGCAAGTCCGGGAAGGTCATCGCCTTCAGTGCCGACAACGGCAAGCGCCTGTGGACGCGGAACGTCGGCCTGCACAGCAACGACAGCGGGCCGCTGCCGGCGAAGAAGGCCGTTCCCTACTGCCCGGGTGCGCTCGGCGGCGTCGAGACGCCCATGGCATTGGCCGGTGGGACGGTGTTCGCCCCCTGGGTCGACCTCTGCTTCAAGGGAACGTCGTCGAACGGGTTCGTCGGCGGCCTCGACATCAGCAAGGGGAAGGGCGGTCTCGCCGCGATCGACGCGTCGACCGGCAAGATCGTTTGGTCGCACAAGTACCCGACGCTCGACGTCGGGGCAGCGACGGTCGCGAACGACGTCGTCTTCACGGAGACGTACGACGGCACGATCTACGCGTACTCGGCGAAGACCGGATCCGCCCTCTGGCAGGTGAAGGCCCCGAACGGGATCAACTCGTTCCCGGCGATCACGAAGAACATGCTCATCGTCGGCGCCGGAGCACCGGCGTCGAAGAAGCCGCTGAACGAGATCATCGCGTACTCGCTCAACGGTCAGTAGCGCAAACGGTGCCGCGCGCGCTCCCGGACGCGCGCGGCACCTTCCTACCTGAAGATGTTCACCGCGCGCGCCGCCACGAGCAGGATCGTGATCGCGGAGACGCCTGACTCGGAGAGCATGAGCAGCTTCGCCCACCGGCTGAGCGGCATCGCGTCGGTGGGGCTGAATGCGATCGAGTTCGTGAACGACACATAGATGTAGTCCACGAGCTGCGGGTACCAATTCGGCGCGGCGAGCTGCGGGTTCTCCATCTGCGGGAACTGGAAGTCCGGAGGCGGCGGGTCGGGTTGCGCTCGCCGCACCGGGCCGCCTCTGTCGAAGCCCCAGTAGAGCAGGCCGAACGAGATGACGTTCGTTGCCCAGACGGTCATCGCCTTGAGCAGGAGCTGGCCGCCGCTCTTCTCGTCGCCGTGCACGAGCGACACGATGAGCGCGACGACGAGGAACGCGTTGGTGAGCTCCACGACGCCGAGCAGCGACAGTGCGACCATGCGTCGGCGGCCCGTCTGCTCGAGCCGGTGTCGCGGGCGGTCGAACGCGAGCGGGACGAGCAGTGCCGCCTCCGGGCCGACGCACACGAGCCAGACCCACCATGGGAGCCCGGCGAGCGTCCAATGCTCTTTCAGGCTGACGAGCGCGAGCACGACCTGGAGCCCGATCACGATCAGCACGGCCGGCGCCGCTTCCCAGCGGGACTCGAATGCCTCTTCCTGGTCGACGTTCCTCGTCATCGAGCGCGCTCGAGCGCGTCGACGACTTCGTCGAGCGTGCCGTCGGCGTCATCCCAGTGCCAGTGCTGAAGGTATGCGTCGCTGCCGGTGAGGCCCTGCTCCATCGCGCGCCGGTCGATCTCCTGCTGGAACCAGTCGGAGAGCTGCCGCTTCGTGTCGCCGTCCTTCACGAGGGACGGCACGTCCTGCCAGTAGAGGACCTGGACCGTCACCGGTTCTGGACGTAGCGGTACCCGAAGCGGCCCTTGATGCAAAGGTTGCCGCGCGTGACGTCGTGGTCGTCGGGCGACGTGATCTTGACGATCTCGCCCTCCTGGACGTGCATCGTCAGATTGCAACCGACGCCGCAATACGGACACACGGTGTCGACCTCGTCCTGCTTCTCCTCGTCCCACGTGCCCGACTCGCGCATCTCGTACTCGCTCGACGCCATCAGCGCGCCGGTCGGGCAGACGGCGACGCAGTTGCCGCAGTACACGCACGCCGACTCGGGCAGCGGGACGTCGAGCTCGGTGGAGATGTGCGCGCCGAACCCGCGCCCGGCGACGGTGATCGCAAACGTGTTCTGGTGGTCGACGCCGCAGGCCTCCACGCACTTGTAACAGAGGATGCACTTCGAGTAGTCGCGCACATACAGGTCGTTGTCGATCTTCACCGCCTGCGCGACCGTCAGCGAATCGGGCCCGAAGCGCTCGGGCTCCGCGCCGTAGCGCTCGATGTATGCGAGCGCATCCGGTGCGGTGGAGAGGTCGGCGGACGAGCCGAGCAGCTCCATAACCAGGCGCCGGCTCGTGCGCACGCGCTCCGAGTCGGTGTGCACGACCATGCCGTTCTCCGCCTTGCGCGAGCACGCGGGGACGAGCGTGCGCGCGCCCTCGAGCTCGACGACGCACACGCGGCACACGTTCACCGGCGTGAGCGTGTCGCCGTAACAGAGGGTCGGCTGCTCGTTCCCGAGCATGCGACACGCATCGAGGATCGTCGAGCCTTCGAAGACGCGAACGGGCTCGCCGTCGACCGACAGCTCGATCATCTTCTTCGGCGTTGAGAGCGCGACGGTGCTCATGCGAACACCTTGAGGTTCACGATCGCGGACG
>WNFR01006977.1_pt1 | contig 16787 bp, 20 predicted proteins | sample 5400221 | NCBI WGS metagenome assembly WNFR01 (sample SAMN13153357, study PRJNA577476) | soil metagenome | isolation source: 40 cm soil under Madrone tree | place: USA:California | collected 2016-06-14
CGACTGTTCGGGTTCAGGCTATGCCGGCCGGCGCCACACGCTCCCTCGCGGCCTCGACGACCAGGTTACATTCGGGCTACCGGCCGGGCTCGGTCAGCCAGCTTAGCTCAACAAACCAAGCAATGCCGAGATAGGAGGTCAAACATGCCGCTCTACATGTACCAGGTCGCCTACACCCCGGAGTCTTGGGCGGCCCAGCTCAAGAACCCGCAGAACCGAGTTGAAACCGTCGGCCGTCAGGCGTGCGAGGCCGTCGGGGGTAAACTCGTCGGTGGTTGGTATTGCTTCGGCGAGTATGATGCCGTCTTCATCTGCGATGTGCCCAACAACGAAAGTATGTCGGCAATCGCTCTGGCCGTTGCTGCTGGCGGCGCCGCCAAGGCCGGCAGGACGACCGTCTTGATGACGGGGACCGAAGGCGTGGGGGCCATGAAGAAGGCGGACGCCGTCGCTAAGACATATAAGCCCGCCCGCTAAGCAAGAAGTCGTCGGGCTTCGATCACCCGTATCAGTGCCTCGAGCCGCTCGGCCTTTCGCCGCCGGCTTGCCGACGCGGATGCGGGTGCACAGCATCAGCTTGCCGGAGATGACGCGCAGAATGGCATAGTGCCTGCGAAGCGCCCGGCTGAACATGCCCCGAGTTCGGCACGTTTTCCGCCGTCATCGGCTAGACAACGAACGCACCATCCCTCGGGATAGGGAGCGACCGAAGAGCCTACCCGAGGCATCGGCACGCCTTGCGGCAGTATCGTTTGCGCCGGTATTTGAGGAAGAACTGCGCCCAGCTTGTTATGTCGAAATCGCTGGCCCATTCCGGTAGCGGCCGCCCCCGAACCGCACCGAAGAGCCGATTTCGGGCGAAAGGCAAATCGGTCAACACTGCCGCGCCGACCTCGGCTGCCGTCGGGATCACTCGCTTCTCGGCGGCGCGATCGGCGAGAGAATAATTGACCTGGAGAAAGTCCGGTTTCTCGCGCCGGAGCACCGCTTCGACGGCGTCGAAGTCACCTCCGAATGAGGTTGTGATACCGATGTACCGGCAGAGACCTTGCGACTTCCATTCGCGCAGCATCTCTAGATCCTGGTTCGGATCGTTGACGTTGTGGACCTGCATCAAATCAACCCGGTCGGTGCGAAGCCGCTGCAAAGAAGCACGAAGCTCTGCCGCCCCGGTGTTGCGGTCGTATTCTTCGAGCTTCGTCGCGAGAAAAGCCCGGCCTCTCAGTTCGGCTGTGGCGAGAAGGTCGCCGACAACGCTCTCCGCGGTGCCGTAGGAAGGTGCTGTATCAATGAGTTTGCCGCCGCCCGCGACCAGGGTCCTGATCACCTCCGCACACGCCTTTCGACGAACGGGATCATCACCGACCTCGAAGACCTGAGAGGTGCCGAGCCCGACCGAGGGCAAGCTCTCGCCGGAATGCGGAATCGGCCGCGCGATCAATCGGGAGGGGGGCCCCGTTTTCTCTTCGGCGAGAGCCGGCAATCCGGGCAACCAAGCCATGGCGGCGAGCGCCGCGCTAGACGCCAGCACCCGGCGTCGAGAGGGGGAGTAACAAGTGCGCATCGCGTCAGTTTCCGCTTTACTTCGGCTGAGGTCGGCATGCCGCGACGAAGTTACTTGGGACCGTCCTGCAGGTGTCATACGCGTCTGCACGGTACAGCATTCCTTCACGGCGCGTCACTTCCCGGCAGAGCCATGTCATCCCCATCCTGCTCGAAACAAGCTTCGGCGGCGCAACACCGCTCGCGTGATCGTGATCGGCGCTGGGGTAGGCTGGGCGTATGTTTCAGGCAATCGCACTCCTTTCAAAGGAGTCCTTGGTGGCGACGGACCCATCGTCTGAGCTTGGCCGCCGTGCTTTTCTTCGCGTGATGGCCGGCACGGCCATGCTCGCCGTCCTGGCGGCTACGCCGTTCAGCGCGCTGGCGCAAACGGCGCCCGCCCGGCCCGCGCCCGGAGGCGTACCGCTTAAGATCGGCGTGATCGGCGCCGGCCGCGAAGGCGGCGCGCTCGGCACCGCTTTCGCTAAGGCGGGTCACCCGATCATGTTTTCATCGCGCCACCCCGAACAATTGAACGATCTCGTCGCCAGCGCCGGACCTCTCGCGAAAGCCGGTACGGTGGAGCAGGCGGTAGCCTTCGGCGATGTCGTGCTCCTCGTCGTGCCTTATTCCGCGGTAGAGCAGATAGGCAAGGATTACGGCAAAGCGCTCGCCGCAAAGCCGCTGGTCATCGATGTCAGCAATCCGATCGCCCGGCGCGATGGCGAGGATCTCGTGAAATCGGTCGATGCTCTGGGCGGCGCTGGCCTCGCCACCCAGAAGCTGCTGTCGGGCGCTCATATTGTCCGGGCATTTAACGCGATCGGATCCGGCAAACTCGGCGAACTTGGTGAGCGCAAGGGCGAGATCGGTGTGCCGATCGCCGGCGATGACCCGAACGCGATCACGCTGGCAACCGGCCTTATCAGGGAAATCGGATTCGAGCCGGTGCTGGTCGGTGGCCTGGCGATGGGAAAATATCTGGTGCCCGGCACCCCGCTGGGGGGTGAGCATACCCCGGCCGAGCTCAAGCAGATCGCCTCGACGCTGAAATAGGCCAGACGCTGAGCCGCCCCGCGAGAGCGCGTTGACCGAGCCGGCCTCGCCGACCGGTGTTTTTCCCGCACACACCCGGTTCGCCTACCGGGTGCTGCAGCGGGTCGTCGCAGTACCGCCGGAGGAAGCGCGGGTCGTCTGGTGGTGCTGGCTTTATATTTTCGCCGTCCTGTCCTCGTATTACATCATGCGGCCCATGCGCGAGCAGATGGGGGTCGCCGGCGGCGTCAATAATCTTCAATGGCTCTTCACCGGCACCCTTGCCGGCATGCTGCTGTTGAACCTGCCCTTTGCATGGCTCGTCAAGAAATTGCCGCGGCGACGGTTCATCCCGCTCACCTACCGTTTCTTCGCCGCAAATATCTTGTTGTTTGCGGCGGCTCTACATTTTGCCGACAAGGCGCAGACAGTTTGGATCGGGCGAGCCTTTTTCATCTGGGTCTCGGTCTACAACCTGTTTGTCGTCTCGGTCTTTTGGCAGCTTAACGTCGACATATTCAGCCCCGAGCAAGGTAAGCGGCTGTTTGGGTTCATCGCCGCTGGCGCGACGATCGGCGCGATCTCCGGCTCGGCTTTGACCGCCAGCCTCGCGCGCGCCGTCTCCCCGACCTTGCTGCTGCTCGGGGCGGCCATCCTGCTCGAAGTGGCGGTGTTCAGCGTAGGCCGCCTCGCGCGCCTGTCGCCGACCTTGCACCGGCCGCCGGCGAGCGGGAGCGAAGCCGCGCGAGAAGACCGCCCGATCGGGGGTAGCGTTCTTGCCGGCATCACTCACGCCATGCGCTCGCCCTATCTTCTGGGTGTCAGCGCGTTCATGCTGCTATTCGCAATCACCGCGACATTTCTTTATTTCCAGCAAGCCGGCATCGTCAGCCAGAGCTTTCCCGATCGCGGCGCACAGACCGCGTTCTTCGCCACGGTCGATCTCGTGGTGAACTGCCTAACCTTGCTGGTCCAACTCTTCTTTACTGGCCGGATCGTGATACTGCTCGGAGTCGGAGTCGCGCTCGCGCTGTTGCCGGCTTTGACGATGGTCGGTTTCGGCGTGCTGGCCTTCGCGCCGAGCCTTGGCACCATCGCGGTATTCCAGGTATTGCGCCGCGCCGGTGATTACGCGATCGCGCGCCCGACCCGCGAGGTGCTCTTCACCGTCGTGCCGCGCGAGGACCGCTACAAGACCAAGGGCTTTATCGATACTTTTGTTTATCGCCTGGGCGACCAGGTGGGCGCCTGGTCGGTGGCCCTCCTAGGGGGCCTGGCGTCGACAACGACTGCACTCGCCGCGATCCCGATTGCCGCCGTTTGGCTGGTCACCGGGTTGTGGCTAGGCCGCCGCCAGGGAGTGCTGGAGGCGTGTCCGGCGCGGGCTGACGGAAACGACTAGCCCCTGATGTTCGACGGGGCGATCGGTCGGCCCGCCTCTCATCTTCCGTCAAACATTTTTCTGATCCTCAGCCCGTTCGCGCCCGGTCTCGCCATCGCCATCGCATGCAGCGTCTGCGTCAGGAGATCGGCAGGATCGGATAGAGCATTCTCAGTCGTCCTAGTCGATGAGAACGATAGGTTTCCGTCTTTGAAGCTTGTCCGACAACCAACCATCGACCAATCCACGACGCTTCCGCTTGCGAAATATCCGCAAATAGGCTTGCTAGCGCCAGAAGCACCGTATTTCGAATTTCCACGCGAAGGACTTTCGTAGTGCTGCTGCTTTATTCATCGCTGGGCCGTCTATCCGTCCGATTCCCCGCTGGCGACTAGTTCTAATGCAGCTGGCGGGGTAGCTCGGCGATCGCGGCATCGATCAGCACGGCGCCGCGCTTCTCGTCGAGCGAGGCGGCGATGACCTGGCGGGCCGCCAATATCGCGATATCAACGGCGATGGAGCGGATCTCGGCCAGCGCCTTGGCCTCTTCCTGCGCGATCCGCTCCTGCGCCAGAAGTTGGCGCCGGCGCAGCATTTCCTCGAGATCACGAAGCGACTGCGCGGCGATCCGCTCCGCTTCCTCCTTGGCGTGAGTGATGATCGCCTGGGCCTCGGCCGCCCCTTCCTGCTGTCTGCGCCGATAGGCAGCGAGCGCCTGCTGCGCCTCTTCGCGCAGGTTGCGCGCAGCGTCGAGCTCCTGCCGGATGCGCTCGGCCCGCGAATCGAGCGCGCCGATAATCGCTCTCCTCGCCGGTTTCCAGACAGCGACAGCAAAGATCACAACGGCGAGGAGGACCCAGAACTCCGGATCGCCGAGGAGATGCGCCATCAGGCGGCGCGTTCCGCCAAGGCGCGATCTACGGCGGCGGCGAGGTGCTCCGGTTCGGCAGCCGAACCGGTCACCTTCTCGGTGACCGACCGGGCGACCTCAATGGCGATCTCGTGCATGTCGGAGAGCGCCCGCTGTTTCGCCGCGGCGATCTGCCGCTCGGCCTCGGCGGTTTGCCGAGCGAGCGATTCACCGAGCTGCCGCTGTCGCTCGGCAGCTTCGGCTGCCATACGCTCGGTCGTCTCTTTCACCGCCGCCTGAGCCTCCGCGCGGGCTTTTGCCAGGGCTTCCTGATAGGCGACCATCACCGCCTCGGCCTCCGCCTTCAACTGCGCCGCCCGCGCGAGATCGTCGTCGACCCGATGGCGCCGCGCCTCGATGGCGCCACCGACCCGGGGCAGCCCCACCCTGGCCATCAACAGGTAAAGGATGCCAAAGATAATGGCGAGCCAGACCAGCTGCGGGACGAAGGTCGCTACGTCGAGCTGCGGCATCAGGCGTCGGCCGTAACCGTCATTCCCGCGAAAGCGCAGGGCTGTCCGGGGAATCGAACTGGGTTGCGCGGCCACGATCCTGTCCAATCCGAGCGTATCCCCGTGGCCGGGCTTGGCCCGGCCACCCACGTCTTCTTTACGGATATTGCGGTTGCGTCAAGACGTGGATGCCCGGGACGAGCCCGGGCAAGGGGTTTTTGGAGGTAAAATTCGGAGCAAAACGCTCGAGGCGATGGCGAGGCCGAAGAGCCCGGTCGCCTCGGCCAGCGCGAAGCCGAGAAACGCAAAGGGCTGCACCTGGCCTTGCGCAGCCGGATTGCGTGCGACCGAGGTGATGAGCGCCGAGAATACATTGCCGATGCCGACACCGGCACCCACGAGGGCGATGCAGGCGAGACCGGCCCCGATCATTTTGGCGGCAGCGAGATCCATATGACTTTCCGTTGGTTAAGGGTGCGGTGAAGCGAGTCAGTGCAGGTGAATCGCCTCGTTGAGATAGAGACAAGTCAATATCGCGAACACGTACGCCTGCAATACCGCCACCAGTAATTCAAGGCCGACGAGCAGGATGTCGATCGCTGTCGGAAAAAATGCGAAAAATCCGACGCTCGCGGCAAAGCCGCCGAAAATCGCCAGCATCGTATGCCCGGCCAGCATGTTGGCGAACAGCCGGATCGACAAGGTGAAGGGGCGGATGAAGTAGGACAGCAGCTCGATCGGCACCAGCAACAGCAGCAGCACCTTCGGCACACCGTGCGGCACAAAAAGGCTGAGGAAGTGGAGGCCGTGCCGCGCGATGCCGATTGCCGTAACCAGGATGAACACGAGCGCGGCGAGCGCGAAGGTGATAATGATGTGGCTAGTAAAGGTAAAGCTGTAGGGGACCATCCCCAACAGGTTGGCAAACAGAATGAACATGAAGAGCGTGAAGATGAAGGGGAAGAACTGGCGCCCTCCCTGCCCGATATTCGTGTCGATCATATCGGCAACGAACTCGTAGGTCATCTCGGCGATCGACTGCCATCGTCCAGGCACGAGCGCGGCTCGACGCGTCGCGAGCACGGTCAGCGCCGTAATGAGCGCCGCTGCGATCGTCATCATCAGCGCCGCGTTGGTGTAGGTCAGATCGAGCCTGCCGATGTGGATGGGGATCAGAGGCTCGATGGTGAATTGCTCGAGAGGGTGAAGTTCTATCGCCACGTCAGTTCTCGTCGTCGTCCCACCCGTCCTTCGCCCCTCGCACGCCGGTGCCGTCCTCGCCGGGCCGTCGATACCCTGCAGGTGTGCTGATGCCGGCGACAGCGCGATAGACGTTCAGCATGCCCGCGGCGACCCCGAGGAAGAACAGCACGATCATCCCCCATGGCCGCGTGCCGAACCAGTGGTCGATCGCCCAGCCCAATCCGGTCGCCACGCCCACCGCGACTACGAGCTCGATGCCGATGCGGAAGCCGAGGCCGAGACCCTGCTGCAGGACCGAGCGGTCAGTGACCGCCGCCGGCGCGCGGACACGCTCCGCCCGTGCCTTGTCGATCCGTTCGCCAAGCCGCGCCAGAGGATCCCGCGGCCCGCCCTCACTCATTCAGAAGCGCAACCATGCGACACTCGTCCCTGCCGCATTGCGGCCGAAACGCGGCGCACCATAGTGACACCCCCGAACTCTGTCAACGCGGCCCCCCCCCGGCGGGGTCAGGCGGTTTGCCGCAGCCGAGCACACGCGCTAGAACCGATCGGGGTCGCAGCCGCTCTGCTCGAAGCTCGCGGTGACACCGATGATCCGGGCCTTCATGAGCGTGGTCACTTCAGATTCTCTCGCAGCAGAAAGGCGAGACGCACCCCGGCCTTCCCCAGCTGCTCCTTGACCGCTGCCACCGCGCGGTCGTGATAACCGGCATCCAATCGGTATACGGCGACTGGACCACACGGGTCCTTTTCGCCTTTTAGCGTGGGGAAGGAAAATTTGCTGCCACCCCCGTCACTTGGAAAATTGTAGACGACTGCTTTCGCCAGATTGTACGATTCCTGCGCCCATTCCTCCGGCGTGCCGCCGGCCCATTTCTGGATCTCGGCAGGCGCGAGCCCGGCGGCGACTTGGCCGGCGGCCTTGACCGGGTCCTTCCCTTCGGCCTCTGCGACCAAGGTATCGTCCCAATAGGTGCTGAGCCGGACCGGGGTCTTGCCCCCAGGGGGGAGCACCGCAATGCATCGGCCGCTCTGATCATTGCGCTCGATCGTGTAGAGCGGGTCGTGGACGTCGCCTACCAGATTGAGCAGGAACTGCAGGTCAATCAGCCGCTCGCTTCCCGAGGTGTCGGGATCGCGCAGCTCCTTTGCGAACTGGTCTATCTTGTCGACGATGCAATTATCCTGTGGAGCATGGCTCGCCGGTACCATCCTCGGCAGGGCGGATCTGCCGAAGCACGCCTTTTTCAAATCAGGAGTGTCGGAATCGAGTTTCACGTAATGCCACTTCGACGTCGCCGCTCGTCCTTCCGGGCTCTTTTCGCGCAGCGCATCGGCCCAGGTCGCCTCACTGGCGATGTCGGTCTTTGTCCAATCATTTGATTTGTCGGTCGCGAGTATATCGGCGATCTTCTTTTGTACCGGTGGGTCTTGCGTTTGCAGTAACCGATCGGCGACAAGCGCAATGATCTTGTGTCCTTCGCCATCCCAGGCCCGACTCTCCACGGGGTGGCAGACGAGGGCGGCTGGGGCCAGGCAGAAGATGGCACAGCAAAACCGAAATGGGTTCATCGCGATCTCCGCGGCGGCGAATGCGTGCTCGATGATCGGAACCTATGCTAGCATCGTCGTGAACGGTATGCCCGCCCGCTTCAGCCGTAGATCCACGAGGGAACGAGATGAAACTTTACAACTCGATCGGCCCCAATCCGAAGGTCGTGCGGATGTTCATCGGGGAAAAGGGGATCGAGCTGCCGAAGACCGAGATCGACATCCGCGCCGGCCAGCCGATCAACCCCGATCTCGCCAATATCGGTGCCGATGGTACGCGCGAATGAAGGCGCGCCCGAGCGCTGCGGCCTAGTCGGCTTATGACCGCCGTCGGTGCCATCGCCGATTTCGCGCTTTCGGCGAACGCCGCTGAAGATCGCATTGTGCACTTCCGCTCGGACGGTGTGGCTCTCTCACCCATCGAGTACGCGCGGTTGCTCACGCGACTTGCCGAGGAGGGCGGGATCGTTGCCGACGAGTTCTCGCGGGAAGGCGTCGTCGCAACGCTCGAAGAGCGTGTGGCCGCGATGCTCGGCAAGGAAATGGCTGTGTTCATGCCCAGCGGGACACTCGCCAACAATTTGGCGCTTCGCCTCCTCGCGCAGCGTGGGCGGCGGGTGCTCGTGCAGCGGGAAAGTCATATCTATAATGATACAGGTGATTGCACACAGGTGCTGAGCTGGCTGACCTTGATCCCTCTCGCCCCCGAGCGCGCGACCTTCACCCTCGCCGAAGTGGAGGCCGAGGCCGCCCGTGCGGAGGAAGGTCGTGTCTCGACGCCAGTCGGAGTGATCTCGATCGAATCTCCGGTGCGCCGGGTCCTCGGTGAGGTCTTTGATTTTGCCGAGATGCAACGGATTGCTGCGTTCGCGCAAGAGAGCGGGATCGGCCTCCATTTGGACGGCGCGCGGCTGTTCTTGGCCTCGGCCTATACGGGAATAGCGCCGGCGAGGTACGCCGCGCTCTTCGACACCGTCTACGTCTCGCTATACAAATACTTCAATGCCGCCAGTGGTGCCGTTCTCGCCGGGCCAAGGCAGCTTCTCGAAAACCTCTACCATCAGCGCCGGATGTTCGGCGGCGGCTTGCGGCAAGCTTGGCCTTACGCGGCCGTTGCGCTGCACTATCTCGACGGGTTCAGCGAACGCTTCCAGCGCGCGACGGCAGCGGCTGATACGCTGTTTCAGGCTGTGCGAAATTTCCCACACTGCGAAGTCCGGCGCTCCCCGACAGCGACCAATGTCACGCGTCTGCATGTCTCCGGCAGGGATGCCGCAGCACTGCCGGAGCAGCTGATGACTCGCGGAATCGCCATCCGGCCGGCGCTGCACTCGTCGCCCCAAGGAACCGAATTCGAGCTTTTCACCAATGAGACGATCCTGCGTCGTCCGATAGCGGAGATTATCGAGAGCTTTGCAGAGGCCTTGTGACTCGGGGCAACAGACCGGTCAGTTCGTAGCCAATCGATATAGGTTTGCGACAGTCCCGAGGTTCTGAATCTCGATGTGGAAAGCGCCCGTCCATCTCGGCCACCAGCGGCAGTATTCACGGTCGTTGCTGCCGGCGCTGCGGCAGACCAGGTGATCATTGTCATCATAGACCAAAAGGTCGAGATCGCTGTCGCCATCGCCTGCGACCCCGGCTTCGGCCAGCTGCCCGCCCGTAAATACGACAGTGTAGACAGCCGTGCCGCCGGGTTGCACGGTGTCCTGGTGGGTCCTCGGTTGTTCCTCGGTAATCGCGGTCGCCGTGCCGGCCGTTTCGTCGACCAGCAAGGTGAGGATCTTATCCCCTCTGGCAAGGTCGCGGGCCTCGGCGAGAACCGAAGCGGCGGACACGGGTTGGCCGGATTTTTGAGCGGCTTCCGTCGCCGCCCGCCCTTCCGGTTTGCGGTCCACTTCGGTGCTGCCCAGCACCTTCATGACCCGCGCTGCTACGATCAGAGCGACTGGGTCCTTTGTCTTGCGTCCGAATGCCAAGAGATCCGACGACATCTGCAATTGCTCGACCGGTTGATCCGTCGCCGGCGCCTTGGGGCCGCTTCCGATGTTGACGCCCTTTTGAGCCGGAGGTGCCGGCGTTCCATCCGGTACAGAGCCCGCCAACACGGCAGGGGCGAACGCCAATGCGAGCGCGAGACATGCTGCCGCAGAGAATTCGGCGAGGGGCGCCATCGATATCTCCATGCCAATAGAAGGAGGCAAACGCAGCGCCAGTTAGACATACGATGGTGAATATTCCGTCTTCGCCCGGGGCTGGCTTTATCCCGAGCTGGCGCCGGTAGATCTTATTGACGCTAGGCGGCGCGCCGCTTACCTAAAGCCCGATATGGCTTTGCTTCCGATCATCACAGCTCCCGACCCCCGGCTCAAAATCAAGGCGCGGCCGGTTCCCGCGGTCGACGCCAAGATAAGACGGTTGATGGACGACATGCTGGAGACGATGTACGGCGCGATCGGCATCGGTCTCGCCGCCCCACAGGTCGGACAGTCGCGCCGCGTCATCGTGCTCGATACCGCTCGCGAGGGCGAGAAGCCGCAGCCGCTGAAGTTGGCCAACCCCGAGATCCTCTGGCGCTCGCCGGAGCTGACGACCGGCAACGAGGGCTGTCTGTCTCTGCCGGAGCACTATGCCGATGTGACGCGACCTGCCGAGATCCGGCTACGCTATCTCGACTACCAGAACGAGATCCGGGAAATTGAGGCGTCGGGGCTTCTCGCCACCTGCCTGCAGCACGAGATCGAACACCTCGACGGTATTCTCTTCGTCGACCATCTCTCCTTGGTCAAACGCGGGATGATCCTGCGCAAGCTCGCCAAGGCGAAACGCAGCAGAGAGCCGGCGACCGCCTAGCACAGGAGACCACGGCGCAGGGAGCAGAGCGAGTGATGAATACCACCGCTCCGAAACGAGCGCTCGACCTGGTCTTCATGGGCACCCCTGTGTTCGCCGCGACGGTCCTTGCCGCGTTGGTCGATTCCGAGCACCGTATCGCCGCGGTCTACACACAGCCGCCGCGGCCGGCCGGTCGTGGCCATCGGCCGCAACCCTCGCCGGTTCAGTTGCTCGCGGCGCGGCGCGGGCTTCCCATACGCTGTCCGGTCACTCTGCGGGGAGAAGAGGAGCGGGCGGCATTTGCCGCGCTCGGCGCCGATGTTGCGGTGGTCGCCGCCTATGGTCTGATTTTACCCCGTCCGATCCTCGCCGTGCCCCGGCTCGGGTGCCTCAACATCCATGCCTCGCTGCTGCCGCGCTGGCGCGGGGCGGCGCCGATCCAGCGCGCGCTGCTCGCGGGGGACCGGGTGAGCGGGATCACGATCATGCAGATGGAGGCAGGGCTCGATACCGGCCCGATCGTACTGCAGGCGGCGGTGCCGATCGGTTCCGACGCGACAACGGCCAGTCTCTCGGCCGAGCTGGCGACACTCGGCGCGCGGCTCATGCTCACCGCGCTCGACGATATCAGCGAAGGCAGGATGGCGTCCCGGCCGCAGCCGCAAGAAGGCGTCACATACGCCCAAAAGATCGGCCGCGATGAAGGCCGGCTGGACTGGCGCATGCCATCGATCGTCCTGGAGCGGCGGGTTCGGGCACTCGATCCGTCGCCGGGCGCTTTCTTCGAGACCGGCAGCGAGCGGATCCGAGTACACGCTGCGGTAGAGCTGCCGGGGCCGGCGGGAGGTGTGCCCGGAACCGTGCTCGACGAACAGCTGACGATAGCCTGCGGCGAGGGGGTGTTGCGGTTGTTGCGGCTACAGCGGCCGGGCCGGACGGCACTCGAAGCTCCAGCCTTCCTGCGCGGCTTTCCGATCGCTCCCGGTACAGTCCTGCCATGCCCCGCTACAAGCTGACCATCGAATATGACGGCACCGGGCTGGTCGGCTGGCAACGGCAGGCGAAGGGGCTATCGGTCCAAGGGGCTCTTGAAACGGCGATCGCCAGTTTCTGTGGGGAAAGAACCACGATCCACGGGGCGGGGCGTACCGATGCGGGTGTGCATGCGTTGGCGCAGACCGCGCATCTCGATCTGACCCGGGCGGTAGCCCCCGAGGTGCTGCGCAATGCCGTCAACCATCACCTGCGGCCCGCCGCGATCTCGGTTATTGCCGCCGAAGCTGCACCGGACGAGTTCGATGCGCGGCTCTCGGCAACCGGCCGCCTCTATCTCTACCGCATCCTCAATCGTCGGGCGCCGCCGGCACTCGAACGCGGCCGGGTGTGGCAGGTCGCCCCGCTCCTCGATGTCGAGGCGATGCGCGAGGGTGCCCGGCATCTGATCGGCCATCACGACTTCTCGACCTTCCGCGATTCGCTGTGTCAGGCGAAATCACCGCTGAAGACGCTCGAAGCACTCGAGCTTCGCCGCTTCGGCGAGGAGATCCATATCGAAGCGCGGGCTCGCTCCTTCCTGCATCACCAGGTGCGCAACATGGCTGGTACGTTGAAGCTGGTCGGGCTCGGACGCTGGCACCCCGACGACGTCGCGCGCGCACTCGCTGCCCGCGATCGCCGCGCCGGCGGTCCGACCGCGCCACCCGAAGGTCTCTATCTAGTTGAGATTCGCTACCCTACCCCTATTCCGACCTTGTGAATGATATACCCGCATCCTTCTGGGGGATGACGTTCAAGCTTGCTAAATAGGATTTCACACTGGTAAATAAAAGCGTCGGGCGGTGGGGGCGAGTAAGCGCGCCCTTACCACGGATACATCATAGTATGTTACGAAACGTTACAATAAGTGAGGATCTAACCTATTGAATACAGAGAGAATGAGGTAAGTGATGCGCGGCGAAATGTTTGCAACCTCCTCGCTCGATGCTCGGCTGCGACCAGCCGGGGCAGAGCCCGAGTTCAGCCTGCGAAGCGCACCGCGCTCCCAGGATCCCGCGGCCACCTCCAATCCGAGGACACTCTTGGGTTTGGGTACCGAGGACGCGGGCGAAATGCCCGTGACATCGACGCCAAGGTCCGCCGTGAGCCGCCGCACCAGGGCTGCAGAGCTTCCAGTCGGCAGTGTGCTGTACCTCGTCCTCATCGGAGCCGTCGCCATCGCGACCATCGGTGTCTTCTTTGGCAGCGGCTTTTTGTTGCTTGCACCACCCGCTAAGGAAACCGTCGCTGATGCCGGCACCCGCGATGGCAACCCGCCGCGCCATGGCGGCGCTCCGCGAGCGGAAGGCGAGGCTGCGCTGGTCTCGCGAGAAATGGCGGCGCCACAATCGACTGCAGTAGACGCCGCCCTTCCTGGCTCCCCGCTCGCACAGCCCACGGCGGTGGCTAAGGCGGCGCCACCACAGCAGAGCAACGAGGCCGAGAGCTCCGCGCCGGCACCGAGCAACGCGGCGCCCTCGCAGACCGCCTCGGAGCCGGCGCTGGCATCAAGCTCCACGGACGCAGCCGCTCCACCGACGCGGTCGGCCAGCCCGGGCCCATCCTCGGTGCAAGACTCCGTGCTGCCCGGCGGGGCAAAGCGCCAGCAAACCCGCGACGGACGAAGTAATTACACTCGAGTAGCATCGCGACATTCGCATCCACGATCCGCCCGAAGCGACCAAGCGCTGACGCCGCCGGCGGGACACACGGGCTCTTTCGACCAGCTCCTCACGCAGCTTGCCGGGCAGACTAAGCCCATCGCCCGGTCGCTTACGCCACCATCGGCGGAACAGCCGGATCCCTTCGCCCAACGCGTCGTGAGCAAATAGCCGGGCGGACCGCCGCGTGCCCGCCCGGCGCGCACCTCAGTAAAGGCTGCTGGCGACGTGGCTGATCAGCGCCCCCAAGACGAGATCGACGAAGACGACGAACGCCGCGGCTGACGCCGTCGCATCGAGCGCGACCCGCGCGATGAACCATTCGTAAACGAGGACGGCGATGGCGGCGGCGACCTCGACCGCCTGCGCGGCCGGGGCGGCGAGCACCCCGCTCTCGGATTCGAGACCAACCAGCACGAAAAGCGCGCTCTGGGGTACCTGGGACCAGTTGTAGGCGACCATGAAATCGAAGAAACGGTGAGCGCGATCGATCCAGCGCGTCACCGTCAGTATCGCCAGCGGGAATGCGGTCCAGGCGATGACATAAGCGATGGTTTCGACGGTGACGATGTGCAAGCCACCCGAACGCTCCCATTCGGCGATGCTGACCCTCATCGTAAGCAGCATCAGGTAGAGCGGATAGGCGATGATCGCAGCACGAAACGAGCGCCAGAACCCGTCGAGGGAGCGATCGAAACACGAGAGGGCGCTGCGATCCCCTTTCGCCAGCCGCAAAGCGCCGACGAGCGCGAGCCGCACTTCCAGCCATGCCGTCGTGGGCATCAAACGCTCGTCGCTGTTTCAGGAATGGTCGAAGTAGAGGCCGAGAAAGGTTCGATAGATCTGGGTCAGGTCCGCAAGATCAGCGAGCTCGACCCGCTCGTCGACCTTGTGCATCGTCAGCCCGACGAGGCCAAACTCCGCGACTGGGCAATAGGCCTGGATGAACCGCGCGTCCGAAGTCCCTCCAGTGGTGCTGAATTCGGGGGTTCTCCCGGTGACGTGGCGGATCGCTTCGGCAAGGCGGTTACTGAGGGTGCCGGGCGCCACGAGAAAAGCTTCGCCGCCGACCGAAATGTCGAGTGTGTAACGCCCGCCGACGGCATCCAGATGCTCGGTGAGCCGGCTTTTGAGTGTCTCGCTGGTCCAGCGCTCATTGAACCGAATGTTGAATACCGCAGATGCGGTTGCCGGGATCACGTTCGAGGCGGGGTTGCCGATGTCGATTGTTGAAACCTGGAGGGTCGAGGGCTGAAAATGCTCGGAGCCGCGGTCGAGCTCTGTCGTGGTCAGCGCATGCAGCATCGCGACCAGGCGATGCGCGGCGTTGTCGGCAAGATGCGGGTAGGCGGTATGACCCTGGACGCCATGGACCGTGAGCCGGCCAGTCATGCTGCCGCGCCGGCCGATCTTGATCATGTCGCCCAGAACCTGCGCGCTGGTCGGCTCGCCGACGAGGCAAGCATCAATGGTCTCGTCGCGGCTCTTGAGCCAATCGAGCACTTTGCGGGTGCCGTTGATCGCCGCTCCTTCCTCGTCTCCGGTGATCAGTAGGCTGATCGAGCCGGTGAAGTCCCGCCCACGCTCGAGAAAGGCTTGCGCCGCCGTGATGAAGGCGGCGATCGCTCCCTTCATGTCTACGGCACCCCGGCCCCACAGCGCGCCGTCACGAACCGTCGCGGCGAATGGATCGAAGGACCAGGCTTCGGTTGCGCCGGTCGGCACCACATCAGTATGGCCGGCAAAACAGAGATTGGGGCGGCCGTTGCCGCACCGGGCATAGAGATTGTGAATTGGCTCGTCGCCGTCACCGCCAAAGACCAGCCGATGGCAGGTGAAACCAAGCCGCTCCAAGGTAGCGGCGACGATATCGAGAACGCCCTCGTCCTTCGGGGTGACGCTGGGCCGGCGAATCAGCGCGGCGGCGAGCGCCGACGGGTCGAGAGCGGCCTCGCTCATTCGCGCAACAGCTCGTTGATCGAGGTTCTGGCGCGGGTGCCCTCGTCGACCTTTTTGACGATAACCGCGCAATAAAGGCTCGGGCCCGGCCTGCCGTCGGGCAGGTTCCGGCCGGGGAGCGAGCCCGGCACCACGACCGAATAGGCCGGAACGCGGCCCATATGGATCTCGCCGGTATCGCGGTCGACGATCTTCGTCGTGGCGCCGATGAAGGTGCCCATCGCGAGAACCGCGCCGGTCTCGATGATGACTCCCTCGACGACCTCGCTGCGCGCGCCGATAAAGCAATTGTCCTCGATGATTACCGGCTCGGCCTGTAAGGGCTCGAGCACCCCGCCGATCCCGACCCCGCCCGAGAGGTGGCAGTTTTTGCCGATCTGCGCGCAGGAGCCGACTGTCGCCCAGGTGTCGACCATCGTGCCGTTGTCGACATAGGCGCCGACATTCACAAAGCTGGGCATCAAGACGACATTCGGCGCGATATAGGCCGAGCGGCGAACGATGGAACCCGGCACCGCGCGAAAGCCGGCATCGCGGAAACGGTTCGCCGACCATCCCGCGAACTTCGACGGCACCTTGTCCCACCACCGCGCGGCGCCCCGTTCCGGATCGGTCGGGCCCCCCGGTATCTCGACCATGTCGTTCAGGCGAAACGACAGCAGCACCGCCTTCTTCAGCCATTGATGGACCTGCCAGCCCGCCGCGGTCTTCTCGGCGACCCGCACCCAGCCGGCATCGAGCCCATCGAGCGCCTCTTCTACGGCATCTCGGTAAGCCCCGCGGGTCGACGGCCCAAGCACATCGCGGCCTTCCCAGGCGGCGTCGATGGTCGCGGCGAGATCGCTGTCGGTCATGGCTTTTCAGCAGGGCTGATTTGGACGAAGCGGCCGCAACATGATCGACCCGCGCCTGCAGTGTCAACCGAAGCCGCGGGTGGCAGCACTGGGCTTGCGTTCGATAGCGTCCGGCACGATCGTAACCTGCATCAGCGGGGCGGTGGCCGGGCTTCCGGCATAGAGCGGGGTGGCGGAGTGTAAGCTACAGACGAGCGGCTTGAGCCATAGAATGGCGGGCGCATCCAATGTTATGGTCTTCACATGTGTGGACGCTTCTATCTGACAGCCACGTCGGCTGAAATAAGAAAGAAATTCAACGTCGATGACGGGCGCGACCTGGTGCCGCGCTATAACATCGCGCCGACGCAGCTTTCTCCCATCGTGGTC
>WNFR01003288.1_pt1 | contig 16783 bp, 28 predicted proteins | sample 5400221 | NCBI WGS metagenome assembly WNFR01 (sample SAMN13153357, study PRJNA577476) | soil metagenome | isolation source: 40 cm soil under Madrone tree | place: USA:California | collected 2016-06-14
CAGGCCTTCCTCCGCCGCCACAGTCTAGTGTCGATAAGTACGGTCTCACGTTTGGGACTGTCTGTGGTATATGTGCTGGCGTATTTGTCAAAAGAGGAGCAAAAGCTCTTGCATTCGTTTTTGGCGGGATATTCGTGATGTTACAGGTGAGCTGCTGTCTCAACGATCTGGTTTGCAGGCTCAAAGCTCATCACAAATCCATAAATAGTATCTTGGTTCTGCATCCATAATCAAAATAGACTGGTCAAGGGCTGCTGCCTGCTTTGAAAATCTGACGCATACTACTGGAGCCAATGGAACCAGACGGCCTCCATCTGTGTATTCGTTGTGGAGATGGCTGGTGGAATTTTTGACCGCAGATTTCCAACCGAGAGCTTCCTTTATCGCAGGGTTTGCGTTGGGCATCAGAATTGGTTAGATCACGTGCCATGTAGCATGTACCCGAATTAGCAACTTTTAACTGACTTTTAAAATAATGGGAAGACGCTCTAAGAACAAGCAAGGTGACCCAGAATCTCTTCAAGGGCCCGAGGAGTACATCCCCCAAAAAAAGTTGGGAAAGCGTAAGGCCAATCCGGGTTCTAAACCTGCAGAAAAGGTCAAAGATCTTGCCCGACCCATCCAACAATTGACTAGGTCAGAGAATTTGCAAGAGAATGCAAAGAAGCCTCGACGTGCGGTGAAAGCAGAGTCGAGCGATGGTTCGGAGGATTCTTGGGGTGGAATTGAGGGGGATCGACACAGCGAAGGTTGGGATGATGTCCAGGACGGGGATGAGGACCCCGTTCAATCTAGGTGCATGGTCTCTTCTCAGATTACTTGGCCTTTCCTCTCACAAGTTTAAATGTACAGGTCATTGTTTCAAGACAGTGATGGCTCTTCAAATTCAGACGAGACTCCAGCTTCAGTCGATTCGACCTCTGACATGGATGACGATGCCGATTTACCCGTCACGGCGTCGAACTTCGAAGCGATGTCTCGTGCACTCGATGCAAAGCTCGCTCGCGATGCCGAATTGGACGCCGAAGAACTACAGCTGGCCGCTCAAGTAGAGGCGGACGATCTCGAAGGCGCTGAAGACATGGATGTCGATGAAGACGAGATGGACGCACCTGGCCATGGCGCCGTTCTACCGACACCGGATGAGCGTGCAGAGGAAAAAAGGACCGGCGGCCCAGAGGTGCACGTCGTTCAAAAACGGATGCGTCAATGTGTCGGGATATTGAAAAGATGGAAAACATTGGGAGCAAAAACGGGCAGGTTTGTATTCTATTCTCTGGCCTGGTCATAGCGACGATGGGATTAACTCGGGCAGGGATCGCGCCGAATTTGTCGAGCAACTCATATTGGATATTGCTAGCTACTACGGCTACAACGACTTTCTCGCCGAAAAGTTGTTCCGGCTCTTTCCTGTCGCGGAGGTTTATCGAATGCCTGGGACATTGTACACGTTCTGACCACATCAACAGGCCATTGAATTTTTCGATGCAAATGAGGTTCCTCGTCCTGTTACCATTCGGACGAATACTCTCCGTACCAGACGTCGTGACCTAGCACAGGCCCTGATCCATCGCGGCGTCAACCTGGAACCAATAGGCAAATGGACAAATGTTGGTCTGCAGGTGTTCGAGAGCAGTGTACCAATAGGTAAGGACGAGCCCAAGTTGACCCTCCCTTCTCTTAGGTGATATCACACTCCATAGGTGCGACCCCAGAATACCTGGCCGGACATTACATGTTGCAAGCAGCAGCGTCATTTCTCCCCGTCATCGCTCTATCGCCATTACCTCATGAGCGGGTACTCGACATGGCGTCTTCCCCTGGAGGAAAAACAACACACATGTCTGCGTTGATGCAAAATGCTGGGATCATCTTTGCAAACGATGCCAACAAGGCGCGCACAAAGAGTCTAACGGCCAATATACATCGACTAGGGTGCAAGAACGTCGTTGTATGTTCCTACGACGGACGTGAATTTCCCAAGGTCATGGGTGGCTTTGATCGCGTGTTGCTCGATGCACCATGCAGTGGGACAGGTGTTATCAGCAAAGATGCCAGTGTCAAAATCAACAAGGTGTGTGACCCGGCGCCAATGTGCTTCGTGAAGTCGCTAATCATACATTGGCGTCTATGTGACCACTTGCATGGTGGCGTTGCCACAATCAGACCGAGAAAGACTTTAACTTGTTGTCACATCTGCAGAAACAACTTATTCTGTGTGCTATTGACAGCGTGAACCCTACTTCAAAAACGGGTGGATACTTGGTCTATTCGACTTGCTCGGTGACTGTCGACGAGAACGAAGCGGTAGTCGACTATGCGCTTCGAAAGCGGCCCAATGTTCATTTAGTCGATGCTGGGCTTGAATTCGGACGTCCGGGTTATACGAGCTATCGCGGCAAGTCGTTCCATGCGAGTGTCAAGGAAACCCGACGGTTCTATCCCCACGTGCATAATATGGACGGATTCTTTGTTGCCAAATTCAAGGTGACGAAACGAGCCAAGAAAGCAGAGGATGACGAGAAGAGAGGGGACTCGGTAGTGGACGAAAAGGAAGTAGAAGAGGTGCAGTTTGACGAAAAGGAGGATGAACCGTACATCCAAGGTGAGGTTCCCGATGACCACGGTTCTGGGTTGGGACTGATGAGGTTAATAGAGGCCAAACGGAGGTGGTTGAAGGCGAGAGGCCTTAATGTCACACGACGGAGAGAAGGCGCCGAGTAACATTCATGTGACCTCTCTGATTAATGCCGCGAGCCGAAATGTTCGAGTAAGCTTGGGCGGAGTCATTTACCAAAATCGATAGGTCCGGGTGGGTTGATAGCATTTGTAATTGGAAAGCAGAGAGTCAGATGAGTATCAGGTGGCAATGCTCTGTGGCGGATCCGTCTACTCGGTTCGCCGCCCATCGATGGTGTGACCTGAGATACAACTGGCAAGTGGATAAGACGATGGAGGCAGACAAGGGGTGTGAGCCTCCTGGTGTACGTATTTGGTAGATTGATCTCCTCGGGCGAACGGTACCAATGGCGTGAGAATGATGCAAGTAGTAGTGCGATAAGCGGTGGATACGGCGGGGTGACGACAAGACCAAGTCTCGGTTTGAGATGTTTACAAAGGGGCAGCAATAGAGCATCAGAGCATCTCAACTAGAATAAGCGTTGTTGCGAAGGGACGGTCGTGTCGTCTCGAATTATTATATTATATTTTCCCGACGCAACACTCAGGGGCGGGCGGTGTGAAATTAGAATAGAGTTCGAGCGAGTTTTGTTTGGTTGACGCGGCCAGTGCCAAACACGAATAAGAAGGGGCGGAACTTGGTCTTTCGCCTTTCAACCTATCTCACTTCCTCTCCTCTCTCTCTCCACTCCCTTTTTCCTTCACGGGCCAGCCCTCCACCTCTCTCTCTCTCTCACATCTATAGTACCTCCTTTGTTCGTATTTTCTTTCCTTTCTTCCATCCCTATTAATTCCATATCGCTCTAGTTCCAGTTTACCGGTATTGTTGTAATGTCTGCCCCTGAAGCTGTTGCTGCCCCTGTTGCCACCGTGGAGGAGACCAAACCTGCCGACGCCGTCCCTCCTCCTGAGCCCACTGTATCCGCTACAGAAGCTCCAAAGCCTGAGGAGGTTGCCCAGTCGTCTGTAAGACTTGTCTTTGTCTCTCAATTTTGTTCTTTCCTGACCCCCATGTAAGGATACTACTCAGGCAGAACCGGTTAAGGTAAGTTACCATTACCAGTGGTGTGTCTTTACGGGTCCTCACCACGGTTAATAGGAAAGCGCTGCTGAGCCCGCTGTGAAAACAGAGCCACCGTCAGATGCCCCTCCGGCAACTGAGGAAGCCAAGGCTGTAGGTCTTTTCTTATAATGGTTTCATTTGTACTTACTGCCTCCTTACTAGGCCGAGGCTACCCCCGCAGATGCTAAGAAAGAGGATCAACCGAGGAGTCCCTCGCTTTTCTCCAAACTTCTTGCCCCTTTCAAGGAGTTCGAGAAGAAGGTGAAGGTTCCCAAGAGTCCTAAGAAAGAGAAGAAAGAAGAGGTCAAGGTATAATATTGAGAAAGTTTTGTTGCCCTCCGTTGACTAACAGCACTGTAGCCGGAGCCAGTTCCCTCTGAGGAGCCTACGAAGGCGGCAGAAACGCCCACAACTGACGAAACTCCAGCTGAGGCTGTTACTCAGCCGTGAGTCTTGAATCATGAAGAATTCGAGCGGAGGATAATGATATTAACTTGACTTCACAGTGTCGAACCTGCGAATGACGCAGCACCTGCTGATCCCCCTGCTGAGCCGGTTGTTTCCGACACAGAAGCTCCTAAGGAGGTGGTATGTGCCACCCTGCACTTCGTGCCCGATATCGTACTCATTGTTCTGCAGAAAGAGGAGAAAAAACCCGAGAAGAGGGATGCTAAGGCAAGCGCTGCGAAAGTCGGGCGTCGATTGTCTTCACGTATTGGGGATATCTTCAAACCTAGGAAACTTGAGACTTCTACCCAGGCCAAGGTTGACGAGAATCCGCCGAAGATTGACGAACCCACTCCAGTTGCCCCCTTAGAGAACCCTGCAGCTCCCGCTTCTACCGGGCCTATCACGGAGGAGGCTCCTGCTCCTGTCGAAGACCCGAAGCCAGAGGTTCCTCCTGCTGCCATTGTGGTGGCTGCCACAGCGTGAGGTTGGGCACAACGGTATTTATCAATGAATGGAATGACCATCATGACCGTGGCAAGACCCCTCTTTTTCTCATCTCCTAATCATCTTTATGCCTTCTGGATATCCACGCCTCTTTTTTTGAATCATTCTGCTCGTATATTGCATAGTTTAGGTTTGGGTCTTGTTTTCTCTCAGTGCAGGCGATGTGATGTTTGCAACCTGATCCGTTCCATCCCACTTTACTAATAGCGATTCTACGATCCAGTTCATACCCTTACTTTGCCTCCCTCTGGGTCGTTTCTTCTGTTTTCTTACATATTCTTGTAAAGTTAGTCGCTTAGGCTCCCATTGCAAGAAAGTATGTTCCCGCTTTCCACGTGATCGAGTAATCTTGGTCGCAATCGCAAGTTGTCTTCGAGTGTCATGCCATCGACGAACAAGAGTCTTTCTGACCGGGAGGAAGCTGACGTCCTTCAAGCCGTCATCCTTGCGGACAGCTTCGACAAGCGATTCAAACCTTTGGCCACTGACCGACCCAAGGTTCCTCCATCGCGTAAAATTGCTGTGTCCTATCTGAACACCATGCTCAGTGTCTACTCCCTATTTGCAATGCCCCTCTATTAGACTGGACTCTAGAGAGCCTCGCACTTGCAGGCGTCCAGGAGATCTTCGTGATATGCCGTTCTCACGCAGAACAGGTGAAAGCGGCAATTCGGTGTGTTGACAGTCCCCTGGTCGCACCTCCTCTCACTGATGACATCACTTCCAGGCATTCCAAATGGTCTCATCCATCGAGTGGCCTCAAAATCGTACCTGTAGTGACTGCCAAAGAGACTTTTTCTCCAGGGGACGCCATGCGTGACATTTACACGCATGGTATCATCACCAGTGACTTTGTTCTTGTCTCTGGTGATTTGGTCAGCAATATCCGCATCGACCAAGTCGTCCGCGCACACAAGGACCGACGGAAAGTCAATAAAGATGCAATCATGACCATGGTCGTCAAAGAGAGTGGGTCAACGCATCGGACCAGGTGAGCAGGCTCTCCACCGCGTCGTAGTTGTTGTCTTGACACGAAAACATTGAGATCCAAAGGTGATTCGGCTGTATTCGTCCTTGATCAAGACACTTCGGAATGTTTGTGCTATGAGGCATTGACGGGTTACCCCCCGAAAAGCATCGCTAGAATTCCTCGAGACATCCTTGAGAGTCACCCGAATATCGAAATTCGAAACGACCTTCTCGATTGTTCAATCGACGTTTGCGCTTTGGAGGCAGGCGACCAATGTTTTACGCCTTCTTACGCCTAACCCAATGACCTTCAGGTACCCTCATTATTCCAAGATAACTTTGATTACGGTGATATTAGGCGAGATTTCGTGCACGGCGTACTCACGTCGGATCTACTCCTGAAGAGTATATATTGCTACGTTGCGAAAGAGGGCTACGCTGCTCGGGTGCAGGATACGCGAAGTTATGATGCCATCACGTTCGTCTCCATCTTTTTTTTAGCGAGCTGGTACGACCATTGATCCGTACATTAGCAAGGATATCCTGTCTCGCTGGACATTCCCCTTGGTACCTGATGACAACTACCCAGGTGGACACGCTTACGATCACTTACGTGGTAACAAATACGTTCCCAAAGATAATTCAGTCATTCTCTCACGGTTAGTGCCAGAACATGCATGTGATAATTTACGCTCCAGCGCCTCTGAACCGCTCGCAGTACTTGCAAGATTGGAAACAATACACTTATAGGTCCCTCGTCGCATGTGGGCGACGACGCACAGGTTATCGCGTCGACACTTGGCGCGCGCTGTTCCATCGGTCCCGGCACCGTCTTGCGTAACGCCTACGTCTTCGACGATGTTACGATAGGTGCAAATTGTCGTCTCGAGAGCTGCATAGTCGGCGCTGGGGCGCAAGTCGGCGAGGGCAGCCGGATAGCGCGAGGTTCCCTCGTTGCCGACGGTGTCAAGCTCGGGAAAGGGACAGTTCTCATGCCATTCGAAAGGGTATCCAGGCGGAAGCAAAAACCCGTAGGCGAGTTCCCGGAAGAGGACGAGGGCGATGCCGATTCTGAGCTCGAAGAAGCCGAGAGAAGTGACTCCCTACGTCTTACTTCCCCACCCATGACATTGAGGCAAGCCACTCTGATTTGTAGACCAACTGTCTAACTCGCAGAATCTGGGACCCGACTCCGACGCTTTCATATGGCCCAGAAGAGTCGCGGGGAACGGGAACGAAGAAGGGCATGAGAACGAATTGAATGATTTCAACAACTGGCGGCTGATGCGATTGGGTACGTTTTCTATGGATCAGAGGTCTATGATTGAATAATTTCTACAGGCGACGACTTGACTGATCTCGTTCTATCTGACCCCGGTTCCATAACGTCCGAGGACGAGCAGTCGTCTGATTCGGACGATGACTCCTCTCAAAACGCCTCTCTGGCTTCTTCCGTCACTTCCCTCCCCGCGACGTCACTGGTCGCCACCGTATCCGCTAGTGAACAAGAGTTCCAGACAGAAGTCCGCTTGTCTCTGGAGCGGGCCTTCTCGGAAAGTCATTCACTGGAGAATGCCAGCGTCGAACTGAAGACCCTGCGAATGGCAAGCAACGTGCCGCTTCGCCGCGTGCGCGAGGCTGTCGTTGCAGGCATTGTGGAAAAGATCGCTCTTGTTGAAGGGGCCGTTCCGCAACGTGCGGAGATCAAGAGATGGGTGGATAGATGGGGGGACTTGATTAACCTTATCGGTGGTGTAGATGGAGTAGAGACGGTCTCGATCCTGCAAGTAAGCACTCTTGTTTGTATTCCGATGGAGTTCATGACTTTCCACAACATTGGTAGTACCACTGCGCTTCCTCGACGCGCTTTCCATTATTTGGGCAGATACTTGCAGCGCTTTATCAAAACGATGTTGTCGAGGAGGAAGACATCCGAAACTGGCACGCCCAACCAGAAGCGAAGGGTGAGGGCGTGAAAGACGGGAACTTACTTGAGAACATACAGAAGACTTGGATCGTTGGCGCGCGAATGATCCACCAATTAAATGAGCAAGAGAGCGACGATGGGGACAGTGAAGCGGCGGAAGATTCAGAATAGCTAATAAAGTTCGTATTTGGGTCACGTGCAAAAAGTGAACATCGTTCCACACAGATTGCTGTGTGCATCAACAAACGAGAGCTATCGCACGGCAACTACGATGTACGAGCGAAAGATGTAAACATAGGGCGTTCCATTCAGCTTCAATATTTGAGGATAATGTATAATGCTTTAGGGCCTGTGAGATGTTGTCGAAACATATTTTGTCACAGATACTCACCGTGGATGATGCCAGGGCTTCGCGCAAGAGAAAAAAAAAAGGCACGTGTCAAAGTCCGGAGCGATAGGTAAGTTGATGAATACATACATGTACCCCAGAATCGTCTATGTGAAGTACATATTAGCAATTCAGACGTGATAGGTTCCGAAGAATGAACACATACCAACAGGATGTTTATAAACCGTGAAAATAGGGTAAGTACCAACAAATTTCAGAAATATGTGAATACGGTGACACACCAAATCGGCATGACAGCCGCGTTCCAAGAAGACCCCTACGGGAGGGATAAAGACGGCGCAACTAAAAATGAGGGTGAGAGAGCAAAAAGACGTGACTTGACAGGAGTGAACGAACATGATCTGAAGGGATTGTAAGTTACGGTTGAAATTATTGTGGATGTAAGTCAGGTCACGCACCTTGCAAATGTCAGAGCCAGTGACAGCCATTCAGGATATAATATACGAGTGGTGCGAGTGTTTGAGTTGTTGGGTCGGAAGAAACGGGTGGGACGGAGTGGAGTGGACAGAAAGCATCTTATGTATTAGCCGAGTCATGACGTCACCCGAGATCAGGTGCGGGTGCGGCAATGCATTGCCGCATGTCCCCGGGCGGGTCAGGCAGCGACCATGACCACAAGCTTGAACGAGTTTTTTGATATATCTTACATAGACGATACCACTCCCAATTCTTTGCACACCTTTGACTTGTTCGTTTCCCATCGACATCCACAACAACCCCCTGCCCCACTCATCTGTTTTTTGCATGGTGGCGCTTGGCGCTCGTGAGTTCGGGTCTCTCGGGTCGCATTATTTAGGATGATCGATGATGACAAATATACAGTGAAGATAAGAAGGATCACAGTGACCTTGCGCGCAGCCTCGCCGTGTACACGTCTTACCCGGTTGCCGTCCCGAACTATCGACTGACCAAGCCAGACAATCGGTTGCAACACCCTGCACATGCACAGGACATCCTCCAGTTACTCAATTTCTTGCTCTCCTGGCCTGGGCACCCGGGTTGCCAGTCTCCCCCATATAACCCTGAAATTTTTTTCCTCATGGGCCATAGTTGCAGTGCACACATGCTAGCCTGCATAATTCTCGACTCGTCGGAGCCAGCCTTGATGCCGTCGCCGGTGGTTTTGCGGGCGATCCAGGGCGTGATCCTTTCGGAGGGTATCTACAATATTGACGCCTTGCTTCAGTCCTTTCCGACTTATCGTGATTGGTTCATTGCCGATGCATTCGGCGATCTGTCAAACTACAACCAACATTCCGTTACAAGCATGCCTCTCCGTGAAGGTGCCAGTCACATTGATTGGATCATCATTCACTCCAGAGGAGATACCCTTGTAGACATTCGTCAAAGCGAGGGTATGTACGAGCACTTGCAATTTCTTCACGAGGGGAATTTGTTGGGGAGGGGGCGGATCTTGAAAAATTGGGATGATCTAGAAGACGAACACAACGCAATTCTTCAGTCAGGAAAGTTCGTTCAAATGGTGGGAGATTTTATACTAGGTCCACTTTGACGATTCGAAGCACAGACTCACGTTTTAGATCTTCTGCTTTTCCGCCTCTTTAATTGTCTAATTCCTTGAGAACCTCTTCTAGATATTTTGCTGCGTTCTCGCAATCTCGAATAGTGTTGTACAGAGCCGTGGGAGCCATCCGGATGACATCGGGCTGCCTTTCATCAGTTATAACACCGTAGCTACCAAGTCTCTTGTGAACTTTTTGCATGAGTTCCGTATCACACGAGAAAAACAGAAGGGAAAGCTGTGAACCTCGAGAGTTTGCAGCAGCAGGTGTGATAATAGTGAAAGCGGGACGGCGGTATTGAGTGGGGTGCGTTGAACTGACACATAAGGGCAATTTTACGGCGGCCTCGTGAGAGGGAACGAAATAAGCCGACCGCTCTAGGAGACCTTCAAGATTGGCTGTCAATTCGACGGAACGTTCGCGTAAACGTTCCATCATTCCGGCTTCCTTGAACACCCGCAGAGAACCAAGAAGAGAGACGACCCCGAGAACAACCGGGTTGGACATCTGCAACCCTTGCGCACCGCGGATAGGGGAGAAAATCGGTGGCATAAGGAAACGTGTAGCAGGATCGTGTCCCCACCAGCCCGCGTATCTGTAATCGAAATACGTCAAAATACAAACCCATTCGGCGAGTCAGGAAACGACGTGAGAGAAAAAAACACGGTGTGGAAGGATCGGGGGGGATCGGCGAATGCGTCAGAGAAAATATGGAACACCCCTGACCTTGGCTTTTCTTGGTTCCATTTCTCGTGTACATAAAGGCCAGCAATGTTTCCAGGACCAGAATTTAGATACTTGTAGCTGCACCATACTGCCCAGTCGACGTCCCAATCGTGAAGAGAGAGAGGGACGTTTCCGATCGCGTGAGCAAGATCCCATCCACAAATACAGCCCTATGTATAGCACCGATCAGTCGAACGTAAAAACGCCGAAGGTGCTAGGACTATGAAAGATATCCTGGCCGGACATTGATCTAGAACAATTTGTAGACACTTCTCCGGGCGCCGGGGGAAGACGCCGGGATGAACGGGTAGAACCTCACCTGGGCCTTAGCTGCCTTGGTGATCGCCTTCATTGGGAACCATTGTCCAGTGTAATATTGCACGCCACTGAAAATGACAAGAGCGATGGAAGATCCGTGTTTTTCTATTACTTCCAAAATATCCTCTTCTCGAAGGCTGAATTCTCCTTGACGGGGATGCATTTCGATGATGGCATCCTCAGGCTTAAATCCGTGTAGTTGCACCTGGGAGGCGAAAGCATACTTTGGACAAATGAGACGGTAAAGGCAAGGGTAGGAAATGGAACAAAAACACAAGGTGATCAAGACGGAAGGGGTACCTGGTCAGACGGGAAGGCCCTACCCTCACAGAGTAACTTGTACCGTTCGGACGTGGGTCTGTAAAAGGTATTCATCATGACATGTAGATTGGCCGTCAGTGTTCCCATGCATGCAACCTCGGCCTGACGGGCACCTTCGCCAACGCGCATGCATAAGTCGAGACACCGCATGGACAACTGGTTGGCTTTCTCTACCTAAGAGCTCAGCGAGGAGAGGGTTGACATGATCAGTGATTGTCACCCATTCCCTTCCAAGTGGGTGATCATGGTGTCCCTGAACGGCCCTGCGAAATGGAAAAAATGTTGTCAGCACATCTGTGAGAAATGAAAACGGACGGTCTAGGGTGCTTGCCTGGAACCCCAGACGCGAAGTTCCTCCTGGACTAGCGCTTCTGCCGGCTTCGGAAGAAGGCCCAGAGAATTACCACACAGATAAGTGCAAGGTTCTTCGCCTAGAGGGCGTTTGATCTTGCAATGAGCAGAAAGCAAATTTGAGAGATTGAAGGACTTACCACTAACGCGCGATGCACCGACGTCGTTATTAGTGGGAATGGCAAAGTGGTGTCGAGAGGGGAGATCCATTGAGAGTGAGCGAGATGAGGAAGAATACGCGGGTGAATGTATGCGCCTTGTATGCGCCTTGATCCACTGGTCGGCATATCGCGAGTCTGGTCCCGAAAATTAAACACAAATTAGGCGTTATCTGCATCTGATAAAATTGTGGCCGCGGAATTTGTCAAGTGACTTACCCGGTTTGATTGGAAGTGCGACATGGGGCAGAACAAGAACACGACGACAACTGGTCCTTCAACACATGACCAGAAAACTCGTCGTAGTAGGTGCTGGCCCCGTGGGCTGTCTGGCCGCCATTTCCCTCGCAAAGATGGGCTGGTCCGTCGAAATCTACGAGGCTCGACCTGGTATATGCCTCTTTCATCTAGACATCCTCTTTTTCTCAACGTAAAACCAACGCCAGATATGCGTTTACCTTCATCGCAGGAGGCCGCCCAGCAGCGATCGATAAACCTCGCCATCTCTTCTCGCGGAATAGCTGCCATGCGAGCGATTGATTCCGCCGCGGCCTCTCGCTTCCTCGACAATGTTATTCCCATGCGCGGTCGAATGATTCATGATTCAGACGGTAATTTAGACAGCCAACCCTACGATAGGGACGGGCAGGTGGGTAATATATTCTCACCCTTTCATCGTTCGTTCACACCCTTGTACCGCCTTTGTGTCGTCCCTGAATTTCCTTGTTCTTGAAAAGTCCATCAATTCCATCGACCGTGCCCTTCTCAATCAGGGACTTCTCAACGAGGCCCTCTCCGTCGATTCCGTTCGCGTCTTGTTCCTACATAAAATTGTGTCCATAAACTTTGACGGGCGCGTGATAAGGGTCCTCAATGTCACCAAAGGCGAAGAAGTCGAAAGGAGTTTTGATCTGTGTATCGGCGCCGATGGCAGCTATTCAGTTGTAAGGCGTCAGCTGATGAGGGTCATCCGGTAGGTACCTCACTCGCTTAGGAAAACGCTGCGTTGTGACCAATCCACCTTTCTTCTGCAGCATGGATTTTCAACAAGAATACATACCTCATGAATATATTGAACTTAAAATACCAGCCGGCACAGACAGTCGTGATGATCCAACTTTTCTCCTTGATCCGAATCATCTACATATTTGGCCAAGGCATTCTTTCATGCTTATAGCATTGCCTAACAAAGTCAGTTGTCAGTTCCAACATGACCCGTTCTTATCTACAACGTGTGTTGTACTTTATACAGGACAAGTCGTTTACTTGCACGTTATTCGCTCCAACGACTGAGTTCGAGAAACTATCTCACGATGACCAAATTCTGTCATGGTTCAAGTCACATTTTTTGGATGCTTTCGGACTCATAGGAAAGGAGGGATTATTAAATTCGTTTCAGCGTAACCCGCGGAGCCCGTTGATCTCTATCAAAGTATGGCACATTGTCATTCGCATGTGTTCGCGGTAATCTGTTTATTTATTTCTCCCTTTCTCTTTCAGGCAAAACCGTACCATTACATGGATTGCGCAATTATCCTGGGGGATGCAGCTCACTCCATGGTACCTTTCTATGGTCAAGGCCTAAACTGTGGTCTCGAAGACGTTCGCATCCTGACAGCATTACTTCACGAGGCAGGGGTTGATCCCAAGACGGTTCAAGATCCGGACGATTTTAACGTTCGGCTTGCCAGGGTCCTATCCCGGTATTCTGAGTCAAGACACGAAGACCTCATTGCAATCAATGACCTGGCAATGAATAATTAGTAAGTGTAATCTTGTCGCTGTCCTCGTGCATGAATAAAGATACCCTAGTACGGAGATGCGTCACTCTGTGACAACACCAGCCCACAAATTGCGAAGAATAGTCGACAACATGTTGTTCTCACTAACCTGTCGCACGCCTGTCACGCTGGCGAGTCTTGGCGCCTTAGCTGCGGACGTGACCTTCCCGCCGGGAATACCTCGCGGATGGCTACCACTGTACACAATGGTGACGTTTCGTCCTGACATCAGCTACTCGACTGCGAAACGCAAAGCAGCTAGACAAGACCGAGTGGTAGGAATTGTTGGATCGGTGGCGGTCGGTATTGCGAGTGTGGGCATGGCCTGGATGGCGCTATCTCACCGAACACGAACTTATTCGTAGAAGCTCATTGGAGATAGGGGTCTCCCACCAGATTGTTCGCGTTCCCGGGAATCTGGCCAGGATCGTAAAAGTTCGGATATGCAGGGACGAGAAGTGCATTGTTTTGTTTTCTGCGGTGATTGAGAAACCCTTGTTTTTCTCTGCTTTTTCTTTTCCCGGCAACTGATGGAACGTCATGATGAACGTATCTCGTCACACATGTTTTTAGCAAACATTCTCGACCTTGACATCCAATCATACAACGATCAACTATGAAAACACCGTGTCCACCAGGAACCTAATGCTGTGGAAAAGGGGAGTACAAGTGGAGTGGTGCGAGGTAATAGATACTACCGGACAAGTGCAACAATAAAGAGTCCAAGGAACAGGCAACAAGAAATGGGTATTGTTCTCAATGGTCGTGGGCGCAAGCGTCGTCGCATCAGCACGGCGGAGGACGTTCCATAAACGTATACAATGCATCCAATCAGAATATTATTTCAAGCGGCGTTCTTCGGGGGCCTGCCCCGCTTTCGCTTTACTGGGAGGTCGGAGGTACCCCCCTCCGCGGCGTCCTCGTGAGTAGAAGCAGGCTTGGGATTTTTTGGTGGCCTTCCTCTCTTGCGCTTCGCGGGTGGTTCGCCGGTCGAGGTGTCCTCCTGGGGGTTCTTGGGCTACAAAGAATCACAGGGATGATAAGAAAGGGGAGAGACAGATAATGCATGGAGGTAGGGGACGTACTTTAGGAGGTCTCCCCCTTTTCCTCTTCTCACCAGCCGCTGGGGAAGCTTCGGGTGCGGGTGCGGGTGCGGACGGGGACGCGCCCGCAGCGTTCTTCTTGTTTTTGCTGCCCTTGGGACGACCGCGCCCTCGTTTCGCGGGTGACGAAGGGGCGCCTAAATGAGGATGTCAGCGCACGGAATGGGATAGGACGCGCCTTATCGATCGTTGCAGAGGAATGCAGAAGAAAGGGGACTGACCCGAGTCTGAGTTCCCCGCCAGTTGAGCACCCTCATCGAGCTCGTCGGGAAGTTTGTGTTCGTCAAAGGTGTCGTCGGCTGGAGAGTCAGACATGGTGGTTAAGAAAAGAGGGTAGTAGGGGGGATTGTTGAAGGGAGGGGACGGGTTATAACGAATATTTTGCCATAATTGAATAGAGTTCTTTTCGCGTGCATTTTTATTGCTTTAGATAATGTTCTTCTTGAGAAAGCGTTCTGTGTCGGGCTGGCGGAGGGCCCTGGAACCGTGGAATACGTAATTAATTTAATTGGGGCAAGCTGGACCGAGGTCCATATCAATGGAAAATGCCGTTTCTGGGGAAGAAATCACCCAGAGGTCCCTTCCCGCTCATCCCACATTTGTACCATTATTGCAACACACGCATTAGCCCAACGATATCCTTTCCGACAACTCCAGATCCTGTCCTCAATCGATCCAATCGTCGCGGAGACCGAACGGCCATTCCCGGAGTTTCCCTCAAACCCACATCGCGCCACAAAGTCCAGGGACCCGGACTTTGCCACGTGGCTCTCTTTCCGAGTCCGTCATTTGTCCCCTTCACCGTTATCCTCGTCCGTCGATGTCCATCGTTCTCCTTGTCCTCCTTCCCCTCCTTTACGCCCATTCATCTCAAGCTCGTCTCTTTCATTCCCTTCCCGATGATCTTTATGCCTTTCCAAAATACAGAGTTTCATTTCTGAATGGCCTGCCTCTCCTCAATGAAACCGCCGAACGCTGGCTTCGTGAAGGACTGCGTGGAGGAGAACCGGAATTCCTAGACCATCCCACCCAATGGCAGGACCCTCCTCCTTTCAAGCACATCGACGCGGGTGACGGCACTACTGTAGGCTCCTAATTGACACTCGTCTGCTTTTCTAACCCCTCGCTGACCCCGACTTGCCTATCTTACTGAAAAGCAAGCGCAGGTCAGGTCGGCCCAAGATTACACAATCGAACTAATGAAAATGGGTCCTCGCGATACATATCTTTGTTTCATACCCCCTTCAGCTAAGCAAGAACCGCACCCCCCAGAAGAATCCATCACAGAAGTTGCTGCATCTCACAGCTGGTCCCTCCTTCAACCGCTGGATGGAACTTGCCTATACGTATGTGACGTGTGTGTGCTCCCCTCTTCGGGTGATACGATCTCCGTTTAGCATCGCCAAGGATGGTTTACCTACGCATATTGCCACAATTCCCACGTCCGGCAATTCCGAGAGATGATTCACCCGCGTCCAATAGCTCCAGGTGTGCTTCCACGCTGTGTCAACCCCCCGCTCTCACCAACCAAATTCCAGGAAAAGCTTATGAGATCGAGGAGGATCCTGACGTAAGTACTCTTTATCACAATGTTTCCCGTCAGCTTTACACACGCGCTTCTCTTAGTGGGAAGCCTACGATCTTGGTCGAGCACCGGATTCTAGCTCAGGCGTTGATTTGAGTCGGGCGGATTATGGCGCGGTGAGCGCCGACCTCGAGCTCGCACGCGGTGCAGGCTCCCGGTACCTCGTCCAGCGATGGGGAGATGGTACAATTTGCGACAGGACTGGAAAGCGACGCGAGATAGAGGTCCAGGTAGGCAATTAATGCGCCTTTGCTCGTAACGTGTAACTCATCTTACCGTTTTTGCGTGTGAATCACCCTTTCTTTTTTTTTCTTCTTGGTTTAATTCTTAATTTACGCCCACTCTAGTTCCATTGCTCTATGACAATGACAGACAGCATAATGTTCGTGAAAGAGACAAAGACGTGTCACTACATCCTCGTAATCAATACACCGCGTCTTTGCGGCGAGCCCGGCTTCAAATCGCGCGTTGATCAGCAAGAAGAAGCCCTGATCCGCTGCCGCCAGGTCGTGGACGCTGCTACACTCGCCAACGCGGACAACTCCCTCTCAGAATCCGACCACCCGTTCAGCCAGCGGCGCGCCTCCGCCTCCTCCAATTCCCCGCCACCGCTAGACGCGCCAGAAGTGGCAGCACCGGCGTCCGGCGCCGCGTCAGAGGGAGAAGACGACGATGCCCAGCAGAAGTTCGCCGAGCCTGATGCGGACCGCGCGGCTGTGCTGGACCGTAACGACCTACTACGGCGCGCTCTCGAGGCCATCCTTCGAAAAGCAGGCAACGACGGCGTGGGCGTGACAGGCGCCGAGCCGCGCGTCGTTGTGGAGGACGTCGGCGACGGCGAGATGGTGATCGAGTTCATAAGCGAGGTCCAACTGGACGACGGGACGGATCGCGACCGGAGCGTCGATGATCTCTC
>WNFR01004672.1_pt1 | contig 16781 bp, 18 predicted proteins | sample 5400221 | NCBI WGS metagenome assembly WNFR01 (sample SAMN13153357, study PRJNA577476) | soil metagenome | isolation source: 40 cm soil under Madrone tree | place: USA:California | collected 2016-06-14
TCGCGCTCGCGCTCGGCGCCGTGGCGGGTTTCGTCTTCCGCCAGCGGTCGTTGCCGTTGCCGCCGCTGCGCCCGCCGCGCTTCGTCGCACGCCAGCCGCGGCACGCGCCGACGGACGCGCGCCGGGAGTCCGCAAGCGCGCCGCCGATGGAATCCGCGCCCGCGGTTGCCGATGCGCCGTCCACTCAGCGCGCGCTGACGGAGCACGCCGTTCCTGAAACAGGTGCGGGCGCCGAGAATCGCGCGCCTGCAACCGTCGATCCGCGGCCGCAGGTCGCGATCGTCATCGACGATCTCGGCGACAGTCTGGAGGCGGCGCGGGCCGTGCTCGGTCTCGAGCCCGCCGTGACGATCGCGGTGATTCCGTTTCGGCGGCACTCGGCGCGCATCGCCGCCGCGGCCGTCGAGCGCGGGCGCGAGGTGATCCTCCACTTGCCGCTCGAGCCGGAGCGCGCCGCGGACATGGCCGGGGCGCCCGGCTTTCTGCGCACGAGCATGTCGTCGGACGGATTGGAGCGCCAGCTCGAGGCCGATCTCGCCGCGGTGCCGTACATCGTCGGCGTGAACGGGCACATGGGCTCGCGTTTCACGCAGGACCCGGTCGCGATGGAGCGGCTGCTCGGCGCGCTGCGCGCCCGCGGCCTCTTCTACCTCGACAGCTTCACGACGCCGGCGTCCGTCGCACCAGCGACGGCGGCGCGTATCGGCGTGCCGTTCGCGCAGCGCGCGCTGTTTCTCGATCACGACCCGCGGCCCGACGCGATCGCGCACGCTCTCGGTGAGCTCGACGCGCTCGTGCGCACGCGTCGCAGTGTGATCGCGATCGGCCATCCACACGCGACGACGCTCGCGGCGCTTGCGCCGTGGCTCGCGCGCGCGCCGGCGGCGGGCATTCACCTCGTCCCGGCGTCCGCCCTCGTGCGCTGACGGGTACTGGGCCGATTTGCGTCGCGATACTTCGTTGCTCGGTCGCTCCGCTGGTGACTGGGCCGATTTGCGTCGCGATACTTCGTTGCTCGGTCGCTCCGCTGCTCGGCGCAGCTCCGCTACGCCTGCGCTGCTCGCTTCTCTCGCGCCTCGTCTCGCTCGCAACTCGACCCAGTCCCCTCGCAGCAAAGTGATCTGGTTGTGACTACCTACCGGCGTTGTTAGGGTCGGCGGCGATGCTTCCGCGCTCGCGCCCGACGCCGGCGCCGCTCACGGTGACGCAGCTGACGCAGCTCGTGCGCGAGACGCTGGCGAACGAGCTTGCCGGCGTCGTCGTCGCGGGCGAGATCTCGAACCTGCGCCCGGCGGGGTCCGGACATCTCTACTTCACGCTGAAAGACGAGCGCAGCCAGCTCCGCTGCGTGATGTTCCGCAGCGCCGCGCAGGTGCTCGTCTTCACCCCCGCCGACGGGCAGCGCGTCGTCGTGCGCGGGCAGATCGGTCTCTATCCGGCGCGCGGCGACCTGCAGCTCTACGTCGATCGCCTCGAGCCGCTCGGCCGCGGCGCCCTCCAGCTCGCCTTCGAGCAGCTGAAGGAGCGGCTCGCCGCCGAAGGTCTCTTCGACGACGCGCGCAAGCGGCCGCTGCCGTTCTTTCCACGTCACGTCGGCATCGCGACCGCGCTCGGCGGCGCGGCGCTGCACGACATCCTCGTGATCCTGCGCGGCCGCTGCCCGGCGCTGCACGTCGTCGTCCGGCCCGTGCGCGTGCAAGGCGCGGGCGCCGCCGACGACATCGTGTGTGCGATAGACGACTTGAACGCGCATCCGGCGCTCGAGGTGCTGATCGTCGGCCGCGGCGGCGGATCGCTCGAGGACCTCTGGCCGTTCAACGAGGAGCGCGTCGCGCGCGCGATCGTCACCTCGCGCCTGCCGGTCGTCGCCGCCGTCGGCCACGAGATCGACTTCACGATCGCGTGTCTGGTCGCGGACCGCCGCGCGCCGACGCCGACCGCCGCGGCGGAGATGGTGGTGCCGCGCGTCGGCGATCTCGAGGCACGCCTCGCGCGTTGCGCCGGCGCGCTCGGTGCCGCGCTTACGCGTCGCTGCGCCGCCGAGAGACGTCGCGTCGGCGTGCTCGCCGGCCGTGTCCGCGATCCGCGACGGTACGTGCGCGATCTCGGCGCCCGTGCCGCGGATCTCGAGGCGCGCCTCGTGCGCGCGCTCGGCGGCGGCGTCGACGGCGCGGCGCGGAGGCTCGACGCGACCGCGCACCGCCTGCAGCTGCAGCATCCGGTCGCGCGCCTCGCACGCAGCGTCCGCTCGCTCGACGCCTTGAGCCCGCTCGCCGTCCTGCAGCGCGGCTACAGCCTCACGCGGCGGCCCGACGGCAGCGTCGTGCGCGACGCCGGAGCCCTGCGCGACGGCGACGACGTGGATCTCACGTTCGCGGTCGGCGGCGCGCGGGCGCGAATCACCGGCACTCCGCGCTCGGGCTCCTGACCCCTCGACGACGGCTGACGTGACGTTGCGCGCTTTCCCTGCGTCCCCTTTCGCGTTAATCGAGGAGTCCATGCCGGAGCCGGCGGAGAAAGAGCGCGTCCGCTTCGAGGATGCGCTCCACGATCTCGAGGAGACGGTGCAGCGCCTCGAGTCGGGCGAGCTCTCGCTCGAGGACGCGCTCGTGGCGTTCGAGCGCGGCGTCGGACTCGTGCGCGTGCTGAACGAGAAGCTCGCCGAGGTCGAGCAGCGCGTCGAGGTGCTGATGCGCGACTCGCAGGGGCGCTTGCGGACGCGCGCGCTCGACTCGGAGTCGGAGTGAACATCGAGGAGTATCTCGCCGCGCGCCGTGCGCTCGGTCTTCTCCGGCGGCAAGCGCGTGCGTCCAATCCTGACGCTCATGGCCTGCGAGGCGAGCGGCGCCGAGCCCGAGTGCGCGCTGCCGTTCGCGTGCGCGGTCGAGCTCATCCACACGTACTCGCTCGTGCACGACGATCTCCCCGCCATGGACGACGACGAGCTCCGCCGCGGCCGCCCGACGGTGCACGTCGCCTTCGACGAGGCGCACGCGATCTTGACCGGCGACGCGCTCCTCACCGAGGCGTTTGCCTTGGCCGCCGCCGGTGCGGCGACGTCGGGGCTCGACGCCGGCCGCGCGCTGGCGATCGTCGCCGTGATCGCGCGCGCCGCCGGCGCGGCGGGAATGGTCGGCGGGCAGGTGGCGGATCTCGAGGCGGAAGGCGGGCGCGCCGACCTCGCGCTCGTCGAGGCGATCCATCGACGCAAGACCGCGGCGCTGATCGCCGCCGCCGTCGAAGCCGGGGCCCTCGCCGGCAGCGCGACGGAGGCGTCGCTCGCGGCGTTGCGCGAATACGGCGACGCGCTCGGGCTGGCATTTCAAGTCGCCGACGACCTCCTCGACGCGACCGCTTCGACGGCGGTCACCGGCAAGCGCGAAGGCGGCGACGCCGCGCACGGCAAGGCGACGTACCCGGCCGTGCTCGGGATCGACGGTGCGCGCACCGTCGCACGCGACCTGCTGGCGCGCTGTCTCGCCGCGGTCGCGCGGCTCGGCGCGCCCGCCGAGCCGCTCGCCGCGCTCGCGACGTTCATCGTGGAGCGCGCCGCCGGACGGTGACCCGCGCGGCGCGGGAGCACGATGGCGACGCCCCGTACCGAGCGCATCGACAAGCTGCTCGTCGATCGCGGCCTCGTCGAGTCACGCGAGCGCGCGCAGCGCCTCGTGATGGCAGGCCTCGTCTTCGCCGGCGCAGCGCGCGTCGACAAGCCGGGCGCGCGCGTCCGCTCCGACGTCGCGCTGGAGGTGCGCGGCGAGGACCATCCGTACGTCAGCCGCGGCGGCGTGAAGCTCGCGTCGGTCCTCGACGCCCTTGCCCTCGACGTGCGCGACGCCGTCGTGCTCGATGTCGGCGCGTCGACGGGCGGTTTCACCGACTGTCTACTCCAGCGCGGCGCGCGCCGTGTCTACGCCGTCGACGTCGGCTACGGCCAACTGGCGTGGAAGCTGCGCGAGGACCCCCGCGTCGTGAGCCTCGAGCGCGCCAACATTCGCCACCTCCGTCCAGAGCAAATCCCCGAGCCCGTCGATCTCGCCACGATCGACGCCTCGTTCATCTCACTCCGCCTCGTCCTCCCCGCCGTGCAGCGCCTCGTCGGTCCCGACCGCACGATCGTCGCCTTGGTGAAACCGCAGTTCGAAGTCGGCCGCGGCAACGTCGGCAAAGGCGGCGTCGTTCGCGACCCCGCACAACACATCCAAGTCCTCGATGATCTCGAAACCTTCGCGACCGCGCGAGGTCTCACCGTCGTCGCGCGCCACGCGTCCCCCCTCCAAGGCCCCGCCGGCAACCGCGAGTTCTTCCTCGTGCTGCAAACACCGAGCGTCGCGCCAGAGGAGCAGTAGGAAGCCGTCAGGCGGCGCCACAGAGACGACCCCCGCGTCCTCCGGCGTGCCGCTCGTCTCTCAGGGCGCCGAGCAGGGGCGTCTTCCGCGTCGACGCGGGTCAGCGAGCCGCCCGCTCGGAGTCGATGCGCCGCACATGCTCGGCCACGACGTCCGGCGGACACGCAGAGATGAACCATCGACACGCGAACCACAGCACCGCCGCGTCGTCGGCGAAGCCGAAGACGGGGAACAAGAAATCAGGGATGAGGTCGATCGGCGAGATCACGTACACGACGGCGGCCGTCAAGCCCGCCTTGGCCGCGAGCGGCACGCGCCGATCGCGGTAGAGCCGCCAGTAGAGGCGGACGAAGCTCGGCAGGTGCCGTAGCAGGCGTAGTATCTGCACGCCGGCGCGCAGGCGCGAGCCGGGCCGCGGCGGATCGGGTCTCAATCCTCGGCGTGCGGGTCGCTGCGTGTGATCAGGTCGCTGACGACCCGGCAGAGCACGGCGTCCTCGTGCGCGAGACGATCGAAGAGCGCGGCGGTGTCCGCGTCGTCGACGTCCCAGTGCAGCGCGAGCTCGCGGAAGCGGCCACTCTTGGCGCGGAGGTCCTCGAGATCGAAGGTGAGGCGCTCCCAATAGTTGTGGCCGCCGCGCGGCGTACCCGGATCGCCGCTCGGCGCGACGGCGCCGAGGTGCTCGATCTGTTGGCGGACGGCGGCGGCGTGGGCGTCCTCGCGCTCGGCGAGGCCGAGGAGGGTCGCTGCGTGATCGGGGTAAGGGACGCGCTGGGCGTGCACCCGCAGCTGCAGCGCGACGCGCAGCTCCTCGCGATAGGCGCGCTCTAGATCCAGGAGGATGCGGCGCTTGGCTCCGCCGCCGAGCTCGCGCATGCGTTGCCAGAGGCCCACGGCGCTCCGTTATCCGCCGTCGCTCCAGGGTGTCAAGGCGCCACCGGCCACGGCTATGTCCTGTTTCCACGGCGGCGCGTGGCCGGCGCGCAGATGCGGTTTTCTTTCCGCCGGCATTCGGATACATTTCGGAAACCGCGCGGCGCCACGTCGCGCCGTAATGGAGGATGTCGGATGGCACGGATCACCGTCGAGGATTGCCTCGAGAACGTCGACAATCGGTTTCAGCTGGTGCTGCTCGCAGCGAAGCGCGCCAAGCAACTCCTCAAGGGATCCCGGCCCCTCCTCGATTCCGAGAACAAAGAGGTCGTCACCGCGCTTCGAGAAATCGCGGAGAACAAGGTGAAGCTCGCGGCGGTCGACGCGCCGGCCGTGACGGGGGAGCCGACGGCCTGAGCGCCCGGTCGACGGCTGTGACGGGTCCCGGCCGCACGCCGGGCTGATCGGCGCGGCGCCACATGGCGAAACGCGATCTCTACGCCGAACTCGGCGTCAAACAAGCGGCGTCCGCCGAGGAAATCAAAAAGGCGTACCGCAAGCTGGCGCGGAAGCACCACCCGGACGTGAACCCCGGGAACCGCGAGGCCGAGGAGAAGTTCAAGCGGGTGTCGTTCGCCTATGACGCGCTCTCCGATCCGGCCAAGCGCAAGGCCTACGACGAGTTCGGGATGGACGGCCTACAGGCGGGCTTCGATGCCGAGCGCGCGCGCGAGTTCAAGCGTGCGCAGAGCGCCTACGGCGGCGCCTTCGGACGCGGCGGGCACGAGGCAGCCGCCGGCGAGGCCGGCGGATTCGGCGGCCGCTACTCGAGCTTCGAGGACATCTTCGGCGATCTCTTCGGCGGCCGCGGCGCGGAGTTCGCGGGCGCCGAGCCGGCCCAGCGCGGCTCCGACCTGGAATCGACGCTCGAGATCGATCTCCTGAGCGCGATCCGCGGTACGACGGCCACGATCTCGCTGAGCAAACCGGTCGAGTGCCCGACCTGCCACGGCTCCGGCACGGAGGGTGGGGGGGAGACGTGTCCCGAATGCAACGGCAGCGGGCACACGAAGGTCGGGACCGGTCCGCTGTCGTTCAACCGCCGCTGCCCGCGCTGCAACGGCACGGGCCGCATCAACCAGCGGCCCTGCCCGCAATGCGCCGGCGCCGGACGCGTCGAGAAAGTGGAACGGCTGAACGTGAAGATCCCGCCCGGCGTCGACGACGGCTCGCGCATCCGTCTCGCCGGCAAAGGCGGCGCCGGCATCGGCGGCGCCCCCCCGGGCGACCTCTACATCGTGGTACGCGTGCGGCCGCACCCGCGGCTCGAGCGCCGCGGCCGCGATCTGTACCTGCAGGTGCCGGTGACAGTCGGCGAGGCGATGCACGGCGCGACGATCGACGTGCCGACGCCCGACGGGACCGTCAAGCTGAAGGTCCCCCCTGGCAGCCAGAGCGGCACCAAGCTGCGCCTACGGGGCAAAGGAGCTCCGGACATGAAGGCCTCGGGCCGCGGCGATCTCTACGTCGTGCTGATGGTGCAGGTGCCGACCGACGGCGACGCGCGCGTGCGCGAGGCCGTGACCGTGCTCGAGGACAGCTACGCTCGCAACCCGCGCGCGGACCTGAGGTTGTGACATGACCCACCGATACATGCCGCTGGAGGAAGCCGCCGCGCAGGCGGGACTCTCGGTCGCGTACCTCGAGATGCTCGAGCGCGAGGGGCTGATCGCCGTCAAGCGGACGCTCGACGACGTCGTCGTGATCTCGTCCGAGGAGCTCGACCGCGCGTGCGTGAGCGCCCTCCTCACCGAGGAGCTCGAGGTGAATCTCGCCGGCGCCGAGGTGATCCTGCGCATGCGCGACGACATGATCGCGATGCAGCGGCAGTTCGACGAGATCCTGACCGACCTCGTCGACGCATTGAAGCGCGGTCTTGCGGCGCCGCCGCACGTCGAGGAGCGATGACTGAACGCTCCGGCAAACGCGCCCCGCGCCAACCGCGAGCGCAGCGGTCGCCGCGCACCGCTGCGGCGACGCATGCACGCAAGCGCGCCGCCGCGAATGTCCCCCAGCGCGATGCCGCCGCCGATTCGCGAGCCGGGGCCGAGTCGTCAGCCGCGGCGACGGAGGTCGAGCCCGAAACGATCGCCGCCGCCGACCTCGCCGCGCCCGAGATCGAAACCGACGTCGATCTCGCGCCGGCGGGCGAGGCTCCCGAGCACGACGCCGGCGACGCCGATGCGCACCCGCCCGTCGCCGCCCATCGTGCCCGCAGCGCTGCGCTCGACCTCACTGCCGCGATGCCCAACGTGCCGGCGCGCGCCGGCGACGACCGCGCGTCGCCGAGCGCGCTCGTCCCGTTCGATCCACTGCAGCGCTACCTCGCCGAGATCCGCCGTTACCCGCTGCTGACACGGGAGCAGGAGCACGAGCTCGCCGTGCGCTTCCAGCGCGAGCACGACGTCGCCGCCGCGTACCGGCTCGTCACCGGCAATCTCCGGCTCGTCGTCATGATCGCGCGCGAGTACCAGCGGTCGTTCCGCGCGCTCCTCGACCTCATCCAGGAGGGCAACATCGGCCTCATGGAGGCGGTGAGGAACTTCGACCCGTATCGCGGCGTGCGCTTCCCGTCGTATGCGGTCTGGTGGATCCGCGCCTACATCATCCGCTACGTGATGAACAATTGGCGCCTGGTGAAGCTCGGCACGACGCAAGCGCAGCGGAAGCTCTTCTTCAACTTGCAGAAGGAGAAGGACAAGCTCGAGCGGGAGGGGTTCGTCGCCGGCCCGAAGCTCCTCGCGCAGCGGCTCGACGTCAAGGAGAAGGAGATCATCGAGATGGAGCAGCGTCTCGGCGCGAGCGACCTTTCGGTCGATACGCCGCTCCACGAGGGCGAGGAGAGCACGCTGCTCGACGTCCTGAAGAGCGGCGCCGCGACCGCCGAGGATCAGGTCGCCGACGCCGAGTATCGCCAGCGCCTCGGCGCCGCGATGCGCGAGTTCGGGAGTACGCTGCGCGACAAGGATCGACTGATCTTCGACCAACGCCTGCTCGCCGAGGAGCCGCTCACGTTGCAGGAGATCGGCGACAAGTACGGCATCAGCCGCGAGCGCGTGCGCCAGATCGAGAGCCGTGTGAAGCGCCGCCTGAAGGAGTACCTGGCGACGCAGTTCGAGGACCTCCGCGACGTCACGTTTTCGTGACGGTCGCTCCTCCGCGCCGGTGGCGGAACTCAACGCGCCGCGACGTGCATTCGCACGCTGGATACGTTCTGCGCTCGCTCACTGCACGTAACGATCGCCGATCAGTGTCATGAGCGGCGGTGCATCTGCGCGCGCGCCGAGCTCCCAATGGATTCCTTCCGGTGCCTCGCCCCAGGCGCGCACGGACCGGCCGTGGATTCCATGGCGGTGATGGGCGGCGCGGAGCGCGACCCGCCAATTCGGCTCGACGCAAGCGGACCCTTCAGTTTATAATCGACTGCCTTGAAACACGATGCGCTCGGGAGAGACGATCAGGCAAGATGACGCCTCGGCCACCGGCGTGGCCACGGGGTTGCCGGCCGAGGTAGCAGCGCTCCTGCAGGCCCTGGATGCCGAGCCGGGCCACAGCTCCGTGCTGAGGGCGGCGCGGGACCTCGCCCGAATCGCGCCGGCGGACGGGACCACATGGACCCGCCTGCGCGTCGGCCTCGTGGCCACCTACACGATCAAGCCCCTCGACGCCTACCTCACGGTGGAGTGCGCACGAATTGGCGTCGCGTCGAAGTTCTACCTGAGCGAGTATGGTCATGTGGAGCCAGACCTCCTCGCCCCCGGCAGCCCGCTGGACGCGTTCGACCCCGACATCACCTTCATCGCCCTCGGCCTCGACGGGCTCCAGCCCCGCGACGTTGTCGACCCCGAGGCGGCGGATCACGAGGCAATCGAGCGCCTCGTGCGTCTTGTCACGAGCTTCCGCGCCCGCGCGCGCGGCCCGGTCGTCGTGCACAACATCGTCGCGCCCTCGCTCTCACCCTCGGACATCGCCAATGCGGCAGGCTCCCCGGCCGCCCGGATCCGGCGCCTCAACCTCGCGCTCGCCGAGCGTCTCGGAGCAGGATCGGGCGTGCACCTTCTCGACATGGACGCGATCGTCGCCGAGCACGGCCGGGCGCGTAGCCGCCACAGCAAGCTCTTCTACCTGGGGGCGATGGAGCTGAGCGAGACGGTGTTGCCCGAGGTCGCCCACTGCTATCTGGCCTACGTGAAGGCGCTACTCGGGCGCACGCGCAAGTGCGTCGTCTTCGATTGCGACGATACGCTGTGGGGCGGGATCGTCGGCGAGGAAGGGGTGGAAGGCGTCGAGCTCGGCCCCGACGGCATTGGCCGCGCCTTCCGGGACGTCCAGGACTGGGCCCTCGCCCTCCACCGCCGCGGCGTCCTGCTCGCCCTCTGCAGCAAGAACAACTCCGAGGAGGTCGACGCCATGCTCGTGGACCACCCGCACATGCGCATCCGTGGGGAGCATCTCGCCGCGCTCCGGGTCAACTGGCAGGACAAGGTGACGAACCTGCGCGAGATCGCCGCCGAGCTCAACATCGGCCTCGACAGCCTCGTCTTCGTCGACGACAACCCGGTCGAGCGAGCCCAGGTGCGCCAGGGGCTGCCGGCGGTGCTGGTGCCGGAGCTGCCGGCCGACGCGAGCCTGCGCCCCCGGTTCCTCAATCGCCTCAACGACTTCGCGAGCCTCGTGGCGACCGATGAGGACGCAAAGCGCGGCGCCTACTATGGGCAAGAGCGGCAGCGGCGCGCGCTCCAGGCGGGCACGGAGAGCCTCGAGGAATTCCTCCACACGCTCGGGGTAGAGGTGCGGATTACGGTGGACGAGGTCGAGAGCGTGGGCCGGCTCGCGCAGCTCGCGGGGCGCACGAACCAGTTCAACCTGACGACGCGCCGCCACGGCGAGGGGGAGATCGCGCGCATGACGGCGCAGCCGAGCCACCGGGTCTACGGTGTGCGTGCGGCCGACCGCTTCGGCGACAACGGCCTCATCGCGCTCGTGATCGTCGCCTGCGAGGATGGCGTCTGGCACATCGACTCCTGCCTCATGAGCTGCCGGGTCATCGGGCGCGGGATCGAGACGGCGTTGCTCGCGCGCGTGGCGGCCGATGCCGCCCGCACGGGCATGCGCGAGCTGCGTGGCGAGTACATCCGCAGCGCCAAGAACGCGCTCGTTGCTGACCTCTACCCGCGCCACGGCTTCGTGCCCTTGGCCGAGCCGGCTAACGGTCATTCCCTCTGGCGCCTGGCGCTCAACGGCGAGGCGCCGATCAGCGTGCCGTCGTGGATCCGCGTCGTCAACCCCGCGGTGGTCGTCGCAGAGGACAGGCCATGAGCAGCGTCGATGAGCTCCGCACACTACTCGCCAAGGCGTTCGCGGCCGAGCCCGGCGAACTCGAGGACGAAGCGTCACCCGAGGACATTCCGGGCTGGGACTCACTCACCCACCTCGACATGAGCGTTGCCCTCGAAGAGCACTTCGGGGTGCAACTCAGCACCGACGACATCATGGAGATGCAGAATGTCGGGGCGATCCGTCGGGTGCTGCGTGCACATGGCGTTGCCGTCTGAGGCGACGGCGGTGAGCTACGCGGTCCGCCTGGTGCGATCCTCCGGGCGCTCTGTCATATAGCGAGCGAGGCTATGGAGGCGCGGGATCTCAGCTTCGAAGTGATCGCCGTCGGCCAACGGGCTGAGTTCGCGCGGACGATCAGCGCACAAGAGGTCGCCGAGTTCGCCCGCTTGACCGGCGACTGCAATCCACTCCACATGGACGAGACCTTCGCGCGGACGACCCGCTTCGGCGCACGCGTGGTCCACGGCATGCTCGTCGCGTCCCACTTCTCGACGCTGATCGGTATGTACCTGCCGGGCCGGCGCGCCCTCTACGTCGGGCAGGACCTCGCCTTCGTGCGCCCGGTCCACATCGGCGACACGATCCGGGTCGTCGGCGAGGTCGTGCAGAAGAGTACGGCAACGCGCATGCTCATGCTCAAGACCGAGGTGTACAACCAGCGGGCGGAGCTCGTCGTGCGGGGCACGGCGAAGGCGCTTGTGCTCGAAGGAGGCTAGGTTACGGATGGACTTCGACGGGAAGGTCGCCCTCGTTACCGGAGCGAGCCGGGGCATCGGCAAGGCGTGCATCGAGACTCTCGCCGGCCGCGGGGCGGCCGTGATCATCAATTATGTGCGCGAGGAGGCGAAGGCCACCGAGCTCGCCGCGCGCATCGCTGCGAGCGGCGGGCGGGCCTTTGCCTGCCGCTCGGACGTGACCAGCGCGGCCGACGTGGAAGCGATGGTCGCGGAGGCCGTTGGCCGTTTCGGCCAGATCGACATCCTCGTGAACAACGCCGGGGCGAAGATTGCCCCGGTCCCCTTCACGCGCCTCAACTGGGACGACTTCGAGTCTCACTGGATCGTGCAGGTGCGAGGCGCGTTCAACTGCACCCAGGCAGTCCTCAAGCACATGCTCCCGAGGAAGCGGGGGAAGATTGTCAACGTGCTCAGCACGTACGTGCTCAACGTGCCGCCGCCGAGCCTCACCGCCTACATCACCGCGAAGCAAGCGCTCTATGGCCTGTCACGGTCGCTCGCGGTCGAGCTGGGTCCGCAGGGCATCCAGGTCAACACGGTCGCCCCGGGCCTCACAGAGACTGACCTCACCGCGTTCCTGCCCGCGAAGTACAAGGAGATGATGGCGCAGCAGAACCCCTCGCGCCGCATCGGGCTGCCCGAGGACGTCGCCGAAGCGGTCGCGTTCCTCGCCTCCGATGCCGCCGGCTACCTGAACGGTGTGAACCTTCCGGTGTGCGGCGGCAGCGCGATGGCGTAAGGCAGTAGGCAACGCCGCGAGGGTGGCGCGGCGGCCGTCTTTCTCGCGCCTCCCCTTCTGACTTGCAGGCTGGCGCTTCGTCTGACGTTTCCAGGGGTCGGCGGGTCGTGACGGTCACCCAACGCGCGAGGCGACGCCGAGACGCCCGTGTTCGGCGAGCACGGCATCGTAGACCGCCTCGACGGCGGGCACATACGACTCGAGCGAGAAGTGTGAACGGGCCCGGCGCGCGCCCGCGGCGCCGAAGCGCTCGCGCAACGCCGAATCGGCGAGCAGTCGACGCAGTGCCGCGGTCATCGCGCCCACGTCGCCTCCGGGAACCAAGAACCCCGTCTCGCCGTCGAGGACGATCTCGGGGACGCCACCACCATTGGTGGCCACGATGGGCTTGCCTAGTGCCATGCCCTCGATCAGCACGCGTCCGAACGGCTCGGGCCGAATCGACGCATGCACGAGCACGTCGAGCGCGCCTACGACGTCGGGGATGTCCAAGCGTGATCCGACGAATCGGACGTGCTTCTCCAGTCCGTGGGTGGCGACGAGTGCCTGCAGGTGGTGCAGATACTCCTCGGCGCCGCGGACCAGACCGCCGACGATCAGGCACCCGAGCCGCGGAAACTCGGCCACCAGCTCGGCCACGGCGCGCACCAGCACCTCCTGGCCCTTCCAGGGGTTCACGTTGGCGGTGATGCCGATCACCAGGTCGCAGTCGCCGACGCCAAGCGAGGCCCGCATCTCCGCGGCCTGGTGGCGAGGACGAAAGCCCTCGATGTCGATGCCGTCGTGCACAACGACGGTGCGCGGCACCCGCATGCGCTGGCGCTCGAGGTTGGCGCGGATCGCCTCCGCCATGCAGATGCACGCGGCGACGTGACGCCCGCAGATGAACCGTTCGACCGCCGTGTAGTGCATCAAGCCCTTCTCATGCACGATGCACGGAATACCGGCCCAGCGCGCGGCGAGCGCGACGTCGATGTTACTCTGGAGGCTGTTGCCGGCATGAATGAGATCGGGCCGCTCGCGCTCCAGCACCGGCAGCAGCATGCGGGCTTGTGGGAGCTTCTGGCGGAGCAGCCGCCGCATGACGCTCAGCGTGCGCCGTGCCTGGGCGCACCGGACGGTGCCCTTGTCGCCGAACGTCCGGCCGAGTGTGGCGAGTGTGGGGCGGCGAATCTTCGCCACGTCGAGGGAGATCACGTTGCACTGCGTTCCCTCGAGCATGGTGCCCAAGTTCTTCTGCTCGTAGAGCACCAGCGTCGTGCGATAGCGCTTCGGGTCGAGCCCACGGATCAGGTGGATGAGACCGGTGAGTGCCCCGCCGACCGTCCCCGTCAGGCTGTGATCGAGAAGTAGGATGTGGGTCATGCCGCTTTCGGCCGTTAGCGCGGGCGATCCTGGTCGGCGTCGCCGCGGGTGATGTACCACCGGGCGCGGTCGTTCACCACCGCGGCCAGCGCGGCTTGGCTGGTCTTCAGCATGAACTTCATGCCCGACCGGCGGTAGACGAAGCCGAGCTGGCGGAGGGCTCGTTCGGTCGCCGGGTCGAGCACGTCACAGGTGATACGGTCGACCCCCTGCGCTAGAAGGCGGTCGACCGCCGCCCGTGCCACGTCGACGAGCGCCGCCGGCTCGGCAAAGCATTCGAGGAGATAGCCGCGGCGCTCGCGCTCCAGCTGGTCGACGCGGAGGACCGCGCAGCCGACCAGTGCGCCGCCGCGCTCCATTTGCAGGCGCTCGTGGGTGAGCAGGGGCTGCGCGCACTTCCAATTGAGCGAGGGGGCCGCCCGCCTCACGCCGATCCGGTTGCCGACGATCCGGTCCCAGAGGTCCGAGACTCGGTCATCGAAGCGGGCGACGGACTGCACCTGCAGGTCGGAGCGCTGACCGCGCGGAAGGAGGGCGCGGAACGCGGTGCCGCACTGGCGGGCCAACGCGAGAAGCGTTCGCGCCGACGCGAGGCTCAGGAGCGAGCAGTACCGTTCGAGTCGTGGAATGACGCCGAGATCGAGCCAGCCCTTGCTGCGACGGAAGAGCCCGTAGGACTTCATGTTCATGCCGAGTACGAGCGCGAGCGGGTAGGCACAGGCGAACTCGCGCATGAGCAGCGGAAAGCCGCCGCGGTTCCAGTACTCCGGGTCGATCATGAGGTCCGCTGCCCAGGCGGCCGGCTGGACGGTGCCCGCAAAGGACAGGTGCACGGGAATCGCTCCCATCTGTCCCAAGACCTCCGTGCCGCGCGTCAGGATCCAGAGCGGGGGTGCGGCTTCGTCGTTGGTGGGCACGTCCAAGAACTGCCACTCCCAGCGCTCCCGGTTGGCGTGCCAGGAATCAGGTCCCCAGGCGGTCCGGATGAAGCGAAACAGCTCCTCGCGCTCGGCGCGGTCGTCGGCCCGAAAGCGCCTGATCGCGTACGCCGGTGCCGGGGCCTCAGACGGTAACGTCATGCGCGCGCGGCACGCAACGTATCGCTCCGACGTCCTGCCGCTCCGGCATCTGCTCCTGCATCTGCATGATGTTGTCCATGCTGAGCAACGTCCTGAAATGCTTCTCGAAGGCGGCCTCCCCGGCGCGGGCCCCTCCCATGTCCACAATATGGGCCGCAGTCATCGGGACACTGTAATCTCGAGCGGGGGTCGCGGGCAAGCACCGGCCGGGGCAGCACGCATGCGCCCAAGAGGCGCGAAAGCCGTGAAATATCAGTTGACCCATGAACTGGCCCCACGGTATGAATGCCGGTGGCCCTGTTCCCCGACGCCCACCCTGCCGGAGGCATTCTCGATGAGTGACTGTCTGATCGTCTCCTACTCTGAGCCGAGCCGCGGCCGCGAGCGGCAGCAGTTCTTCAACGGCAAGAGCAGGACGGGTAACGGCTGGGGCCGCTTCCTCCACCTCAATTACATCGACTACGACGGCGACATCATGCTGCCCAATCACTTGGCGAGCATCGCCAAGCTGACGCGGGAGCAGGGTGGGGTGCGCCGGACGCCCGAGGGCCACTTCTACGAGTCCGACATCGCCACGTACAGCGCGTGGAAGATCCCGCTCCTGGGCGGGATCTACCTCTACCAATACTTGAAGAGTCTCTCGTTCGACATCGAGATCGTCCAGCACGCCCAACTCGAAGCAGAGAAGCTCGAGCGGTGTCTCGACAACGGCCCGAAGGTCATCGCGATCTCGACGACGCTGCTGCTCAACCCCCTCGACATCGCCGACCTCGTTCGCTACTGCCGCAACCGCTGCCCCGATGCGTTCATCGTGCTGGGTGGCATGAGCATCTGGAACGCCTATCAGGATAAGAAGGACCCGGCGGCCTTCAAGGCCTACCGAGCCGATGCCTGCGTAATCGATCCGCGGGGTTTTCGGACGCTCGGCAAGCTGGTCGACGCGATCTGCAATGCCAAGTCGGTCGACGATGTCCCCAATCTCTTCCTCTACCCCAAGAGTGGCGCCGTCGCGACGACCATGCAGCCCGAACCCTACGATTTCGTCCAAGACGCCATTCGTTACGATCTGATCGACGAAGATCTCCTCGGGCGGATTTCCCTCGTGCGCACGCAGATCAGCTGTCCCTTCGCGTGCAGCTTCTGCAGCTATCCGACCAGCCAGGGCGACGTGCTGAAATCGCCGCCGGAAGCGATCGAAGCCGAATTGAACGCGCTGCAGGCCCGGGGCGTAACGCACCTGCTGTTCGTCGACGACACGTTCAACGTGCCGCCGCATCGCTTCAAAGAGATGCTCAAGCTGCTCAAGCGCTACGACTTCAGCTGGTACGCGTTCATCCGCAACCAGTACCTCGACAAGCAGCAGGTCATCGACATGCGCGAGAGCGGGTGTCGCGGCGCCTACCTCGGCATCGAGTCGGGCAACGACGACGTGCTGAAGGCCATGAACAAGCGGGTCACGCGTGAGCAGTATCTGCGCGGTATCGAGCTGCTGCGCAACGAAGACATCACCACGCTGGCGTCCTTCATCGTGGGGTTCCCAGGCGAGACCGAAGAGACGCTGCGCGACACCATCGATTTCATCGACCGGAGCGGCACCGACTTCTTCAACGTCAAGATCTTCTACTACGATCACACGACGCCCATTCATCAACAGGCGGCCGACTACGATCTGACGGGCCAGGGCATGACGTGGGCGCATCGCACGATGACCTCGACGCAAGCCTTCGCGCACTCGGAAGAGATCATCAAGCAGGTGCGGCAGGCGGCCTACATCGCCCAGCACAGCGGCGAGATCTGGGAGATCGCGTACTTCCAAGAGCGGGGGTTCACGCTCTCGCAGATCCAGAAGCTCTACGGCAACTTCACGCGCATGCTCCGCGAAGAGCTCTCCAGCAACGGGGCGTCGGCGCCGTTGAAGAAGGAGTTGTTCCACGAGCTGACGACGTTCTGCTGATAGGGGCATCGCCGGTCTTGGCGATGGCGCCGCGGTGGATCGTGGGCCCGCTGGAGTGCTCGCGCGAGACGGCGCCGCTGTAACCCATCAGCTGCTGCGGCCGCGCGAAGCGGGACACCTCCGTGACGATCGTGACGGCGGATTCACCGGCCGGACTTAGAAGCGTAGAAGAGGCCGTTCACGAGCGGGTGAGCGGTCGACCGCCGCTTGAGCGCGATCGCCGCTCTCCTCTAAAGAGACGGGATGGGCGAGACCCGCGTCGACCTGTTGCATCTCCTGGAGGAT
>WNFR01003290.1_pt1 | contig 16775 bp, 16 predicted proteins | sample 5400221 | NCBI WGS metagenome assembly WNFR01 (sample SAMN13153357, study PRJNA577476) | soil metagenome | isolation source: 40 cm soil under Madrone tree | place: USA:California | collected 2016-06-14
CGAACACTGCCCACTACCGATGCCGCGTGGCGCTTGCGCAATGGGCGCCGCGTGCGGACGGAGTGGGGATGGCGTTCACGGTCGAGGCCGATCGATTCCTGCATCACATGGTGCGCTTCATCGTCGGCACCATGGTCGACATCGCGCTCGGCCGGCGCCCGCCGGCAGACTTCCCCCGTTTGCTTGCTGCGACCGACAACCTGGCGGCCAGTCCGCCTGCCCCGCCCCAGGGTCTCTACCTGGAGGCGGTGCGTTATCCACCTGACCTCTACGCCGAGGAGTCCACGTCATGAAGTTTTTCCTCGACACGGCGAGCCTCAAAGACATCAGCTGGGCCGCGCAGGCCGGGCTGATCGACGGCATAACGACCAATCCGTCCCTGCTCGCCAAGCAGGCGGGCGATCTCGATCCGCGCGACGTGCTGAAGGAGATCTGCTCACTGGTCGAGGGGCCCGTGTCGGCCGAGGTGGTCACGGTAGATGCCGAAGCTATGGTGAAGGAAGGAAAAGAGCTGGCGAAGATCGCCGAAAACATCGTCGTGAAGATCCCGATGCTCGAGTCCGGCATGGTGGCCGTGCGCCGGCTCAGCGCCGAGGGAATCCGGACCAACGTCACGCTCTGCTTCTCGAGCATTCAGTGCCTGATCGCCGCCAAAGCGGGCGCGTCCTACGTGAGCCCGTTCATTGGGCGGCTGGATGACGTGGGACAGGAAGGGATGGAAGTCATCCGTGAAGCGCGGGTCATCTTCGACAACTACAATATCGAAACGGAGATCCTGGCCGCCTCGATGCGCCATCCTCGCCATGTGATCGACGCGGCGATGATCGGCGCCGACGTGGCGACGCTGCCGCCCGACGTCCTGAAGAAGCTGCTGCTGCATCCGCTCACCGACCGCGGCCTCGATCAGTTCCTCGCCGACTGGAGCAAGCTGGTCGCGCGGGCCAAGGCCGCGGTTTGAGCTGGACCTCGCCCCTCGGGACACGATACGCCTCTCCCACGATGCAGGCGCTCTGGGGCGAGCGCCGGCGCATCGGCCTGTGGCGTCGGCTGTGGCTGGCGCTCATGCAAGGACAGAAAGAGCTGGGCCTCGCGATTCCTGACGCGGCGCTGGCGCAGCTGCGCGCGCATCTCGACGATGCGGATCTCGAAAAGGCCGCCGAGTACGAGCGGCGGCTGCGCCACGACGTGATGGCCCACATCCATCACCTCGGCGATCAGGCCCCCGCGGCGCGGCCGTTCATCCACTTGGGTGCGACGAGCGCGTACGTCACCGACAACGCCGACCTCGTGTTGATGCGCGAAGCGATGCAGCTCCTGCTGGGAAGGATCGGCGCGGTGCTCGTGGCAATGGGCAAGGTCGCGCGCCGGTATCGCGCGCTTCCCTGCCTCGCCTACACGCACTTCCAGCCCGCGCAGCTCACCACGGTCGGCAAGCGGATGACGATGTGGATGCAGGATTTCGCACTGGACGCGGAAGAATTGCTCCATCGGACCGGGGCATTGCCCTTCCGCGGCGTGAAAGGCACGACCGGAACCCAGGCAAGTTTCCTGGAGCTGTTCGACGGCGATCAGGCTAAAGTCGCCGAGCTCGATAGCCGCGTGTCGCGTGCGATGGGGTTCGAGCACGTCCTCCCGATCACCGGCCAGACCTATACGCGCAAGCTCGACGCTCAGGTCATGGCGGTCCTCTCGGGGATCGCCCAGTCGGCAGCCAAGTTTTCGACCGACTTGCGGCTGTTGCAGCACGAGGGCGAGTTGCTCGAGCCGTTCGAAAGCGAGCAGGTCGGGTCGTCCGCCATGCCGTACAAGCGCAACCCGATGCGCGCCGAGCGCATGACGAGTCTCGCGCGCTTCGTGATCGAGCTGGAGGGCAACGCCTGGCACACCGCCGCGTCGCAATGGCTGGAGCGGACGCTCGACGACAGCGCGAACCGCCGGCTCGTGATCCCCGAGGCGTTCCTCGCGACCGATGCGATTCTCGTCCTCGCCACGAACGTGGCGGCGGGCCTCGAAGTCCGCGAAGACACGATCGGCCAGCACGTCGCCCAGGCGATGCCGTTCCTCGCGACCGAACGCCTGTTGATGCGCGGCGTGAAGGCCGGCGGTGATCGCCAGCAGCTCCATGAAGTGATCCGCACCCACAGTCTCAAGGGGACCGACCAGCTGCTCGACCACCTCGCCCGTGCTCCCGAGTTCAAGCGCCTGGGCGTGCGCACGACGCCGCAGGAGCTCGATGCTGCGGCGTACGTCGGCCGCGCCCCGCAGCAGGTCGATGAATTCCTCGATCGGGTCTTGCCCGATTTGATGCGTTCCATTCAGGCGGTGGCGCCCCCCGCAGCTGCCGCAGCGGAGGTTCAGGTATGACCGGAGTGCTGGTGCAGAGCCAACTGCCGCTGCCACTGCTGCGCCGCGGCAAGGTTCGCGAGGTCTACGAGGTCGACGACAACACGTTGCTGCTCGTGGCCAGCGACCGCGTGAGCGCGTTCGACGTGGTCATGCGCGAAGCGGTGCCGCACAAAGGCGCGGTGCTCACGCAAATGAGCGCCTTCTGGTTCGCGCGCTTGAAGTCCGTGATGCCGCACCACCTGCTTACCGCCGCCGTCGATGAAATCGTCCGCCGCGTCCCCGTGTTGACCGCACACCGCGATGAGCTGTATGGGCGCGGGATGCTGACGCGCCGCGCCACTCCGGTCCCGTTCGAGTGCGTGGTCCGTGGGTACATCTCCGGCTCCGCTTGGGCGGAATACCGGCGCTCCGGTACCCTGGCCGGCGAGCCGCTGCCCCAGGGGCTCGTCGAAAGCGCTCAGCTCGATCCCCCCATCTTCTCACCCGCGACGAAGGCCGAGCAGGGACACGACGAGAACGTCACGTTTGATCACGTCGTGAACGGCCTCGGCCGACTCACGGCGGAGCGGTTACGCAGTGCCAGTCTCGCGCTGTATGAGGCAGGCCGTGATTATGCGGCGAAGCGCGGGATCATCATCGCCGATACGAAATTCGAATTCGGTGTGACGCAGGGCGGCGAGCTGATCGTCATCGACGAGATCCTGACGCCCGACTCGTCACGCTTCTGGCCGGCCGACCGCTACGAGGCTGGTCGGAGCCAGCCGAGCTTCGATAAACAGCCGTTGCGCGACTACCTGGCCGATCTGAAGAAGCGGGGAAAGTGGAATGGCGAGGCTCCGCCTCCGCCGCTGCCGGCCGAGGTCGTGAACGCGACCAGCGCGCGCTATCGCGATGCCTACCGACGCATCACCGGAACAGAGCTGGAGTGAGGATCGCGCGTGAAGGATGGCCCTTTATCGCGATCGCATGGGCTTTGGTGCTGGGTGCGGCCTTCCTGTGGTGGCCCCTCGCCGTCATCCTCGCGATGCTGGCGGTCTGGGTCGTCGCGTTCTTTCGCGATCCCATCCACCCGGGCCCACGCGGTGAGCGCTACGTGGTGGCCGCCGCCGAGGGTCACGTCGTGCACGTGATCGAAACCGACGAGCCGATGTATGTCAAGGAAAGGTCGGTCCGGATTTCCATTTTCCTGTCCGTGTTCGACGTGCATGTGAACCGCTATCCGGTCGACGGCGCGGTCGAGCTCGTGCACTACAACAAAGGCAAATTCCTGCACGCCGCCGACGAGAAGGCGAGCCTCGATAACGAGCAATCGTCGATCGGGATCCGCGGGCCACGCGGACGCGTACTCGTTCGGCAGATCGCCGGGTTGATCGCGCGGCGCATCGTGACCGACGCCAAGCCCGGCGACCGCGTGAAGCAAGGCGATCGGCTCGGTCTCATCCGATTCGGCTCGCGGACCGACGTGTTTTTGCCGCTCTCGCAGCGGCCGGTCTTGAGAGTGAAGCCGGGAGATCCGGTCCGCGTCGGTGGGACGGTCTTGGCGGAGTACGCATGAGACCACCACCGCTGCCGCTCCGCCGCGTCGTCATCGTGGTGCCGAGCCTCTTCACGCTGTTCAACCTGTTCTTCGGCATCTGGGCGATGGTGTTGGCGACGCGCGGCGAATTCTACCGCGCCGGTTGGTTCATCGTGTTCGCCGGAATCCTCGACACCCTCGACGGCCGTGTCGCGCGCATCTCGGGCACCGGAACGCGGTTCGGCGCGGAGCTCGACAGCCTCGTCGACATCGTGAGCTTCGGGGTTTCTCCCGCCTTCCTTATGTATCAGGTGGAGTTCACCAGCGGCGGGCCGGCCGCCTGGATCTTCTGCTACTTCTACGTCATGGCGGCGGCGATCCGCTTGGCGCGGTTCAACGTCACCCAGGCGGGGCGCGCCAAGACGTATTTCATCGGCCTGCCGTCGCCGGCGGCCGGGATGACACTCGCCACTTACTATCCGTTCACGCAAACGGAATTGTACGCCAAGTTGCACGGCCTGCCCTGGCACCTGGTGCTCACGTTCCTGATGATCGGCCTCACGATCCTGATGGTGAGCAATGTCCACTACCCGACTCTGCCGCGCGCCGGGTTCCGCACGCTGAGCGGACTATTGGGACTCACGCTGATTGTTGTTATCCTGGTATTCGGCATCTGGCGGCACGATGTGTTCCTGTTCCCGCTGGGCATCGCGTACATGTTCTTCGGCGTGGGGCGTGCAATCCTGCTCGGCTTCTTCAGGGCGCCCGCCGAGGATGAGGAGGCGGAAATCGCAGGCCCGATCGTGATCGACGAGAGCGAGCAAAACTACCGGGGACCGAGGCGTCCGGGGGCCGGAGGCGTGGCGTGAGCGCCTATACGGTCGAGATCCGCGTCATGCCCCGCGCATCGCTGCTCGATCCTCAGGGTCAGGCGGTGCAGCACGCCCTCCAAGCGCTCGGCTTCGGCGACGTGGCGAGCGTGCGCGCCGGAAAACATCTCGTGCTGCAGGTCCAGGCAGCGACGCGCGAAGAGGCGGCGGCAAAGGCGCGCACGATGTGCGACCGGTTGCTCGCCAATCCCGTGACTGAGGATTACGAATGCAACGTGTCGCAGTAGTCGTCTTCCCCGGCTCGAACTGCGACGCGGATACGCTCGACGCGGCCCGCGCGGCGGGGTCGGACACCTATTACGTCTGGCACCGCGATACCGACCTGAAGCAGGCGGATGCGGTCATCCTGCCGGGCGGCTTCAGCTACGGCGATTATCTTCGCTCCGGGGCCATTGCCCGCTTTTCGCCGGTGTTGCGCGCGGTGTCCGCGCACGCGCGGGCAGGCGGTGCCGTACTCGGCATCTGCAATGGGTTCCAGATTCTGTGCGAGGCGGGGCTCTTGCCCGGCGCGCTGATGCGGAATGCCCGGCTCAGGTTTTTGTCCCGGCCTGTCCAGGTCCGAGTCGAGGCGACAGACACGCCGTTCACCCGGAGTTACGAACGGGGCGAGGAGCTAACGTTGCCGATCGCGCACGGCGATGGCCGATACGTCGCGGATGCGCAGACGGCGGCCGAGCTCGAGGCGAACGGCCAGGTTGTGCTTCGCTACGTCACAGATAACCCGAACGGGTCGATGCACGATATCGCCGGCGTGTGTAACGCCGGCCGCAATGTGGTGGGGATCATGCCGCATCCGGAGCGCCGCAACGCCCAGCTGTTGGGTGGTCGGGACGGCGCCCGCGTCTTCCTCTCTCTGGAGGCTCGCAATGCGACGCAGCACGCTGGCGATATGCGCGCTGTTGATGGTCGCCACCTCAGGGTGTGACCAGGTTGACACCGCAAAAGCCAAACTGAAGCTGGCGTGGGACAAGTTGCGGGGGCGCGCGACAACGCAATCCCCGCCGCCGGCGCCGGTGCGTCCCGCGACCGATACGGCGGCTACTCGCGTCACCGCCGAACAGGAACAGACACGCGCGCAGCATCCCCGTCCCCCCGCGGCTCCGCCGGGCCAGGCATTGACGCGCGACGTGCCGTACGTCTCCGACGATACGGGCACCGTGAATCCGGGCATGAGCGAACGCGAGGTCTATGAGCTCTGGGCCGCGCCCGCGGCCGTGCGGCGCGTCGGCGCGTACACTTATCTCTTTTTCCGCAACGGCTGCGAATACACGTGCGGCACGATGGACGTGGTGACGCTGCAGAACGGCAAGGTAGTGGATGTGATCGCGCGCTGGGACGGCCACCGCTATTCGGGCGAGTCGTCGTCACCGCCGGGACGCGTCCCGGTGGCGAACCCGGGGGATTCACTGCACATCACGCCCCCCCCACCCAGCCCGTGAGTCACGAGAAGCCGAGCAAGAACGAGGATGAGTACTTCGCGCGCCGCGACGCGGATTTGCTCAGGCAGCAACGCGCGGCCGCCCAGCAGGCCGCGGCCGAAAGCGAGCGCAAGAAGCACTACATGAAGTGCCCCAAGTGCGGCTATGACCTCATCACGCACGAGTGGGACGGCATCCAGATCGACCAATGCACGCACTGCCATGGCGTGTGGTTCGATGCCGGCGAGGCGGAGGCGCTCATGAAGACCTCGGCGCCCAACATCCTGGCGCGGGTTTTCCGCGCCGTCGCGAAGGGCGTGACGCGGAAGTGACAGATCCGAAGATCACCCCCGAGCTGGTGCAGGAACACAACCTCACACCCGACGAATACGCGCGCATCGTAGCGATGCTCGGCCGGACGCCCACCTTTCCGGAGCTCGGCATCTTTTCCGCACTGTGGAGCGAGCACTGCTCCTACAAACATTCGCGGCCGATCCTCAAGACTCTCCCAACGACCGGCCCGCAGGTCGTTCAGGGCCCCGGCGAAAACGCCGGCGTCTTGCGCCTCCCCAACGGCTGGGCCGTCGCGTTCAAGATCGAGTCGCACAACCATCCGTCGGCCGTGGAGCCGTACCAGGGGGCGGCGACCGGCGCCGGCGGAATCCTGCGCGATGTCTTTACGATGGGGGCGCGCCCGGTCGCGTTGCTCAACAGTCTCCGCTTCGGCCCGCTCGACGAGGGGCGCAACCGCTATCTGTTCGCCGGCGTGGTCCGCGGCATTGGCGACTATGGCAACTGCGTGGGGGTCCCGACGATCGGCGGCGAAGTGGACTTCGCGCCCGGGTACTCCGGCAATCCGCTGGTCAACGCGATGTGCGTCGGCGTGCTCAAGGAAAAGGACCTCATCAAGGCCGCCGCGCAGGGCGTGGGCAACATCCTGCTTGCCGTCGGCTCGAGCACCGGTCGAGACGGGATCCACGGCGCCTCGTTCGCCTCGGAGGAGCTGACGCACGAAAGCGAGCAGCGCCGTCCCCAGGTCCAGGTAGGCGATCCCTTCACCGAAAAGCTGCTGCTTGAAGCAAGCCTCGAGCTGATCGCCTCGGGCCACATCGTGGCCATCCAGGACATGGGCGCCGCCGGTCTGACGTCCTCCTCGGCCGAAATGGCTGCGCGCGGCGGCGTCGGGGTGGAGATCGATCTCTCCAAGGTCCCGACCCGCGAGCCGGGGATGACGCCGTATGAGATCCTGCTGTCGGAATCGCAAGAGCGGATGCTCGTTGTGGCCAAGAGCGACCGCGTCAAAGAGGTCCAGGCGATCGCTGCGAAGTGGGAGCTCAGCGCGACGCCGATCGGCAAGGTTACGGACGATGGGATGTATCGCTGCACGTGGCAGGGCAACGTCGTCGTGGAGATCCCGGGGCAGAAGCTGGTCGACGACGCCCCGGTCTACTATCCGGATGCCAAGGAAGACCCGCAGATCGCGAAGCTTCGAAACGCAGCTCCCACGCACGACGCACGACGCACGACGCCGAGCGATGCCCTGCTCCGACTACTCGACGCACCGTCGATCAGTTCAAAGAAGTGGGTCTTCGAGCAATACGATTCGACGGTTCAGGCAAGCACCGTTATCCCTCCTGGCGGCGACGCCGGAGTGGTGCGCGTGCGGCATGAGGACTTCGGCATCGCGGTCAAGACCGACTGCAACAGCCGCTACGTGCGGCTCGATCCGTACGAGGGCGGCAAGGCGACGGTCGCGGAGGCGGCGCGGAACGTCGCGTGCACGGGCGCGCGGCCGCTCGGCATTACCGACTGCCTGAACTTCGGCAGCCCCGAGCGCCCCGCGGTCTTCTATCAGTTCCGCGAAGCGTGTCGCGGCATCGCCGATGCCTGCCGCGCGCTCGGCACACCGGTGACGGGCGGCAACGTCTCCTTCTACAATGAAAGCCCGACCGGCGCCGTCGATCCCACACCCGTCGTCGGGATGATCGGGTTGCTGGCGCGGGCGGACCGCGCGGTGCCAAGCCATGCGCGCGCGAGCGGCGACGTGGTGTTCGTTCTCGGCGAGACGCGCGCCGAGTTGGGGGGCTCCACATACTGGGAGGTCTGCCGCGATTTCATGGGCGGCCAGCCGCCCCGCGTCGATCTGGAAGCCGAGCAGCGTCTCATCGACCTCCTCGTCACGGGGGCCGAGCGTGGCCTGTTCCGCTCCGCGCACGACTGCTCGCACGGAGGGTTGGGTGTCGCCCTCGCCGAGGTCGCGATGGGGGGACCGTATCAGGAACACGGGTTCGGCCTCGACGTGGATTTGACGCCGCACGCCACACGCCTCACGCCGCACGAGCTTCTGTTCAGCGAATCCCACGGTCGCGCCGTCATTACGTGTGCCCCGGAGCGCGCGGCTGCAGTGCAGGCGTTGGCCGGCGAGCTCGGCGTCCCGCTCTTCCGCGCCGGCACCGTCGGCCCGAAGGATGGGGCCTTCCGCATCGCGCTGCGAGACGGACAGATCGAGGAGTCTGTCTCGCGTCTCAGAGACGTATATTTCAGCGCCATTCCTCGACGTATGGGAGACTGATCGCAAGATGTGCGGCATCATCGGCGTAGCGGGCGTCTCAGACGCATCGCGCATCACCTATCTGGGGCTGTACAGCCTCCAGCATCGCGGCCAGGAGTCGGCCGGGATGGTAACGGTGGACGGGGCCGGTGTAGCCCGGTCGCACCGCGGGATGGGCCTGGTGTCGGACGTCTTCAGCGAGACGGTGCTCGCGACGCTGCCGGGCGACGTGGCGATCGGTCACACGCGCTACTCCACCGCCGGCTCCTCGGTGCTCGCCAATGCGCAGCCGATTCTCGCCGGTTACCACGAAGGCCCGCTCGCGCTCGCGCACAACGGCAATCTCACCAACGCCGAGGCGCTGCGGTCCGATCTGGTGGCCAAGGGCTCGATCTTCCAGACCTCGTCGGACAGCGAAGTGCTGATCCACCTGATCGCTCGCTCCGAGGCGCGTGAGCCGGAAGACCAGCTGCTCGACGCGCTCGAGCGCGTGGAAGGCGCCTATTCGCTCGTCGTCACGATCGGCCGGACGTTGTACGCCATCGTCGATCCGCGTGGCTTTCGCCCGCTCTGGCTCGGCAAACTGGGGTCGGGGTACGTCGTGGTCTCGGAGACGTGTGCGCTCGATCTGATCGGCGCGACGGCGGTGCGGGAGCTCGAGCCCGGTGAGTTCCTGCGGATTCAAGGCTCGCCGCCCGAGATCGACCGCCTGCCCGCGCTGCCGCCGAAGCCGCATCAGCGCTGCATCTTCGAGCTGGTGTACTTCTCGCGGCCCGACAGCACGATCTTTGGCCGGTCGGTGGACCGCGTGCGGCGCGCCCTCGGCCGCGAGCTGGCGCAGGAGCACCCGGCCGCGGGCGCGGACTGCGTCTTCTCGGTTCCCGACTCGTCCAATGCGATGGCGCTCGGGTTCGCGGAGCAGTCGGGGCTGAAGCTCGAGCACGCGCTGATCCGCAACCACTACGTGGGCCGCACGTTCATCAACCCCACGCAGGCCGCCCGCAACGCCAAGGTGAAGATCAAGTTCAATCCGGTGCGTGAGGTGCTGGCGGGAAAGAAGGTCGTCGTCGTCGACGACTCCCTCGTCCGCGGGACGACGAGCCGCGAGCTCGTGCAGATGATTCGGCAAGCCGGTGCAAAAGAAGTCCATTTCCGCGTCGCCTCGGCGCCGATCACCGGTCCCTGCTACTACGGAATCGACACGCCGACCAAATCCGAGTTGATCGCCTCGAGCCATTCGCTCGAGGAGATTCGCCGGCACCTGGGCGTCGAGACGCTGGGGTATCTGTCGCTCGACGGGATGAAGCGCGCGGCCGGTGGCGACACGACAGAGTTCTGCCATGCTTGTTTCTCGGGCGAATATCCCACCGAAATCCCCGATGACACGCAGAAGGCCAGAAATGCCACGCCGTTACAGGTGACCATGGCGGTCTAGGGGCCTATCACGTCCGTTCAGCGGTTGACGATCCGCGCGGGGATCGTGAGGACCAGCATACTGCCGATGGCCATGACGCCCGCGAGCGCGTAGACGCCGAAGTCTGTCGACCCCGTACGATCGACGAGCCAGCCGATCAGCCATGGGCCGACAAACCCAGCGAGATTTCCGATCGAGTTGATGAGGGCAATTCCAGTCGCAGCGGCCGCCCCGGCGAGAATGGCGGTGGGCAGGCACCAGAACTGCGCGAGCGAGGTCGTCACGCCGGCCATCGCGAGGGACATCCCTGACAGCGCGATGGCCGTATCCCGACCGTAGCGGACCGTCACGAGCCAGCCCGCGGCTCCAACCAATGCGGGAGTGACGAGGTGCCACCGCCGCTCGCGCGTCCGGTCCGACCGGCGGCTGACCGTGACCATCGTGACCGCAGCAACGGCGTTGGGCAGAACCGTGAGCATGCCGATCGCCAATGGGCTTTCGACGCCGGTTCGCCGGATCAGTGTCGGCAGCCAGAATCCCGCGCCGTACAGCCCCGCGATCAGGCAGAAGTAGATGAAGCCCAGGAACCAGACTTGGGGCTTCGTGAAGCTCTCCCACAGTGCGTGGGTCGAGGCGTGCAGCTGGTCCTCGGCGATGCGACCCGCGAGGATCTCCTTCTCGTCGGCGGCCAACCAGCGAGCCCTGGCGATCCCGTCATCGAGGTAGGCCAGCACGGCCACGCCGAGGACGAGCGAGGGGAGCGACTCGAGCAGGAAGAGCCATTGCCAGCCCGCGAGCCCGTTCACCCCTGCCATCGCCTTCAGGATCCAGCCGGACATCGGCCCACCGATCACCCCTGCGACCGGAATTCCGGTCATGAACAGCGCGATAATCGCCGCCCGTCGGTCCGACGGATACCAGTAGGTCAGATACAGGATCACCCCTGGGAAAAAACCCGCCTCCGCGACACCCAGGAGAAAGCGCAGGATGTAAAATCCCGTCGCCGACGTCACGAACACCATCGCGGCCGAGATCACCGCCCAAGTCAGCATCACGCGCGCGATCCACAGGCGCGCCCCGACGCGGTGCAGGATGATGTTGCTCGGGATTTCGAAGAGGAAGTATCCGATGAAGAAAATGCCGGCGCCCAGGCCGTAGACCGTCTCGCTGAACCGCAGATCGCTGAGCATCTGCAGTTTCGCGAAGCCGACGTTCACCCGATCGAGAAAGGCCGCGACGTAGCAGGCGAACAGCAGCGGGATCAGGCGCCGCGTGACGCGGGCGTAGAGGCGTGCCTCCGTCACGTGCTGCCTCTCAGGCACCTTTATTCTTGTCGTCCCAGACCTTCGGCTCCCAGAGCTCGACCTTGTTCTCGTCCGGGTCCATGATCCACGCAAACTTGCCGTTCTCGTGCGATTCGGGTCCTTGGATGACTGCCACACCCCCCGCACGCAGCTGCTCCAGCAGCTCGCCGAGGTTGTCGACTCGGTAGTTGATCATGAAGGACGACGTGCTTGGGCTGAACCACTTGCTGTCTTTCGCCGCGACATGCCACGCCGTGACGCCTCGATCCTCGGCCTTGTCGTCGGGCCATCTGAGGACAGCGCCGCCCCAGTCTTCCAACGGAAGTCCCAAGTGCTTCTGATACCACGCTGCCAGTGCAGCCTTGTCGCCGCTGCTCTTGAAGAACACGCCGCCGACTCCGGTAACCTTCGCCATCGTTCCCCTCAATTCTTTCGCGCTTGAACTAGGCTTGGCCAACTGTGCCAAGCGAAATATCTCCAGCTGGAACATAGGTGCACATCACAACGCCAGTTTGTGAAATCTTCGAAGCCACGAGCCGCAGTGCAGATGGCCTTGCACCATTTTCAAACAGTCGCTTTCCACGGCCTAGAACGACGGGGTACACCCATGTGTTGTATTCATCAATGAGCGATGCAGCTTGTAGCGTCTGAATGAGATTGCCGCTGCCAATGATTTGAAGGTCGTGTCCGGCCTGCCCCTTGAGCGCGGTTATGGCAGAAACGACGTCACCGCCAAGTACCCACGAATTGTTCCATCGCAATGACTTCAACGTGCGCGATGCCACATGCTTTTTTGCGGCGTTGAACGTCCTCGCAATCGGATTATCCTCTGTTTGGTAGGGCCAATATCCCTCGAATATTTCGTAGGTTTTGCGACCGAGTACAAGCTCTCGATCTTTACCATCAAAACCTGCCGCAGAAAGATCCATTGCTTCGTCTCCGAAAGCGAAGGTCCAACCACCCAACGTAAAGTTCTCGGTTGGATCTTCCTCCGGCGCTCCCGGCGCCTGCATGACACCGTCCAGTGATACAAATGTGGACGCAATGAGTCTTCTCATATAACTCACCTACGATTGGATGACATTGTGGGCGCTAACAGGAATTGCTCGGTTCAATGAAATAGGCAGGTCTGCCTATCCGCAATATCACAGCGTGCGGTTCGCCACGGCCGGATGCGCTCCCCTATCGCCGAACCTCTTCGGGCTCCATAATCGCGGTATGTCCGTTGAACGCCACGTCTATTTCTTCGGCAACGGTCGCGCCGATGGATCCGCCGCCATGCGCGACATCCTCGGCGGCAAAGGCGCCGGCCTCGCCGAGATGGCCAACCTGGGATTGCCGGTCCCTCCCGGATTCACGCTCTCTGCCAAGCTGTGCATCGAGTACCTCGAACACGGTACGTTCCCTCCCGCACTTCGCGCCGAAGTCGATCGGCACCTGAAGCACCTCGAGCGCGTCACGAAGAAGGGGTTCGGTGACGCCAAGAATCCGCTGCTCGTCTCGGTGCGTTCGGGCGCCGCCGTCTCGATGCCGGGAATGATGGAGACGATTCTCAACCTCGGTCTCAACGACCAGACGGTCGAGGGGTTGATCGCCGGGTCCAAGAATCCCCGCTTCGCCTACGACTCGTACCGCCGCTTCGTGCAAATGTACGGTGACGTCGTATTCGATCTCGGCAAGGACGAATTCGAGGCAGAGCTTGACGAGGCCAAGGCGCGCCGCAAGGTCAAACGCGATATCGATCTGCCCGCGGACGACCTGCACGACCTGGTGCACGACTTCAAGACGATCGTGAAGAAGCGTACGGGCCATCCCTTCCCCGACGATCCGCAGCAACAGCTCTGGGGCGCGATCGAAGCGGTCTTCAAGAGCTGGCACACCAAGCGTGCCAAGGACTACCGCCAGGTCAACGGCATTCCCGACAGCCTGGGAACCGCCGTGAACATCGTCGCCATGGTCTATGGCAACATGGGCGACGACTGCGGCACGGGCGTGGCATTCACGCGAGACTGCAGCACCGGTGAGCACGTGCTGAACGGCGACGTGCTGACCAACGCGCAGGGCGAGGACGTGGTCTCCGGCGCGCGCACGCCCGAGTCCATCCAGAAAATGAAGCGCGGCAAACTCGCCAAGATTTACCGCGAGCTCGACCGCCTGGCGACCAAACTCGAGAAGCACTTCAAGGACGTGCAGGACGTGGAGTTCACGTTCGAGCACGGCCAGCTGTACATGCTGCAGACGCGTCGCGCGCAACGGACCGGAATGGCGGCGGTTCGCACTGCTGTCGAAATGGTGGACGAGGGGCTGATTACAGAAGACGAAGCGATCCAGCGCGTGCCGCCGCAGGATCTGGATCAGCTGTTCCATCCCATGGTGGATCCACGCTCCAGCGTGACTGTGCTGGCCAAAGGGCTCCCCGCCTCGCCTGGAGCGGCGACCGGCGAGGTCGTGTTCGATGCCGACGAAGCCGAGGTGCTCAAGAAAAAGGGCCACGATGTGATCCTCGTGCGCCCAGAGACGTCGCCCGAGGACTACCATGGTATCGTGGCGGCGCGCGCGATCCTCACCGCGCGGGGCGGAATGACGAGCCACGCGGCGGTCGTAGCGCGCGGCATGGGCAAGACGTGCGTGGTGGGCGCGAAAGAGCTGGATGTCGACCCCGCCGCCGGTCGATTCCGCGTCAATGGCCGTGCGGTCAAGCGGGGTCAGGTGATTACCGTCGACGGTACGACGGGCCGCGTCATCCTGGGCGCGGCGAAGCTGGTCACCCCCAAGGCGGGCAAAGAGTACGATCGCTTGATGTCCTGGGCGGACGCGAAGCGCCGGATGCGGGTGCGCGCCAATGCCGACATTCCGGCCGACGCGCGCCGGGCGCGCGAATTCGGGGCCGAGGGCATCGGGCTGTGCCGCACGGAACACATGTTCTTCGAGGGCGACCGCATCACGCTGATGCGCGAGATGATCGTCGCGTCCGACGAAGCGGGCCGGCGCAAGGCGCTCGCCAAGCTGCTGCCGATTCAACGCCGCGACTTCGAGGGAATCTTCGAAGTGATGGATGGGCTGCCTGTCACCATCCGCCTGCTCGATCCCCCGCTGCACGAGTTCCTGCCGCATACGCGCGAGGAGATTGGCGCACTGGCGAAGCACGCCAAGGTGCCGGCAGCGCAGCTCGAGAAGCTGATCGGGTCGCTGCGCGAGGCTAACCCGATGCTCGGCCATCGCGGCTGCCGCCTGGGGATCACCTACCCCGAAATCACCGAGATGCAGGCGCAGGCGATCTTCGAGGCGGCGGGGCATGTGGCAGGTAAAGGAAAAAAAGTCACGGTCGAGATCATGGTGCCGCTGGTGGCGGATGTCCGGGAGCTCGTCAATCAGACCCAGATCATTCGCAAAGTCGCGCAGGAGGTGTTTCATCGCGAGGGCCGCGCCGTCCCCTACCTCATCGGTACGATGATCGAGCTGCCGCGAGCGGCGGTGACGGCCGACGAGATCGCGAAGGAAGCGGAGTTCTTCTCGTTTGGAACGAACGACCTCACGCAAACGACGTTCGGGCTATCGCGCGACGACGCGGGGCGGTTCCTGCCGTTCTACGTCGAGCACGGGCTGCTGTCCGACGATCCGTTCCAGGTCCTCGACCAGGGCGGCGTCGGCAAGCTCATCGAGATGGCGGTGAAGCTCGGCAGAAACAGCAGGCGCGATCTCAAAGTCGGGATTTGCGGCGAGCATGGCGGCGAGCCGAGCTCGGTGAAGTTCTGTCACCGTACAGGGATGAACTACGTATCCTGCTCACCCTTCCGGGTGCCGATCGCCCGCCTCGCCGCGGCCCAGGCGGCCCTCGAGGAGGCGGGCGTCGTCAGTCGAACGCGCGCTACGGTGTAATCAACGGCCGCCGCCCATCGAGGCGAGCGCGCCGCCGATCAGCAACGCAATCACAAACGCGACACCGGCCACCGCGTAACCCGTACCCTTCGACAGGCGATGCGTCGTGGAGACGCCAATCCCTGTCAGCACGACCCCCCAAATACTGAATGGGTTGATGCCCTTCAGAATCGCGGCCATGAACCCCTTGGCACCAGGAACGAGGAGATCGAGACCGAGTGCCGGTTGCATGTCCTGGGGAGACGTGAGATTGCCAGTCCCCTGCATGTGGAGCACGATCGTTCCCACTATGGAGAGCAAGATTGGTGAGGGCACTGCGCCGTACAGCGCGACGCTGACCAGGGTGCCGAACTTGCCTTCGCCGCCGAACAGCGACACCAGCACCCAGAGCAGGAAGCCGCTGATCAGGAAGATGACGGTGAGGATGATCACCAGAAAGCCGAAACCGAAGGCAACGAGCAACGCGTCTGAAGGAAGTGGTCGCCCCGGCGCCTGGGTCGCCATCTGATTCTGGATCGCGACCTTCAGATAGGGAAGGTTTACGAAGAAGAGCACGGCCTGCACGGCGATGATCACCACGTATGGCGCGATGAAGGAGGGCCGCACGCGAACGCGCTCGAAGACGGCTCCGGGGTCGAACAACACCTTCACGACATCGAGCCACGCGTTCCCGCCGCTGGCCTGCTCCATGCTGGGCTGCTGAATGCCTGGGCCCATTCCGCCTCCGGTTGCGAGTGGATATCTAGGGAAATCCAAACGGCGGCCAATATAGACCGGGAAATGAAAAACGGGAAACGGGACACGTGGTGCATTTTCTCGTGTCCCGTTTCCTGTCCTCGTTTACCGCGGTAACCTCAGCGGTTCGGGAGCTGTCCCCCTACCTGCCGCTGTTCGTCCGCAGCCATCGATCGAGGTTTCCAACTCCCCCGCCCGTCATCTCTCGGCCTTCGATGGTTGTGGCCTACCCGATCGCACCGCGACTCACCGTCCCTTCCAGCACGGAGCTCCGGTCGTTCGCCGGGCGCCGGCACTAGGCGGTCGCTGGTGTCAAGTCACACCCCGTTAACCTTCGCTAGTTATATCGTATTGCGATACGTATTGCAGACTGCGAGGATTGGGGCGCGCCCGAAGAGGCTCGTTACGGCGGCCCCGATCCGCGTAAGCGCTTGCCACTTATCGTCCTGCGATTCACTCCCGCCATTGGGCATGACGGTTGCGTCGCGAGTGGGTGAAGTCGGCTCTCACATCAGGCGTGTCCGAACACTAAGGGGAACCAATGAACCGCAAGGGCTTTACGCTAATCGAGCTGCTGATCGTAGTCGTGATCATCGGCATTTTGGCCGCAATCGCGATTCCGAAGTTCGCGAACACGAAAGAGAAAGCATATCTCGCGTCGATGAAGTCGGACCTGCGGAACCTCGTGACGGCCGAAGAGGCGTATTTCGCCGACTCGGTGA
>WNFR01003291.1_pt1 | contig 16775 bp, 11 predicted proteins | sample 5400221 | NCBI WGS metagenome assembly WNFR01 (sample SAMN13153357, study PRJNA577476) | soil metagenome | isolation source: 40 cm soil under Madrone tree | place: USA:California | collected 2016-06-14
TATAGGCCCTCACCCCAACCCTCTCCCAGAGGGAGAGGGAGTTAAGACACGGACGAAAGCGGCAATCTGATCTCAACAATCAAACCGCCATCACTCGCATTCGCGGCTTTGATCGTTCCGTGGTGCAGATGCACTGCGCGGGCAGCGATGGACAGGCCCAGGCCCGTTCCGCCAGTCTGGCGATCGCGATCGTCCTCGACCCGATAGAAGGGCCGAAAAATTTCCTGAATGGATTCGTCCGGTACTCCCTGGCCGTGATCGCGCACACTAATCACCGCAAATCGATCTGGGTTCACGGATTCGCGAATCAACGAAATCTCAACCTGGCTGCCCTCCGCCGTGTATCGCACGGCGTTGCGGACGACGTTCTCGATCGCGCTTCTGACCAGCTCAAACACGCCAGTCATGGCCAGCGACTCGCTTACGATAACCGCAACTGATCGATTTCGCCCGCGCGCTTCAAAGTCTGCGTCTTCGGCAACGCCTTTAACTAACGCCGTCAGATCGATGTCTGAGTTGTCCAACTGATCGGTCCCTGTCTCAACGCGCGACAGCGCGAGTAGTTGTCCGATCATTTCGTTAAGCCGTTCAGCCTCTTTGGCGATCCGATCCAAAGCCGAGGTGGCCAAGGGTCCAGCTGAACGGCGGGCCAGCCCCAGCGCGACTCCCTGGCGCGCCAACGGTGAGCGCAGTTCGTGAGAGATATCTCCCAAAAGTCTTCGCTGCGCCCCGACCAGGGATTCGATGCGTCCGGCCATCACATTGAAGTCACGACCCAGATTCCCAATTTCGTCGCGCCGCCTTAGCAGTTTTTTATCCACCCGCGCTTCAAGATTACCGGCCGACAACTCATGCGTTGCGCCGCGCAGTTGGACGATCGGAGTCGACAGGTAGCTGGCTAGCCAGAAGCAGAACAACCCGCCGACCAGGAGGACCGGCAAGAAACTTCGCGCGATCATCCGCAGACCAAAGGCAAGCGATCCAGGTTCTCCGAGCCGCGGAGGCGGGCCAGGAAAATCCGGCTTTGGCAGCACACCTGCCAGAACATAAGTAGCACCTTGCCGTCCGCGGATCAGGTGAGCAGCAATCGGACGCGCCTGCTGCGGCAGAAAATAGAATACGTAAGGGGAGTCTTCCGTAACGCGGCTGATCGCGTTCAAAACACCTTCGGGAACCGCTCGACCTGAGACTTCATTCCCAAGATTGTCGAAGAGCACGGCGTTGATGTTCGACGCATGCTCAACCCGTTCCAGATATGAAGCCAACGCCGTCTTGCCGTCTCTTTCAAAAACTTCCGCGGCCGTTTGTGCATAGACGCCAAACATTTGAGCCATTAGACCTTGACGGGGGAATTGCGAACGTCGCTCAGTGACGATACCGGTCACGAACGAAGCAATGTTGACCACCACCATCACTAATCCGAACCATATGAATATTTTTAGAAAGAGACTGCGCATGAAACTTTTCAATCTTCGGGTAGCGTCTTAACTTGCAGCCATGACGATGATGCAGTCAGTACCGGGAGCGGTAGCGACCGGGTCTCAATTCAAGGGACAGTCGAGTTTGCCCAGCACTAACCCGGTCGCTACCGCTCCCGGTACTGACCGCACTCGACCGAGCGGCGACTGCGTTTTGAGTGAACTTAGCGCATAAAAACTAATCAACCTTTGGCTCGGGCGAAGCGTAAATGTAGCCGACGCTGCGCACCGTCTTGATGCGCTCTACGCCGTTGACTGTGTGTCCCAACTTCTTGCGGAGGTTGCTGACGTGCGTATCGATGCTTCTGTCGAACGGTGAAAGCTCGCGATGCAGTACGTCCTTGACCAGTGCTTCTCGCTCCAAAATGCGACCGGGCGCCTGCAAGAGTCTTTCCAGGAGCGAGTATTCAACCGCCGTAAGCTCGATCGGTTGGCCCTCACGACGCACAGCGCGCGTACGCTTGTCCATTTCGATGTCGCCAACGATGACGACTTCGAGCACCGGCTGCTGATCGGGCTCAGCTTGAGTGCGGCGCAGGACTGCATTGATCCGCGCCACCAATTCCATCGGATTGAACGGCTTGGGCAGGTAATCGTCGGCGCCCATCTGCAGACCAACGATCCGGTTTACATCATCGCCGCGGGCCGTCAACATCACGACCGGCAAAGATGAATGGGCGCGAATCTGGCGCAGGACCTCAAACCCATTCAATCCCGGTAACATGTAATCCAACACTACCAGCGCGTGATCGCCGGACAGCGATCGGGTCACGCCTTCGGGCCCCTGGTGTACTGCCTCGACTTTGTAGCCTTCCGGTTCCAGGTACTCCGCGACCAACTCGCAGAGTTCAATGTCATCGTCGACTACGAGTATTTGCTGCATAGCCTGTCTCGCTTCTGATTCTGGCCCCGGCGTTTTCACCAGACCATCTTAATTGCGATCTCCTTTTTGTAAAGCTCACCATTCCCAGAAGCCTGCAACTTTGCAATAGTTTGCAATCGCTTGACGAACTCTTCACGTCCTGGTGCATCTATTGACGTCTAAAATGCGTAACCACAGAAAGCCGTATTACGAGCGGTTGTTGACGAAGGAAATAGTTCAAAGGAGAAAGAAATGAAACTCAACTGGAAGAAGAAGAGCGTGGTTTTTGCGGTTGCCGGCTCGCTCTTGTTGATAGTCGCGGCGGTGGCGTTTTCACACGGGCACCTCGGAAGACATCAAGGCCCGCGTGATGGCGGCTTTCGCGGTGGGCCGGGGCCGCGAGAGGGTTTGGGACCGCTGCGCGATCTCAATCTAACCGACGATCAGAAGGCAGAGATCAAGAAGATTACCGACAGTTTTGAAGAGAGCAACAAAGCGCTTTTCGATCAGCTGCATGCTTTGCACGGAAGCGAACCCGATCCGGTCAGCGGGACCTTCGACGAAGCCGCCGTGCGCGCGGCGGCCGAGGCACGGGCCAGGGTCCAGGTGGAACTCGAGGTTTCGCACGCGAAGATGATGTCGCAAATTGCGAGTGTGTTGACGGCTGAGCAGAAGGCCCAACTTGCCGCCAAGCGCCAACAGTTTGAGCGTCACGGCCCACCACCGCCACGGGGTGACGAACAACAGTAGCGCAGTTGATCTGCGGCGCAGGTGATCCACTTGCGCGACGCGACCGGCATCGACTGAAAGGAGCGCGAGCCGTGGGGGCGCTCCTTCCGTCGCGCCGGTTTTCTCATTTCACTTCCCCGATTTCGCCTTCACAAAACTTCACATTTGATTAACCCACTCTTTGCGTCGCATAGCGCAGCCGCAGCGTCTTACTAACCAATTCGGGATTCATATTTGATAAACACCCGAAGTTCATTCGAGAAGTGCCGGTGCTTGTGGCGCCGGCACTTCAGGGCAGTGACTTCGAAAAGCTCTAAGACTGAGTCGCTGCGTTCTGCGCCAGGATAAGACGGAGGTTCTTATGAAAAATTTTGCTCTCCTACTTTTGTTCCTAATCCTATTGCTGATCAGCTATGCGCCAGTGTTCGCACAAAACGAGAAGAAGCCGGAGTTCTTTGCCGGCTATTCATTTGAAAGCGTCAATACGGGAATTAGCAGCAGTGACTTTACCGCGACGACGACCCGTCTTGATAATCGCTTCAAAACTAACGGACTCAATTTGTCGGCAGCCGATTATTTCACCAAACGCCTGGGCGTGGTGGCTGACTTCTCTGCCAACTTCAACACTCGCAGCGACACGTTTGGCAGTACTGCCAGCCAGTCGAAACTTTCACTCTACAACATAACCGGCGGGCCGCAGTTGCGATTTCCGAGCAGCAGCAAGTTCACGCCGTTCGCCCACGTGCTCGCTGGCGTAGCGCGGCGAAATCTGACGGAAACATTTACGGGCGGCGCTACCAACTTTACTGACCACAACACCAGTTTCACGATGAATCTCGGCGGCGGAGTTGACTACAAGTTGAACGGCCGCTTCTCCTGGCGCATCGCGCAGTTCGACTACAATCCGATCTTCCTTCGCGACCGCACCTTCAACTCAGTGACTTTTCCGAGTCGCACTCTAAACGGTTTTCGATTTTCGACCGGAATCGTCATTAAGTAATCCGTCGTGTCGGCCTGAGTAGCGCAGACCGCGCAGGCTGGCAGCCTGCGTTACCTCAAATTGACCATGCAACTCCAAAGGAGACCAATGATGAAGGCACCCAAATTACTCTTCCTGGCGCTGATAATCATCGCCGCCAGTGCCGGGCTTGCCACCGCGCAGGCCACGATCAGCGTTAAGCCGGGAAGCCCTCGCCAGGCGGCCAACATGGCTGACGAGCAGGACAACGAAATTATCGATGAAATCTTCTCGCCGATCACTCAACGGCTGAATCTGACGGCCAGCCAAAAGTTTCGGATTACCAACATCGCCACCGCCACAATGCTTCAGGCCGAGCCGCTGTTTCAGCAGCTTGACGAATTAGATGACCGGCTTTCGGAAGCGGCCTTCGAGGGACGGCTGCAGGAATCAGCGATTAGAGAGGTTTCCGAGAAACAAGCGGCCCTCCTGAGCCAAATTATCTCGATGAAGGCACGCGCAAAGATGAGCTTCTACCGGATTCTCACAGCTGAGCAGAGGGCGGTAGTTGTCGATCAGTTTCGCTTACATGCCGCTGAAGGCAATCTGGGCTCAATTAGCAATTAGTGTGATCACAACGCGAAGGAGTTGAGATGACGGACTGGATCGTTTGGACGGAGGCGCTGATGCGATTCTTAGCGATAACGGGCAGAGCTCTGCTCAAAGCCATGCAGATCCCGTTGTCATAATCAATCAACCACGCGCTGGTTTTCTAAAGCGAAAAGAGGTGACCAGGTGTTTGATAAGAAAACAATCCTGCTGGCCTATCACGAGCGGAAAGTTCGCAACGTTCTGAGGCAAAAACTAAAACCAAACTACGATCTGCTTTTTGCGGAAGACGGTGTGCAGGCTGTTCGTGTCTATGAGAGTCATGCGGAACGCATTGCGACCATAGTTATCGAACTGCGTCTGCCAAAGCTCAACGGGCGCGCGGTCACTCAATGGGTGCATCACATACTTCCCGATCTTCCCGTCATCATCTCGGGCAGCGTAATCGATCCCGACGTCAAAGAGCTTCTGGCAAACCCGTCCGTCCGTTTCATTCAAAAACCACTGCGCCTGTCCGAACTCAAGCAACTCCTACATGAAACTGTCGGCAGACGAGTGCCGCCGGAATCATCCAGCTGATCGGTGTCGGCTCGAACCGGCATCTTGATCGAGTCGGCAAAGAGCGTATTATGCAGAGAGCCTCGCTGGTAAGTGGTGTTCAGCAGACGAACCTTGACGATAAAACTCACTGCACTGACGATCTTTGCTCTGGCGCTAGTTCTCTCCCCAAGCTGTCATTCCGCGAATACTCAACCCAGGCTCCTCATTTATACGCCGCATGGCCAGGACATGCTGCGCGATTTTGTAACGCGCTACCAACAGGTCCATCCGGAAGTTGACGTCCAGTTTCTTGATATGGGATCGCGCGAAGTGCTCGAGCGGCTGCGCGCCGAGCGCAATCGTCCGCAAGCGGATCTCTGGTGGGGCGCGGCCCACACCACATTTCAGACAGCCGCTGATGAAAATCTGCTGGCGCCTTATCGCCCTTCGTGGGCCGAGAAGGTTCCGGACTTCGCCCACGACCCGCAGGATCGCTGGTACGGCACCTACGAAACTCCGGAAGTAATCGTTTACAACAGCGAAGCCGTGCGTGTTGAGGACGCACCAAAAGATTGGGACGACGTACTGGATCCGAAATGGAAAGACAAAGTCTTGATTCGTAATCCGAACCCTTCGGATTCAATGCGGGCGATCTTTGGCGCAATGATCTGGAGGTTTTACAAGGACACGAACTCGCCAGAAAAAGGTTTTGAGTGGCTCAGAAAGCTGGATGCCAACGTTCACGAATACACTGCTGATGGAACTTTGCTGATGCAGAAATTGGTGCGACAGGAAGGCGTCATTAGTCTCTGGGACTTGCCCGACGTCCGTTTGTATCAGGAGCAAAAGAAACTTCCCGTTGCCTACAACATTCCGGCAAGCGGCACGCCTGTAGTGATCGACGCGATCGCTCTTGTGCGCGGCGCACCCAACGAGGCGGAAGCAAAACGCTTCTATGAATTCGTCACCACGCCTGAGAGTCTGATTCACTCGGGGCGTACCTACTATCGCCTGCCCGTCCGTAAAGACATCGATCGAACCCAATTACCCGATTGGATGAATGCGCCCTTCAAGCGCATGCCGTTGGATTGGGAGTTGCTGCGCAAGCAGGGGAATGAATGGTTGCGCTACTGGGACACGGAGATTCGCGGGCGCGGGAAGTAGAGGTTGGGCAACGGAGCGGACATCCGGTCCGCTGAGCGCGCGGCGCGAACCACTTCCAAAGTAATTCTTGCGCAAGATCTGAGCGTGCTTCGCCCACTGGCGGACAGGGATGTCCGCGCTCCCTCTGGGGTCCGATGTAACCGAAATCCAACCCACCGCGTCTTAATTCAAGGAGGCAGAATACCGCCCACTTATCAACGAAAGCTAAGGAATCATTCTGAATGGGACGTTTGTTATTGATTCTCGTCTTCAGTGCCGGTGTCGCGCTCGGGCAGCAGAGCACGGGCACACTGAAGGGCCAGGTCTCGGACGAGTTTGGCGGCGTCATCGTCGGCGCTACCGTCGTCGCTGTTAACGCCAGCGGTGTAGAGAAGACTGTCACTACCAACGGCGAAGGCAATTTTGTCTTTAACGGCCTCGCCCCCGGCAAATACACGATCAGAGTAACGGCCATTGGCTTCGCAAATTTCGAGAACGCAGATGTCGAAGCAATTGCCGGACGCACTCAACAGCTCCCTATCACTTTGAAGGTGACCATCGAACAACAGAAGGTGACGGTCGCTGCAGATACTGCGGGTGTGAACACTGAGCCTGAGAACAACGTCGGCGCCACAATACTTAAAGGCGCCGACCTGGAATCGCTTCCCGATGACCCGGACGACCTGGCCGCGGCGCTGCAGGCCCTCGCGGGACCGGGCGCGGGCCCAAACGGCGGACAAATCTACATCGATGGATTCAGCGGCGGGCGCTTGCCGCCACTCTCGACCATTCGCGAGATTCGCATCAATTCGAATCCGTACTCGGCAGAGTATGACCGGCCCGGTTTCGGCCGCATCGAAATCCTGACTAAGCCCGGAACGGATCGGTTTCGCGGCGAGACCTTCTTCAACTTCAACAATCAGGCCCTGAATTCGCGTAATCCATTTCAGCCGACTCGCGCGCCTTACCTGTCGCGACGATATGGCGGACAACTCAGTGGTCCGATTTCAAAGAAGAAGGCCTCTTTCTTTTTCGATTTCGAAAAACGCGACATCAATGACGAAGGAATAGTAAACGCGACGATTCTCGATCCGAGCTTTAACATCGTGACCCTGAGCGACTCGGTGCCGCTGCCCAACCGGCGCACTGAGTTCAGCCCGCGCCTCGATTACCAGATTAATCCGAGCAACACTCTGGTGCTGCGTTACGAATACGAACACTCGAGGAATACCGCCGGTGTGGGCGGGTTTTCCCTGAGTTCGAGAAAGTACAACACCTTCAGCACCCAGCAAACGGTGCGACTGACCGAAACTGCTGTCCTCAACAAGACTACGGTCAACGAAACGCGCTTTCAGTTCAATCATCAGACATCCGGAGATACCGCCGATAATTCGATACCCACCATTCAGGTTCAGGACGCTTTTACCGGCGGCGGATCGCAAATCGGCCTGACGTCGAATCAACAGAACCGTTTTGAGTTAACCAACAATACCTCGATTGCCAGAGGGCTGCACACGGTAAGATTCGGGGCGCGCTTACGCAGCACCCACATTACCAACATCTCGCCGCAAAACTTCGGCGGCACCTGGACCTTCGCCGGCAGTCGCCAGATTGGAAATCCAAACGCGCTGACCAGCATCCAGGTTTATCAAATTACCTTGCAGGGTTTGAATGCCGGATTGTCACCGGCGGCGATTCGGGCCGCGGGCGGAGGTGCGACGCAGTTCACAATCGCGGCCGGTAATCCAAAGGCCACCGTAAGCCAAATCGATTTTGGCGGGTTTGCGCAGGACGACTGGAAGTTTCGGCCAAACCTGATGTTGAGTTTTGGTTTGCGTTATGAGAACCAGAACAATATCAGCAGCAATTTGAACTTTGCGCCGCGCCTCGGTTTTGCCTGGCAGCCCGGAACATCCAGCCGGCAACATCCCGCGAAGACTACTATTCGGGGCGGCTTCGGCGTTTTCTATGATCGCGTCAGCGAGAATCTGACGTTAACGGCTAGTCGCCTCAACGGGACCAACCAGCAACAATTCATCGTTACCGATCCGGCAGTGTTGAATTCGTTTCCTAACATACCGACGATTAGTACGCTGACGGCTTTTCGGACTCCGTTGACGATCTATCAACTGGCTCAGGATCTTCAAGCGCCGTATACAATGCAGTCGGCCATCAGCGTCGAAAGAGCTCTGCCGCATAACTTCACCACCAGTATTACCTTCAGTCATTCTCGCACCCTCCACTTGTTGCGCGCGCGAGCGATTAATGCGCCGCTGCCTGTCAGCGGCGTGCGCCCGCTCGGTAGTGTCAACAATTTTTTCGAGTACGATTCGACGGGCCGCTTTGATCAGAACCAATTGATCTTTACGATGAACAGCCGTCTGAGCCGGAACGCGAGCTTCAATATCAACTATACGTACAGCAGGACCAACAGCGACAGCGAAGGCGCCGGGACTTTCGCCGCGAATCCATTTGATTTCAGCACCGAGTACGGACGCTCTTCCGGCGACATCCGGCATCGCTTCACTCTGTTCGGTAACTATCGAGCGCCGTGGGGAATCAGTCTGAGTCCTTTCCTGATCATTGCTTCGGGCGCGCCTTTTAATATAACCATCGGGCGCGACTTGAACGGCGACACGCTCTTCACCGAACGGCCCGCATTCGCCAGCGATCTAACGAAGCCAGGAGTGATCGTTACCAAGTTCGGTACGTTTGATCCCAATCCCGGGCCCGGCTCACAAATAATTCCGCGCAATTTTGGTAATGGGCCAGGATCGCTGATTGCCAATCTTCGGGTCAGCAAGACCTTTGGGTTTGGTGGAGAAAGAAAGGCTGCGGCCACATCGCAAACGCAAGGGGCGGGCAATCGCGGTGGCGAGCGCGGCGGAGGCGGCTTTAGTGGATTGGGCGGCGGGCGCGGAGGTGGCGGCGGACCACGCGGCGGTGGCGGTGCTGGCGGCGGCGGTGCCGGCGGTGGCAGAGGCGGTGGAGGAAGTGAAGCGGCAAAACGATATGGCCTGACGCTATCGATAAACTTTCAAAACATTCTCAATCACGCTAACCTCGGCCGACCGGTTGGCAATCTCAGCTCATCGCTATTTGGGATATCGACCTCGAGCGCGGGAGGATTTGGCGGATTTGGAGGCGGCCGTGGCGGGGGTGGCTCGTCTCCTTACAATCGCCTGATTGAAGCGCAAATTCGGTTTAGTTTCTAGCAAAACAGCAAAGTGAGCCAGCATGTGTTCACACCAATCTGCGCCGGTCGAGTCCACAGTCCTGGGCCGAGTCTCAGAACCCGGATTGCTGATTCCAAAAAGGACTATTGACCTGGAAGCCTCAGATTTGCGAGAATCAAAAGCAGTCTCAGGGTGGTCAAGCCATTCGAGACAGCTGCTCGGGACGAATTTAAGATCGTCCACCTCCATTGCGACACACCAGGTCGTGAAATAAAATAATCCCCCGACGAGTCAACTGCGCTCGGAAGAACGTAGACAAACAGTCTCATAAGGAGCCGACTGCCCAGGCCCGTGCTTCAGCGCCCCAATTTTCGCTGCAGCAGGAGAATCCGAAACATGGAACAATCCTCTTCACAACCACCGGGATTTAACCCCGACAAGAACGGTGCGCCTCGCGGACGTATCGGCCACTCGGCAACAAACGACGTGAAAAACTCATCGAGCCAGCAAATGGTTGCTGACCAGCTGATGGCTGCTTTGGCCAGTGGCAATCTCGATCATCTGGCAGATGCACGACAGGCCTTTCTCAATGAGGGCCATCCGAATGCCGAACCCAGCAGTGCGGATGTGGAACGTCGATTGGAACTAAGATCTAACCCGAAGGAGTTCGTGCCTACGTCTGTCGTGGGCGACAACCTGCGCGCCGAAGAAGACTCTCTCAGACAGGCCGAGTTGGAACTCGAGCGCCGCCGCGTCGAAGTGCAGGCCGCAAGGAAGAGAGTTGAAGCGGAAGTGCAGCGCAGGGCAATTGAAGCAGCGCGCCGCTTAGAGGAAGAGGAAGCGCACCGCCGTGCGGTGGCGGACGAAAAACGTTTAGCGGAACTCATCGTAATCAACCGGGTGGCTGAGGCGGAAGCCCTGGAGCGGGCCAAAAAACTTGAGCAGCTGAAAGCCGAGACTGACGCGCAGACCCGGCAACGCACTGACAGAGAAAAATGGCTGGTCTCCGAAATTGCATCCCAGCGAGCCGCCGAACAGGAACAACTAAGGCGCGTCGAAGAGATCGAAGCACGGTTGCTGGCCCAACTCGAAGAACGACATCGGGCTGAAACCGAAACCAAACGCCAGGCCGAAAAAGAACAACAGCTCAAAGCCGAAATCGAAACATTGCAAAGGGCCGAAGAATTCCAGCTGCGGCAGGTCGCCAAGGCTCAGGCTCACGTCGGAGCTTTGCAGACTGCTCAGGAGTCAGCCGCAGCGATAGTTGCGCGCGAGACTGAGCAGGCACAGCAGCTCGCCGCCGAGATCGAAGCCCTGGAAGAGGCCGGCCGGAACGAGATTGCCAGGCTCCAGGAAGCGAATGCCCGAATCGTCGAATTGGGAGACGCGTTAAAGAAAGTTGCATCGGAAGACCAGCGCCTGGCCGAGCGAGAGAGCCAACTCAGCGCGGACCTCGAGGGTCTGCGTCGCACTGAAGCAGAGCAGCGCGAGTTGATAGAGCAGGTTGAAGCGAAACTTCGAGCGCAGCAGGAAGCTCACCAACTGATGGTGGTGAAAGCGGAAGAGCTTGGTGTCGAGGAGGAGCAGCATCGGAACCTCATCGCCGAGGCCGACGCTCGTCTCCGGACTCAGGAAGAAGCACACCTCAGAGCCAGAATCGAAGCAGAGATGCGCGCCGAGCAGGTCGAACTGAGGTTGGCGGAGTTAGACGCCGTCAGTAGTCAGGCTGAGTCAGCCGCCCAGCAGCGCGCTGCCCGTGAAGAATCGTTGCGCTCCCAAGTTGAAGCATTGAACGTCGCGGAACAGGAACAGCAGAAACGAATCGAAGCGGCCGAGGGTGCTTTGCGTCTCAAGGATGAGACTCAGCAGAAGTTTGAAGCCAATATCCAACAACTGACTCAACAGGAACTGTCGCTTAACGCAGCGATCGAATCGCTACGCCTGAATGAGGGCGAACAGCTCAAGCGCAACGAAGAAGCGCAGACTCGCTTCCGCGCTCAGTCAGAAGCACATCAGCGCGCCGAGGCCGAGGTGCGCGCCCGAATTCAGCAACAGGATCAGCGACTCGAAGAGTTAAGGGCCATTGGCCGGAACCTCGAAACTGAATCACAACAGCGCGACGAACAGGAGCAACAGCTCAAAGCCCGGATCGAGGCGCTGCAACAAGCGGAAGCCAACGAGATCGCGCGCATCGCGGAAGCTCAGGCTCGGTTTGGTGCTCAGGTAGAAGCGCATCAACGAGCTGAGACTGAAGCCCTGGCTCGAGCTCAGGAACATGAGCAACGGCTGGAAGAGTTACGAGCCATCGGCAGAAGGCTGGAAGCCGAATCGCATCACCGCAGCGAACAAGAACAGCAGCTCGGTACGAGGCTTGAGGGCCTGAGGCAAACCGAGCAAGAGCATCTGAAACGACTCGAGGAAGTGAACGCGCTCGTTTCGAGTGCTGAAAAGTCGCGACAGGAACAGGAAGCGGAAGTAGCGCGACTGTCTGAAAAAGAGCAATCGCTCAAGTCAGAGACGGAAGCGATGCGCAAGGCGGAACAGGATCTGCTCAGGCGTATTGTCGAAGTCGAAACGCGTTTCGTCGAGCAGGCGAAGACGCGGCAACTCGCCGAAGCTCAAGCCAGACAACAGGCCGAGAAGGAGCATAAGCTCAACGAAGAGCTCGAAGGCCTGCGCCGGGCTGAACAGGCTCAGCTCGAAAGAATTCAGGAAATCAAGATTCGGATTCCTGCGCTTGAGGAAGCCCACCGCCTGGCAGTAGAAGAGGCAGAGTTGCTGTCCGAACAGGAACAACAGCTCATCGTTGCCGTGGGCGTGCTGCGCGAACAGGAAGAAGAGCACGTCAAACGGATCGATGTAATCCAGGAGCAATTAGCGGCGCACGTGAAAGCTTGTTATCTAGCCGAGGCTGAAGCTCAACAGCACGCCGAGAAAACCGAGCAAATCAATCTCGAACTGGAAAAGGCGCGCCAGAATCGCGATGTGAATTTCAAGCTCGTCGAAGAGGCCGCACTTCGTCTTCGCGCCCACGAAGAAGCGCGCAAGAGCGTACAGGTTAGTACTCAGAAACGTGCCGAGCAGGAACAGAAGCTCAACGCCGAAATCGAGGCTTTGCGACAAGCTGAAGAAGAACAACAGCGGCGCATCGAGGAAGCCGAAAGCCGGCTTCGCGCCCAGGAAGAAGCTCGCCAGTCGGCCCGGGCCAAAGTGAAACAATTGGCGGAATCCGAGCAGCAGGTAATTGCCGAGATCGAATCGCTGAGTAAGACCGAAGCCAAACTGCTGAACCGAGTAAAGGAAGTCGAAGCTCGTCTTCCCGACCACGAAGAAGCGGTCCGGCAGGCGGAAGCGCAAGCGCAACGCCAGGCGGATGAAGAGTTCCAGCGGTTGCGTCAACTGGAAGCGATTCAAGAGAAAGCCCAGGCGGAAGCGGAGCAGCGAAAAGCTCGGGAACAAACGCTGAATTCAAGTATCGATGCTCTCCGCCAGCCAATAGAGAGTCATGACAATGTTGTGCCGGAATTTGAAACAGCGGGTCACGAACTCTTTTCCTCAGAGCCACTATCACTGGAAGCGGATCTCGCTGAAGCTAATCCGCACTCGAGCATTTCCGATATTGAATTAGTCGACGGTCAACTATTGTCGCAGGAAGAGCCGGCGATGGAAGTGAATCTCGACGAATCTGATCCGCAGAGTGGGGACCTTCCCTGGCTGGTAATCGATCTCGATCGGGCGGCCAGTGAAAACTCTGCCAGCAAGGAAATTGATTTCCTTACCGCGGAGACAACGGCGGATTTGACCGTCTTCGAACCCACTGATCCAGATCAAGCCGCAAGCGACAATTTTGCGGGTGCGTCTATCAAAGCGGATAGCGGCGTGCCGGCCAGCCGCGCGGACGGTTCTTTATCTTCAGAGCTGTCTTCACCGGAGATTGCGGAGCGCCTGCAAAGCGCCGACTCATCCAAAAGGGCGGCGGCTTTGGCTGACCTGGCGGATTTCAAAGGCGACGATTCATTCCGCCTGATCACGAAGTCGTTCGACGACCCGAGCGTGGAAGTGCGGAATGCGGCCGCGCGCGCGCTTTATCACCTGCAGCCCGACTTGTCCGCCTCCTTTACCCGTGCTCTGAGGGAAGCCTCGCCGGAACGGCGACGCAAGATTGGCGCGGCGATCGCGGGTTCGGGGCTGGCGACAAATGCCATTAACAGCCTCACGGGTGAAGGCCGCGATCGAACCTACGATGCTTTTTCCATGTTGTTCCTGATGGCCAAGGCCGGAGAAGTGCAACCCTTAATGCAGGCGATCGCCAAGCATCCGGATCACGAAGTGCGCCTGACGGCGGTCAAGTTGCTCGCGCTCAGTAACCAACCTCAGATTCTGCCGGCGTTTCGCAACCTCGCGGCTCGCGAGAGCTTGCCATCCGACGTGCACACGGCGGTGATGGAAGCGATTTACCACCTCAGCACTCAGGCTCGCGAAGTCGCGTAAATCTGGGCTGGGCTAAATTCTCTGAATTGCCAGGACCATCAATCGCGAGTTGCCGCCGTTGAAAAACCGAAAGCAGGATCTACGAAACCACACCAAGCGACACCAGGGAGACTCCTCTTTTCCCTTTTAGAGTTATTTCGTGTGATTTCGTGGATCTTTTGCTGTTTAGATGCGTTTCCTTTCAAACTGAAGTTTTGCTGGACTGCTACGCGCTCAGCGCGTACGCATCTTTCAGCCAACGCACCAATTCAGCATCAACTTCAGTGGGCGAAGTTAGTTTCACTTCGTGATGAAACCGTCTTGCCGAGGTCTGCTCGGATTTGTGAATATGTGGACTTGAGAGTTTGCGATCGCTCTTGATCGTCAGCACCAGGGCACTCTTGCGGGTCGCGACTCCAGCGAAAGCCGTCTGATTCATCAAATGAATCGAAATCTTCTTTGGCTCTTCACTGACGGGGGCCAAACTTCCTGGCGCTCTTCAGCAATCCGTCGTAGGTCTTACGGACGGTTGCGTCTTTGTTATCAAAATGAGACTCGACGGTGAATCCATTCGTTGATGCGTTCCTGACAATTCCTTTCGGCTTTTTTCCTCTTTCTCCCTCTCCTTTGGGAGAGGACTGGGGAGAGGGCTTGAGCGTCGGAGGAATTATTGATCTCACCCTGTCGCTGGTAAACACGACTGATGTTTAGAAATACTTCTCGCTAAGCGTCGCCCCACTCACCGCCCTCGTCGCTTAAGAGAGGCGGCACTTAATCTCGATACGAAGGATCGATCCGATCCAGCTTCCGTAACAGCCCCGGCCAGGTCAGCGCCGCGCCCTGACCTACTGTGACTGCCTTCACCTGCGACTCAACCAGATTAAGAATCGGCTCCGGCACTTCTACCAATTCCGCGCCGCCTGACTGGGCCAGGATCTGAATCTTACAAGCGCGCTCCAAGAGAAACATTGCCAGAAACGCCTCGGCAGCAGTGCGGCCCACGGTGAGCAATCCATGGTTCCGCAGAATCATGCTTGTCTTATCACCGAGGTCCCTCACCAAACGCGGCTTCTCATCTTCATTCAGCGCCACTCCTTCATAGTCGTGATAGGCCAGAGAGGAGAGCGCCAGCATGGCCTGCTGTGAAAGAGGCAGCAGGCCATCCTTCTGTGCCGAGACGGCAATACCATAATCGGTGTGCAGATGCATTACGCAGAGAGCGTCTGCGCGGGCGGCGTGGACTGCGCTGTGAATCGTGAAGCCGGCCGGGTTAACGAAGTAAGGCGACTCAGTTACCTTGTTGCCGGCGAGATCGATTTTCACCAGACTCGACGCCGTCACTTCTTCGAACATCATGCCGTAGGGATTGAGCAGGAAGTGATGCTCGCTGTCAGGCACGCGTGACGAGATGTGCGTGAAGATCAAATCATCCCAGCCGTAAAGTGCCACCAGCCGGTAGGCCGCCGCGAGATCAACCCGCGCCCGCCACTCTTCATCTGAAACTTGAATCGTCGACTTGGTTGCAACAACAGTGCTCATGCTAATCCTCTTCGATATAGATCAGGAGGCCGTTTTGGTTTCTACCGCGAAGCAGTTCCGAAACAAAGCCCAGGGTTGCCGCGGCTGCGCGGCTAGCCTGGGTAACGGATCAAGAACCTGGCAACCCCAACGGGGGTTGTGTCGCCCTTTGGCTCCAACTGCTCGACACAACCCCTTCGGGATTGAAATCCTATTTGGAACGCGATCTTTTGAACTTCATCAGCTCGTGAGATCTGTGCCGCTCCCTCGCTGCGCTTTGACTATTCTCCACCGCCGCCGGTTGCTGCCGCGGTATGCGCGCTGGCGCGGCGCGCCATTTCTTCGGCCGGCACATCTTCTTTGTGTGTTGCGACATGCCACACATGGCCGAACGGATCTTCCAGTGTCCCGCTGCGATCGCCATAAAACTGGTCTTTCACGGGCCGCTGTTCCGTTCCGCCGGCGGTAATAGCCCGAGCGAAGACCGTGTCTACATCTTCAACATAGATCATGATGCTCACGGGCGAACCGCCGAGTGTCTTTGGGCTCTTGTGGCCCATCTCGGGAAACTCATCAGCTAGCATGATCGGCGAATCGCCAATCTTGATCTCCGCATGACCGATTTTTCCGCCGGGCGCCGGCATCCGCATTAACTCGATGGCGCCAAAGGCCTGCTTGTAATACTCAATCGCCTTGGTGGCTCCCTCAATGATCAAGTATGGCGTGACGGAGTGATAACCCTCAGGAATTTGTTTTGCTGCCATGATTCTCTCTCCTTTGATTTATTCCTTTCAACCTCTCCCGTTGGGAGAGGGCGGGGAAGAGGGTTTTGTCGACGTCAAGCTTCGCACCCTCCCCTAACCCCTCCCAAAGGGAGGGGCATAAAAATCGCACCAACATGAGCCGCGCTCATTTCTTCAAGAGGGCATTCTTATCCAGAAACGCGATCACCGCCTCGTCGAAGTCCTTCGGCTTCTCCATCATCAGAAAGTGGCCCACGCCGTCCCACCTCTGGAAATCAAGACGCGGGGCAATACTGCGATAGAACTGCTCAGTATCGGCCGGCCAGAATGGCGATTTGGTCATGATGGCCAGCACGGGCACATTGATCTTGTCCTGACCCCAGATCGATTCGTCGGCCATGCCTTCCATTGCGCTGACCAAAACATATTGTGGTGTCTTAAGAAACGAAGCCTGGATGCGCTCTCTGAGTTCGGGCGAGAGGCTCGGGCCGCTCATTCCGGCCAGCATCCCCGCGCCGACTTCTTTGTAGTTCGCGTTACGTAAGGGGG
>WNFR01005141.1_pt1 | contig 16773 bp, 15 predicted proteins | sample 5400221 | NCBI WGS metagenome assembly WNFR01 (sample SAMN13153357, study PRJNA577476) | soil metagenome | isolation source: 40 cm soil under Madrone tree | place: USA:California | collected 2016-06-14
GGAAGATCCTCGAATTCTCAAACTCAAACTTCAGAACCTCGCCCTTCGGCACGCCGGGCTGAGATTTGGAATCCGGCCCGGCGGGGTATTCAACCGGCTTTTGACCGAAAACGGGCGCCATTAAAAACGGCAACAACACGAACAGGTAAATTATTCGAATCAGTTTCAACGTTTTCTGTCCATCCTTATGAGTGATTATCTACCTGCAGCTTAACTACTCTTGAGGCTTTGTCCATGTGCTTTTGGATATTAAGTCAACCGAAACCGCACGGCGACCAAAAGCTGAAGTTTGTTAGCTCAGAACGAACTAGATCGGCACACTATACACTGAGCGCATATGATCGCCAGATTCCACATCGACGAATTTCCACTACTAACTCGGTATTTATCTGTGTTTTTAGCGTTTTTCTGCGGCTAATCTTTCCCCTCGCGTACCTACTACTTATGGCGTCGAATAGCGGAAAACCGCTGGTCCCGTTGCGCCTCGCTCAATTATGCAGTAGAACTTCAGACTAAACACCACCGAATCAGGGGACCAACGAAAATACCGATCTACTTTGAACAAAAGGACGCTTTCAGACACACATGACGCTTCGCAGATTTTACGCACCAACAGCCGCATTCGATATCGCCAACGCTCGGGCAACTCTCGACGCCGCCGAAGCGCGCCACCTTAAGGATGTGCTCCGCCTGCGTATCGGCGACGAAGTCCTGGTTTTCGATGGTGAAGGGCACGAGTTCAAAGCGAGGATCGAAGAGATCTTGGCACAGAAGATTCGCCTGCATCTCCTTGAAGAAGCGCCGCCCTCCAGTCCCGAATCGCCGGTTGAAATAACCCTGGCTCTTGCCCTTCTAAAAGGCGAAAAGCTGGATCTGGTCATTCAAAAAGCCACCGAGCTCGGTATCTCAAAAGTGGTGTTATTTACCAGCGAGCATGCGGATGTCAAAGTACGAACCACGGCCGATGGGCTTCAACGAGTCGACCGTCTTGAGAGAATCGCGCTTGAAGCCGCCAAACAATCCGGCCGCGCAAAGGTTCCTGTCATAGAAGGGCCCTTCACTCTGCAAGAGCTTCTTTCAACGACAACAGTTGCGCACCGCCTTCTGTTTTCCGAACGCGACGGCGAACCACTGGACGAATTGACCAAGCCTCGCGAAGGCGCGGACATCATCTTTGTGGTCGGCCCGGAAGGGGGATGGGCTGAGAGTGAACTTGAAGCCGCTCGCGCTGCGGGCTGGACTGTCGTCACGCTCGGCGGCAGAGTTTTGCGCGCGGAAACCGCCGCCATCGCCGTCCTGGCTATCCTCCAAAACCTCTTCGGAGATCTAAACTGATAACGGGCTGGCCCTCTGGCCGCTTTCAGTTTGCGCATCACGTAAAAACCCGACAAGCTGCCATTCTCATAATATATATATTATAATATTTTGCTTGAAAAATAATATTTGCGTTATGAAATATTTGATTATTTATAAGGTATACATTATTGTTCATGCATGGATACTAAATTCAAGAGATTATTATTAAAGCAGGTAAGCGAACAATTAGCTAAATTTAGCAGTCTCAAAGAACTACGCGCACCTGCCTCCGGGTGGATAAAAACTATAAGGTCAGCATTGGGCATGAGTATGTCTCAGCTTGCCAACCGCCTCAATCTCAGCCAACCCAGAATTCATGCGATTGAAAGAGCGGAAGTTGATGGAACAATCACGATGAATACTTTAAGGAAGGTCGCAGAAGCGCTGGATTGCGAGTTGGTTTACGCATTTATACCGCGCAGGGGTCTTGATGCGATGCGTCAACAACAAGCCAGGTCGGTTGCTGAAAAGCTGATGGATCGTGTCTCCCATACAATGGTGCTGGAGAAGCAGGAAGTGTCTAAAGAAACAACAGAGTTTCAACTTCAGGAGTTGATAAATGAGTTACTGAATGAACACCCGAAAAAGCTATGGGAAGTTGGCCCAAGATGATGTTCAATTATCCAGATGGGGCGACCCCACTTACATCAGATGAGGTTAAGGGTTTGCTCCAGCCTCACATCACCACTCACGCGGAGTTAAATGAGTGGGAGCAGTCAAATATCTTGTCCGCTGAAAGTTGGGCCTTCTCCAGGAAGCGCTCGGACCATACATCTGAGCGCTTCATAAGACGCGTACACAAGAAAATGTTTGGTAATACGTGGAAATGGGCGGGATCATTTCGCTCAACAGAGAAAAATCTTGGACTCCGTCCAGGCTACCAGATTTCAGAAGGAATCAGAACATTAATTGATGATGTTGAATTCTGGCTTGAGCATGAAACATATCCGATTGATGAGATCGCTGCACGATTTCATCATAAGCTCGTATTCATACATCCCTTTCCGAATGGTAACGGAAGACACGCACGGCTGATGGCTAACATCATGCTTTTCAATTTGGGTGCTTCTCTATTCACCTGGGGAAGCGGAGATCTATACAACACGGGAGAAGTTAGGCAACGCTATATTCTTGCATTACGCGAGGCAGATCGAAGCAATTTTGATCCGCTGCTTCTATTTGTTAGATCCTAATTTCCCCTTCGCTTAATTTGCCTGCGCGCATCAAGCAAACCGTTACTCTCTTTCAAAACATCGTTCGTCACGAACCCAATGCGAACTTTATACAACCCTTATTTTCCAATGTCTGGACATCGATATGACAAGAGTTTCCATCGCCACAAAAGTCAATGAGCGAACGTCAGCTTTTGGATGTTTATTATTGTAGTAACATCGGGTGTAACGAATGTACGAGCCATCCAGATGGCTTGTACATTCGACTTTCCTCTGCTCTATTTTCCGACCCTGGATAGGGGTGTCACGAGTCTTGCAGCGGGTTTGTGCCTCTCCCACTCGAAGGCACACTTAGCCACTTTCGAGCATCTCCTTCGCCAGTCGCTTATCCCGATCAATCTCGAATTGCCAGCATGCATCGTCCGGCGAATTAAGCACAGCTTCTAACTGCCTTTTCACAGACGCATGATCACCGAGCTTCAACAGCAACTCCGCGTAGTAAATTCTGGTGACCGTATTCCCCGGAACGATTTGGATCGCCTGATCGAAATGCCCGCGAGACCGTTCGATTCCACCACCTAAAACCTTTGGCAACTTCTGTTCGAGCTTCGCTAATACACGCAGCGGGCCCGCTCCATGAAAACCGGCATCAATTGCCACCGCACGCAACAAAGCTCTTCTTGCCCGCAGAGCAAGCCTGGCCCCTGCAATCACATTTAGCTCTGCCGCAAGCAGGGCAAGGTTCACCCCGAGCCAAAAATGTCCTTCCACCCTTTCATCCTTCAATGATACGGCTCGTTCGGACGCCTCGATTCCCAGTTGGTAATTTTTTCGTCTCGCCGAAAAATCCCTGGCCTCCTGCCCCAGGAAGAACCATGCTCGCCCAAGACGCCAGGCAATCTCAAACTCCCAGATGTCGACTGACTTGAGCAACCCTACGCATTCGATTACGGAATCCATGTCCGCCCGGCGCGAATAAAGATTATCCGCCTGTGCCAGAATTTCTGTCATGCTTGCGCTTGTACGTTCCATTTGATGCGAGTCTGCAATTTATGCTTTGACGAAGACGGTTAAGCAGGCGCAGAATACGCTCAAGGGCGGAATTTGAACAGGCCGGAGCCGGCAACCGTATCTATTAACTTATGACAATAAGTCGTGATGAAGCCACAAAAAGAGCCAAAGCTGACGCCGGTAATCGCACCGGGGTTTCAGAAGACGCGATCAAACTGATTTCCGTGGAAGATGCCGAATTCCCGGATGCCGCACTTGGGGCTGCCTTGTCTGGGGAAATGAGCGGGATGATGCTGACCTCCGGCTGGCGTATCCTTCTCGACACTGGTGGCAAATCTTTGGAATATCGCGCGAACCCTGACCAAATTAGGCTTTACAAATTCAAGGGTAAGAACTATAGAATTTAATCTTCGGACGCCGAAGCGGTTGCCGAGGCGAGCTGATGAATTCTGACTACTTTTCCAGGCTTTACGTTTTGAGGTAATACCATGAACCGAAATAACCTGCTTGCACATCTCGCTTTAGCAACGGCTATCATTCTCGCGGCGGCCTTCATCGGGCAGGTCCGGCGATGGCGAAACGAGTGGAAACCAGCTCCAGTGGTCCGCGAGGTTCTCGAACTCGAAACGACTCCGGTTGCTGCCAAAGGAGCAGAGGTTCTTGTTCGTTTTAAACCCGGGACGACACTCGACTACATCAAGAGCATAGTAGCCACCCACCACGATCGGTTCGAAGATGAGATCGAAGCCGTCGATGGCCTGACCGCAATCGAAGATGAAGATGGATTGGACGCTGACACCGTCGTGAAAGAGTATTTGAATGTCCCCGGTGTGGAGTACGCCGAACCGAACATGCAGATTACGCTCGACGATCCGCGAAGCAGCAATTCGTTTACTTTTGGTTCCGGGTCCGGCGGCGGCATGGTTAGTTATCCGATGAATCTCCCCGACGATCCGATGTTCGGGAGCCAGTGGTCGTTACAAAACACTGGGCAGAACGGCGGCAAAGATGGTGCCGATATCAGTGCTGTAAATGCCTGGGATACGACACGCGGTTCTGAATCTATTGTCATTGCTGTGCTGGACAGCGGCGTTGATTATACGCACCAGGATTTGATCGAAAACATGTGGCATCGACCCGCCGAAGTTGCCGAGTATTCTGATCGCGAATTGGGCACAATTGACGACATCAACGGTTTCAACGCGGTGGATAACCTTCGCGACCCGATGGACGACAATGGCCATGGGACCCACTGCGCCGGCATCATTGGCGCCGAGGGCGGCAACGGATTCGGCATCAGCGGAGTCAATTGGCACGTTAAGATCATGCCGCTGAAGTTTATGAATGCGTTTGGCCAGGGGACGACCAAAGATGCGATCGAAGCAATAAACTATGTCATTGACCGCAAGAAGGACGGCGTGAATGTGCGCGTGATCAGTGCCAGCTGGGGCTCCACGAGTAAATCAAAAGCTCTTGGCGATGCGATCAAACGCGCCGGTGAAGAGGGTATCCTGTTTGTGGCAGCGGCCGGTAACTCTTCCGAAAACTCCGACAGGAGACCTCATTATCCGGCGGGCTATGATCTGCCAAACGTCATAAGTGTTGCGGCGACCGATCGTAACGACCAGTTGGCAACTTTTTCGAACTATGGAGCAAAGACAGTTCACATTGCCGCTCCTGGCCGCGATATTCTCAGCACGTGGTTGAATGGAACTTTTCGCGAGGCTTCCGGAACTTCAATGGCAACACCTGAGGTGTCCGGCGTGGCCGCTCTGGTTCTGGCCCTTGAACCTGACATGACGGTTGCAAGACTTCGCGAGCGACTGCTGACTTCGGTCGATAAACTGCCGGCCCTCGAAGGAAAAGTCTCCAGCGGTGGCCGCATCAACGCTGCCAAAGCGGTCGGCGAAAACTAATCGGGCAGTTTATAACTCGGTTCTTCGAAATCGCCTTGGGAACGCAGTCGCAATAGCTGCTGCTCGCCCCAAGGCGATTTCACTATTCACCTCTTACCCTTTCCCCCTTACCCTTTCCCCCTTCCCCATTTCTTTCCTCCCGCACGTTTTCGTGCCACGTCTACACCAATGCGTCTAGGCAGAAGTTCGCCCCCTCGGCTCCATTGCAAGATAAATACAACAAAATGCCTCTCTCGAATGTTGGGCACACCCCTTGCTCGACTTGGAAATAACAAGAACGTCATGCCCCTTCTGATTTCCGTCGCAGACGCTTGTTGCGTTCTACCCCTCTCCCAGGCGGCTTTATACTCAGTCAGGCTAAAATCTGGAAGGAGCCTTCACAGCATGCGATTAATTCGGCCCGTCTTCTTATCTTTTTTTGCTCTGCTTTCTATTTTGTTATTTAGCAGCGGCCTCGTCGCCGTCAATGCCGATGACGGGGACAAACCTGATGAGTATGACGAGAGTGCACGAGTTGTGCGCATTAGCCTTTTGAGTGGGGACGTCACGATCGAGCGAAATGGAAGCCAGTTGTGGGAGCAGGCCGAACTGAATATGGCACTGGTCGAAGGTGACATCATCGCCACCGGCGCCGATGGACGCGTCGAGATTCAATTTGACGCGCGAAACTTTGTCAGACTGGACCACGACTCCGTCGTGAAGGTCACAACCTTGCGCGACGAAGGTATCGCGCTTAGCCTGTCTGAAGGCACCGCCAGTCTGGATCTGGCACGGTTTGATCACGACCACGAGTATTTCGAAATCGATGCGCCAAAGTCGACCATCGCCGCTGAAAAGACCGGCCGGTACCGCATTGACGTCGCCAGGAACGGCGGCGTCCGCATCACCGCAAGGGGCGGCGGACGTGCGCGTATTTATTCCGAAACCTCAGGATTCATTCTTCGCGACGATCATACTGCTGAACTGGTTTTCGATGGCCAGAATGCCGGCGATTGGGAGTTTACAGGGGCACTGGCGGAAGACAGCTGGGACGTATGGATTACGGATCGTACCAGGTACCTTGCGGATAAGCTCCGATACGACAACCGCGACCGTTACTATGATTCGAATGTCTGGGGCGCCGAGGAACTTGATTCTTACGGCGACTGGTCTTACTCGTCTGAATATGGTTATGTCTGGTGTCCGCGTGCTTCCACTCTCAGCGCTTATTCCGATTGGTCGCCTTACAGATATGGAAGCTGGGTATGGGGTTCGCCATATGGTTGGACCTGGGTTGCAAACGAACCCTGGGGATGGGCGCCTTATCACTACGGTCGCTGGGTCTATTACAACAACACCTGGGGATGGGCTCCGCGTGGATACGGGTACAACTATCATCGCTCCTGGTGGCGTCCGGCACTGGTTGCTTTTGTCTATGTGCCGGCTTCTGATGGCGAGCGAATCTGCTGGTACCCGCTTACCTATAGACAGCGAGACCCGCGCAGCAGATACTATCAACAGTCCGGACAACTATCGGCGCTGCGCAGAGATGAATTCGATCGCCTGCAACGTACCAACCCTGCGTATCTGAGAGCCGTCAGCGGTTTACCCACAAGTCGCTTCGGCCGTCGCGGGGAACGCGTTGCACGGGTTGAAGAAGATCAGGCAAGGCGAGCCTTTTCGGGACAACCCGTCCGCGGGCGGCTACCTGTACTCCCTACACGTCAGGATACCGCAGTTGGCAGAGAGAGGACCGGAGTGGGCTCGTTGACTTCAAGAGATCCCGGTTCAGGTAGCCCGCGCGTTCCTGCCAATCGACCGACAGGGGCAGCTTCCAGGGCTGCAGGAACGCCGCTTGACGATAAGCTGCGACGGGAACGAATCTTCCAGGGCCGGCCTACTCGTGGTGAAGCCAATAATTCTGTGGGAGATCGTCCTTCAGAGGTGAACGGCGGGAACACAGGCATAGTTGCCAGACCTCCACGCGCGGGACAGCCCGGCAACCCGCCTTCGACCACTGGCAGCGGTTCGCCGGCAAGAGACGGGGTAACCGGCAGACCTGAACGTCATCGAGGAATTGAAGGAACTCCGGCTGATAGCAATACTGGCAGCAGCGGTAACGGCGAGTTACGAAACACGCCCCCGGATCGCGGGACCACTTCATCACCTCGCATAATGCCCGGGAATCGAGATACTATTCCGACGCGACCGGATATAGACAGAACTAACCCGCGCAGTGAACCGCGCGAACGGCGAGGTGAAAGTTCCACACCGCGAAGCGATTCCCAGCCCGAACCGCGTCGCGAACGAACAGAGTCGCCGCGAGCAACACCGCGGCCCGAACGATCGGCGGAACCAAGACAGGAGCGATCTGCTCCGGCACCACGAACCGAGGCACCGCGGACCGAGGCACCGCGAGAAACACCGAAGGTTGAACGGTCGTCGGAGCCGCGACAGGAACGATCTTCGCCGCCGGCCAAAACCGAATCACGCTCTGAATCCTCGAGACCGGAGTCGAATAAACGACCTAATTAAACCGGGCAGCGATCAACATTGGGAGAAAAACAATGGGAACTCACTATAATGCCTTACATTGCAAAGCTGTCTGTTTAGCCATCACGATAATTTTCTCCGCCTGTGCCGCAATGTCGGTGGCATTTGCTCAGACCTCTGTCCAAATGCGGCCGGACGTCAAACGGGCGCTCGGTCAGCGGGCAAATGCACCGATGACCGCGTCGCCTCGGAAAGGTGGGTACACGCCGCAACGTTCGGTCCAGGAACCGCGCACACGTCCCGTTAGTCAGCTCAAAAAGCGCGATGGCAGTGCGCCTGTTCACTCAAACACTTTGCCTTCGGCAGTCTCGGTTAATATAACCACGCCAATCCTACCCGGAACCTCGCTCGCGAGGGTTCTGCATACCTCGCAACTGAGTCTGACAACTTCGGCTGGAACCGATGAACAGTATTTTGATGCAAACTTTGATCTGGTCGCCGATCACCGCAAGACGTTCGACTCAGATGGAGGGTCGTTTGACCTCGCGGTTGGCAAATCAGGTGCCCGCTACGAGGCTTATTCTGCAACTGATAACGGCGGTATAAGCCGGGGAATTCTGGTGATTGGCACCGACACAAACGGAGACTTCGTCCGCGACTCATTCTCGGCCTACGATCTTAAGCAAACTTTTGGACTGCCTTCCGCCGTTGCAATTGTCACTGGAACCTCAAATGCAGGTCGCGAATTCGTGATCGCCTCTTCCAGCGGATACCTCAATCCAAACAACCCAAATGATCCTAACAATGAACCCTCGGCCGGTGTTGTTTTGTTGGTCCGAAACATTGCAGCCGATGGGTTCGACAGTACCTTGTCTCGTTCGATCGTGCCGGTTGGTAATAACGCGCTCAACAATGCAAACGCGCTCGCCCTGCTGCCAAACAACAATCTTTTGATTGCAGACTTTGACTCCAGCGAGTTACGAATCGTGCGCGACACGAATGCAGACGGCATTCCGGACACGCTGGATACCACGCCTTACTACAAATACCAGTTTTCGGACGACGGACCGATTGACGTTGCGGCAAACTCGCGCGGCGTGGTGTTTTCGCATGGATATGGCAGCAACGCGGTGATGCTCGCAATCTACGATAACAATTCTGACGGTTACGGCGATGCGGAAGAAGTGGTGGTGCAAGGCCTTTCGCTCGATGATAATCTTGTCTTTCATGGCCTGACTGTTGATCGCGAGGGTAACGTCTACGTTATCGAAGACGCTTCCGGTGTCTCAGACCTGGTTTCACTTGGTGGTAACCTTGGGGCGCCTCGAATAGTCGCATTTCCCGATCCTGCACTAAACGGCATTTTGCGCAGCGGCGAGGAGTTTGCAAACGTTGACATACCAGCTTCGCAGGCACTCTCCGGGTTGGCCCTTGGGGTCGATCCATTTCTCGGACCCGTCGGTCGTTTCAATATAACCAATAGTGCGAGTCAGACCGGTGGTGCTACCCTTGATAGCCTTGCGACTATAGCGGGATCGAACCTAACACATGGCGCATCCGGCATGACTGAGGCCGATGCGGCACAAAGTGGGATTTACGTTACCGTCGAAGGTCAAAATGCGCGCGTGCTATCCTTTAACAATTCCCGGATCAATATTTATGTTCCCAAAGACACAAGCGCGCTCGGCCCCAGATCAGTTCTTGTCTTCAATGCCGACGATATTGTCGCGGCAGAAGACGTTACTGTCGTAAACTCCAATCCCGGTATCTTTACATCGACCGGTACGGGAGCGGGCCAGGCCATCGCGCTCCTCGCTTCTGATCTGCGATACACCATGGCGCCCTTTGACGCTTTAACGAACGGCCGTCCTTCAGTTATCGTTGTCTATGGCACTGGGTGGCGCAATGCACTTCCCATGACAGCAACCGTCGGCGGCGTACCGGCCACGGTCCAGTACTCCGGTTCTGCAGGTGATTTCCCCGGTCTTGATGAAGTGGTACTTGTTATTCCTTCCGGGGTTACAGGCAATGCAGCCGCGGTTGTTAAATCGGCCGATGGAAAATCCAGCCGGAGTGATGTCTTTATCCCTGTGAAGTAGTTACTTATTCATGCAGATAGTCTTTCTTGACCGCGCATCCCTTAGGGCTGAAATACGCCGGCCCTCTTTTTCGCACAACTGGATTGAATTCGACAATACCGTTGCCGAGGATGTCGTCACTCGGCTGCAGGACACGGAAGTAGTAATTACGAACAAGGTACCACTGCGCGAAAATACCATCTCGCAACTTCCAAATCTTAAACTGATCGCTGTTGCCGCCACCGGCGTCGACATCCTTGATCTCGACGCCTGTCGACGCCGTCAAATCACTGTCTGTAATGTCCGGAACTATGCCCCCCATTCTGTCCCGGAGCATGCAATAACGTTGATGCTTGCGCTGCGTCGTAACCTGTTTAATCTTCGTGCCGCGGTCGATTCGGGCGCATGGCAACGCGCCGAACAGTTTTGCCTGCTTGATTACCCTATACACGATTTGTCCGGTGCAACGCTGGGAATAATCGGCTATGGAACGCTCGCGCGCGGAGTGGAAACCCTTGCCAGTGCATTTGGTATGCGGGTGAAGATCGCGGACCGTAAGGGCGCCGTTTCAATACGACCGGGTCGAACTCGCTTTGAAGATGTTCTACGTACGAGCGATATCCTGTCACTTCACGCACCTTTGACCCCGGAGACGTTGGGAATAATCGGAGAACAGGAACTGCGAATGATGAAGCCCGGGGCTCTGCTGATCAACACCGCGAGGGGCGGCCTTGTCGACGAAGCAGCGCTTGCAAAGGCTCTTCAGCAAGGCGTCATCGGTGGGGCGGGCATCGACGTCCTTAGTTCAGAGCCTCCTCGCCAGGGTAATCCACTGCTCGACCTGAAGCTTCCAAATCTGATCGTCACCCCGCATGTCGCCTGGGCAAGCAATGAGGCAATGCAAACCCTCGCCGACATACTGATCGACAACATCGAATCTTTCGTCGCCGGACATCCAAAAAATGTCGTTACCTGATTGACTGATGTGAGCGATAGAAAACATTCACTCACCGCCTCGCTCTAACCTCTGACCTCTAGCCTCTAGCCTCTAACCTCTGTTCTCTGTCCGGGAATGAAAATTGCAACTTGGTTGCCGGGCAGTACACGCTTTTCAGCTTTTACTTAGGGAAACTCCGCACCGAACGATTCCGATGACGGCATCGGTGTCAAAAATTGTCAGGAAACGGCCAAAAACCGGTGCCGAAAATTGTCAGAACGGCTGGTGGTCCGATGGGAGTTCGTGACGAGTGGGTGTGAAGTGCGTTCGAAAGCGTTGCGGCAAACAATTGCATTCTGAGTGAAAAAGGGTTGGGTGTTGCGCGTTTGATTTTTTGATTTAACGAGCTTCCCTTGAAATACTCGGGTTTCGCTCGTTTCCGTTCGGCTTAGAATAGCAGAGCCCGGCAGAGCAATTGCCAATGAGGCCCTGCAATGGCTCCTCTCGTATTCCGATCGCCCCAGGCTTCGCTTAGAGCACTAGACTCACTACAGAGGCCTAAAGGATCTCTGAAGCAAAGATGCAGAAACACGCAATAAATATTCCTGGATCACTATCGCAGTCGTGTCGACTCGGTCCTGGTGGCGACCATTAAGTAAGCACCTATGGAGATCATAATGAGACGGAAGACATTGGAAGACTTAACAACTGAAAAGCGAGCCGGTGACGATCGTGGTGTCAGCATAGTGGAACTGATCTTAGTCGTGATGGTAATAGGTGTCATGTCTGCGTTTGCGCTGATCCAGGTTCAATCCGCCCGCAGCAGCATGCGCGTCCAGAATTCGGTGCGTCAGTTATCCTCCTATATGGAGAAAGCGCGTGTTGACGCTGTTCGCCGGCACGATAGCTCTAGCGTCACGTTCACGAGTCCCACAACATATACCGTCAAAATGGATTTCAATAATAGTGGCTTACCAGTCACCCGCACGTTTAATTTTCAAGATGGCGTTAAATTGGCCAGTTCAGATCTTCCGAATGTGACTTTCAACTGGCGTGGGCGCACAGTAAGTTCAGGATCGTCGTGTGTGACGACCTTCTCGGTAAGCGACGACAAAAACGGTTTGAGCGTTGACGTATCTGGGTCGGGCGATGTGACGGTTGAAAATCAGCAACCTGCTCTCCCGAATGTCACGTATAATAATACCCTCACCTCGTCTGATGGCATCAACAGCCGCGCTGTCGTTGGCGGCACAACGGCCCCAGATAACACTCCGTGTATGGATCTCTCAGGGGGTGGCGTGCCAGGGGACAGCGGGCCACCCGCCTGCGCCATCCACGTCAGCACGACGAGTCTCGCTATCAAAAAAAATGGCGGTTCGACTGGCAGCGTGCTAGTCAGCATGAACGCAGCCAAGCTCGTCGTGGCGTCGTTCCCTTCTAACTTGACCGTTTCACCTGCCTCGCAAACCGTGTCCACGGGCTCGAATTATTCAATCACGTCGAAGAACACGCTGCGCGGCCCATTCGACGTTACATTCACTTCACAGTGCGGTTCATCGATTGTTGTCAAAGTGAATGTAACCAATTGAAGTTCACAAATAGGTAGCTTTTATGGAAACACGTCCAATCCACAAAGACCAGCGTGGTTTTACCTTAGTCGAAACCTGCATCGCGCTGGTATTGATAATGATCATCTCAAGTGGCGTCTTGCCCCTCTTCGTGTACGCGGTGAAATATAACTCTGCGGCCGCAATCCGCGCCGAGGCTCTTGCGATCGCGCAGCGTAAGCTGGAACAACTGCGAGCGTCTCCTTTCATTTCTTGCACTTCAGCGACTCCTTTCACTTCTTGCACTTCGACGTCTAACGAGGTTGTGACTGTGGGGTCGTCGACGACAGGGTCGCTAACATACACCGTTGACATAACAGTTAAAGAAGTAACCAGTAGTTTGGAGAATATCCAGATCGTCGTGACTCCCCAGGGCAGGAGCACTTCTGGGGAGGTGTATAGCGGAAAAGAAGCGTGGATGCGCGGTCAGGTTATCATCTACACGGAACGCACAACTTTAGGGGTCGGGCCAAATCTCGGTTGAACGAGTTAACTAAAATCAAAACAGACCAGATTGGTACACGATGGCGAACTTAACCTACGAATATGATTTCCTGGCCTTCAGGACAATACGGCCTTCTATTGGTATTAATCCGTGTTTTTCCGCGTGTATCCGCGGCTGATTTTTCTTTGTGTACCAATCTTTCGTGGCGTGATTAAAATCCGGCGGTTAAGAGGTTTTTATGCAGGAACAGCATGCAAGAAGGTCTGAGCGGGGTTTTTCGCTCATCGAATTAACAATCGCGCTGACGATAACACTTGTGGTATCGGGACTGATGGCCAGCATGCTTGCGAGCGCCTTCAACGTGCGCGCCCGAGAGAACCAGAAGTCGGACGCCCTGGCTGACGCACAACGGGCTTTCGAACAACGGCATCGTGGCAGCAGATTCCGACGTGAATTTTATCCGTGTGAGAGCGAACCTCAATGCTTTCGGCAATGATACTACCAGCAACAGCGTGAGCGACCGGAACGAAGATGTGAAGTATTCACTCTATACCACAGCCACAGGAACCGACAGCTACATCGTGCGTCTCGACATCGGCACGCAGAACCAAACAACGGTGCTCGCGAATCGCGTTGACGCGCTGAATATTCGGTATTTTCCGGCAAAAGTCGACTACACGGCAACCGGCAACAACTGTGACATTTTAACCCCCTCGTCTGTTTCTGAAGTGACACAGAAGAGTGACACGAAGTACATCGTGATCAGCGTTTGCGTTCAACTACCAGCGCGCGGCTCGCCGGGTTCTGCTGGCTACCAACCAGTCTCCCGCGTTCAACTCGTATCCGACGTGTATTTGCGGAACGCTGATATTGTCAACTACTGATGGGATATCGTGATTGGAGAATGACCTTCCATGCTGCAAAAGCTAACAATGGCCAATAAGAATAAGACGTGTATGCGGCACGGCGAGCGCGGGGTCGCTCTTATTACCGTACTGCTGATTTCCCTGCTCATCATGGCTGCCGCTGGAATGCTGTTACTGACAACAACCATGTCGGCGACGAACGCCATCAGTTCGACCGACGAGGTACAAGCTTACTACGCGGCAGAGGCCGGTCTCCAGGACGCGCTCAACGTACTCCGAGGGAATGTTGCACCGCGCCCGAACGATGGCACCAAAATGAACTTCAAGAACGCCATCAACGTCGCAACCTCGACCGACCCGAGTTCTGGTATGCCCCTCTCCCGTTGGCTTGTCTACAATTATCCGAGCACTACTCCGACTCGCGTGACACTGAGCCCAAAGTACACGGATGTAGGTGGAATTGCATACTCGATCCTCCCCATAACTGACCCGGACGCTTCATTTAAAGTGATTTATACCACTGCGGGCGCATTTAACGGCGGTTCCCCCACCACGTCACAATCAACCTCATCTTTGGGTAATGGCTCCTCGGTCACTTATACTCCGCAATCTGTGACCGACATCACGACCAATACTAGCCCGGCTCTGGGCACGCTTGCGTTTTCGATAGGCAACAATAAATCTGTTGACTTCAGCACCACACCCCTAACCTTTACCTTGCAAGTTATTGAAAGTGCGCCACTGCCGGGGGGAGCCAGTTCGCCACTCTCGGGGTTCATTACAGGCAGGTTCTCGGGAATCATTACTTCGACCAGCAGCACCGTGTCGCTTAATTTCCCTAGTCAGTCAATTGAGATTCAAGGGGCCGGCACGCTGTTTAGGATGCCTAGCCAAACTATTCAAATACCGGCGAGCGGGACGGTCACTTTATCAACCGTCGTCTTCGCACCGGATCCAGGACGATTGGTCGTCAAGGCCATTGGTTACGGCCCGCATGGCGCTACCAAGAACCTCCAGATGATGATCAGCCGCTTCGGCATCAACTATGTTCCTCCAGCGACTTTCGTCATTCGCGGCGCTGGCCAGGATTCGACCTCCCAGTTGTCAACAATTTCCATCGGCAGTAGTTCCGCTTTTGTTTACTCGGGGGTGGATAACGCGGGCGGGCAACCCCTCCCGGCTTTTCTTGTCACGACCGACAAGGATTACCAAACTCTGACCAACTTGAAGAGTAATAATCCGACAGGGGTGCAGAGCGACCCGTCCGGTCTTACGCCGGTCCTGAGAGAAGTTACACTGCCGGCCAACCTCGGTGCCCTGCCTATATGGCTGCAGACGACTTCAGATCCCGTATACGGCGCGAGAGCATTCGTTGACCAACTAAGACAGGCCGCCAAGCAGCAGTTCTATGGATGTAGCGGCGGCCAGCAGGCCCCAAGCTGTGATCGCTACTTTAATAACACTGCGGGCACGGATGCCCCGGCGGATTTCGGCGCATCCACGCCAAATGGACTTTTTACCTTTGTTGACGGTGATGTGACCCTCGGGAGTGATGGAGGCAAGGGCCTGTTAGTCGTCACCGGCAAACTAACGATGAGCGGGAGCCAGAAATTCGAAGGTTTGGTACTCGTGCTTGGTGGCGGTGTCCTCGATCGGAGTGGCGGTGGCAACGGCGACTCTCTTGGTGCATTTGTCGTCGCCAAATTCGACAGTACTGGAGGTTTCCTGCCTCCGACTTTTACGTCGTCCGGGACCGGCACCTCGAATCTGCAGTTGGACAGAAGTAAGGTCAAGAACGCTCTGTGGCTCGGCGGAATCCCCGTGCTGTCCGTCAGTGAGTACTGACGAAAACCCTGAGAAACTTTAAATTTCAGAGGATCGCGATGCTCGGAAAAAATCTATTGACCAGGCTGAGAGGGCGAGAAAACTCACCAGCCGACGCTCAAATTCATTTGGAAGATGGTGTGCGCTTCGCTGAGCAGGGTCGCTACACCGAGGCGTTTGAAGAGCTTAAAGAAGCTTTACGCGCCGACCCGGACTGCGCGGAAGCTCAGATCCAGATAGGTGTTACCTATCACAAAATGGGCCGCCCCAATCAAGCGATCAAGGCTTATTTAGCAGCGCTCGAGATCCGGTCTGATCTTGTAAACGCTTATAAGTATCTCGGGGTCGAGTACGATGGCCTTGGTCATTTTCTTAAGGCCATGAGAATGTACATAAAGGCGGTAGTCCTGGACCCGAATGATCCTGACCTACGCAATGATCTGGGAATGTGTTACTTCAATATAGGCAGCTACGCTGATGCAATAAAGGCATATCACCAGGCGTTGGACATCGATCCCAACAATGTCCGGGCACACTTTAGTTTGGCTCTCGCCTATCTTGATCTTAACGACAAAAAGTCGGCTTTGGAAGAAAAAAGCAAACTTGAGGAACTGAACGAGGAAGAGCTTGCCTTCCAGATCCTGGATAAAATTCAGCGGCAATCCCTGCGAGCATCGTGACTGTTCGGCTGAAAAAGCCGAGTATCCCCAAAATTGAACCAATGTGAAACTTCACCCTGTGTTCAAACATTCCCAATTAAAAGTCAATTTTCTTATTCCCCAGCCCTTCGGCCATCATCGACAACATCTCGTTTTCCCGGCGTCAAAAGTTCGTGTAATGCAGAATGTGGTTGGCCGTAGTTGCTGCGGAATTCGGTTCGCTGCGGACAAGACGCGAAGACGGCTGAAGGTGCTGGAACTGTTTGCTGCCGCAACGGAACATCTCTGTATTGGCTTGGACCCTGCGTCTAATGCCCTATAATGTCGCCGCGTTTCCAAATTCTTTATTTAGGAAAAGAGGATGATCCCCAATGCCATGCTCGCCTGAACTTCTAACCAGCATCACAATGTTCGAACTGCTGAACGAGGA
>WNFR01004967.1_pt1 | contig 16772 bp, 19 predicted proteins | sample 5400221 | NCBI WGS metagenome assembly WNFR01 (sample SAMN13153357, study PRJNA577476) | soil metagenome | isolation source: 40 cm soil under Madrone tree | place: USA:California | collected 2016-06-14
AATGGCGATGGGCCACAAATGCGGGGGCTTCGGGGCAAAGAGGGACGCTACTTGCGGAAGTTGGCAAGTCTTCTCGCTAAGATGAACCCCGACGACCGGAAACTGCTTCTGCACACGGTCCAGAAAATGGCCAGTCGCTCAGCGGTTCCGCATCGAAGATTGATAATCAATCCAACCGTATGATTCCATTCATGCTTTAGCCGGGGTATGCTCGGAGAGCAAATTCGCATTGTGTTTTTGCCCTTGACTTTTCTTTTGATCTTGTATATAGGCTATGTATAAGTCATGAACGACTCTCTGAACCGCCGCACCAAGCTCTCCCTCGCCGAGCGCAACTTCCGTTCCCGCATCGCGCAGCTTTCCTCCGGTCAATGGTTTCTTCGTGGCACTCTCTCGGAACGTTCGGGCACTTGTGGCAAGGCCAATTGCCGTTGTGCCCGAGGGGAACTGCATAAATCTTTGTACTTGGTGCAGAGCCAAGCGGGGAAGCTTCGCCAGATCTGTGTCCCAAAAGCCTGGCAGCAACGCGTTCGCCAAGCGGTTAACGACTATCGCTTGATGCAGAAACTGATTGAGGAAGTTTCCGAGCTGGAATGGAAACGACTTCAGGAAAAGAAACGATAACGGTTCTTCGCCGCCTGATCGCCTATGCGGAAAAAATCTTCCAGCTTTCCAAAGATATCGTCACGCAGGTTTCCGACCGCAGAGAAAAACCACGCATTTCCACCGCGGCGGTGGTGAAATCGTCGCTGGTGCTGTTCTGGGCCAGGTTGGGCAGCATCAATGCTTGGGAACAGGTTGGGCGGGCCCACTTTTGGAAGCGTTGGCTCGAAGAGCCGACCTTCAGCGCAGACACCCTGGGACGAGTCCATGCGGTGCTCGATGCCCACGGGTTGCGGCAAGGGATTCACGACGTTTACGAGCGCCTGAAACGGAACAAAGCCTTGCCGGATATTTACGGCCTGGGAGTCGTCGTTCTTGACGGTCATGAAAGCCACGCCAGTTACCTGCGTCATTGTTCTGGCTGTTTGCAGCGAACCATCCACACTGCGGGAGGCGATCGCATCCAGTTTTATCATCGGCAGGTTACCTTAATGTTGCTGACTCGTGCGCTGCCAGGACGGGAGGCTGTGCGCTTGCTCCTCGATCATGAGCCGCAACGGCCCGGAGAGGAGGAAGTGGAAACGGCCCTGCGCTTATTGGCGCGCGTGATCCCCGCCTACCCGCGGGCCTTCGATTTGGTGCTTGCCAACGCGCTTTACGCTGAGGCGCCGTTTTTCAACTTTTTGCTCGCTCACGGCAAACACGCTCTGGCGGTGCTCAAGGATGAACGGCGCAACCTCTATCAGGACGTGGCTGGATTATTCGACCATGAGGCACCTCAGCCGGGTAGCTATCGATCCCGCCAATGCCACTGGTGGGATTTTCCAGACTTACTCACCTGGCCCCAAGTGCGGGCACCGGTGCGCGTGGTTCGTTCGTTGGAGACTTATACGGTTCGCCGGCAACTCGACAAGCAGGACGATCCACAGCAAAGTGACTGGATCTGGGTGACCACGCTACCGCTTGCCCAAGTTCCCGTCGCTCGCATCGTCCATTTAGGGCACCAGCGCTGGGATATCGAGAATTATGGGTTCAACGAGCTGGCCAACGAATGGCACTCCGATCATGTGTTCAAGCATGATCCCGGCGCCATCGAATGTTTCTTGCTCGTGGCCTTCCTGGCTTACAACATTTTTCATGTCTTCCTGGCGCGCAATGTGAAGCCCTGCGTACGGCAGGGTAAGACGCAAATCTTCTGGGCCAGACTCATCGCGGCCGAACTCTACAGTGAAGTGGCTCCTGCCGGCATGTCGCCCTGAGGTTTTCCGCACCGCCTCGTCCGATACTTCTGCTCGCCCCGGGGATCCTCATCGCGATCTTCCTGCTTGTGGAACCCTCGAATGGTGCTGCTGACTCAGTTCCGCCCTCGAAAAAGCCGTGCGAATTAGCCGTCCCTTCTGTCGCATGCCTAAAAATGCTCAAAACCTTCACCAACCCACCTACTCTCACCTTCTTCCTGAGCTCGATGCGGAACCGCTGCCAGTCGCTAGTCACTGTCTCGTTTGCCTGAATACAGGCGTAGAATCTCTTGCACCGCATCCGTCATTTCAGAAGCCAGCGTATGAATGCCTCAATCGATGAATCGTGCTGTGCATGTAAGGCTTATTTACTTGGCAACGACAGCTTCAGTATCCCTTGACACCCTTCTACCTTGGGTAGATTGTTGGGGCAGTAAATCCCCGCAACAGACGATTCCACGGAGGTTCAGCGCATGAGAGTAGCTTGTTCATTGATTCTTTCGGCGTCACTTCTCTTCCCAAGCGCGGTGTTGCCCTTGACGCAAACGACGCAAGACAAGAATGCCAAACTGGCTGCTCAGGAGCCTCAACCTGTGGCTCCGGTAGTCAAGCAACCTCTCGCATTTGGTTTGGAGGATGCTACTCCGGTCAAGCTACGCATAAATAGGAACATTTCGTCCGCAGATGCACAGGTCAATGAAACCGTTGATTTCGAAGTTCTTGAGGAAGTTAAGGTCCACGATGTTGTTGTGATTCCCCGTGGAGGTACGGCTTGGGCAACGGTAACTGAGGCCCAAGCTAAGAGAAGGATGGGAAGAGCAGGCAAGCTCAACATCAACATTGACAATGTGCGTCTCACTTCTGGCGAGAAAGTGGCTTTGCGGGCAGTCAAAGATGTGAAGGGCGGCGGCCATCAGGGTGCTATAACAGGGGCGATTGTAGCGACAAGCATTGTATTTTTTCCGGCAGCTCCTCTTTTTCTTCTTGTACATGGGAAAGACATCACCATTCCGAAAGGCACTGAGATCACTGCTTACATCAACGGGGATATTCCGCTAGACCCGAAGAAGTTTGTGACGCAGACGGCTATCAACCCGGAAGCAGGTGCGACGACGGTTCAGTCATCCACTGATGTAGCCCCGGCGCAGAATGGGAATGGCTTGGGCGCAGTGTTCTCCACAGTCGAGATAAAGTCCACGCCTGGTGGAGCAGAGATAACCGTAGACGAGAAGTTCATGGGAAGCACTCCCTCGTCACTGCGACTTGCAGTCGGCGACCACAAGATTAAGCTGGGAAAGTCAGGCTTCAAAACTTGGGAAAGAACCATGACCGTGAGTGCAGGAGCAACAGCCACTGTGGATGCCACACTCGAAAAACAGGAGTAAAGGTGGCGATGGAAACTCAGCGTGAAGTTGCCGAGTATTTCAGGAGCCTAGAACTCGCGCTGAATGAGCAAGAGAAGAAAGGCACGCCCAAAGGAGACCCCACGTACAGCAGGATATATACCCAACTCGCCAGAGATATTTCACAGATAGGTATCGCACGGGATGAGCTTCGAGAGGCTCCATTCTCTCAATCGTCTCCCCGCGTTACCGCTCTGAGTGATCGGATTGAATCCACGTCTTTGGTTACACGAATCGCTTGGATGAGAATCTTTATTTGGGCTTCCAAGAAAATAATTTCATTGCACCAACGCATCGGATGAGGCTTCAATCCGGTCTGCCCAATCTACAATTGAAAGAAATTTGTCGCCAAGGTCGCGACGGGAATTTGGTCTATTGAACTGCGCAGGATGGCCCTTGGGCTACGCTTCCAGTCTTGGCGGTTGCGAAGTGTCCGCCCACGTCCCAACCGCGGAATGTAGCTCTAACCCAACGGCGTATCGTTTCTTTGCCAGATGATGACAATAAATTACCGTTGCCCGCGATTGGATGGTGCCGTGGTAGGACTTCACAGTCACGCGCTCTCCTGGTTTCCACGCACGCTCTGTTACAACCCGGACGCCGTGTAAGCTGACGTTTTCAGTAAACGCCAATTCCGTGATGAACGGCTGCTTCGCACTTGAGACCTGTAGAGCCACGGTAGCAGGGGTCCGCTTCTGGATTCTCTGGGCGTCAGTTGGCATCCGGAAATACTCCTCTTAGCGTAAAGGATGTGGGGGAAAGTGAGCTGGAATTTCATCTCCGAATGATAAGTGAAAGGTACAGGAGCGAGTCAACCGTTCGCGACCGGCTGATTGCACATTTCGTAAAGGGGGTATTCGATTGGTCCCTGATTAACGCTTACCGGACATCAAGTTCCGAATCGTGGCTCGGCGGCGGTAAAGCTCTTCATGGACTTGTGGAACCATAAAAAGTAAACTTCTGGTCCCGCTTCTCCTACCTGCACTTCAATCCACGATGCCGGAGTTCTCCAATGCCAAGCTACGACTCGTTTATGTGTCCGAATTGCGAAGATTATTTCCGCGTGATCTGGCCCGAATGTCTTCCGGGTCACCACCATCTTTGCGGCAAGATCAAAATAAAGTGCCCCGATTGTCAGGAAGTGACCGACGTCTACGATTTCCTTATAGACAGACATGTGCGCTCCGGACCCGAGTATTCCAACCGTTGAGGTGCTGCCTATTTCTCCCCGTGATCTGAACCCCGGCCCAAATGCACGAAGTAATTACTGGCACATGGTCTGGTCATGCCGGGAGGCAAGATACCGGGCGACTTACGGGCCAGTGAAATGGTCGAAGAGCGGAAGTTCGCCATTCTGTTCGCTGCAACGATTCTTGCTGCGCGGAGGCTCATCGATATGGACCCGGACAAACCGAGTATGGCGAAGCAGTTTTTCGTGGATCGTGCCATCGAAGATGCTGCTTTCATCCCCGAACGGATCGATGCGCGATGGCCTACGATTCTGAATTCGTTCTCTGCAAGGCAGGAATAGTCCTGCCCGAACTGCGACAAATACTGCTACGTCGCTGAGTGCCCAATCCAAGGCAATATCGCAATAATGCTGCTTTTGCTGGCTTCATTCATGGTGGTGGTTCCGAGCACAGACGTCCGCGCTGCAGCAGGCAACCACTTTCTTGGGCGCTACCAATCGGGACGCGACGACGATTCCCCCTATGGCGATAAGGAGAAATGCGAGCACTCTAAATGGCACGTTCACAAGTGACAGGTGGTTCATTTCTTCCGCCGTTTCCTAAGACACTCGAAGGGGAAAGGATATTGCGCGAACCTGCGATAGCGAATGGTCCCACGGTACCGCCGCGCCAGTACTTTGGGCTAACCGCAATGTACCCTTTTGAACTAATTGCCTCAGGGGTTAGATCAAAAAGCGGCCAACGGATGTGGCCCGGAACAAGGTTCTCTTAAAATGGAGTTTAAAGGATGTTCGGGTGGCTCTTTGGCAGCAAAAAACGACGACGGCACTCAAGGCAACTTTTTGCCAGCCTGTGACTTCTCCCTGCAAACATTCGGGCAAAGGACGCGATTCTACCCCGCAAGTGTTGTGTTTCGAAATAGCCTGGTTGGGAAAGCAAGCAAGACTTTCTTTCTTTCGCTCGTCCAGACTGATGCAACCCAAAATACCAGCAATGTTGGAGCGCGACCAGGCAGAGAGTGTACCTCACCAATAGTCAGATTGCGCTCCGAGGGGGGCTCCCTGATGAGGGGAGCCCTCTTCACGCTGGCCAACTCCTCTCTTCGCTTGACATCTGCCTGACATCGATATACATCTGGGATATGTAAAGCGCAGTAAACAGCCCGCTATCTTTCGAGGAGGAGAACGTCGACGATTATCGGCGACCGCCTTCGCGCACTCCGCGAAGAAAAGAAACTCTCCCAGGGTGACATTGAAAAGCGGACTGGCCTGCTTCGCTGCTACATCTCCCGCGTTGAAAACGGCCACACCGTTCCGGCCATCGAAACGCTAGAGAAAATGGCCCGAGCCTTCGAAGTCCCATGTACGAGCTTTTCTACGACAGCGAGGAGCCGCCCAAGCTGCCGAATCTTCCAAAGCGCGATTCGTCTGATGAAAACGCATGGGGCAGTTCAGGCAAGGATGCGCGATTTCTGAGCAAGCTTCGTCGCCTGTTGGGTAAGTCCGATGAACAGCACCGGAAGTTTATTCTGCTTATGGCTCAGAAGATGGCCCATCGGTCGCTGCACGATTGTTCACACAAGAACTGGAGCTTTTACGGTCGCTATTTCTAGAAGGTGGTTACTCTTCAGCCATCCTATCTTACAAAAGAAGTATCTACAGATATTCTAATCAGATAAAACTTACCGTATAGCTGAACGTGAACACAACTTAAGGGATAGAGGCGTACCATGCTCGTGCATCACGGTGCTTGTGGTGTGTACGGCGTTTCCGTGTTCGAACGTGTTAGGGCAGACCGCGCAGTCGAGCACACAGTCTCAAGCTGCTCCACAAGGATCAGCGCAGGATCAACCACCACAACCAAAACAGGATCAACCGCCACAACCGAAGTCCACTCCGACCGATAAGCCGTTCGTGATTGATCGCAGGGGACCTGGACGATTATATCGACCGGGCAAAGGCGGCTTAATCGTCGCCGCCTCCCGTCGCTAGTTGCTTGTCTTGATTGAGCCGTCGTGCTCTTGTCGCCGTAGCGGAATCCAGACGTTTCCGCATTTGGGCAATACGAGTGACGGAGTAGCCGAGGAATGTCTTGTTGGTCTTATGCCCCGTCACAGCCATTACCTCTGAATCCGCTAGGCCAGCCTCGCGGTAGAACACCACAGTTGAACGGCGCAGCCCGTGGATAGTCAAGCCGATATAGTGGAACTGCATTGGAATTTGAAGAGCACCCTTCGAACGCTTCTTGCAGGTTTCGCAGACAATGGCGTGTTCCTGATTAGGAGCATCCTTGACTGTTCCGCACTGTCCACATCTCCAGGCATCTCTTCCGAGTCCAGCCTCGTAACACGCCTTCCTGAACGCCTTCTGAAACATCTTCTGCGAATGCGCGGAGAAGACCAGATCATCGGGTCCGCCCTTCACTACGGTCTTCAGAATCTTCACAACTTCATTCGCCAGCGGTCTCGAGGTATCGTCGCCTGTCTTGTTCTTTTCTGAATCCGGGTAGTACATGGCGTCCGCGAGATTGATTTCCTTCCAGGTGATATTCGCCGCTTCAGTTTTCCGAGTCGCCTGGTAAAACAGGAAAGCCGCATACGGATGAAATTTTGTATCGAGGAATTTCAGCAGCTTGTCAAATTCTTCTTTCGTTGCAAAGTCTTGTTTGGATTTTGGTGCCTTCGGCATTACGAACGCTGGCATCTGGGAAGGATTCAAAAGTTTGAATTCAGGAGACGCTGCGATCTTGAACATCTGGCGAAGCAGCGCCCCGGAGTTGCGAATGGTCGCGTCCGAAACACCTTCCTTGCGGCGCTCCTCAACGAAGCCAGAGACCCACATCTGGTTGTTGATGTCTTTTACCTTCGTGCCTTTGTTGGATTCGCTGTAAGCGAAGAATTCATCCAGTTTTGTCAGTCCACGGATGCTCTGTTCGCCCGTGCTCAGAACATCCAGGGACTTCAGCTTGTTCGTTCCGTAGTGGGTGAGAAGAGCCTGGCGCAGATCGCCGTACTGCAAAGCTTTGCTATTGACGGTGGACACGGTCCCTTGATTGACTTCATACAGGCGGGTGTTCAGGATGGTCCGTGCTTCCTTCTCAGTTGTAGCCTCAGTAGGCTCACGGCGCTGAATGCCAGCCTTATCGTAGTATTGGACGTACCACTTCTGGACGACCTTCTCGGTGCCGTCAGCGGCCTTGTACCTCGGCTGGTAGACTCTTCCCTGCCCATATTTTCCGCGCTTTTTCATTGTTCTTTTCCTGTTCGGCGTATCTGGCTTGGAGCCTTTACCACCGCTTTCCCTGCATATCCGGGCGACGGTTGGTGCGGGAGGAGATTTCCCGCGTCTTGATACGGTATAAGGATTTTGGGGCAAAAATTATATGGAGTTTGGAAGGACACCGTCAGTCTCCTACCCCTAAAAAGCCCCGAATCGCTTGAAACTACATAGTTTATGCAATACTTAGAAGTGCCATTCAAGCCTGAAAATGACCGGGTCCAGTCTCCTATACACACCAAATTCGCAGCCCCGCGGGTTATTTTGTGGCAAGCGCTATTCGTGTCGTGGGGGTCTCGCGGGACATTGGGGGGATCTCCTCAAGCTCGAGGCCGGCGACAAACATGGGAGTCGGCGCTACTCTACCCCAACGGTTCAGTTCCCAACGAGCACGAATGAATTTTGTTTCTGGACGGAGCGAGAGATCGAGGATCATCTTGGTCGTGCCGCGGTAGAACTGCTGCGGCAGCTTGAGGACCGGCTTCTTCGTCCAGGCCTCTCCGTCTGGCGAACTCCAGATCGACACATCTAGCGATTCCTGTTCAATCTGATCGGTGACTGTGAGGCGACAGAGAAACGTGCGCGTGGGGCTCGTGGAGATGTCGAAGGCAGCGCCGTCGCCGTTGGCTTCCAATCGCATGCCGGCTGGAATGAGATCCAATTTCCCTAGCAGAGTGCTCATCGCGAGTGGATTCTAACACAGAGTTTCCGCAGTTGCCTGAAGCGATGTCCTCGGCAATCCTGATTCTAAAGGAGCCCGACTAGGCGTGGAGCTTGCCCAAGCGCTCTTCGGCGGCGGCAAGGGTTTCTTCTTTCTTGCAGAACGTGAAACGAACCTGTGAAGCGCCGTCGTGCGCGTTGTTGTAGAAACTGGAGCCGGGGACGACGGCGACTCCGATTTTTTCGACGAGAAACTTGGCGAAACGCACGTCTTTCGTATCGGCCTGAAAACGAACAGGATCGGGATCCGCGAAGCGCGCGATGTCCGTCATGACGTAGTATGCGCCGCGAGGCTTGAACGCCGTGAAACCGGCGCTGGTGAGAATTTTCAGCAGCCGTTCGCGCTTGGCCGCATAAGAGGTGGCAAGTTTGTCGTAGTAGCCCTGTGGAAAATGAAGAGCACTGGCGCCCGCTTGTTGGAGCGGCGCGGCGGCGCCAACGGTCAGGAAATCGTGGACCTTGCGAATCGGCTGCGTCGGTTCCGGCGGAGCCAGCACCCAGCCGACCCGCCATCCCGTAACGCTGTACGTTTTCGACAGGCCATTGATGACGATCGTGCGGTCGCGCATGCCCTCGATGCGCGCCATGGAGATATGTTCGGCGCCGTCGTACAGGATGTGCTCGTAGATTTCGTCGGTGATGCAGTAGGCGTTCCACCGCACGCAGAGATCGCGAATGAATTCGAGCTCGGTTCGCGTGAAAACTTTGCCGGTCGGATTATTGGGCGTGTTCAGAATGATCGCTTTGGTGTGCGAGCCAAAGGCGGCCCCGAGTTCCTTTTCGTCGAAGGACCAATCGGGAGTGCGGAGCTTGACGAAGCGCGGCGTGGCGCCGCTCAGAATCGCATCTGGTCCATAGTTTTCGTAGAAGGGCTCGAAGACCACGACTTCATCACCGGGATTGATGATGGCCATCATGGCGGACATCATCGCTTCGGTCGAGCCACAGCAGATGGTGACCTCGCGCTCGGGGTCGTACTTCATGCCCTGGGTGCGCTCAAATTTTTCGACGATGGCGTCGCGCAGCGGCTTCGCGCCCCAGGTAATGGCGTACTGATTGATGTCGTCGGCAATGGCTTTGCGCGCTGCTTCCTTGATTTCCTCGGGCGCGGCAAAGTCGGGAAACCCCTGGGACAGGTTGACGGCGCCATGCTTCAAGGCCAAGCGCGTCATTTCTCGAATGACGGATTCGGTGAATTGCTCGGCCTTTGCCGAAAGCATGCGGCGGGAGATTTGTGCCATCGAGAGGTCGGGAGCAGTCATTTCACCTTCTCAGAACGATGAAATCGTATCCGTAGGGCACAGCATGCCGCGCCCTTACAAAGAGAGTTCACGGTATACGGACAATTCGTCAGCGGGCATGGCCGGTTGCGGTCTGCGTAGCCACGCCCGGCTGCCCATAAATCATCCGGTAGACTTCCGTGTTGCGCAAGACAACTTGCACGTATTCGCGGGTTTCCGTGAATGGAATGGACTCGACGAGCTCGGGGATCTCTTCGTAGTTGCGCTCGGCTTTCCAGGCAGCGATGCGGTCTTCGCCGGCGTTATAAGCGGCGGCCGCGTATTCCAGCGCACCCGTCTGACGCACTAGGCTCGAAATGTAAAGCATGCCAAGTTCAATATTGTAGTCCGGCTCGAAAAGTTTGTCCTTCGTGTAGCGGACTTTGAGCTGCTTGGCAAGGAGCTTCCCCGTCTTTGGAAGAACCTGCATCAACCCGATCGCGTTGGCGTGCGAGACAGCATCCGCCTGAAACGTGGATTCCTGGCGAATGAGGCCGGCGGCAAACATGGGATCGAAATTGTTTTTGGCGGCCTCGCGGCGCAACGCCGCTTCGTAGGGGAGCGGATAGAGCGCTTTCCATGCAGCGACAGGCACATCGTTGATCTTGCGGGAATCGAAGCTCGGCACGATGATCCGGGCGTAAGCCATGCCGGCGCCGTAATGACCTTGATCGAAAGCCGCCTGCGCGGCTTCCAGCAGGAAGCGCGGTGAAGAGGTCGCGAAGTAGGCGTTCTTCAGCTCCTGCTCGGCAGAGGCATCGAAAGCGATGGCGCGGAGCGCCTGCGCGCGCGCCCAGCGGTCCTCGGCAGCGACCGGGATCGGCTCATCAAATGGACGAAGCGAAGGAGGCGGCGGTATTTTCTCCAGAACCTCCGCAGGACTCTCCTCACCGGGACCCAGTTTGGCGAGCTGGGCAGCCGCAGCATTCCCAAAGTATGTTTGCGGGAAACGCTCGACGGCTTTGCTGTAATAGCTTCGCGAACGCGCGGGATTTCCACCGCGCTCGGCGTTGCGGCCAAGCCAATAGAGGGCATCGACGGAATTGGCCGACACGGGATACTTCAGGAGAAATGCGGTGAGCCGGTCATCGGCGTCAGGCTGGCGATTCAGATAGGCGACCCAGGCGATGCGCCATTCGCAGTTGAAGGCGTATTTTCCGTTCGGGAAGGTATCCAGGACGCGCTGATAGTTGATGACCGCTTTCGCGCGTTCGAGTTCAACCCAATGGTAATTCCCCGCCGCCATCAGGCCTTCTTCCGTCCATTTACTCACGGGATAGTTTTGCTCCAGCGTGTTCAGCGCCAAAAACATCTCCGCTTCCTTTTTCGCGGAACGGTAAGCCTGGGACAGTGCGTAGAGCCGCTCAGCATCCACTTCAAGGTCCGGGGTCTTCACTGCGGCGATTAAAGAAGGTGAACCCTTCAACTGGACGCGGCACTCCGCGACACGAAGCTGTCCGCGCTGGCGCGCGGGATTCGCGGGATCCTTGAGCATGGTGAGAAGCTTTTCGAATTCAGCGCGCGCTTCCTTCCATTTGTGCGCATCATAAAAAGCCTGGGCGCGCTGCTCCTGCAATTCCACGCCGGGATAGGTATATTCTTTTCCCAGGGCGTGCATGAGTTGAGACAAAGCGGAACCGACGGGTTTGGCTTCATCGGCTAAGGGGAATTTGTAGAAGACCGTCTGATAGTCCTTCGCGGCGCGAGGAAGCTGATGCGCAGCCTGAGAAGCACGTGCGCGTTCGTAAAGAAGCGTGGGCTTTGATGCCGTGGCGGAATAGGCATCGAGAGCGTCGATGGCTTCCTGTGAGTGTCCGAGCTGGACCGCGGTGGGCGCGAATGCCTCCAGTAGCTGCTCGCGCATGGCGGTGTTGGGGTAATCGTGCTGGATGGTTTGCAGCACTTTGTAAGCGTCCGCGCTGCGCCCCATGGCACGCTGCGCCTGCGCGGTCCAGTACAGCACGTACTCGCGGAGCAGCGTGTCGTTCTGCGCTTTGATTAGCCACCCGAGACCCTGCGCGGCGCGGTTCTTCGAATACTCCTCATAGCCAAGAGCAAGCGCGCCACGCGCGCCCCAAATGTTCGTGGTGTTCTTAACGGCGAAGGCCGAGAGTTTTTCGTACGAACCGGGCGCGCCGTTGTGGAGCGCGCGGGCGAGATCAGAAAGTTCTCTTTGCGCGGCCTCGTCTTCCGGAGTATCGGCGACGACTTGGGGCGCGGACGTGTCCGGTTTGCAGCCGTTCCGGCAAGGCGGCGACTTGGGCTTTTTCGATTTGCGATGGTGCTTGGATGATTGCGCAAAGGCGTCGAACGCGCCGCCAAACGACAAGCCGAAAATGAGTATCAATGCGACGAGAGTCCGTGACATATACACACACAATAATACGGCATTTTGCGAAGAGCCACAAAAGTGAGCGGCTGGCGTTCGATTAGTGATGGCGCGCGGGCGTGGCGTACGGATATTCGCCCAGGGCGTGCGCGTCCCCTTCGGCAAGAATTTCCACCATCCAGCGATAAAAGTAATCGACTGGGTGATCCATGATCGGTTTGAAGCGGCGGTCGTATTCTCGATGAGCTTTTTCAATGTCGTCTTTCAATCGGATGCACAGATCTTTGTTCTGGCGGCCTAGGCGCACCTGCTCCGGTCGGAGCATTTTAATATCCTGCATCGAGACCTTGGCTACCCGATTCGCCCGGCGGTGCAATTCCTGTTCTTCGGCGGAGAGGCGGTTGACGTCAAACTCATCCCCGAACTCGGCTTCGGAGGTGACAGTCGCAGGCACCGGTTCGATCAGTTCGAGCGGTTCCGGTTCGGGATGCAACTCTAGTTCGGTGGCTACAGGCTTTTGAACGACAGGTGGAGGAGAAGCAGGCGGAAGCTGGGCCGCCTTCGGCACTGGCTGGGAAGGCATTGGGCGCTGTGGTGCGGGAGGCGGCTCAGGAGCAACTTTGCCGACCAAGTCGGTGATTTGAGCTTCCATTAGCGACCGCGGGCCGGACTGCATGGACATAGCTACAAATCTGGAAAGTACTTCCAGCGTAGCGGCGAGAGAAGCCGCGGAAGTTTGCGCGCGGAGCAGCGGCGGCAGCGCGTTGGCAGGCTTGTTGCTGGCGCAGGCGGAGACCACGTCGCTGACGGCATGATGAAGCTCATCCGCGGTGCGCTGGATGCGCTCGAGATTGTCGCGAAGCGCTCGCACGATTGCTTGTTCCACAACGCTGGTTTCTTGTGCCATACCGGTTTTCGGGGGTGTTTCGCCCGAAATCCCCCGTCTCGGCATTTTGGGAGGTATGTGGTTTGGAGTCAACGGGCCGGGGGTACTGGTGTGCCCAATTGTTGCTTAACGAGCAGGAGCAGCGAGCTGGAGCCAGCTGTCGGTCGAAAGGGCCATGGCGCCTGGAGGAGTGGTTCCTCCTTAAGACTGGCTATTGAGAACAGACACCTCTCCCTCGTCTTGGCGCGGGTGGTAGAATAGAAGGGTCTGTGGGGGCGACACGGTTTCGACGGAAGCTGTCGCGGCCCGAAGGCATGCCGGGGTCCACCTGCCCGTAACTTGGTGGAAACTAGAAATGCCAACAACAACTTGGCACTTGCAGCTTAATTAATTAAGTTGCCGCTTCCCCGGGCTTTGCTCATGGGCCCGGTCAGAAGCGTCACACAGTGAGCTGGCCTGAGCCTTTCGGTCCGTAAGGCTCGGGCGAGAACCATCGGACTAGCCGGCTGCGTTTCTTGCTCATTCTGAGCGTGGCGGGCAAAACAAATGGAATTGAGCTAAGCATGTAGGCTTCGTGTCGCAGCGCTTTTCGGACGGGGGTTCGACTCCCCCCGCCTCCACCATTCTTTCTTCTTGATTTGAAAGGAATTATGCTCGCGTCCGTTCCCGTGTACCCATCGTGTACCCTTCGTTCCGGTTCGTGAGTCTGCCAAGTGCGCCGAACATCGGCCTCCAATTGTTCCTGCCGTGCCCGAACCCACGGTGCGTAGTGCTTCTCGGTAATCCGCACACTTTGATGACCCAAGAGAATTGACACGCGTTCAATAGGAACGCCCGCAAGTAGGAGTTCCACCGAAAACGTATCACGGAAACGATGTGCGTGGCCGTCCGGTACACCAGCCAAAATGAGGAGCCGCTTCAAGCTGCGCTGCCAATCCCCTACGGCGCTCTTTGGTTTCGATAGTCCAGTCCAGAAGAAATAAGTGCTCGCAGGAATCGCGTCGAGAGCCTTTACAACGAATGGAGGGAGCGGACAATAAACCGCGGTCCCTGTCTTCGCTGTGTACAAGAAAAGTTTATCGTCCTGGATACGATTTCGGCTGAGCGTGATCGCATCGCGGATTCGTAGCCCGCTATAGCGGAGGAGGAAAACCAACGCGCGCAAACGCAACGCGTTTGCCTTATCTGGATAGATGTCGCACGCGTTCAGGATGCTTGCAACCTCTTCCCTCGTGAATGGAGCGGTCGGCGGCTCAGTAATCTTTGGCGGCTTTAGGTGACTTGCCGGATTGGTCGGAATCCAACCGCTCTCATGCACGAATCGAAAGAAAGCACGGAACGCTTCGAGTTTCTTACGCGCCGAAATATTCTTGTTCTTCCAGGAAGCGCGGAATCGGCGCATCCAATCTAAATCGAAGTCCGTGAGGCATGGGAGTCCGTGCAGGACAGCGAAATCTTGCAACTGACGAAAGAGCAGGCGATATTTGTAGAGTGTCGGCTCCCGCAAATTCCGAGCCTCCGCATCAGCCACAAATTTCTCGCAGGCTTCTTTGACGGTCAACGGCTTAGGCTTCTCGACTCGCTGGCCCTCTGCCTCCCATTGGCGCACGAGATCCTGTGCCCGCTGCCAGTCCCGGAGGCGAAGCGATTTACGTATCTCAACTCCGTTCAGAGAGCCGTCAACCCAGATCGGACATAAGCAACGCCGGTATGCGCGACCGTCGAATCGTTGCTTGCACGCCTTCCGGTGACGACGATAGATGGTCAACATTGTGGATTACTCCTGCCGAACGCCGGCTTTCGATGATAAACGAAGATGAACGCGTTCGAGCACAGTCTGAGGAATGCGCAGCGTAACATACCGTCTCTTGTGGCGTGGACTCCGTTCTCCGATCACAAGCACGCCAGGCTCATTCTCGAAAAGTCCACGAACCTTATCAGCGCTCAGATTCCACATCTCAGCGATTTCCGTAACGGCGTAGTGCCGTTCGACAGGTGCAGGGGATTGGATTTGTGATAACGAAGCCATAGGTCGCGAATTGCGTCTCCTACTGACAAGGGTTACATGGCCGGTAACGCATACTCAGAGATTTCTCACCTAACGCCACCGCCGTCGTTCTCAGGCCAAAGGCGCATGCGTTCTTGCTCGACAGCCTCCGCAATCAATTTCTGTGCCTCGTCCGTCCCCTCGGCGTCTACCGAGACCATTTCAGCTTGGACGTTATTAAGAATGGGATATGCCACATCGCGGATAAAGTGCTCTGTGTCCTCGCCCAGGGATTCGAGTTCGAGTTCCCCATGATCATCGAGGGTCAAATGAACCATGAACTGGTTCACTGCGTAGAGCATTCCGGCAGTTCCTGCGCCGACTTCATCGAGCGCCCAGATGGCGCCATCTTTCGACATAGCTGATACGAATGAAATGTCACCGTTCTCCCATCGGCACATGTATATGGGCATTTTTCACTCCTTCATATCCTGCTCAATTGACAAGCCGTTGCGACAGAAACAGCCTTAGGGTGTTGGGGATCGAATTGTTATTTAACTTTACTAAGTCCCGCGTTTTCACGGTGCTACCCACTGCCAGCCAAATGAATTGGAGCCAAATGGAGCTAACTAAGACGCAAGCACCGAGAAATAGCTACCAGAGCTCTCGGCGACTATGATAAAAACTCCCGAAAAGGAAGTGAAATCAGAGGACGAGCGAATGGATGAAGTATCTTTGCTGTGGCATGTGCATGAAGTGGGCGGCGCGGACGACGAGAAATTAATTGGTGTCTATCGAGATGCGGCTGATGCGAACGCTGCCATTGAACGTCTTCGCGATAAGCCAGGATTCGCCACCTTCCCTGAAGGATTTCAAATCTGCCGGTATGAATTAAACCGTGACCATTGGACTGAGGGATTCGTGCCAGGCGCTGCCTGAAGACCTGTACTCATGTTGTTTGGTATTCAGCTTCTGATTAGCGCGCTTGCCGGACAAGCGGGATCGCCCGCTCGCCAGACACGTGTATCTGACCGTCGTGTTGACACCCGCTCACTATTCAGACGGGTCTTGGGTTACTGGATTACGCCGATATGTGAAAATTCCAACCATACAACCACCGGCGACGCCAAAAAGGAGCGCACCTAAACCGAAGCACGCGATTTGTAATAGGTATTGCGATGTTCTGACATCAGCATGCATTCGTTGTGCGTATACCATAAGAAAGAGAGAGGCTGCACTCGCCGCAGCAAACGCTGTCCAATACATTGCGGCAGCTATCAGCGGTACGATTACGAAGAATGTCAACAAAAGCAGCCCCGCTTCAAGCCATACGCCAGTTTTCGATTCCATGACGGTAGAAGCATAATTGACAACAATTTTGACATCAAGGACACCCAAATGAAGCAGGCAAGCACTCAAATATCTTTGAAAAATGTCCATCTGCCTTTGGGTCAGCCTGGAACTCGTGTTATGGATCGGCGTCTAATCTAACGTCCTTAAGCTCGACTCGGAAGAAGGTTCAACCATGAGCAAACTAGTTTTCGTCACATTTCTAGTTAACCTCGTAGTTACATCAACGACTGGGCGACTCCAGGAACAGCAGTCCGAGTACACCAAGCAAGCGAAGTTGGACGATCAAGGAAACGTTTACGTTAGTTCCGATCAAGGCCAGCTCATTCGGATGGCCAATGCGAAGCACTGCTCGGAAGTCCACGAAGCCAATGATCGACAGACTGTCGGCTGTAGAGTGATGCGCGATGAGGAACGCGGCAATACTGTGCCATCGCTTCAACTAGAAATTTATCGGAGAGGCGGCCACAAAGCAGTCATTGAACCAGGAACTCCGATTCTGGACTGGCAT
>WNFR01003293.1_pt1 | contig 16770 bp, 10 predicted proteins | sample 5400221 | NCBI WGS metagenome assembly WNFR01 (sample SAMN13153357, study PRJNA577476) | soil metagenome | isolation source: 40 cm soil under Madrone tree | place: USA:California | collected 2016-06-14
GGGCAAGCGAGCTTCGCCAACCGCAGCCTGCCGCGGTTATTACAGGGTGTGGGAGTTACTTGATCCAGCCGAGGTTCTTCAACGAATCGCTTTGGGATTATTCCAAGGCTCCCAGTGGAGCATTTTACATGGATGACATCTGGATCAGCGGATGGCTTAGTCGCGGCGGGGTGAAAAGGTATGTTGTGCCAGCATCGGCCATGATGGGGAGTGTGTTGCGACAACGGCGGACTTTATCGCTACACGATGTGCCGGAGGGGCGGCAATATAACAATAACGAAACGATCGCATTCTTCGGCGACGCTTGGGACGTCTTCGCTTCGGACTAACTGCGTTCGTCCTTACGGTGAGTGTGGTGTCGCCACCACTGAACACCGAAGACTGTCAGAAACACCGCGGCACTGGTGACCTGTCCGACAATTCCGCCCAGGAATATGCGGCAAACGACGGCGGGAACGAGCGCGATTCCCGCGGCGACCAGTGGTGGGCGAATGTCGCTCCACGAATCTTTCCAGTGAAAGACCCATCGCAGTGTCACGTAGCGCAGCGTTCCTTGAACAAGATAGGGCAAAAGAATGCCGAACGCCGCACCCATTACACCGAACCGGGGGATCAAGAAGAGAAGCCCGGCGCCGGCTACGGTGCATGTGATCGACGAATGCAGAAGGTTCAAACGCGGCCGTTGCACCATGATTACGGTTTCGCCCAATGCGACAAATGCGTTGATAGCACTCGCGAGCGCGACGATGCCGAGCCAAACGCCGCCTTGCCGAAACGCTGGACCGTAGATAAGCAATATCGTGCCGCCCGCGAGCGACATCACTGCTACGAGCGGCAACAAGATCCAAAGCATCCACTGAGCGAGTCGAGCGTACGTCGCGGCCGCAGTTTCGTGATCGCCCGTCGCAGTCATACCGGCCACCACCGGCGCGAAAATGGGGTTGAAAGCCTGATTCACTTTTCGCAGGCCGTTCGCGGTGCCGATGACTGCACTGTAAACACCAACCGTAGCAAGCGTCACACCGGGCGCGCGTCCGACGAAGTAGCCAAGCATGAGAAGGTCCAACCGGGCAATGAACGCGTTAATCAGTTGGTAAATGCTGATGGGAGCCGCATACGCGATTAGCGCCCGTGCTTCGCCGAGCGGGGATACATCGTCCGTGTGCGCCGGAACATGGCGAAACAACGTTGAGGCGAGTGTGAGTGCAATGAGCCCTGACGCTGCTGTTCCAACGATTGCAGCCACTTCCGGTGAGGACTCCTTGAACCCGACAGCGAGTGCAAGCAGGAACGCCAGCGTCGTCGCAATCGGTTCGGTCATCCCACGCGAGTAAATATCGTGCTGCATCACCTTCATCCCGCGCGAGACGGCAGTGCTGATGCGATACAAGGCCAGACCGGGCATCGCACAGAGAACCAGTGCGAGCGCAGAAACCATTTGCGGCTGGACGTGAAGACGGTTGTTAAAAAACCGGAGCGCTAATATGACGATGAGAGCAGTGACAATGGACTGCGCAACCCCCAGCACTACAGCGATTTGAAACAGCGCCCGGCTTCGCGCCCGGTTGCCGACAGCTTCCGAGCGTGCGATGAATGTGGTGATCGCATTGTCGAGGCCAAGAACCCCGATCTTGCTGATGATGTCAGTGGTCGACCAGGCAACGGAGAATATGCCGAGTGCTGCCGGCCCGAGCATCCGCGCAACGAGAAAGGTGAATATCCCGCGGAAATTCGACGCCAACATCGCGATCGTGTTCAAGAAGGCGCCGCGTTTTAGCTCCACCCCGGTTCGGTCTACACGCGCGGGTGCATCCACTACTGGCGGTGCGACGTCGAGCGCAACTTCCGCCGGGCTCACTGACTCCTTACGAAGCTGGTCTCCGGCGCGGGCGGTTTCGAAGTGATATGGCATGAGAAGGAGCGCCGTGATTCACTTTTCGGCGGAATACTGTCGATGAAAAGAGTTGACTGAAATCGACAAGGCGTGTCCGGTCAAGGGAGTGTAGTTCCGCAGTTGTTTTGCGTCGAGACGAGATTGTCGCTACACTGAGGGTCTGATCCAAGCTGCATGAAGTTTCTAAAACGCGCCCGCCGTGAATTTTCGGGCTATAACATTTTGGAATCGGGTAAGCGTCTGCTCGACCGCAAACCCCTGCAATGCAGTCTTTACGTCACGGATCGTTGCAATCTCGATTGTGCCTATTGCACCGAGTACGACAACAGCCGGCCGCATCCGAGCCTCGACGATTTGAAAAAATGGATACGGAAAATTCGCGAGCTTGGCACCATGCGCATTGCTCTCGTCGGCGGCGAGCCACTCGTGCATCCGAACATCGTCGAACTCGTTCGCTACTGTCGCGAGCTCGGCTTTGCCACCAGCCTAACCACCAACGGTTTCCTCCTCACACGTAAACTCGTCGCCCAATTGGAAGATGCCGGCTTGCAGGTTATGCAGATTAGCGTTGACCGGATGACTCCGAGCCCAATTACAAAAAAGTCGTTCAAGACGATTTTGCCCAAGCTCGATTATTTTAGTGATTCAAAAATCAGCCTGCATATTACCGGAGTGATTTGTGCCGATACCTTGCCTGAATCGCGGGCAGTGCTCGAGACTGGTTTGTCACGGGGAATTCCGACGGAAGTTCGCCTCGTGCATGCGGACCCGTTGCATCGGTTTCGCGTCGAGCGCGGACCGCGTGAAGAACTCGAACGCTTCATCGATTCGATGATCGAACGAAAACGCCGCGGGGAAAAGATTCACACCAGCGAGGCCATCCTTAATTACCAACGCAGTCTCCTCCGCGGCGAGCACGTTGAGTGGACCTGCATGGCCGGCTACAAATTATTCTTCGTCTCGGCGCAAGGAAAATTCTGGATCTGCAGCATGGTGCACACCGACAAGCACATCATGGACGTCACTTTGGATGATCTCTACGCAAACTACCGCAAAAAGTCGTGCCAGGAAGGCTGTGGTGTTTATTGCGCAGTGAGTGCTTCGCTTCTCGTGGAAAAGCCGATCGCCGTGCTCGGGAAAGAAATCGTCGCCCGCACCAAGCGCATTCCGTCAATGTTTCGTTCCTTAATTCCGAATGCCGACAAAGCGACGCACACCGCTATCGCAAATCCAGATGGAGCGCATGAGATGAACGGCAGCACTAAAAACGGCCCATCCGCAGATGACGGCGTAACTTTGCGGGAAAGCGTCTAACAAAAAACCACACGCCAGTATCCAAACGTAAACGTTCCTGCGCGCGGCGATTAGCCGGAAAGCACGGTCGAACGGGGTAACGTCATCCAGCAGGCGGCCTTTCGCCATCTTCGCCCGGCGTTTCGCGAATTCATCTAATAAGTGCGATCCGATGAGCATAGCTAAAAAATAGAACACGTTCGGAAATTGGCCGCTTCGCCACAAATGAAAAGCGATAACCGCCCACCACGAATTCTCGATCAAATAATCGAGGTGATGTTCCCACTTGCCGCGCTCGGTCATTTCGATTTTGACGCGCGACTGCTTGCCGTCCAGTCCATCAACGATCCCAAATATGAGAGCAGCGAGGATTCCGAGTCCGACACGGCCAGCTGCAAACGCTACGGTCGCCCCGCATCCTATGATGAAACCTGCAATCGTAATTTGGTTTGGCGTGATTCGCGTTTTGCAGAGAAGTGAAATGATTCCCGTTTCGATCGGTGCGTGGAAATAAGCCGGAAGGTCGAGCGTTCCCTTTTGGGCGGAATCGAGAATGATCCGCTCAGCCAAGCGACGGCTCTGCTCGGGCGGCGCTGGGAAACAGACCGGCCGCACGCGCCGACGCATGGTAATGATGTAATCATCCTCCGCAGCCGCATCCACGGTGTCGATCTTGCGGTTGTCGATCTTGTTTTTAAGTTCCTCAGAAAACGGCGCGGTGGGCGAAAGCGCAAAGAGAAATTCCCTTGTTATCAACGCAGGCCCACACGGATTTCGGACTAACGACCGCGCGGATTCTGGTGGATTCGAATCGAGAAGTGTGGCGGATGACTCTTTTGCGCAGAGAGCGGCAAGCAAGCGCGCGTCACAATAAATGTTTGCCGGTATTATTAAGAAGCGCTCCGACGGACTTTGTTCCAAAAGAAGTTGGGCAGTAAGGGGCCGATTTGCACCCGAGACAAGATGGACAGTTATTTGTTCGCGCGCCCACGAACGATGTGCTAATTCAGCTCCGACGATTTCCGGCGTTCTCGAAAAAACAATCGCGCGGCGAAAACCGAGTCGTTGCAAAATGCGGAGCAAACGTTCGAGTAAGTTGACGCCGCACAATTCCATCAAAGCCTCGGGCGCATCCGCGATTAGAATTGGCAGGATGTTCTCCATCGCCCGCGAGAATAACGGCGCCGCCGCGGTCTGCCAACTGTCGGCGGCCAGCCTAAAGCTGCGTCACTCATCCCGTGAAAGAGGCCTGGCCCTGCGATTGTCGAACTGCTTACTTAAAAAATCGAACTTCGCGTGCCGCGCGGATGGCTGGCAGTGATGCGGCCATCTTTCATCTCGTGGATCCAATCGCAGGCTTGGGCAATGGCGGGATTGTGCGTGGCGAGAAGCAGTGCTTTTCCGCCTCGCTGGACGATTTTTTGAAGTAGCTCAAAGGCACGCTCGGAATTGGCGGTGTCGAGGTTGCCGGTAGGTTCGTCCGCCAGGATCACCCGCGGATCGTTGGCCAGGGCACGCGCGATCGCCACGCGTTGTTGTTCGCCCCCGGAAAGATGGCGGCTGGGTCTGCGCAGTTTGTCGCCTAGCCCAACCGCTTCAAGCAACTCGGCGGCTCGCTCGCGCATCTCCTTATCGGAAAGCTGTCCGAACCTGCGCATCGGGATCATCACATTCTCCTGCGCGGTGAAGTCTTCCATCAGGAAGTGGAATTGAAAAATGAAGCCGATGAACTTGCTCCGTTTATGTGCCAGTTCGTCATCGCTCAGGTGCGAGACCGGCTCCGATTCGATTGAAACAAGGCCGGCATCGGGTGGGTCTAGCAGACCGAGAATATAGAGCAACGTGCTCTTGCCGCAGCCGGACGGACCGACAACGGCGTGGATGCTGCCTGGCTCGAGATCAAGCGAAACGCCCCGCAATGCGTGCACGCGCTCCTCCTCTTCGCCCAAATAGCGCTCGATTTCCTGGCAACTGAGGCAGATTTCCCCATTCATACGCTCGAACCACGCAGCGTAACGACTGGTGGCAGCTCGGCCGCGCGGCGCGCGGGCACGTAACTCGCGATGAACACGGCGAGGATCGCGAGCAGGGTCGCGAACACGTAGTGCCGCCAATCCCATGTCACCAAAAAATAATCAGTGTAAAGCAGTCCGCGGATCCGAATGGGAATATGCGATACTCCCCAGGTCATCAGCGCGCCGAGCAAACAGCCGAACACGGAGCCGGCCACGGCGATGAGGGCGCCCTGCCACAGAAAAATCGCGCTAATGTCGATCCGTCGGTAACCCATTGAACGCAAAATTGCGATCTCCTTTATCTTCGCGAGAACAGACATCGTCAGCACATTGAAAATACCGAAACCGGCGAGCAGAATGATGAGCGAAACGGTAATCGCGACCGACATCCTTAAGGTCAGAAAAAGCTGGAGCGTGCTTTCCTCACGCTGTTGCCAGCTATCTGCTCCATGCTGAAATAATTTTTCGAAATGACTGGCTAAAGCCGGTGCGCGGTTCGGATCGCGCAGTTTGTAGATAATCATTGACGCGCCAAACGGTCGTTGCAGCAGCGTTTGTGCGACCCGCGCGTGCGAATAGACGCGAGTCCCATCAATCGATCCGATGCCCGCGCGCGCGATCGCCGCAACGGTGAAACGCCAGTACTCGCCGCTCGGTGCCAGCAGTTGCACGGTATCGCCGATGCCGGCTTGAAGTGCTTCCGCCAGCCGCGAACCAAGGATGATCGAGCTGGTGTTATTTCGAAAATCATCAAAGTTGCCTTCGACCAGTTGGTGGAGAAGATCGGTCGTTTGCGCATGGAGCGCGGGCTCGATTCCGTAAAGGTCGACAGTCGCATTTTCAAATCCAGCGCGCGCGCTCACAGTCCCTCGCAAAACGGGCGAACAGGAAACGACGTTGGAAAATTGCCTGCTCACCCGCATGATTTCATTTGCGTTGGTGATCCCCTCGAAATACGCACGGCGTCCAAGCTTGCCGTCTGAAGTCTTCGAGGAGACCATGAGCGGCTCGTAACGCGGGCGGAACCGTGACCGGATCATCAGCGCGCCATTGCTGCCGATAGTGGAATCGATGAAATGGCGAGCAAACCCCTGCGTTTGGGCCTGCGTGCAGATGAAAATGGCGACTCCGAAAACGACACCGCTTAGACTCAGGAGCAACGCGCGTTTGCGATGCGTTAAAAAACGCAACGCAATGTGAAGCGGCGGCGTCATGGTTTTGACGCTTGCGACACGTCCTCGATTCGTTGTCGCACCGGTTCTCCGGGATGCAATTTGTCCTGATCGGACAGGACCACGTGATCGCCTTCCGCGAGGCCGCTTACCGCTTCTGTGAAATCGAGCGTTCGGTAGCCCGCCTGGACAGTGCGAGCATGCACAATGCCCGCTTTCACGATCAGGGCCTGATCGACGAGCAGGGCGCGTGTGGGCACGAGCAGAACGTTTTCGTGTCTGCCAGTGATGATGTTCATCTCGCCGGTCATTCCGGCCATCAAATTGTCGGGCGGATTTTCCATCTCCAAGACAATGGTGTAGCGCTGGGTGGTCGGATCGGCTGCCGGCTGGATCGATGTAACGTGGGCTGTAAAGGTCTTGGTCCGATAAGCGTATAGCTGCAGCTTCGCCTTCATCTTGGGTTTCACCTCGCCCACGTCCTCTTCGTTCACTTCACCACGGACATAATTTTTGCGCGAAGCTACTGTGAACAGATCATTGCCCTCCGAAACCAGTTCGCCATCGATCGTCTGGATGTTTGTGAGGAGACCGTCGATGGGCGACCTCACTTCTGAGTTCTTCATCTGTGCTTCCAGTTTTTTTGTAGTTTCTTCCAAAGCATTGAGATTACGGTCTCGGTCGATCCGCTCCGTCTCCACGGCGCTGCGCAAGCGATTCACTTCGCTTTTCGCCTTCTCGTACTCCACCGCTGGCACGTTCCCTGAAGCGACCACTTTGGATAACCGTTCCAGGTTATCTTCTGCTGCTTTCAGCGGTTCCGACGAGGGAACCGGGACTGCGGCGCGCTGGATTGCGGCCTGCAAGTCCGCGCGTGCCTGTTTCAGTAGTCGGGCAGTTGTTTCATCGGCAATGGTCGCCAGCAACTGTCCTTTCTCCACGCTTTTGCCGATCGCGCCGCGCCCGGCCGAGAAAGGCTCTGCCAATCGGATGAATCCGGAGTTTTGAGCGCGAACGTGCGGCGCAAACGCCGGCTCAATTCGCACCGTGCCATAGACCGCGGAGATCGCCGTGCCGCGCTGCACTCTGGCCACTTCCGCCACCGGCAGGAAAAGATACCAGACGATGGCAAAGAGAAGCACCAGAAGCGCCCCGCCGAGCCACAAGACCCTTTTTGATTCCGGCAATTTCAATCGCTGGAACTAATGCAGGTTTTGCGCGGTGTCTTCGGAAAATTGAAAATAGCGTCCCGTGGCGCGGTCCCACTCGGCCACAGCGAGATTGTGTTCATAGATCGCCTCTAATAGTCCGCTCTTGGTCCCCAAAAAGGCATTTTGAGTAACGCGGTATTCGAGCGGCGACGCCAGGCCGCTGGCCAGGTTTTCCTGTACCGTGCGTGCGCTTTCCTCCGCGGCAGTCGCTGCGGAGGCGAACGATTTTTCACGGACCTCAGTTGTCTTAAGATAGTTCGCAATATGCGAGAGGTCGCGAGGAATATTCGCCTCCAGTTTCCGGCACGTCAGTTCGTTTATCTCTCGCGCCGAGCGCGCCCGGAGAACTGCGCCTCCCACCTTGCCATTATCGATGACCCGCCACGTGTACGCCGCCCTCTCGCGAATTTCTGACCCGATAAAATCCTGCGTCCTACTCGTTGAGCCTTGCCGATGAATGCCAGTGACTGGAACGTACTCCCCGTGAATGCTTCCGGTAACGGCAGGATAATAATCGGCCGCGATAATCCGCTGATCTTCGTTGGCCGCGCGCACAAACAAACGCGCAAGTCTAAGATCGGCCCTCCGCTGTAACGCCGCTGCGGTTTCGGAATCCAGATCGACCCGCACCGGGATAGACTGCAGTTCGCCTTCAGGCTCGGGCAGCGAAGCCTTGGCGGGGTTGATGGCCATCGCCTCGGCCAATTCCAATTGGGCGCCCAAATAGGCGCGATGCGCGCTTTCAATTTGGGTTTCTAATTCAGACGCCTGAACTGTCGCGCTTGTAAGCGCGCTCTTATCAGCCAGCCCGGCTTCGAAACGAGTTCTTTGAGTAGTCACGTTCTCCTGCAGTCTCCGCTGCTGTTCTCTTCGGATGGATTCGAGCGATCGATAGTAAAGCGCAGAGTAAAACGCCAGGCGCGCCGCGTGCAATTGGTTCACGACAGCAACATTCAATTGCTGTTGTGCAATCAAGACTTCGACATCGCCCCGCCGCGGAGAAGCGGGCAGACCCGCGTTGAACAAGGTCTGCGTCAAGACGCCGCGTCCCACGCCAAACCCTTTTGTCCCGCTTTCACCCGCGCGGTGGCCACCCTGAACACCCGCAGGCACGCCCAATTCGACGTCAGGCCAAGCGACGGAACGAAAAACCAGCCGTTGCCCCGCGGCTTGTTCGAGGCCGGATTTCGCTTCCTGGATGGCCGGGTTTCTTTCCAGCGTGGTTTGCAGAACAGTTTCTAGTGTGACGGCATAGGCCGCAGACGTGAAACAAGCCACGGCGACTGCTACAGACCGGCTCCCCAGAAACAGAAATCGTTGCTTCATCGCTGACCTAATTTGTTCGGTGGGCGTGCGACGTCGGCAGCTTGTGCCGCATTGCGTTTTTCGTTCTTTGCATCCCTGATTTTTGATCCGAAATCGAGCGCTTCCGCCGAACTCCCGCAGGCGTGCGCCAGACGGGCAAGAGCCGCGTTGTGCAAGTAGATTGCGCTGAGTCGCGCCGTGCGAGTCCGAGTGACGTCGGATGCGGCTTGCAGGATGTCGAGTTGTGTTCCCAATCCGGCAGCAAAATTGCTTTTGGCAATGTCGAGAGCTTGGTCCGCGGCCTGTACATTATTTGTCTCAGTTTCGAGCACGCGATCGGCCTGTTGCAGATCAAAAAAAGCGCTGCGCACTTCTGAGGCAACAGCGCGACGAGCGGCTGCCAACGCCTGCACGGCCGCTTCGCGTCGCGCGCGGGTAGCTTGCATGCGCCCTTTGGTCGCGAACCCATCGAAAATGTCCCATGTCGCGTTTATCCCCACTACATATCCGTAATTAAATTCTGGACCGACCGCCGGATCGCGCTCGCTGTAAAGCTCGTATCCAGAAAAAGCGCGGACATGTGGCCGCATTGCGCTCCGATCCAGGATGTATTGCTGGTCCTCAATCGCGATGTCCTTCTGCCGAGCTTTGATGACCGCCCGATTTGCATCCGCCCGGGCCAGGCAATCGTTCAGGTCGGGGTGACTCGGTTGATATTGCAATTCTCCCGACACCTCAAACGGCGCTGCCCCGGTTCCGGGGCGAGCCTCCAAGCCAAAAAGGTCTCCCAGCCGGAGGTAGGAATCTTTTAATTGCGTCTCAGCGTTGAAGAGCTCCGGTTGCTCATTAGCCAGAGCCACCTCAGCGCGTTGCACGTTTAATTTACCAACGATGCCGGCGTTGAAACTCTGCTGCTGGCTCTTGAGTTCCTCGTCCAGGACCCGGACCGAGTCCTGTCGCACTCGCACTTTCGCCCGATTCAGGAGAAGATCATTAAAGGCGATCCGGACATCCATTGCCACGTGGCTGGCAGTCTCCTGCAACTCATAATTCTGCTTCTCGATATTCAACTGCGCGATGGCGCGTTGGCTGGTTACCTGTCCGCCAGTATAAAGATTCTGTTCGAGCCGTAGCGTCGCGTTGTAATCTTCCTGGCGGAGTTGCGATTGGCTCTGTTGCTGCCGTTTGTCGTACAGCCCAGTTGAGGTAAGGGATGGGAGAAATCCGGAGCGGGCTTCAATCAACCCGCCGCGTGCCCCGATTACTTTTTTACGTGCGATCGCGATGTCCGGATTCTGGGCCTGCGCGAGAGCGACTGCTTGTTCGATGTTGTAAGTGGGGACTGCGCTGAATGCTTGCGGCGAGACGGACAAAGCAGCGATCAACATGCTGGTGGCCGCGAACTTCGAACGCATTTAGTATATCTCCTTGCGAGGGCCTTCCCTGCACCAGGAATGCCCGTGACTGTTGCCCTTATATCAGTTCTTGCAAGCGGGCGCGACCTCGGACACATTCGGTGCTTTAATTGGAGCCTGGGCCGCTGCGAAGGGGTTAAGGGGGTAATTGATCGACGCGGCCAAGTTCTGCCTTTGTTATTGCATGAGAAAAATACGAATCGCCATTGTCGGAGTTGGTAATTGCGCCAGCTCGCTCGTCCAGGGAATAAATTTTTATCACGGCTCCTCGCCCAACGGCTCAGGTACCGGGCTGATGCACCGCCAGATCGGCTCGTATCGGCCGGACGACATTGAAGTCGTTGCCGCATTTGATATCGACCGGCGCAAAGTCGGGCTCGATGTGAGCAAGGCCATATTTTCGCCGCCGAATTGCACGAAAGTCTTCTGCGAAAAAATCAAGCTCACCGGCACAATCGTCAAAATGGGCTGCGTGTTCGACGGTTTCGCCCCCCACATGCAAGACCAGGACCCGCTGCGCACATTCCTGCCGCTGGAAAAGGAATCCACCCGCGAACAAATCGTATCCGAATTGCGGGATTCCGCGGCGGAACTCATGATCAATTATCTTCCGGTCGGCTCCGAAGAGGCGACCCGCTTCTACGCCAGTTGCGCGCTCGAAGCTGGCCTCGGTTTCGTCAACAATATCCCGGTATTCATCGCCAGCGATCCGACGTGGTCGAAGCGTTTTGCTGATAGAAATCTGCCCCTCATCGGGGACGATATTAAGGCGCAAATGGGCGCCACGATCCTGCATCGGGCGTTGGTCGACCTTTTTCGCAAGCGCGGCGTGAAAGTTGTGCGCACCTATCAATTAAATACCGGCGGCAACACCGATTTTCTGAACATGCTGAATCGCACGCGACTGGCGTCCAAGAAAATTTCCAAAACCGAAGCGGTGCAGTCTGTGATCGGCGCGCGCCTGGCGGACGAGAATATCCACATCGGCCCGAGCGATTACGTGCCCTGGCAACTCGATAACAAGATTGCTTTTATTCGCGTGGAAGGTCGGCTCTTCGGCGACGTGCCGATGGAAATCGATGTGAAACTTTCCGTCGAAGATTCGCCGAACTCTGCCGGCGTGGCGATCGATGCCATCCGTTGTTGCAAACTTGCGCTCGATCGCGGCATCGGCGGCGTGTTGCATTCCCCCTCCGCCTATTTCTCCAAGCATCCGCCGGTTCAAATGACCGACGACGAAGCGTATCGCTGCGTCGAGCAATTCATCCGCGGCGAACGCGAGAGCTAGTCAGCGTTGAACGCAGCGAGGTAGCCCCGGCCCATTTTGGTGGTTGTGTCCTTCCGTCAAAAGCCATCGGGCGCATCCGGGCGAATTTCATCTTCGAGTTGCGCGGGCGGAAGCTGTTCCAGCCGGCGCCATTCGATTCGCAGTTCTTCCGCAGAATAAAGCAGCAGACGGCCAAGCGCGGTCGAGAACAAACCGGCTTCCACTTCGAGGCGCGTAATGTCCGTGACCGCTTTCCAGTAAGCCGCCAACTGCGGGCGGTAACGCGCGCGAAAGATTTCGGCATCGCTTGAGGAAACATCGTTCGTTTTCCAATCAAGCAGAAGGCATCGGCCAGCTTTGCGGTTAATCATGATCGAATCGATCAAGCCTTCAAGCACGCTGCGATCGTTCCTGCGCCACGAAAACGGAAACTCGGCGTGAAATAACGTTTCATCGCTCGCAAGAAAACGAGCGATGCTCGCATCGCTGAACAAATTCCCCCGCGTGGCGTTCCAGTCTTTCACCGCGGCTTTTGCGTCAGGAGAAATCGGCAATTGTTTTTCGAATAACTTTTGCGCGGAGTCGATTCCGGCCTTCCAATCCAGGCGCTCGAAAAATTTGTGCCACCAGCGGCCATAGAGCGTGGCCAGATTATCGAGCCGCGAGCGCGTCCGCACCTCTGCCGGAACTTCCGAATCGAGCGCGCTCGGTGTGATCTTGCGCACGAATTCCGAAGCGCGTTTCGCCGCGCGCTTGAGTTCGCGAGAAGTTAGCGGCTCGATTTCGGCGCCGTTTTTCTGCGACGCGTGCCCCACGGTCGGAGAAGGTTCGAGGACTTCATCGAGCGCGCTGCTGTGTTGATCGAATTCGCCGGAATAAAAATCCTTGTCGCGAATCAGCCGTCGAAGTTGTGCTGTTCTCGGCAGTTTACCCTCGCTAGTGGAGAAGATTTCCTGATCGAGCACAACGACGAGCGCGTGGCGCGCCCGCGTCGTTGCGACATAGAGAAGGCGTTCAAGTTCCTGCTGTTGCGCCTGCTCGATCGCGTCTTTCAAATCCTTCGATTTGTCTTCTTTGCCGAACGCGATAATCAGCTCGCCATCCCCGGGCGATTTCACGAAATGCGGATAACGCGGCGAGGGCGGCCGCAGCTCGCGCGCGAGGAATGGCACGATCACCGCCTGCCATTCCGAGCCTTTCGCCTTGTGCGAAGTGATGAGTTGGATTGCGTTGTCGTCAGCGGTAAAACGGACGGCGCGCGGCGTCGCAAAATCGTTGCGTAACTGTTCGGCGAACTCTGCCGGGATCATTCCGATCGCTTCCGCTTCTGCCGCTTGTGCGAGCAAGGCATCAAGTTCGCGTGTGAGATCGCCGAACTCCGTCGCCGGCAATAGGAGCAAACGCTCGCGCAATTGCGTTTGCTCGACGATCAAAGTGACGGCGTCAAATAACGCGAGACCTTCTGCGCGTTGGCGAATTTCTGCGAGCGTACGTAAAAGCGAGGAGATTCTTCCGGTTGCCGATAAAATCTCGTCGATGCGAAATCTCGCTTTCTGCCCTTCGGAAAAGACGGCAAGATCGTGATCGGACGTGCCGAAGATCTCACGGAGCACGCCGACGATTTCGTAAGCATTGAGGGGGTCGGTCATGATCGTGAGGAGCGCGGTCAGCCACGCATAAGCCGGGCTGTCGCCTTTGACATCGTTTTCAGATTGGATCGCCACTGGCAAACCGACGCGGCGTAACGCTGCGGCCGCGGTTTGCAGCCAGGCTTTGCGCGGACAAAGGATCGCCACCTCCCGCCACGAATCGGCCGAAAGTTTTTTCAGTCCCGCGTCCTTGATCCATCGCGCAAGATATTCCGCTTCGATGCGTGCCTTTTGGTAGTCCTTGAGCCTTTTTCCTTCCGGCAACAGTTCTTTCGCGGCAAGCGGCACGCGAATGACTTTCCCGGGAAGAATTTCCGGTCGCGGTTGCAATTCGACGAAGCGCACCTGTCCGTCCTTGTTATTCAAAATCTCACGGAAAGTTTCGTTAACGAAATCGAGCTGCTTCTGGTCGAGCCGAAACGTGACGGCAAATTCCAGGCTCTCGCCGTGCTTGTCGGCAATGAGCGCTTCATGAACAGCCCGGTAATAATTCAGGTCCGCCCGCTCGCGGTAAATCGATTGCTGGAAATCGCCGACCATGCAGAAGTGTCCAGGCCGCGGACCTAGATGTTGATTTTGCAGCCAAAGACCTCTCGCTTCCGGCGGACGCGTCGCTTCCAGCAGCACGGAAAATTGCAACGGCTCAGTGTCCTGCGCCTCGTCGAGAATGATACGAAAGTTTTCTTCACGAATCCTCTGCGCGGCGATCGGATGTTGCAGCAACTCTTCGGCGAGTGCGATTTGATCTCCGTAGGTGACGAGTCCGTGGTCGAGTCGAAAGTCGAGATAATCACGCTGCACCTCAGCCGCGACGCACGTGGCGGCGTCGCAGATCCATTTTCGGAGCGGCGCAAATTTCTCCTGCCAAAGCTGTGTGAATCGGGCGTTTGCCGCTGTGAAACAAACCGGCCAGCGCAAGTACTCCCAATCGCCGGCGTGACGTGCCTCCCAGTCGCGCAATTCCGCCTGCGACTTGCTGATGTTGTTATTGCCCTTGTCCGGTTGTGCGTGAACGTCAGCGAAATCGACAGTTGGACATGGCGACAGCGGTGGCACGCGTAACGCAGCTGAGCCCGCGCTTCGGGCCAGCTCCATCAGGTCGCGCGCCTGCACGAAACGCAGAAGCATAGCGCGGTCCTTGTCGCCTAACGACCGGCCAATTCGAGTTTGGTTTTGCGCAAACTCCTGCCAGAGGTCGTCGTCGTCTTCGACCAACTCGAGCGGCGCAGGCAAACCAAGATAATGACCGAAGTCGGTCAGGAGTTTCATGCAGAACGAATGGATTGTGCCGAAGAACGCGCGGTTGAACGCAGTCTGCACTTCCTGTCGCAAATTTTCCTCGAGCAGAGCTTGCCGCGTGCGCTGTTTCATTTCGTCCGCCGCACGATTGGTGAAGGTGACGACGACCAGATGCGGCAAAATTTCCGCGGCGTTCGGCGAGCGTGCGATCGACAAAACGCGCTGCGTGATCGCAGTGGTTTTACCCGAACCTGCCGATGCGACTACAGAAAAATTGCGGTCCAGCTCGTTGGCAAAACGAGCGCGCACGGATTCGTCGCGCGGCTTTACCATGTTTCCCACTCCTCTTTCTCAAGGACGAGTGCGGGATGCGTCAGCGCCCATTTATCTTCCAAAATGTCGTTGTCGATCTGCAACGTCGCCAGCGGATAGAGCGCGCTGTAACCAAAGGCCGGACGGATTTCACCTTTCATTCCGAAAACTCCGGTACGCTGCATTTCCGCGAGATCGGCAAAGACGTCGGTATGCGGTGCAAGATCGACAACGGATAATTGTGGCGCGACGTTTTTTACCGCGAGCGAGAGAATGCTCACACTCACTTCGGCGGCACCGAGCTCGCGCACGGCTAGCGCGTAAAGACCAAGCTGCAACGTTGTTCCTTTGACCAGACTATCGTGCAGATCGGAGGTTTTCAGTTCCTTGGTCGAACCGGTTTTGTAATCGACAACCCAAATCTTTTGCCCGGCGAAACTGTCTGCGTCATTTTGCGCGAGCACCAGATCGATCTGGCCGTGCAGCTCAAGCTCCACGCCATCGGCAATTTTCACCGCACGTTCGCGACCGACGACCAACTCCGTCGCCATCCACTCCCACCCTTTCGCACCTCCGATTTTAGCGCCGAGGTGCCGCGCCAGATAGCGCGCGTTCAACCAGCCCGAGTTCCACCAATCAGGGACGACTTTACCTGACGAGTCGCAAAGACGCCGAAGCGCCGCACAGCGTTCGTCCGCGGCAGACCGGATGCGCTTGTCGATTGTTGTTAAGGACGGAAACGCCGAGAAAATCCTCCCGTCCCGGGCTTCGATAATATTCGCCAGCCAGTGATGCACCCATTTACCTGTCGTCGCCGTCCACGAATTCGCGGCGTCCTCCGGTGCTTCCACGCCGAGATAACGCTTCATCCAAATAATTGCTGGCGACGAAACCATTCGTTGGAGAGCGCTCACACTCAGCGGCGGCACCGGTCGATACGACTCGTTAGGCCGCAATGAGAAATCATATTCACCGGCAGATTTGGAGGAGTCACGGCGGGTGTTGAACGCGATGAGCGTTTGCTGCACGTCCGTCGCTACCGCAGCAGGCTTTGGCAACAGCGCAGTGGCGCGTTGCAGATTTTTCAACGTGGTTTGGGTGAGCGGCCCACCTCGCGTTTTGAGATAAAGCTCGGTAAGACATTCGCTCGGATTCCAGAAGCGTTCCGGCGCATCTTCCTGCACTAGACTGGCCGCGAGCGTCACGCCTTCGCTGGCCGATTCGAGAAGCGCATCGAATTGCCGCAACGCGATCGCGCGTTGCTCACCCGGCCCGAGATAGAGCGAATGGTTTTCGCGCACACTCGTGTGGCCCTCGCCCTGGCTTCCCTGGCGGGCGGCGCGCTTGTTCAGCTGTTGCACACTGCGATTGAAGGCGCGAATCTCTTCGGCGCGTGCGAACTCCGCGCCGGCCGGCGGCGGCCACGCCCCTTCGTTCCAGCCGGCAAGAATCAGGTGCGACCATTCCTGATTTTGCGCGCGCGCCACCGTCAGCAATTGGACGCGCGCATACGGATGGTCGCCTGCGGCTGAGCGGGCGGCAGTTGAGGTCGCAGCCGTTTCCTCCAGCCAGCGCAAAAAAAGCGCACGCGAAAATTTCGCATCGAGAAGCTGCGACCAATCACGCGCGACGTTGGCAAGTTCGAGTGCGTGTTGCTTCCACTCGAGATGAGCAAGCGCGGCGTGAGTCTGTTCGAGAAATTGCGCGAGGGTGGCGCGCGGCGGGAGAAACGGCAACGCGCGCAGTGCTTCGGCGGCCGACTGAGATTTGCCGTCCACGCACGTGACGCAGAATTCGCGCAGCAGTTCGAGATCGTCCAGCAACACCTCTTTGTAACTTTCGCGCAGAATCTTTTCGAGAACTTGCCGGCTGATTTTGCCCGATACGACCGTCGGGTCGGGCAACGCATTTAGAAAACGCAGAAAGGAATTGAGTCGTGGCGCGCGTTGCAATTCGATCCACGCCTGCCACGCCGCCGATTCGAAAATCCCAGGAACA
>WNFR01003294.1_pt1 | contig 16769 bp, 17 predicted proteins | sample 5400221 | NCBI WGS metagenome assembly WNFR01 (sample SAMN13153357, study PRJNA577476) | soil metagenome | isolation source: 40 cm soil under Madrone tree | place: USA:California | collected 2016-06-14
CGCCCCTTGGCTCGTGTGCAGCTGCTCGATGCGCTCCATGGTCGGCCAGATCAGCTCCTTCAGCCGAACGAACTCCTCGGCACGCCGGAACTGGGCGACCTGGAACACGCGGTGCTCGGCGTTGTCGAGCACTTCGATCGTGGTGGAGCGGCCCTCGTAGGCGTCCTGGATGATCGCCGTGGCCGCCTCGATCAGCCGCCGCAGCACCGCCTTGTCGCGGACGATCTTGGCGTGATACTCGACGTTCGCCGCGGTGGGGACCACATCGATGAGACCCCCGAGGTACTCCATCCCCCCGGCGCGGTCCAGGTCCCCGCGTCGCACCAGCTCGTCGCGCAGGGTGACCGGATCGATCACGTCGCCCCGCTCGGTGAGCGCGATCATCGAGCGGAACAGCAGCCGGTGTCCCTCGCGGTAAAACATCGTGTCGTCCAGCAGCTCGGCGGCTTTGAGGGCCGCGTCCTGGTCGAGCAGCATGGCCCCGAGGACCGCCTGCTCCGCTTCGTTGCTCCAGGGAGTCTGGCGGCCCGCGAATTCGGGAGTCGAGCGCTCAGGCGATGAGACGGCGGGCGATGCGGACGTCATCCCAGGTCGGCTTCTTCCAGTTGGGGTTGCGGAGCAGAGCAGCCGGATGATAGGTCACGATCAAGGGAATACCGCGGAATCGGTGCACGAAGTTCCGCAGCGCTCCCAGCGATTGCTTGGTGTTGAGCAGGGTCTGCGCGGCCGTCCCCCCCATCGCGAGGATCACGCTCGGCTTCACGATGTCGATCTGGCGGAACAGGTATGGCACGCATGCGGCGATCTCGTCGAACTGCGGCAGGCGGTTCTCGGGCGGACGGCATTTGACCACGTTGCAGATGAAGACCCGCTCGCGCGGCAGCTCGATCGCGCCGAGAATCTTGGTGAGCAGCTCGCCGGCGGGCCCGACGAACGGGCGTCCGGTTTCGTCTTCCACCCGTCCCGGCCCTTCTCCCACCACGACCAGCCGGGCGTCCGCCGCCCCCTCCCCGGGCACCGTGTGCCGGCGGCCCTCGCACAGCCGGCACTTGGTACAGCCCGCCACGAGCTGCGCGATCGCGTCGAGCGAGATCGCTTGCGGCACCGGATCGTTGGAGAACAGGTCGCCGCCGGGGGGATCGTAAGAGATTCCCGGAGGGGGGAGATCGGAACCCTCCCGAGCGGGTCTCGCTTGGGTGTTCCCCGGGGTCGAGCCTTCCGGCAGGATGACCGGATTCCCCCCGAGCTGCCGCTGCTGTTCCAGGAATTCGCGCGCCAGTGCCCGCCCGTCGGTCACGTCAGCGATTGCTCCACCGCGTCGAGGATTTTGTCGGCCACGTCCCGCTTCGAAAGGAGGGGTAGCTCGATCGGCTCGCCGCTCCTCCTGATGATCGTGACGCGATTCGTGGTCACTTCAAATCCCGCGCCGGGCTCGTGCGCGTCGTTGAGGATGATCGCATCTAAACGCTTCTCCCGCAACTTTGCCTGAGCTTTGGCCAGGCCGTCCCCTCCCGTCTCGAGGGCGAAGCCTACTACGACGCACTTCTTCGGACGCTCAAGGGAGGAGAGGATGTCGGGCGTCGGTTCGAGCTCGATCGTGATCGCGCCGCTCGCGCGAGGGCGCTTCGCGGCAGCTGGCTTCGCGGGGCGATAGTCCGCCGGGGCAGCGGCCATGATGACGAGGTCCGCCCGCTTCACCAACGCTTGGGTTGCGCGCTGCATCTCTGCGGTGGTTTCCACCCGATGCGCAGTCACGCCTAACGGCAGCGGGAGGTCACTCGGTCCCGAGACCAGGACGACCTCGGCGCCGCGCGCGTAGGCGGCGGCCGCGAGCGCGTAGCCCATGCGGCCGCTGGACGGGTTGGTGACGACCCGCACGGGGTCGAGATGCTCGCGGGTGGGGCCCGCAGTGACAATGACGCTCTTCCCCTGCCACGGCGCGCGCTGTAGCAGCAGCCGCTCGGCCGCCGCGAGGATCGCTTCGGGCTCGCTCATCCGGCCGGGACGCTCACTCGGTCCTTCGGCGAGGGGGCCCGTTTCGGGGCCCACGAAGTGCCAGCTGCGGCCGGCGAGGGTGTTCAGGTTGGCGCGCGTCGCGGGATGCGCGAACATCGCGTCGTTCATGGCGGGCGCTGCCAGCACCGGTCCGGTGCGGGCGAGCAGCATGGCGGTGAGCCCGTCGTCGGCGAGGCCCATCGCGGCCCGGGCCAAGAGATGCGCGGTGGCCGGCGCGACGATCACGAGGTCCGGCTCCCGCGCGAGCCCGATGTGCGCGAGCGCCCGGTCCCGCTCCCACAAGGAGGTGAGGACCGGGCGCCCGGTGAGCGCCTCGAACGTGACCGGCCGCACGAACTCGGCGGCCGAGGCGGTCAGCACCGCGTCCACCGTCGCTCCGCCCTCGGTGAGCCGCCGGGCGAGTGTGCAGCTCTTGTAGCACGCGATCCCGCCCGACACGCCGAGGACGACGTGCCGGCCGGCCAGCGTCATCAGCCTTCCTGGCGCCGCCGCCGCACCAGCTTGTACGTCAGCCGGCCGCGCACCAGTTCGTCCAGCGCCCGTGTGGTGAGCTTCTCCTCGAAGTCCACCGAGCGGTCGCGCGGGAACTCGTTCACGAAACGGGCGAACTTCGCGGCCACCAGCGCGCCCAGGTACTTGTTCTGGGTCTGCACGGCGACTTCGCTCGGGGTCACTATCCGCATCACCTGCTCCTTCCGGTAGAATGCTTCAGTTGTGCTGCCTCGCTCCTCAGCTGTCGCACGAAATCCGACAGCAAGCTAGCCATGTTGCCGGGCGCGCGCTCGGCCGCGTCGCGCCCTTCCTGCACCTGATCGATGACCTCGCGCACCGCGGTCTCGAGGTCGTCGTTCACGAGCACGTGATCGTACACGTCCCCGATCTCGCGCCGCGCCGTCTCGACCTCACGCGTCGCGATGTCGATCCGCTGCGACAGCTCGGCTTCCGATTCGGTGCGCCGCTTGCGCAGCCGCTCGATCAGCACGCGGGGCGAAGGCGGGATCACGAACAGCACGATGGAGGCCGGACGCGGGTACGCCTTCCTGACCTGTCGCGCTCCCGTCACCTCGACGTCCAACACCACGTGCTTTCCGCTGCGCAGCACCCGCTCGACCTCGCCGCGGAGCGTGCCGTACAGCTCTCCCGCATACTCCGTCGACTCGAGGAAGTCACCTGCCTCACGCCGTCGCTCGAACTCGTCGCGGCCCAGGAAATGGTACGCTTCGCCGTCTCGCTCGCCCGGCCTCGCCCGGCGCGTGGTCGCGGACACCGAGTAGCCGAAGGTGTCGGGCGCCCGAGTCCGCAGCTCGCGCGCGATGGTCGTCTTGCCACCTCCCGAGGGGGCGGCGAGCACCACGACGCGCGAGAGGGGCGTCACTCCAGGTTGTCGAGCTGCTCGCGGAACTTCTCGAGCTCGCCCTTCATGGTGATCACGGTCTGCGTGATCCCTGCGTCATTGGCCTTCGAGCCGATGGTGTTCACCTCGCGCAGCAGCTCCTGCCCGAGGAACCCGAGCTGCTTCCCCACCGCGCCGTCGGACGCGAGCGCTTCCCCGCACGCCGCCAGGTGGGTCCGCAACCGTACGAGCTCCTCGGTGATGTCCACGCGGTCTGCCATCAGCGCGACCTCGAGGGCGAGGCGTTGCTCGTCCACCTGCACGCCCGCCGCCAGCTCTGCTACCGCCTTCTTCAGCCGCGCGAGCTCCGCCGTGAGGCGCTCGGGCGCCCGCCGCTCGATCGTCGCAGCACCCGTCTCGAGCGCTCGGAGTCGACCGCCCAGCTCCGCTGCCAGCGCCGCCCCCTCGCGCTCCCGCATGGCGAGCAGCTCCCGTACCGCTCGCTCGGCGATGGGGTCGACCTCGCTCCACTGCGCCGTGGCCACGCCGTCCTGATGCGGCGTCAGCACCTCCGGCTGCCGCGCCACGAACGCGAGGTCCACCTCGCCCTTGAGCTTCAGTCGCTTCTTGAGCTCCTTGGCGGCGGCTACGAGCTGGCGCGCCCGGGTGAGGTCCACCGCGACCGCGCCGTCGCGTTGCGGCGCCTCGATCCACCGCGCCGAAACCGTCACGTGGCCGCGCTCGAGCAGCTGCCGCAGCCGCTCACGCAGCGGGCCCTCGACCCCGCCCAGCTCGAACGGCAGCTTGAGCTGCGGATTGTAGTAGCGGTGGTTCACGCTGCGGATCTCGATCGAGAGCCGCCCCCCGAGGACGTTCCCTTCGGCCGAACCGAAACCCGTCATGCTCCGCGGCACAGACTTTAAACGTAGTCGCGCAAAGCACTTAGGTCAACTTCAGTTGGTGAACAGCCAGCGCACGCCGTAGAACTGGAAGCGACGCGGATAATCGAGCCCGGGGACGTAGCTGACGCGCTGCAGGGTCACGTTGCGCTGCGCCCAAAAGATCGTGACGCCCGCGATCCGCACCTCGACGTTCACCTCTCCGATGGTCGCCTCGGGAAGGACGCGCAGCGCTCCCGCTGAATCGATGCCCGCCGTCCCGCGACTCCACGCGTCAAATGCCAGCTCGCCGCGCAAGGCGAAGATCCCGCTCCGATACACGCGCCAGAATTTCGAATAGAACGTGAGCGAGAAGCGCGCATGATACGGCGGCTCGAAGTCGTTTCCGCTGTGCACCAACGGATCGAAGTACCAGCCGGAGAGCTGCAGGCCCGGCAGGAGCCGCAGCGCGCCGTGCGCGGTGAAGTAGCGGGTGCGCTGGGTCGGGCTCAAGCGCACGGCGGTGGAGCTGTCGATCGCCGTGATCGGCAGGGGGAACCCGATCGGAACGAACGGATCGCGGGTCGCGCCGCCCAGCTCGACGCTGAGCCAGTCGCGGTCCCATCGCACCGCCCCGAATGCGTCCACCGTGCGCTGTCCCCCGTCGGTCGAATCGACCGGCGCCTGCAGATCGTGCGCCCACGCCAGGTCGCCGTGCAGCGAGAGCCCTGCCGGCAGAATCAGGCCCGCAGCCAGGTGGGCGCGATTACCCGACCTCCCGCGGCTGTATACGGAGTGGCGCGCGTCGCCCGCGAGCGTGAGGCCGGGGAACGGGCTCCAGGCGCCGCTGCCCTCGAACTGCCACGGACGGGCCTCGTCCAGCTTCCGGATCGCGAGACCGATGTGCGCTCGGGACCAGTCGTTCGCGACCTCGAGCGCGCCCAGCGAAAGGTGGCGGTCCGGGGCCGCGGTATCGAGGCTCACGCTTGTCGTGGCGAGCGTCGCCTGGGCGCGCAGTCCGACTCCGTCGTCACGGGCGGCCGCAAACACGCGGAGAATTCCGTCGCGCCGCTGGGGATGCCAGTTCGCCGTGAGGTGCCCCTCGCTGCGGTGCCAGCGTGAGCTCAAGGTTTGGTACGAGGCTCCGAAGCGCGCGCTCGGTACGTACTCGGCCTTGAGCCAGAGGTCCACCGAGTTGAACGCCGTGCTCGAGCTGCCTTCGATGCCGTCGTTGTTGTTGTAATCGGCGACCAGCGAGAGCCCGAGTCCGGAGCGCCAGCGGTGCAAGAAGGCGCCGCGGTAGTTCGCCGTTTTCACTTCTCCTGTGGCCACGCCGACTTGCGACGCGGTTTCCGTAGAGCGTTGGCGCAGCGTGACGAGATAGACGCGGAGCGAGGCGGGCAGCACGATCACGTCGATGCGCTCGAGCGGCGCGAGCGGGATGCGGGCCGGGTCGAGGAACACCGAGTCGCGCCCGAGCGGCAGGTACGGCACGCCGTCCCAGTAGACTTCGAGCCCCGCCGCCCCGCGCCCGCCCGAGAACACGATCTCCCCGGCGCCGTAGATGCCGCCGCGCGCGACGTAGACGCCCGGGATGTGCGCGAGCAGGTCCGACAGCGTCTGGACGTTCGAGAGTACCAGCGAATCGGCGTTGAACGTGTAGCGCGTGCCGCGCGGCAGCGGCCCTGCGGGCACCGCCTGGGGGAGTACGGGCAGGTAGCGCGGCAGGGTGTCGCGGGCGGTCGTATCGCGCGGCGTCGTGTCTGCGGGGGTAGCGGCCGTGGAGTCGCGCCGCAGGGTGTCGCGGCGCGCCGTGCTGTCGACCTGAGCGGCGGCCCCGGCCGCGACCAACAGCAACGCGGCGGCGCCCGCGAGGCCGCGGGTCACGCCCCCGCGCGCTTGAGGATGAACTCGGTGAAGAGCCGGACGCCGACCGCCGTCGGGCCCTTGGCCTGGTGCGGCACCTCGCCGTCGGTGTATGCGGTGCCCGCGATGTCGAGGTGCACCCAGGGATACCCTTCCACGAATTCCTTCAGGAACCACCCGCCGGCGATCGACCCCGCGCCCCGCCCGCCCGAGTTCTTGACGTCCGCAATGTCGGACTTGAGCAGGTCGCGGTACTCATCCCACAGCGGCAGGGGCCAACAGCGCTCCCCGGCGCGCTCCCCCGCCTCACGCACTTCGGCCAGCAGAGCCTCGTCGTTCCCCATCTCGCCGATCGCCACCTGGCCGAGGGCGACCACCACGGCGCCGGTGAGCGTCGCGATGTCGATCACGGCCGCCGGCTTGAAGCGCCGGACGTACGACAGCGCGTCGCACAGGATCAGGCGTCCCTCGGCGTCGGTGTTGATAATCTCGATCGTCTTGCCGAAATGGCTTTTCACGACATCGCCCGGTTTGACGGCGTGGCCGGAGGGGAGGTTTTCGGTGGCCGGGATGAGGCCAACGACATTCAGCTTCGGCTTGAGCTGCCCCAGCGTTTCGAACGTGCCGAGTACGGCCGCGGCGCCGGACATGTCGAACTTCATGTCCTCCATGTTTTGCGCCGGCTTGATCGAAATGCCGCCCGAATCGAATGTGACGCCCTTGCCGACGAGCGCCACGGGAGCTGCTTCACCGGCGCCGCGATGCTCCAGCACGATGAAGCGCGGCTCCTGGTCGCTGCCCTGCGCCACGGCGAGCAGCGCGCCCATCCCTTCCTGCTGCAGCTTGGCCCGGTCGAGCACCGTCAGCGTGAAGCCGTGCTGATCGGCGAGCTGTTTCGCCCGCTCCGAGAGGTAGGTGGGCGTGCACACATTCCCGGGCAACATCTGGAGGTAGCGGGTGAGCCGGTGCCCTGCCGCGACGGCGTCGCCCACGCGCTGCCCGGCCGCGATCTCTTTCATCTCCTTCTGATCGCCCACCAGCGTGACGCCCTCGACCTCGGGCTTCGGCTCGTCGGGCGCGGCCTTGAGCTGGGTGAACGCCCAGGCGCCTTGCGCGGCCCCTTCGACCACCGCCTGGCCCAGATCGCGCGCCGACACGCCGTTGCGCGCTTCGGGGGCGACGGCGAAGGCGAGCTGTTTCGTGCCGAGCGCCCGCGCCCGCTTGGCGGCGACGGCGGCCGCCCGCCGGATGGAGTTGCGGGTTACCTCGCCCGGCTTCCCCAGGCCCACGAGCAGGATGCGCTCCGGCTTGACGCCGCTCGGGTAGAGCAGCGTGGCCTCGTCACGCTTTCCTTTGAAGTCGCCGCTGGTGATGGCGCGGGCCACCACCCCCCCCGCGGCGCCGTCCAGGTCGGTGAGCGAGGCGGGCACGGCGCTCCCCTGCGCGAGGGCGACGGCGAGGAGCGGCGTATCGACCTGGGAAAGCGGCGTGCCGACGACGCCGCTGGTCATCCTAGACATGCTCGATTATGCACTCGGCAAAAGCCGAGGTCGAGACCTCGGTCGCGGCGGGCATCAGTCGCGCGAGATCGTAGGTGACGCGCCGCGCCCGGATCGCGCCACCCAGCCCGCGCACGATGGCGTCGGCCACGTCGTTCCATCCGAGCTCCTCGAACATCATCGCCCCCGACAGGATGACGCTCCCGGGGTTGACCTTGTCCTGCCCCGCGTATTTCGGTGCGGTGCCGTGCGTCGCCTCGAACACGGCGTACCCGTCGCCCAGGTTGCCCCCCGGCGCGAGCCCGAGCCCGCCCACCTGGGCCGCCGCGGCATCCGAGAGCAGGTCGCCGTTCAAGTTGGGGGCGGCGATCACCGAGTACTCGTCGGGGCGCAGCACCAGCTGCGCGAACATCGCGTCGGTGATCCGGTCCTTCATGATCACCTTGTCCGTGTCCCGCTTCCCGTCTCCCGCGTCGGCCTCCGGAATGGTCTTGTCGCCGAACCGGTCTCTCGCCACCTCGTACCCCCACTCCCGGAACCCGCCCTCGGTGAACTTCATGATGTTGCCTTTGTGAACGAGCGTGACCGAGCGGCGACCGGCGCGCAGGGCGTACTCGATGGCCTTCACGACCAGACGCTGGGAGCCGAACTTGGACATCGGCTTGATCCCGATCGCGCTCCCGGGGCGGATCTTGGCGCCGAACCGCTCGGTGAGGAACCCGATCACGGCATCGGCCTCGGGACTGCCCGCGCGGTATTCCACGCCGGAGTACACATCCTCGATGTTCTCGCGGAAGATCACCACGTCGAGCTTCTGCGGCTCGCGCATCGGGCTGGGCACGCCCTCGAAGTAGCGCACCGGCCGGACGCAGGCGTACAGGTCCAGCAGCTGCCGCAGCGAGACGTTGAGGGAGCGGATGCCGCCGCCCACGGGCGTCGTCAGCGGACCCTTGATGGCCACCCGGTGCGTCCGGATGGCGTCCAGCGTGGCCTCGGGAAGCCAGTTCCCCACCTGCTTGAAGGCCTTCTCGCCGGCCAGGACCTCGAGCCAATCGATCTGGCGTTTACCGCCGGACACTTTCCGGACAGTGGCGTCAAACACGCGCCGCGCGGCGCGCCAAATGTCGGGCCCGGTGCCGTCGCCTTCGATAAAAGGAATGATGGGGTGATTCGGCACCACCCACCGCCCGTCGCGGTACTCGATGCGCTCGCTCATGGCCAGGCAGTCTACACGGGCCGGGCGGGGTTGCGCCAGGCGAAACGCCGGCCGTACACTTGAGGCGATGCGCGGCACACCACGGCTCATCCTGTTCACCCTCGCGGCCGTCTGCTGGCTGGCCGCGGGGCCGGGTGGCGCGACCCTCCAGGGTACGCTGGCGTGCCGGCATCACGCCACGCACCACTCCCACCCGGGCCATGGCGGGGCGCCGGCCGATGGCCCGTGCTTCTGCGGTGAGATGATCGGTAGCGTGGACCTCGCCCTATCCGCAGCCGTGCCGGCGCCCCTGCCGGCGGCGCCCGCGATTGCGACGCCGGAGCAGGTCCTGATCGACCGCTCTCTCTTCCCGCTTCCCCCTTCTCCCTGTTTCAGCCCCACTCCTCCGCCTCCGAACGGGCTCGGCTGACCTGACGCGTTAGCCACCCACAACTCGGAGGATTGTATGCGCAGTGCGCTTTGGTGCGCTCTGCTCTGCGGCGTTGCGATCAACGCCGCCGCGCAGGAGCGGTCCGTGACATTCGAAGAGCCGTCGCCCGTCGCCATCACGGGATTCGCGGTCGGACGGGCTGACTACGATCGCGTGACCCGCAGCAACACGTTTACGGCCGGGAAGGTCGGCGTGAGCTTCTTCAAGCCGGTGGGCGATGCCTACCTGTTTGCGCAGCTCACGACCGCCCTCGAAGACGGCGCCACGACCACCGACATCGACAACCTGCTCGTGAGCTGGACGCCGCACACTGCGAACAAGTGGTCCTTGGCGTTAGGCCGGTTCGACGCACCCATCGGCTTCGAACGCGATGACGAGCCCCTCAACCTGATTCCCACCAATTCGTTCAACTTCACGTATGCCCGCCCCGGCAAGCTCACGGGCGTGCAGGTCCACTACACCGCGTCGTCGCGGGTCGACGTGTGGGGAGTGGTCGCCAACGGCTGGGACGTCACGGTGGACAACAATCGCGGCAAGACAGGGCTCGCCAGGATCCAGTGGATTCCGATCCCGTGGGTCACGCTGGGCTTCACCGGTGTGTACGGACCCGAACGGGACTCGAGCGATGCGAACCAGCGATCGCTGTTCTCGAGCGACCTCACCATTGACCGGGGACGCGTGATCGTGGGTGCCGAAGCCAACATCGGGCGGGAGCAGCAGAGCGGCGGCAATCCTTCGTGGCGCGGAGCTGCGGTCACCGCATTCCTGAAGATGAGCCGCCATGTCGGCCTGACCGCGCGGTACGACCAGCTGGAAGACAGCGACGGCTTGCTCACGGGGACGCCGCAGATCCTGCGCTCGGTCACGGTCGGTCCGATGTGGTACTTCTCGAGCGCGCGCGAAGGCATCTTCAGCAACATCGAACACACGCGGTTCCACGTCCCGCAAGTCGCGCTCCGCGCCGCCGTCCGCGCGGACTGGTCGTCCGCGCCGTTCTTCACCGATGCCACGGGGGCGCTGCAGAGCTCCAACAGCAAGGGCGTGCTCGAGCTCGTCTACGTGTTCTAGGGAGGGAAAGGCTATCCATGCTGTACGACTTGCGACGTGCGGACATCCGGATCAAGTGGCTCGTCACGGGGCTGCTCGCCACGTTGGGGCTCTCCTACGTGTTCGGGGCGGTGATGGTCGCGCTGTACGCGGGATTTACGCCGCAGCGCGTCGCGGCGACCTACGCCGGTCCGGAAATGTCCATGACGATGCCGCCCGAGACCACAGTGGTCGTGCAGCGTCCCATGGCGATGGCCGACTTCGCCAAACCCGAGGTCCACACCGTCGACACCGGCCTCCTGATCCAGGACACCCACGTGCACGTTCCGATGTACGGTCTCATCGCGGCTGCCTTGGGCGTCGTGGTCGCCGGGCTCTCGCTGTCACGCCGTTGGGCGCTCGGGCTGATCGGGCTCCTGTTCGCCGCTCCGTGGCTCGACTTCGCCGGCATGTGGCTCACCAAGTTCGCCTCGCCGCGCTTTGCGATCGTGACCCTCGCCGGTGGTTGGGCGATGGGCATCGCCTATTTCATCGTCGCGGCGCTGGCGGTCCACCAGATGTGGTTGTCACGTGAGAGGAGTTGACCGATGAACTTTCTGATTCGCGCGGCGGCGATCGCCGCCCTGCTGCACATCACACCCGTGGTCGTGCTGGTCAAACGTCCGGACGCCGTGCAGGCGCTGCTGCCGGGGGCCGATGCATACGTGGCTCGCGAGGTACATCTGAGCGCCGCGGATGCGCACCGGTTGCACGAAGCCGTGGACTGGAGTCCCGAGGACGGCGTGCTGGTGTTCTACGGGGGCATGGCCGGGTCTACGTCGATGGGCGCACTCGAGTTCGTGCGCGTGGACACGCCCCACGGTCCGATCGAGGTGGCGGTGGGCTTCACGCCGCAGGGCGCGGTGCGCGGCGTGGTCGTCACCAAGGCGACGGTCGAGATGAAGCCATGGGTGCTCGAAGCCGTCGCGGCCGGGTTCACGGATCAGTATCGCGGGCTCAAGCCCGGTGGCGCGGCACCGGCGGGAAGTGCCGCGATCGCGGGTCGCGCCGGGAATCTGGCGGCCTACGTGGCCGGAGAAGTCGACAAAGGGGTGGCGCGCGCTCTTGCGTCTTACGGCTCGTTTTACAATCATGTGAAGCCGTAGGAGAGGAGGCTTGGATATGAACATGAGACTCTGGCGTGCGACCGTCCTGCTGACGGCCCTGGTGACGATCGCGTGTCCCTACGACGGTCGGCTCACGAGCAACCGGGGCATCGCGATCGGGGGCGGCGGGGGGGGCGGGAGCGGTCCCGACGCGCTCTTCTTCCTGGTCCAGCCCAGCGACGCGACGGCGGGCAATATCATCACGCCCGCCGTGCAGGTCGTGGTACTGGACAGCCTGCGACGTCCCGACTCGGCCTACACCAATGCACTTGCGATGACCTTCGCCGTGAACAACGTCGGCGCCAGGTTGTCGGGTACGTTGAGTGTGGTTCCCGTTAACGGGGTCGCCTCCTTCGGCGACCTCGTCGTCGACAAGTCCGCCGCCGGCTTCATCCTCCAGGTGTCGGGGTCGGGCGCATTGTCGAAGACGAGTACCCCCTTCACGATTTTCACTCCCTAGCCACCCCGCGGCGCGGCCGACTCGTTCCAGGCGATCTCGAAGGATCCGTTACACCGCTGGCAGCGCATGCTGGCGGCGTGGCCTTCGAGTTTCGCGCGGTTGCGACAGTTGGGACAGACGGCGTAGCTCGGGCCCCAGCTGGCGGGGAAGCGCGCGGTCTGCTTGGGGCTCGTCACGACGGACCAGCGAAGGGCCGGCTCGGGCGAGAGCTGCAGCTGTCCTCGCGGCACGGAGAGCGGCTTTCCCTTGACGTCGAGCACGACCTCGCTGGACGTCAGCTTCAGGATACGGTACCAGGCGCCCTTGCGGAGCGCGCACTTCACATCCGCCTTCAGACGGGCCCAGTGGAACGCCGCCGGCATGCCCATACGCTGGTACGCGGCGCGCGGGGCGTCAATCCACGCGCTCCACCGCCTCGCGCTTGAGGCCGGGCCACGCCGCGCACGCCCGGACCCAGGCGCGCTTGCCGGTCGCATCCAGCCGACCGGAGCTCTCCTGCTTCAACCAGTCGAGTAACCTGGCCGCCGAGTCGTGCACGGCGACACGGTGCTCCTCTCTCAGGCCCTCGCCGTCCCGCAGCGACCAGCGGCACAGGTGCGCCACGAGCCGCAGCCGGATCGTCAGGTAGATGTCGATGTCCACGCCGCGCGTGAGCGCGGGGGAGCCGCCGCGCTCCTCGGCGTGGCTCAAGAGCCAACCGCGGAACGCCAGGTCCCGATCGCCGGTGCGGGGGATCCGGAAATCCAGGGGCTCGCCCCGGAGGTTCTCCCCGCCCAGCGGGATCATGAGCGCCGATAGATCTCGATGCGCACTAGGCGTCGCAGCTCGGGGAACCCGGCGGTCGCCTCACTCCACGGCTTGTGGAGCACGGCCCGCGAGGCCTCGTCGAGGTTCGCTTCGTACGTGTCGAGCGCCGTCCAGTTCGGGAATTCCAGGATCACAAGATTGGTGTTCTCCCCGGCGCCACTGTACTGCGCGAGCTGCACGTGGGACACCATCTGCTTGCGCCGCACCAGCTCGTCCAAGACTGGATCGGCGATGTCGCTGAGCGCCTTGTTGTACGCCGCCGCTTTCCCGGGGAGCGCCTGGTAGAAGCCGACCCAATAGATGTGCCCGGACGCTGCCTGCCCGGCGAGCGGTGTCGCGAGGGTAAGGAGGGTCAGGAGCGTTGGGAGCGGGCAGCGCATGTGGGCGGGTTCCTGTTCGCGGGGATGGCACGAACATGGACCCTGCCGCCCGCGACGGCAAGGAACATCCAATGGCGCCTGTGTTGTGTGGCGCGCATGCGACAGGCCCCGCGTTTACAGGATACGGACCAACGTGTGACGGAGCGTTTACTACAACAGGCGAGCGTGCGGCGACCCCAAAATTCTCGGAGGCGATGCTCATGGCTGCTCTGCCGCGCCGTTCGTTCCTCTCAGCCGCCGCCGCCGCGACCGGTGGCCTCGCGGTCGCGTGCGCGGACCGCACCGTCGGCGTGCCGGTGTTGTCCCGAATGGCGAGCTGGCTCACCATCGATCCGCAGTCGTGTGGGATCGACCATATCGTAGTCATGATGATGGAGAACCGGTCGTTCGATCACTTTCTGGGATGGCTGCCCGATGCCGATGGGCGGCAAGCGGGGCTCAGCTATCTCGATTCAGCCGGCACGAGCCACGCCACCTACCCGCTGGCGCCGGATTTCCAGGGATGCGGCCACCAGGATCCCGACCACTCCTATGCCGGTGGCCGAGTGCAATACAACGCCGGTGCGTGCGACGGCTGGCTCCGCGTCAACGATACGTTCTCGATAGGCTATTACCGGCAGGAAGATCTCCCCTTCCTGGGCCGCGCAGTGCCGCAGTGGACATCGTTTGACCGTTACTTCTGCGCGATCCTCGGGCCGACCTTTCCGAATCGGATCTACCAGCATGCCGGTCAGACCGACCGGCTGAGCAACACGCCGGCCCTGTCGACCCTGCCGACCATCTGGGATCGGTTGGCTGCGCGCGGCCTGCGGGGCCGCTACTACTACGGCGATGTGCCGTTCCTGGGGCTCTGGGGCGCCAAGTATGTCCCGATCAGCAGACCGCTGGACGAGTTCTTCGCCGACTGCCGGGCGGGGTCGTTGCCGCATGTGGCATTCGTCGACGGGCCCTTCCTCACGGAAGCGACCGGGACCGGGCCGGACGATCATCCCTTCAGCGACATCCGCGCGGGAGAGGCGTTCATGAATCGGATTTACGCGGCCGTGACCGCAAGCCCGGCGTGGGAGCACACGGTCCTGATCATCAACTTCGACGAATGGGGCGGGTTCTTCGACCACGTCCCTCCACCGGCCGCGCCCATCCCGGAGGCCACCCGAGCCGCGGGAGACGCCGACGGGCTCCGGGGCTTCCGTACCCCCACCCTGCTCGTTTCACCGTTCGCGCGCCGCCAACACACGTCGCACGTGGTGTACGACCACACGTCGGTGTTGCGGATGATCGAGTGGCGCTGGAATCTCCAGCCGCTTACCGTCCGGGACCGGACGGCGAACAATCTCGCACAGGAGTTGGACTTCGGACGGCCGCAGTTCGACGCGTCCGTCTACTCCGTGCCCGCCGTGACCGGGGCGGTGTGCCCGGTGAACCCGGCCTTCGTGGCTACCGGCGGCGGCCCGCACTGGGACCCGCTGGGCGAGGCCGCGTTGAAAACGGGCTGGGGTATCTAGGGAGCGGTGAGGCTGAGCCGACTACCGTCGGCAAACACCACGTCGCTGGTCTCCCACACCAGCTTCATCTTGTCCAGCGGGGTATCCCGCAGCCGCTGGTGCGCGAGCCGGAAGGGATTGACCCGAACGATCCGTGCCGGCTCGCGTCGCGTTTGTCCGGCAGTGAGAGGCAAGTCCACCTTGAGGTGGGCGCTGTAGATCGAATCACCGAACGTGTCGAGGAAGGTCGCGTCACCCTGGAACGCGCGGATCGCTTTCTCTCCCTTGTTTTGATACGCGAAGGCCAGCGAGATGTAGTCTTCGTATTGCTCCGAGTCCGGATCTCTCGGCAGGTAGGTCTTCTTGACCACCGTGACCACGACCAGCGGCTCGAGCAGCTTCCGGACGCTGTCCCGGCGCGCCCGCTCCGCCACGAGCGCCGCCGCGTTGACTTGGGCCTTGCGGGCCTGCTCCGCCCGCGCCCACGCCAGGATATCCTTCACCGTCATGGTGTCGTGCGGCGCCTTCAGGGCAAACGCGCTGTCGGCCGCCACGTCCAGGAGGAGGCGCGCATCAGCGAGCGGGAGCCGGACGCTGTCGGCGGCCTTGAGAACGGAGTCGAACCGGATCACCGGGACCTTGGCGGCGCGAAACGCGTCCTCGCGAGACTTGCAGCCCGAGAGCACCGCGCCCAGCAGGCCGGCGCACACGACGTTCGTGGTCCACCTCGATGCGCGCATCGTCGATCAGAGTCTGTAGCCGACGAGCGTGCCCGCCGTAGTCCGTAAGAACAGCATGTTGGCGACGTCGTCCACCGCGTACACCGGCTCGCGCTCCTTGCCGAGATCGACGCGCGAGCGCGGCTGCCCGCTGTCCTTGTCGATCTGCAACAGCACGTTCCCGTTCCCCTCGGGCGCGCGGGTCAACATGAAGACCGCCCCCGGGACCGTGAGCGAGGCCTTGAAGCGCTTGGTCGCGAGCGCGGCAGCCTGCTGCGAATAGCCGGTGAGTTGTGCCCCGCCCTGCGAATACGCGGTCGCGATCTGCCCGGTGATACGGCGCGCGTTGGAATCGGTCGCGTTGCGCGAGGCTTGCGCGAAGGCGTCGCCGTACGCCGAGGCGGCGGCGCCGTACAGGCCGGCGCGTATGGAGTTGATCCGGTAGAGCGCGCGCAGCAGCCCGGGTAGCTGCGGCGCGGGATAATAGACCTGCTGCTTCACCTGCCCGTCGCGCGCCACGACCACCAGGTTTTGCGGCGAGATGAGGACCAGCCCCGCGGGCCGGATCTCCATGTCGGTCGGATCCTCGCCGCCTTGCAGCTTGATCTCGCCACCGATGGGCCGGAAGGTGCCGGCGGTGCGATCTACCGCGTACAGCCGGTGGTCGTGGCTCGCGAACACGTACAGCGTCGAGCCCTCGACGGCGTGGTGCAGCGCATACCGCGCGGTATTGTACTCACCCGAGCTGAGCGGCTTCCCACTTTCGATGGCGTCCTTGAATTTGGGCTCGCCCGAAGCGAGGTCGATGACGTTCACCTCGGCGTTGGTGGCCGCATCGGGACGCGAGATGTAGAGCAGGCCGGCTGCGCCGGGCAGGAGCTCGGCGTAGGCCAGCTGGCCCTTGATCTTCACGTCCTTCTTCAGGCGCACGGTCGTCGTCGCCACGTCCAGCACATTCACGAAGGTGCGCGACTCGGCGTCCACCGCCAGCACCGCGGAGCCGCCGACGATCATCGCGTCCGTCACCGTGCCGCGCATGCGCAACGGCTTTTCGGCGATGGTCGATCCATCGTCGTAGCGAGCCACGTTGAGCCCCGTCTGCACCACGCCGTTCACGATGCGGACGTTGCCCGTCGCCTGGTTCGGTGGCGGTGATTCGGGGAGGATGATGATGCCGTCCGGGTGCTCCACGATGCCATGCACCCAGCCTTCGACCATCGCGGGCTTGGCCCAAAGCGCCTGACCGTCGGCGAGGCGATACGCCATGAGCCGGTCGTCGAACCCGACGTACAGACGATCGGACTTGTTAGCCGACGGGAAGAGCCGTACGTGGCGCGCGGGGTTTCCCGCGCGGGCGGTGGGGAGCGTAGCGGACCACCGCACCGCACCCGACTTCGCATCCAGCGCGCGCAGGCCCATGAGCGTGTGAACCACGATCATATCGGGCCCAGCCTGGCGCACCTCGAGGGCGGTGCCCTCGGAGGCGGCG
>WNFR01011950.1_pt1 | contig 16769 bp, 17 predicted proteins | sample 5400221 | NCBI WGS metagenome assembly WNFR01 (sample SAMN13153357, study PRJNA577476) | soil metagenome | isolation source: 40 cm soil under Madrone tree | place: USA:California | collected 2016-06-14
GCCACCGCCGCGGATCCACCACCCTTATCCCTTGAGGCGACTTGGCGTCATCACCTAAGGCAGGAGCCGGATGCGTTAGCAGCGCTCGTCCGGATCTGTGGAGGGGGTGATTAGTAATAGTCATTCCTACTCCGACTGTGTTGATTGTTGAGAATTGAGCCAGAGCATGAGCTCCACGTACCGGATTGTTGCTGCATTAGCCCCCCTGCTTTACAATAAGCGACTCCCCGGGGCTTCTTAACTGAGCTTCGTTGCTCCTGCTCGCTCATCACGACGCCGAGAGTATTCCGGGAGCGGTTTGAAAGTCCTGCGAAGGTTCTGATAAATGTCTCACAAAATCCTCATGGAATCTTGAAAGGCCTTATGGCCCTGCAAGCAAAGCAGTTATACGAATTCGGCCACTTCCGCCTTGACCCTCAGGAGCGACTCCTCCTTCGCGACGGAGAGCCCGTGCCGCTCAGCCCAAAGGCATTCGATATGCTCCTGGCACTTGTAGAGAACGGCGGTCGCCTGCTTGAAAAAGAAGAACTGATGCGCAGGCTTTGGCCTGACAGCTTTGTTGAGGAAGGAAGCCTGGCGCAAAATGTCTCGCTGCTCAGAAAGGCGCTGGGGGAGAGCGATGATCAGAAGTTCATTGAGACGGTGCCGCGTCGCGGCTACCGCTTCATCGCTTGCGTAAGAGGAGTGCAGAATGATGCTGAGATCATCGTGCGAGAGCATTCAAGAGCAAGTATCGCAGGCGAAGGCGAGCAGGAGCCGGGCATTTCAGAAAGCTATGTTGAGTCAGGACAAGCTGGCGCCGAAAAGGCGCTCGAGCCTGGCAGACGCGCGAATAGGATATTGAGGCAAAACCGAAAGCGTGTCGTCCTGATCGTGAGTCTTGCGTTGGTCGTGGTTGTCGCTGCGTTCTTGGTTAGTCGTGTCTTAAACAAGAATGAACAGTCCGCAGGCCAGGCCATCAAATCAATCGCGGTGCTGCCATTCAAATCGTTTGGCGCAGATGGCGCCGATGAATACCTGGGCGTCGGAATAGCGGAGACGTTAACAGCCAGGCTCGGCAGCCTCAAGCTATTAACCGTGCGACCAACCAGTGCGGTCTTCAAGTACGCCGATTCTCAGACGGAGACCGTAGCCGCTGGTAAGGAGCTGAAAGTGGACTCGGTGTTGGAGGGGAGCATACGGAGATTCGGAGACCGGATCAGAGTTACGGTTCGGCTGGTGAGTGTTTCGGATGTTTCATTGCTGTGGGCGGATCACTTCGACGAGAATTTTACTGATATATTCAAAGTCGAAGACTCTATCTCCACCAAGGTGGCCGCGGCGCTGGCCTTGAAGCTCTCCGGAGAAGACCAAAGGCGTTTGATAAAGCGCTACACGGATAATGCCGAAGCTTATCAGCTTTATTTGAAAGGCCGTTTTTTTTGGAACAAGCGAACAGGGGAAGGATTCAGGCTTGGCATCGCGCAGTTCAAGCAAGCGGTCGAAAAAGATCCGGGCTACGCGCTTGCTTACGCCGGGTTGGCGGATTCTTACACTGGTCTCACGTTCTACAATTTTGCTGCCCCCAACGAAACGATGCCAAAGGCAAAAGAGGCTGCGACGAATGCGCTTGCAATAGACAGTACACTTGCCGAAGCGCATGCCTCGCTGGCTCACGTCACAGTGAATTACGATTGGGAATGGGCGGATGCGGAAAGAGAGTTTAGGCTCAGCATAGAACTCAAACCGGATTATGCTACCGGGCATCAATGGTATGCCATCCATTATCTAACGCCGACGGGACAGTTCGAAGAAGCGATACAGGAAATGAAACGAGCGCTGGGCCTTGAGCCGACATCGCTCGTGATGAATACCTTTTTGGGGGCAACGCTCTACTTCGCGGGGCGCTATGATGATGCAATCGAACAATGCCGGAAGACGATAGAGATGGACTCAAACTTCGCCGTGGCGCATTGGCACCTTGGGCTCGCTTATGTACAAAAGGGAATGTTTGACGACGCCATTGCAGAGTTCCAAAAGGCGATAGCTCTTTCAGGGAACAGTCCGCTGATGATTGCGGCCCTCGGGCACGCCTATGCAAGAGCAGGCAAGAGGAACGAGGCAAACGGGATACTTGACGAATTGCAGAAGCTTTCCGCGGTTCGCTATGTGTCGTCGTATGAGCTCGCGGCAATATATGTCGCCCTTGGTGAGAGGGAGCAGGCGTTTCAGCGGTTGGAAAGGGCGTACAAGGAACGGTCCTTCCACTTGATTAACCTGAAAGTACGGCCAGAGTTCGCGCCGCTGCGCCCCGATCCTCGTTTCCGTGATCTGGTGCGGCGAATCGGTTTGCCCCAGTGAGACACCGAGGTTGCAGAAGAAACAGGCTGCTTGAATCGTGTTAGCCCGCGCCCGGTGAATTCGACTTGTTAGATGCTATCGTGTGAGAAAGGAGAATACAGATGAATGAGTGGATGAGCTTCAGTCTCGCATTCGCGGTTTTGCTCATTAGTTTGATAGCAATCGCGCAAGAACGAGGTGTCGTCAAGCCCCAATTACTCCTTAGCGAGATCGTCCAAGGGATGCCTAAAGGCGAGAGGCAGCAGGTGCGCGTCCTAACGGCGAACTTCCAACCGGGCGATAAGACTATGTTCCATACGCACCGTTATCCCAGTGACTGTCTATGTTCTGGAAGGCGCATTCACATTAGAAATGGAGGGGCGCGAGCCAGTCACGGTCAAAGATGGTCATGCGATGGTAATGCCACCGCACGTGAAAATGACGGGTTACAACCACAGCAGCACCGAGCCGTTGCGGCTGGTGATCTTTTCTGTGAGTGATCCAGACACACCGTTTCTTGATCCCATACATTCGTCAGCAGATAACTCAGCGTAGCGTGTTGAAGGTTCATTGACCTCGCGAAATTCAAACAACTTAAGACTTCTCGCGGCGCGGCATCCGGAACGATCCTTCCACCTGATTAACCTGAAAGTGCGGCCAGAAATTGTGCTGTTGCGCCCCGATCCTCGTTTCCGTGATCTGGTGCGGCGAATCGGTCTGCCCCAATGAGACGCCGAGGTTGGACACTCCGTGGTCACTTGTTCTTCGCTTCGATCACTCGATTTTCCCGGCCGCCTGGATAAACGACAACAGTTACACGCCCGCTGGCTGTCGCTGCTTTCTGGTCCTCACCTGTGCCGAGCGTCTTGAGGCGCGCATCGTCCACTCTGAACTTCTTCGCCAGGTATTCCCGCACTACCATCGCCCTCGCCTGCGAGAGCTTCACATTCTCTTCCTTAGTGCCCAGTGAGCCGGTTTGAGCCGTGACGACCACGAGGCCATAAGGATTGTTTTCGAGAAAGGTCCCAACTTGATCCAACGGCTTCTCCTTACCGAGCTTTGCCGTATCCGTTTTTGGGAAGAGATCTTTGCCATCAAAAGTGAACGTCCTGGCAGGCGGACGTGCGGGCAGTTTCGCGACGGCGTTGCTGGTAAGCTCAGACGAATCGTAATAACCGCGTTTCTTGAAGAACCCCCTCAAGAAGAAGTTGTGCTTGAGCGCCTCCATGTTTTCCTGGAACGAAGTGGCGCCTGCCTTCGCCTGGTCCACGGTCGCGTTGAGGTTGTGGTAAATGGTTTTGTCGTTGACGAGCGCGCCCATGGTTCCTTGTCCGCTGTCAATCTTGCCGGTGATGGACTTCAGATCAGTGGAAGCTTCGTTGACGTTGCCGATCGCAACTTTGGACGAGTCAATAGCGTCTTTCGCGGTTTCAAGCATCTCGCTGGCTTTTCTCGCCACATCCCCGTAGTCAATCGGCGGCCGACTGTCAATCGTGTCGCCGTCGCGCACGCGTTCGGCCTCCAGAGAGCCGAAAGAAACGGCAAGATATTTGGCGCCGAGCAATCCCTCGGTTTCAATCGAAGCAACTGAGTCCTTCTTGATCACATCCCGCGTGGAGGTATCGAGCTGCAATTCGACGGTTATCTTGTCCTGGGGCTGGTGGGGCAGTAGGATTCGCTTCACCGTCCCGATGCGAACGCCGCCCGCGCGCACTGGCGCGCCTTCATCGAGCCCGGCGACGTTGTCGAACGGAGCGCTGATCTGGTAGGTGCGGCTGAAGAGAAGCTGCTTATCTCCGATCAGGAACACCATAACTCCAAACATGATTAACGCTGCAAGAATGAAGGCCCCAAGACGTACTGTGCCGGACATCATTTCACCTCCCTTCGCTCCTGATGAACTTTTTCACGAGCGGATCGTCGCTCTGCTTCAGGTTCTCGAGCGTACCCTCGACCAGGATGCTGCCTTCGTTTAGGATTGCGACGCGATCGGCCACGTTCTCGACGCTGTGCATGTCATGAGTAACGACAATGGAAGAGATGTTGCGCTCGCTTTGCAATTCGCGAATCAGTTCATTGATCTCGCTCGCGGTGATCGGGTCGAGGCCTGACGTTGGTTCGTCCAGCAGCATGATTTCGGGATCGAGCGCGAGAGCGCGCGCAAGCCCGACTCGTTTCTTCATGCCGCCTGATATATCGGCGGGCATTTTCTCGCCGGCCTCTTCCATCCCCACCCGCGAGAGCAATTCGCTCACTCGATCGCGGCGTTCGCCGTCCGTCATCTCAGTGTGACGGCGCAGCGGAAAGGCCACGTTCTCTTCCACCGTCAAGGAGTCATAGAGCGCGGCATTCTGAAACAGGAAACCAACACTCTTGCGGATCCTGTTCAATTCATCGAGCGGCATCGTGGTTATCTCTTCGCCGTCGATCTCGATCTCGCCGCTATCGGGTCTCTGCAAACCAATCAGCAGTTTGAGCATCACACTCTTGCCCGTACCGCTGCGGCCGAGCACGGTCAGTGTCTCGCCGCGAGCTACTTCGAGGTCGACGCGATCCAGCACCCTCTGCTCGCCGAATGATTTGGTCAAGCCCTGCACTCGAATCGCCGGATTGTAGTTGTTGTTTTCCATTGTCATTGCGGAAAAAACGTAATGATTAATCGCACCAGTACCACGTCAGCCAGAATCACAAACAGCGATGAGAGCACGACGGCGCTCGTCGCAGCGCGGCCGACCCCTGCGGTACCGCCTTTGGCGCGCATGCCTTGAAAGCACCCGACCGTCCCAAGGATGAACCCGAAGACGACGGTCTTGAGGGTGGAGGGCAGCAGGTCCGCGAAACTTGCCTGCTTGAGACCAAGAGTAACAAAGAGCTTCAAGGTGATCGGCTCAACAAGCGCATTCGCGATCCAGCCGGTGATGATCCCGCAGAAGTTAGCCACGGTTGTGAGCAGCGGCAGCATCAGCATGCAAGCCAGCACGCGCGTCGCGGCAAGAAACTTATAAGGGTTGACCGCCGAGGCTTCGATGGCGTCAATCTGCTCGGTGACCCTCATCGAACCCAACTCGGCGCCGATACCCGCTCCGACTCGCCCGCTGACTACCAGCGCCGTTATGATTGGCCCGCTCTCCTTAACGAGCGAGAGAATGATCAACGTCGGCAGCATCGACTCCGCTCCGAATTGAGTCAGGGTGTCGCGAGTGTGCAGAGACAACACGACGCCGATCGCCGCGCCGGCAAGAGCGACCAGCGGCAGCGACTTAGCGCCGATCTCGTCCATCTGTCGCACGAGCTCTCTGCCCTCGTACGGCGGCATCACTGCCGTCTTCACCAACCGCACGCAGAATTCAGCGATTCCACCGAACCACTCGAGGACGCCCAGCGTCGCTCTTCCGGCACTCCCGAGCCTGGACTTCACTTGATCCGATTTCGGCCAGACATCCGCCGAAATCATGACCATGGCCGCGAGCAACGCATAAATCTGCGAGGTCAGTTTCATAAGCCCACTTCCCAATCACTCATCGGTGTGCCACCCTGCTCGCCCTGCGATCCCCGGTGGCTTACTCAACCTCTTTCTCGCCCTCAACCTTATCGCTTTCTACTGGCAGGCCGGTGTCGATCCAATCCTGCTTTCCTTCGGCATAATCGCGCACGTTGGTGTAGCCTCGCTCGGTCAGTTCACGCGCGGCGTCCTCTGACGGGTGCGAAGTCGACCCGTCGCTGTAAAGCACGATCTCGGCGCTCCTGTCGCGCAGACGCTTCGACGCCAGCCTCGACACCTGGTCGGGCGGGAGATTGATCGCGCCTGGCAGGTGTGCCTTGTGATACTCTTCTTCCGGCAATACCTCGACTAGACGAAAGTGGTCTCGCCGCGCAATCTTCTCGGTCAATTCATCGCGTGAAATGGTTTCAACGTTAGTCATCTTGTTCTCCTTCTATCGTCGCCAGACTTCGCTGCTGTCAGATCCGAGAGCGTGCCGCAAACTGCGAAGCGCCCTCCGCCTATTTGTGATTCCCGAACACACTCATCAACAGCGGAATCGTGGTTACAGCTCCGACGGCTACGAGGGTCCACCCGGCGGCCCGGCGCTGATCCCTGCTCAATTTGCCGGACAGCAACAGACCGATGCCCGCTCCCAACATTCCGCGAGTGCCGGCTATTAGCGCTAGTTCAGGCAGTGTCACTTCCTGTTTTTTCATTTTGACCAATGGCCTCCCTTCGATCGGCTCCTTCGGTGTACCCGTTGCGGACACTGGTGACTCGTGGCCGGTCACAAAGCCGCTTCACAGACTCAATGGAGTTTGGTTGCAAGCTGTTCTTGCACCGGGCACACCGCTTTGAGCCGGCTACTCTGTACGCTCGCAATGCCCGTGCCCTGCGCGGCGTTCGGATCGGATGAACGAGCAACGAATCAGGAATCACCTGTTACTACTCAGCCTATCAGTTCAGCGCAGCCGAGCACGGCGGGACTCACATTGACGCGCCGGTTCACTTCGCCGAGGGACGCAAGTCCGTCGATCAGATTCCACCGGACCGGCTGATCTCTCCGGCAATCAAGGTGGACGTATCGGCGAAAGCGAAGGCGGACCCCGACTATCAAGTCAGCGTCGCCGATTTCGAGGCTTGGGAAACTCAGAACGGCAGAATCCCTGACGGGGTGATCGTGCTTCTCCAGACTGGTTGGTCTGGGCATTGGAACGATCGGATGAAATACCTCGGCACCGACAAGCGTGGCGCTGAAGGCGTCGCCGAGCTTCACTTCCCCGGGCTTGCGCCGGAGGCGGCCCGGTGGCTGACCGAGAACCGCAAGATCAAGGCGATCGGTCTGGACACCGCGAGAATTGACTACGGCCAGTCTAAGTTGTTTGAGAGCCATCGTATCCTGATGGGACAAGACATTCCGGCGTTTGAGAACGTAGCGAATCTCGATCGACTACCGGCGAAGGTCGCTATGGTGATCGCGATGCCTATGAAAATCAGAGGCGGCAGTGGCGGCCCGCTTCGAATCATCGCGTTTGTTGATCACGCAAAGGATTAGCGGCGGGTAACAAATATTCCTACTCATATCTCAGCGCCACCATCGGATCGACGTTCATCGCCCGGCTCCTAGATTTGAACCTCGTCATTCAGCTCGCAGCACGATCATGGGATCGATCCTGGTTGCTCGGCGAGCCGGCAGCCAGCTCGCGAGAAACGCGGTTCCCGCCAACAGCAGCGAAACTCCGGCGATGATGATCGGATCCCGCGGAGACGTTCCGTAGAGCATGGTCTCAAGCAAGCGCGTCAACGCTAGCGCGCCCGCAATTCCCACGACGATCCCGCCCAGCACAAAACTCATTGCCCGACCGACAACCAGTTTGAAGATCGTAGGCGCGTCGGCGCCAACCGCGATGCGAATGCCGATTTCGCGCTTCCGCTCGCTTACGGAATACGAAATCACTCCGTAGATTCCAACCGCTGCCAACACTACCGCCAGACCCGCGAGCAAACCCATCAACGTCGAGGCCATGCGAGGGTGGTCGATTGATTGCGAATAAAGGTCGTCGATTGTCGAGATGCTTGAAACCGGTTGATCTTTGTTGACCGACCACACCGCGCTTCGTACTGCCGAGGCCATCGTTATTGGATCGTGCTCACAACGAACTGCGATTCGCATCGCTCCCCAGAGTCCCGGTCCGCCAGAAGCCGCGCTTTGCACGAAGTTGAAGTACGCCTGCGGCTCGACCCGCTGATCCGATGAGTCAAACTTCACGTCGCCGATGACCCCAACCACTTGAAAACGCGGAAAGCGGAAACCAGGTGGGATCGCACCCTCGACCAGGTGCTCCGGGGGACCGATCTGAATGGTCCGGCCGATAGGGTCTTCATTGTCCCAAAATCGTTTTGCCGCGGTTTGATTGATCACTGCCACCGGTGCGTTTGCCGCGCCGTCTTGCTCGTCGAGAAATCGTCCGTGAATGAGCGGAATCCGCAAAGTCGAAAAATAACCGGCGCTCACGATGCCGCATTGAAACACCGGCGCGTCCTCAATCCTTTCGGGCAAAGGTCTGTCGAGGAGCGTGACTGGCCCCGTACGGAGCATCGACGCAAACGGCAGGGATGCCGACGCGCTAGCCGATTCGACACCGGGCAGGGACTGAACGCAATCGACTATGGCTTGCAGGTAGTCCGCCGATTTCCGCGAATCATGAGACCTTTCAGGCAGGTTGATTCCGACCGCAAGCACCTGGTGCGGATCGAATCCGAAGTCGACGTTATGAAGCCGGACAAAGCTCTTGACCAACAACACCGCGCCCGCCACCAGTACCAGCGCAACCGCGACCTCGAGGGTGATCAGCAGATCGCGCACTCGTGGCGCGTAACGGCTGCGCTTCTGCGCCTCGAGCGCGAAGCTTGCAACGCCGGAGCGAGACCAAACAGGATGCCGGTCGCGAGCGAGACCAACGCCGTGAACGCCAGCACACGGCCGTCGACCGAGAATCTGACCTCGGCCGTGAAGCTGTTTGGTGGAATCAACGCGACGATGGCGTTGAGACTCCACGCGACGACGAGCAGACCAACTGCGCCTCCCAGCAAAGCCAGCACAGTGTTTTCAACAAGCAACTGTCTTACTAATCCCCATCGGGTTGCTCCGAGCGCCGCGCGAATCGCGAGTTCCCTTTGCCGTCCGGTCACCCGCCCAAGCTGGAGACCAGCCATGTTGGCGCCCGCGATCAACAGAACGAACGCAACAGCGCCGAAAAGTATCAGCAACGAGGGCCTCAGATCGCTTCCAACCTGCTCCTGCCATAACACCGGATCGGCGTCGATCTGGCTGTTGGTTGGCGGGTACGCCTCCTCGAGCCGCCCCGCAATCGCGCCCAGATCCACGCGAGCATCCGCGATCGTTAGTCCGGGCTTGAGCCGTCCTATCGCGTAGATCCCGGGGTGCAGGTCTCGTCGATTGATCTCGGCGGCGATCAGACCCATCGGGGCCCATACGTCCGCCGTCCAGAATTCGAAACGCGGCGGCATAACCCCGATGATCGTGTAGGGCTGTTGATCGAGAGTGAGAATCTTGCCGACGACGCTCTCATCGGATTCGTAGCGACGCTTCCAGAAGTTGTGGCTCAAGACAACCACACGTTCGGCCCCGGGACGGTCTTCCTCTTCAACGAAAACGCGTCCGAGTCGTGGTGCGATTCCCAGCGTCGGAAATATTTCTGCCGTGACCATCGCAGCCTGCAGACGTTCAGGCTCGCCGGCGCCAGTGAGGTTGGGGTTCCATCGGCGAACCGCTCCGGCCGATTCAAGAACGTGATTCTGCGATCTCCAATCAACAAAGTCCGGGAACGAGAGCGCCAGCAGGCTCATCTCTCGTCTTTTCTCGGCCAGCAGCACAAGCTTGTCCGGATCTTTGTAGGGGAACGAATGCAGCAAGACGGCATTGAGGACGCTGAAAATGGCTGTGTTAGCGCCGATACCCAATGCCAGTGTTAGCACCGCAACAACAGTAAATCCCGGGTGCCTTCGCAGCATGCGAACGCCATAGCGAAGGTCCCGAACCAGTGAATCTATGATCGGCAATCCTCTTTGATCGCGATAGGCTTCCTTTGTTTGCTCGATCCCGCCGAAGCTGCGGCGCGCTGCGTTGCGCGCTTCTTCGACGCTCATCCCCCGGCCGACGTTCTCTTCAACGAGCATCTCGAGATGCGCGCGCAGTTCTTCGTCAAGATCCTGGTCGAGCCGATGCGTGCCGAACAATCCGCGAATCCGTGCCGCGAACTCTCGAAGCCTGGTCATTGGTAGTCTCCCGTCCGACAAAACTTCAGTTTGTCGTCTGTAGCGAAATTCGGCCCATTGAAACGACAAACTAAATTTGTCGCCGCCCTCCGCCAGGAGGGCCCATGTTTATAGAAACCGTGACGTGACGCGCCCGCCCTCCGCCAGGAGGGCGATGTTTATAGAACCGTGACGTGACGCGCCCGCCCTCCGCCAGGAGGGCCATGTTGTTTTTCAACGCGTCTAGCCTTCGCTGACTGACATGGCCCTCCTGACGGAGGGCGGTCTTGGTTCCGCCTTGCATCTATAAACATGGCCCTCCTGGCGGAGGGCGAGGCCCTCCTGGCGGAGGGCGAATGTCCAAACTCGAACGACAGACCGAAGTTTGTCGGATGTCTACAGGCCCTCCAGCATTCGCCCGATTATCCCAGATATCCGCTCCCAGTCTTCGGTCTCGGTTGCGAGTTGTTTGCGGCCTGCTCTGGTAATCGAGTAATACTTCGCCCGGCGATTGTTCTCCGAAGAACCCCACTCGGCCTTGATCCAGCCTTTTTGCTGCAGTCTTAGCAGGGCCGGATAGATGGTGCCCTGGTTCAACGACAACACGCCTTCGCTAACCTGTTCAATGCGCCGGGCGATGCCATAGCCGTGCAGCGGCCCGAGACCTTCAAGCGTCTTGAGCACCATCAAGTCCAGAGTGCCCTGCATGATTTCCGAAGTGGACTCCTTCACGAGATCGCCTCCTGTGGATTTCCAACAGGAGGATACACGGCTTCCTGTTGAATATCAACAGCAAAACAGTGCGGACGGTAAAAACTTGCAGGTTTAAGAAGCTATCGGGCACACAGGATATTTGGGAAGTTAGAGTGCAGTCGGGAAGTGATACAATGCGTTTGCTGGGATTTCTATTTGGATCGCGCTCTCTTGTCTTGACCATGGATTTGCAAAGAAGACCGCGAAGGTTCCACCGAGAGAGATTGCATTGGCCGCGCAACGACGCCGGGACTATCTCAACAGGAGACAATCTATGAGCGATCTTGAAAGATACGTTAAGAAACGTAAGCGCCTGGACCCTGAATTCGCTGAAGGCTTCGACGTTGGCTATTCCAATTTCAAAGTCGGGGTTCTGCTCAGACAGGCACGCGAGAAAGCTGGGATGACTCAAGATGACCTTGCGCGCAGATTGAGAACCAAGGAGTCGGCGATTTCGAGAATAGAGAATCACGCCGAGGACATACGTTTGTCGACGATCCAAAAGTACGCCAGAGCGTTGGGCAAGAATCTGAGAGTAGAAATCAGAGGTTGAAGCTACTCACTCGACGGCGGCGGCAGGGCCTCTATCGGGCGGATCATCCGAAGTCGCCCTGCGCAGTTTTCAGGTTCTGCCCGTGAGAATTTGCTGCACGCCTCACCCTCGATTAATCAGCACTTTGAGAAGGCCAAGAAAGTAGGTAAGAAGAGGAAGGTTGCTTGACTCAACGACATAACAATGCTCGCCTACATACTCGCCGTTGGGCTGTTGTTATGGTCGTTGAATATGGCCGGGACGCACTTGCGTCCGGTACCCGCGTATGTCCTGGGCCTACTCCGCCAACCCTTTGATGTGATCCTTTGGCGTGGCTTTACGCTGGGACCGGTTGTCCTGCTTGTCTCCATATACGTGTGCGTGCGGACGTTGCTTGATCCATCAACGTTTTGGCTGAGAGCCACAATCGCACTCATCCTCGTCAATATCATCGCAGCGATTCTGATGTGGTACTTTTTATATAGAATCACGAAGCCTGCCTATGAACAATACAAGCGAGAGCAAAAATACTGAGCAACCAAGTCGGTACTTTTAGTTAGAGTCAGAAAAACCAATCCGTTCCTTGGCGGCGCCCTCACGATCATTGCCCGCATCGGAGCTTTCGCACTCGGGATAGGTTTACTTGTCCTGTCGTACTTTTTTATTGGCATCGTGTTGTTGTTATTTGTAGTGTTTATTGCTTGCCTAGCCTTGGGTGTGAAACTGGGTTACGTGAGATTGAGCGATAACTAGAGTCAGCGCAAAAAAACGTGTATGGCAATAGCAACTGACGATCCTGAAAACAGCGTCGCATCGATCCTAGCGATTCTTGAGGACGAAGCAGATAAGCTTGGAGCGGCGCTTGGGCATCGCCGTTCCCGGGAGAAGGATGGCTGGCACGATATGGTGGAGATCACGATTGAAACAGCCGCGCAGCCGTTCCGAATGACGCTTTGGCATCGAGAGAGGAAGGATACCGGCCCATACGTTGGTCATTTGGCAAAGGCGATATTGATGGCTTGGAACGATGGGTTTTAGACCTCACCAGAAGACTGGAACTCTGTGCCGCGTTGCGCTCCATATCGCTGGGCGCTTTTTCGGAACGTCTATGATTATTCATCTAGAGGCGCTCCCGTACATTGGCTCGATGAAAGCCTATTGCGGAGTCTTCTACAGGAAGGTTTAGGACTCTACACGGCGTCATAGCCACAACAGCTTCCGCGGGATTCGGTTAGTCAGACATAAAATTACCCTAATTAGACTCGGCCATCAGAGTCCATAGTTATCTCGCGTGAGTAAATTGTTAGCGCTTCACTCGCAGCGCAACGCGACCATCGGATCGACGCGCGACGCTCGACGTGCGGGAACAAAACAGGCCGCCAACGCAACAAAGACCAGCAGCAAGGGAACTCCGGTGAAGACCACCGGATCGGTCGGGCTGACTTCGAATAGCAGGCTTGCCATCGCTCGGGTTAGAGCGAGAGCGCCACCAACTCCGATTCCGATGCCGGCCGCGATGAGCAGCATGCCTTCTCGTAGGACCAGGCGAAGCAGAACACGCGGTTGCGCTCCGAGCGCCAGCCGGATCCCAAATTCATTCTTCCGGCTGCCAACATAGAGTGACATCGTCCCGTAGATGCCTACTGCTGCGAGCACCAATGCCAATACCGAGAAGGACGTCAGCAGCAGATTCGTCAACCGCTGGCTGTTGAGCGTTCGAGCCATGACATCGTTCATGGATCTGATCGAGTACACCGGGATATCCGGATCCAACCCGGACACCGCGCTCCCGATTGCGGCGATGGTCGGGTTTGAAGCCCCGTCGGTTCTAACAACGAGCTTCGCCACCAGCGTCGGCGATTGCGCGAGCGGAGCATAGATGTGAGGCTGCAGCTTCTCCGCAAATCCGTCTTGCTTGATTCCGCCAACCACACCCACGATCGTCATCCATTGCATATCACCGGTGGTCTCAACTCTTTTCCCTAGGGCGTCGCCGTCCGGCCAATACATCCGCGCCAGCGTTTCGTCTACTATCGCCACCTGTTGCGAGTCGCTTTTGTCTGTTTCGAGAAAATCCCTTCCGCGCAGCAATGGGATTCCCATTGCCTGAAGATGCCCGGGCGTCATCGCCAATAGCTGAACTTGTACTCCTTCACCACCAGGGTCACGTCCTTCTACGATAAAGTTGTCGGTGTTGTCATCGCCGACAAACGGGATATTCGTCGTGAGCCCTGCCGCGCGAACTCCCGGCAGGGTGCGCAGGCGATCGATCAGGTTCTCGCAGAACTGTATTGATTGTTCCGGTTTCGAATACTTCCGAGCCGGAAGAGACACGACCATCGTCAGCAGCTTTTCCGGATTGAATCCGAGTTCAACAGACTGCAGACGCTGAAAGCTCTTCAGCAGCAATCCCGCGCCGATCAGCAACACGAAAGAAAGCGCGAACTGCGCCGCCACCAGGGCGCTATTCGATCGGCGGCTTGCGGTGCCACCGCGTCCTCCTTCGTGCATCGCCGCGATCATCCCCATGCGATAGGCCCGCAGTGCAGGCATCAACCCAAACAACAGTCCGGTCAGCACGGCGAGACCGGCCGTGAACGCCAGCACACGTCCGTCGACCGTCACCGCTTCGATTCTTGGGATTCCATCGGTGGGCATCCTGCCGAGCATTCGGACGCCGAGCCAGGCCAGCATCACGCCGCCTGCTCCGCCGATGAGCGCGAGCACCAGGCTCTCGGTCAAGAGTTGCCTGGCGACGCGAGACGGGGTCGCGCCGAGGGCAAATCGCACGGCAATTTCTCTAACTCGCGAGGTGGCGCGCGCCAACAGCAGGTTCGCGACGTTGGCGCAGGCGATCAACAGCACCAGTCCTACCGCGCACAGCAAAATGAGCAGAGGTTTTTGTGTAGATCCGACCATCACCTCCTTCAGCGGGGTGACTATTGTTTTCAGAGCGGAACCCTGGTCGAGCGGTACTCTGTTTTCGCTTGTGTCGGGATGCTGTCGAGCGTAGTTCCAAAGCACTCCCGTGGTTTCCGTCTCCGCCTCTGACGGCGACACGCCCGGCGCGAGCCGTGCTATCGCTTTTAGGAAGTAGGGCGCAGTCCTGGCCGGATTTATCGCCAGGGGAATCCATATCTCGGTTTCCGGGCGAGGAAAGCTGAAGCCCGCGGGCATAACTCCGACTACTTCGATCGGCGTGCTGCTCAGGTTCAACGAGTTGCCGATTATGTTGGGATCGCCGGCAAACCGGCGCTGCCAAAAACCAAAACTGATAACGCACACGCCGTTGTTGCCGGGCGTGTCCTCGCCGGCACGAAAGGCTCGCCCGAGGACCGGCGCAATACCGAGCACCTTGAAGAAATCGGCGCTGACCGTGCCGATGGAAACGCGTTCCGGGTCGCCGTCTCCGGTGAGATTCGCGCCACTGGTCGAATAGGCGGCCAGCGCCTCAAGCGAATGGGTGTTGTCACGTAATGAGGTGAAAGTCGCCTGCGAGAGATTCCAGGACTCCAATCCGATTTGCCGTTGCGACTGTACCAACCTCACCAGGCGATCGGGCTGATCATAAGGGAGTGGTCGCAGGAGAATACCGTCAACCAGACTGAAGATCGCGGTATTCACGCCGATGCCAAGCGCGAGGGTAATCACAACGATTGCGGTGAAGCCCGGGTTCTTTCGCAGAATGCGAGCCGCGTAGCGTACATCCAGCCACACCTGCTCGAGCCGCGCTCCCATGCGCACGTCTCTCACTTGCTCTTTCACTTGATCGACTCCTCCAAATTCTATGAGCGCGCTTCGCCGCGCTTGTTCGGGACTCAGGCCAGTCGCGATCTTTTCATCGACGAGCATGGCCAGGTGTGCGCGCATCTCGTCGTCGAGCTCTCGTTCGACGCGATTCCTGTGGAGCAGGTTTGACGCCAGGTTTCGAATGCGAGAAAGAAGGGCCATGCTCACCTCCTATGAAGTTGCCTCGAGCGCAAGGAAGATCGCCGACGCAATTCGTTCCCAGTTGGCGGTCTCGGTCTCGAGATGCCGCCGTCCGGTCCTGGTAAGCTTGTAATACTTTGCCTTGCGACGGTTCTCCGACTCGCCCCACTCCGAAGCGAGCCAGCCCTTCTCCTTGAGCCGATGGAGCGCGGGGAAGAGCGACCCCGGCTTCGGATGAAACGTGCCCTTGGTGATTTGATTGATGCGTCGCGCGATCCCGAGCCCGTGGTTTGGGCCCAGCCCAAGCGTCTTGAGGATCAGCAAATCGAGCGTGCCTTGAAGAAGATCGTCCGTGCCTCCCGACATGAGCCACCTCCTATAGAGTGTCTGTAGGAGAGTATAGAACGACCTATAGAATGTCAATAGGAGAGAGAAATAAATTGGTCGTGAGTTCAGAATGCGTGGTCTGGCACTTGTCAGGTAGCCGATTTAAAGGCGGTACGTTTTCAAATAAGAAGAAATATGTCAGAATGATTACGAATTATCCCTCGTTTTCTTGACACGAAAATCGTCTCGCGGTGCCATTGCCGCGTCTCTTTCCCGTGGGAACAATCACAAAATCATTCGGCGGGCTTTGGTTGCAGGAATAGTCCGCTCCATCGCTCGCCGGTAGGCGAACCCTCACTTTTGTCCGTAGCAAAACCGCTGACATTCAGGCGAGGCCAGTTCGTCTCGCGGCTTCCTTCTCGCTGGCGCTGCCTTGCCTCCTCTTCGGCTCAGACAATTTGCGCCAATGCGTTAAAGCAGCGTAATTGACCAGAGGCTAGAATCATGGACGACGCAAAGCTGGTAGCGACGCAGTCACGGGAAATGACGACATCGCGAGAAGAAATCTTCCGGCGACTTGGCGCTGACAGGGTCATAGGTAACTCGTCGCCAATCCGGAAGGCCTTGGCGTTGGCTACTTTGGCTGCTGCGGACAAATTTGCCTCCGTATTACTACTTGGTGAATCGGGAACAGGAAAGGGGCTGATTGCCGAGGAGATCCACGCCGCATCGCCTCGATCATCTGGTCCATTCATCACGCTGAATTGCGGCGCGTCAAACCCCAATCTGATTGAGGCGGACCTGTTCGGTCATGAGAAGGGAGCGTTCACTGGTTGTGTCAGTCGAAGACAGGGTGTCTTCGAGCAGGCGAACACTGGAACGTTGTTTCTCGACGAGATTGGAGATCTCCCTCTTCATTTACAAGTGAAGTTGCTGCGGGTTCTGGATAAGCGGGTCGTCAAGCGTCTTGGAGGCCTCGACGAGATCCAGGTTGACTTGCGGATTATTTCGGCGACGAACAAGGACCTGGAGGCGGCAGTTCATAACAACGAATTTCGGGCAGACCTGTATTACCGGCTGAGCGTGATCAACATCGCTATCGCGCCACTCCGCGAGCGCCCAGAGGACATATTGCCGCTCGCTATG
>WNFR01003601.1_pt1 | contig 16763 bp, 14 predicted proteins | sample 5400221 | NCBI WGS metagenome assembly WNFR01 (sample SAMN13153357, study PRJNA577476) | soil metagenome | isolation source: 40 cm soil under Madrone tree | place: USA:California | collected 2016-06-14
TCGGGCACCCCGTTTCCGCATGTTCACAGTGTTCCGGACTCAGGTACCACCGGACAACTTCTTTCCAGCGCTCTGCGGGGGCTACGCTTTCCAATGCCGCAAAGGCTTTTTCGCCAAACTCGGAATAGCCCGCTTCGATCGCTTCGGCGAGAAGCTCGTCTTTGCTGCGGAAATGTTTGTAAAAGCCGCCAACCGTGAGGCCAGACGCCTTCATCACGGTGGCGACGCCGGGCCCATTCAAGCCCTCCGCCCGAAATCGACGAGCTGCGTTCTTCAGGATTCGCTGGTGAGTTCTCGCCTTGTGATCCTGTTCGTATCGCATATTTCCATTAGATTATACACGTAATCTCCAGTATGCAAAGATTACTTGCGTAAAAAACACCGACGCGAGCTTGCTAACGAGATTTACATATGCAACTAAGCAAGTAGAGTTCTTTTTCGCAGCAAACGCTGGAAACTTCATCCTCGCAATAACAGCCATGGCCGGCGTGGTCTCTCTTGCACGCAGCATGACCGATCCTGTAGCCAAGCAGAGGGTCCTCGACACCGTGCGCGACCATTCTGGAGAGGTCTTAAATTCTTTGCATCCGTAGGATTGTGATCATAATCCTATGCACATGTCAGCTTCGACTTAACTAGGCCGCCTTCAGGTAGCGGCCCTCGCTCAGGCTGCGCTGCTCAAGAAGTTCGGCAAGAGCGACGCTTACCGACTTCTTCGCGGAAATCGACTTTCGGCGTGGAAGCCGATTTCGCAGATAATCGCCCAATTGTTGGTACGGAGTTGGGACAACGGTTGGGACAATCGAAGGGGTTCCACACGCGACCGGATCGCGCTTAAACGACGCCAAAGAAACGACTTAGTGGGATTTGAGCTTTTTCTTCGTAGCCAGACGCTCTATCCAACTGAGCTACAGGTACACTATTTACCATCAGCAGTTTACAGTAGTCTCTTCTTCGATTTCAACCTCGCGTGTTTTCACATTCGGAATTTGAGAGATATTTTTTGCGCACAAAACACAGTGCCAAGTTATCGACAGCAGCGGCTGAGAGCTGCGTCGAACGGTTGGGGGCCGACTGGTGACGCGCGGACTATGTAACGCTGCGGGGAGCGCGGACCGCGTCCGAAGGGGTAACAGGTTACGAGTGTCAGCGCATCATCGGACGTGGGCGCTAGCAGGCTTACATCTTCGGGGGCAACCACACAGATAACGTTGACAGTGTATGTACGCTGTCGCAAGCGGCCGTGGCGGGCGTCATACCATTCGACCTCGATGGTGTCACCCAGAGCCACATCCTGAAGCGGCTCGAACCAACTCGTGCGGTGGCCGGCGAGTTCCAGATTGCCAGGCTCTCCCAAGCCGGCGCCGCTGAGGAGCCGCGATGGACCGAACGCCAGCGTACGCGGAGTTGCGCCCTCCAAAACAATCTCGTCGTAACCCAGCCGCGGAATGCGCAAGCGCGCTACCGGATGGGTGTCCGCCCACGGCCACGGCGAACGGAACTCGCCCGAGCGTGCGGTCTCATGCCAAGCCCGGCGGATCAGGACGCCGGCAAGCTCGGCTTTCGCATGCAGGTAGAGGGCGCGGCTCGTGAGGCACGCTCCTGCGACCAGCGTGAGCGCGACGAAAAACCGCAGGGGCTTCACGAGAGCGCTCCTACCCTGCGAGTTAGACGCCACAGCGCGAGGCTCAGGAGGAGAAGCGTAACGCCGAAAGCTTCGAGAAAGGCATCGGCACTGCCGGTGGCCGGCGCTCCGAAGACTTTGTCCATTTGCATGCCGGCCGGCAACTCTGTAGGCACAGGAACCTGGGTGGATGCGCCGCTCGCGTTCGCTACGATTTCCTCAACAGCAACGAGCGAAGTGAAGCGGGTGACAAGCCGGTAGCGGATGGCGTGCGCGATCAGTGTTGCGCGGATCCCTGACCTGGCGTCCTCGTCGGACAGGCGCCAGCGGTCCACGAGATCTTCGACGCGCTGCCGGGCCCAGAGCGTAGTGATGCCGGGATGGAAAGACGCGGTCGAAGCGTCGAAGGCGAAATTCGCTTCGTAAGGCTGATCGCCCGTACGAGCAGTGAGGTGGACGCGGCCGGCGCGGCCTTGGGAGATGCGCCCGTAGATGAGGAGAGGTTGGCCCAGGAAAAGATCGGGTGGACGCTGCGGGTAGATTTCCGCGACTTCGACTCCTTCGAAGGATAGCTTCACATCGGTGAGGACAGGACTCTCGATGGTTTCGAGGAGGCGGCCCATCTGCTCGCGAATTTCACCGATATCGGCAATATGCGTGAAAGTGCCGCGGCCGAATTGCGCCATTTTGGTGGCGAGGAAGAAGTTGGGAGCGCTGCCAATGGCAACTGTGTAGAGGCGTGCGCCGCCCAATTTGAGTCGCAGCGCGGCGAAGATTTGCTCTTCGTTGCCGAGGTCGCCGTCCGTAAGCAGGATGATGTGGCGCAGGTAGCCGGAAGTTTCTGGCTTCCGCATCAGGTGGAGGAGCGCTGGAAGCATCTCGGTGCCGCCACCTGCTTCAAGGTGTTGAACGAAACGACGTGCGGCGGCGAGATTTTCCGTGGTGGCGGTCAGTGGCTCGGAGGCAAATTCATAATAGGCGTGGTTGAAGGCGAGGATGCCGAAGCGATCGTTGGGGCCGAGACGGTCGAGGGCCTGGAGCAGCGCTTCGCGAGCCTGTGTGATGGAAGTGCCGCCCATCGAGCCGGAGACGTCAATCATATAGAGCATTTCCACGGGCATGCGCTTGACGGGCTGCACGGTGGGAGGAAAGGCAGACAGGAGGAAATAGGTCTCGGCGGTGCCGGGTTCGGGGGAAAGGAAAAGAGCGGTCTTGGGTTGTGTGCTTTCGGCCTGCTGGACTTCCAGGACAAAATCTTTGTTTGGAATGGTTGCGCCAGAGGCGAGTTCTACGTGCCGGCGGCCGTCCGGCAGACGACGGACGGTAATCGCGTGAGAGACAGAGTTGATCGAGCCGAACTCGAAGCCAGAGTCGAGATCGACGGAGAGGGAGATGTCGTGGCCGGGACGGCTGTCCGGATTGCGGACAGGAGGAGTGATTCGGGAGGCGTCAGGCACGGCGTCGGTGTCGACAGCCCAGCCGGTGCCGGTGTGGCCGACGGCTTGCGTGCCGGGAATGTAGCGCGGCCCCACAACCAGCGGGAAAACCAGGCGGATGCGCCCATCTTCCCAGCGCAGGGGCTCCACGTAGCGCAGGCGGACTTCGATGTGGTCGCCAGGCATAAGGTTCGCTACCGAAGCAGTGAAGACGTTGGGGCGCTCTTCTTCCACGAGAGCGGCGCGCTTGCCTTCGGACTTGGCGGACTCGTAGACGCGTTTGGCCTCTTCGCGCTCGCGAATCACGCTTCGGATCAGCCGATTGCCAATGCGGATTTCCATGTCGTAGACAGCACTGTCGTGAGGAAGAGGAAAAACATACACGGCTTCGATGGGCTCCGTGCCGGAGTTCACGTATTGCTGCGTGACCGTCGCTGCAGCTGCGAGACCGCGCACGTCGAGGGTGACGTCGGTATGGACCAGCGGCACGGATTCGTAGCGGCCGGAGATAGGCGAGCGGTAGAGGAGCGATCCCTCATAGACAGGAGGCGGAGCGTTGTCCGACTGTCCGCGCTGCCCGCCGGACACCCATCCGGCTAAGACGGTAGTAACTGCTAGAAGGGTTAATGCGAAGGGCGTATACGTTTTACTTTGGAGCCAGGTTCCCGCGAATTGTGGCATTGTTTCCTCCCGCACTCGATGTATCGCGTGTATCGGAGTGCAAGAGGCACGCCAGGAGGACTTCGTGCAAAAAGACCGGCTCAAGTGTAGGTCGATGAGTCATTTAGCATGAGTGCGGATTCCGAACCGAATTGTGTACGTGTGTTGCGGCACCCACGACTGTGTGAGCCCGGAAACAAGCAAGGCCGGATCACGCCGAGGAATTGTCCGGACGCGCTTGCGCGCGTCGCACGAAACTTCGGCTATGCGCTTCGGAGCCACGCCACAGCAGGACCGCCAGCGTCAGAATCGTCGCCACTTCGAATCCGGCAATGGCCCGCTGATAGCCGAAATGAACATGAAGGGCATACTGAATCGAATTTGTCGGCGAGGCCAGCAAAATCCCCAGTTGATAAGCGAGGCCGGGCATCAAGCCCCGAGCGGCGTCGGCGGAAAGCTCATTCAGGTGCACCGGGATCACGCCCCAGGCTCCTTGCACTCCCGCCTGCATCAGAAATGTCGCCACGAGAATTGCGGGGAGGCCCCTGCCAAACGCCCACAGCGGAATCATCAAGAGCGACAATCCCAAAGCCGCGATCATGCCTTTGCGGCGCCCGGCCACTTGCGAGAGGTGTCCAAATACGATCGCGCCCACGACCGCTCCGACGTTATAAATCATCGCGATATTGGCTACCATCGCGGAGGAAATCTTATGCACTTCTTTCAAGAAGTCCGGATAAAGATCCTGCGTTCCATGCGAGAGAAACATCATGAACGTCATGAGCACGACGAGATAGCTGAAGCGCTTCCACTCTCCCGCAACGATGCGCAGGACCTGCCCCGTGCTCGCCGCGCGATGCTGCTTCCACGCCTCCGATTCCGGCACTTTCGTCCGGATATAAAGCGCGAGTAGCGCGGGCAGCGCGCCGATCCAAAACATGGGGCGCCATCCCCACACGGGCAGGAGAAACCTTGCGGCAATCGCCGCCAGCAGATATCCGATCGAATAACCGCTCTGCAAGATTCCGCTGAGGATGCCCCGCCAACGCACCGGCGCTGCTTCCATCGCGAGCGACGCGCCGACGCCCCATTCGCCACCCATGCCGATGCCGAAAAGCGCGCGCAGGATGATGAACACCGTGAAGTTGGGCGAAAAGCCGCACATCAACTCGATCACCGAAAAGTAGATCACGTTGGCCATGAGCGGGATGCGGCGCCCGTAGCGGTCCGCAAGCAGCCCGAAGAGCAGCGCTCCGATAGGCCGCATGGCCAGCGTCGCCGTGGTTGTCAGAACGATTTCTTTTTTGCTGACGCCGAACTGGTGCGCCAGCGTATCGAAGAGAAAAACGACGATGAAGAAATCGAAAGCGTCGAGCGTCCAGCCGAGGAATCCAGCAAGAACCGCATGATGGGTGCCGGAGCGGGCCGGCTGCGGGGTGTCCGGCATTTCAGCTTGCTCGCCACTCCGCCGGCTTGGGCATCAGCCGCGAGATCGCAAGCCCACAGACAATCGCCACGACGGCAAGCAGGAATCCTGTCTGGTATCGGCCAAAGCACAACTCACCGATGCAGAAGAGCGCCGAATAAATAAGGACACAGCCAAGCATCCAGCTCATGAGGTTCTTGCCCAGATCGCGCGTGACGGGCTCGTCTTCCGCCAGTTTCGCCATCGGCTGCCATCCGGTGATTTGCGGGCGAACCTTGCGGTAGAACTTCACGAGCGTATCCGTCGGTTCCGCTGGCGTCAAAAACGTGACCGCGATCCAGGCCAGCGTCGTGATGCCCGTCGTGCAAAGTGTCGTCTTGGCGAAAATGACAGGGTCTGAGCCGCTGAATGGTTGTGGCCTTCCGGCAATTGTGGTCCACAGGGCGCCGGAATGCAGCGTGAGCGTCGTCACAATCGCCGCGACCATGGCGGAGATTTCACTCCACGCGTTTACGCGCCACCAGTACCAGCGCAGCAAATAGACGCCGCCGGTTCCTGCTCCCAGCTCCAGCACGATCTTCCAGCCCGCGGAGACGGATGTCAGCTGCCATGCGACCGCGGCAGCCGCCAACACAAGAAACGCCGTCGCTAGCCGGGAAACGTTCACATAATGCGATTCGCTTCCCTTCCGTTTCAGGAAACGGCGGTAAAAATCTTCCACTAAATAGGAGCTTCCCCAATTCAATTGCGTGGCCACCGTAGACATGAATGCGGCCATGAATCCTGCGAGCAAGATTCCCAGGAGCGCGTGCGGGGTCTGACGCGTCGCCACCAACATGTAACCGCGCTCAGGCTCAGCAAGCCCCGGGTAAAGGACGACTGCCGCAAGCGCCGTCAAAATCCACGGCCAGGGCCGCAGCGCGTAGTGCGCGAGATTAAACCACAGTACCGATAACAACCCGTTTCTTTCGTCCTTCGCGCTGAAGATCCGTTGCGCGATATATCCCCCTCCGCCCGGTTCCGCGCCGGGATACCAGAAGGCCCACCACTGCACCGCCAGATGCACGACGAAGGTGATCACCGGCAACGTCCACAGAGCTTCGCCGGTGAAACCGCGGGAAAAATCAGGCAGAAGAGCCGTGATGTCGCTTGCTCCGGGTCCGGCCGCAGCGCGCTTCGCCGCAAGCGTACTGAGCATTTGTTGCATGCCTCCTGCGGCATGCACGCCGTACCAAGCCACACCAATCACGATCGCCATCTTCAGCACGAATTGAAATAGATCCGTCCAAAGCACGCCCCACAATCCGCCCAGCGAAACGTAGATCCCTGTGAACGGCATCAGGAAGAAAACGCAGATCGCCAGCGCCTTTCCATCGCTCACCCCCAGCGACGTACTGATGATGTTCACCATGGCCTTCGTCACCCAGCCAAGGATCAAACAGTTCATCAACAGTCCGAGGTAGACAGCGCGGAAACCGCGGAGGAACGCGGCGGGCTTGCCGGCGTAGCGCATCTCCGCGAATTGCACGTCGGTGATGAGTCCCGAACGGCGCCACAAACGTGCGAACAAGAACACCGTCATCATTCCCGACGGCAGAAAACTCCACCATAGCCAGTTCCCCGCGACCCCGTTCGCATAAACGAGTCCGGTAACCGCAAGCGGCGTGTCCGCTGCGAAGGTGGTCGCGACCATGGAAGTTCCCGCGAGCCACCAGGAAACATTCCTTCCCGACACGAAATAGTCTTCGGTGCTCTTGCCGGAGCGGCCGCGGAAGTATAAGCCGAGAAATAAGGTGATCAGCAGATAACCAACGATGGCGGCCCAATCCGAGGCGGCGAGTGTCAAAGTGAGTCCTTTCGCAGCAAGGCGTTTGCGCGCCGTACTATATAGCACTTCGCGGCGGTTGGCATCATAGTCTTTTCTGATTCCTGCGCACCGTCAAGCGAGTGCGGAGCGGGATTCAGCCAGGTCACTGCGAAACCGGCGCTCGCGCGGCCCGGCCGGGAAAAACTGCGTCAACAAGCCGCCCATCCTTGACGACGGGAACTCCGTTGACAAACACAAACTGAATCCCCTCTGAGTATTGCAACGGCTTTTCGTAGGTTGCTTTATCAATCACGCGATTCGCGTCGAACACCGTAATATCCGCATCCGCCCCCACGCGAATCCGTCCTTTATCCTTGAACACCGGCGCGCGCTTTTCCAGCCGCTGCGCGGGCATCAGGGTCATCTTCCTCAGCGCCGTCATCAAATCCAGCGCCTTTTCTTCCCGCACGTAGCGTCCCAACACCAGCGCGTAGGTGCCCGCGGTTCGCGGGTGTCCCTGCCCTTTCGCAAGATATCCATCGCTCGCGATCATCGTAAGCGGACTCACCACCGCTGCACGAACATTCTCCGGCGTATTCCCAGGAAGAATCACCATTCCGCCCTGTTTGCGGTAGCGCAAGAACGATTCCTTCGTCAAATGCTCCCCGGTAGCCGGCCACAAGAGCGCAGCGAAGTAGGTCGCCGGTTCTTCCTCCTTGTGATCGAACAAGGCGGATTGGATGCTGGTCATCCCCATAGTGTAAGGATAGCTTTCCGTGGTCACGTCCATTCCGCGAGATCGCGCCTCCGCGATCATCTGCAGCTCTTGCGTCACGTTTGGTCCGCCGGTGCTTTGTATGTGTACGATATGGAGCGGAGCACCTGTGATCGCTGCATCCGCCATCACTTCCTCAAATCCGCTGAAATTCCCTTCGATCGGCGGTCCTGACCCGCGAATGTGTACGTGGCAGGACGCGTGATACTTCGCCGCCACGCGAAACACGGCCAGGATTTCCAGATTTGTCGCGGCTTCGGTGTAGGCGGGCCCAAGTCCCACGGAAAGCGCGCCGCGCTTCAAACCTTTCTCCATCAGAGCGCTGATCTCTTCCATCTCTGCCGTTGTTGCGACTCGGTGAGCGGCATCTCCGCTGGGCAGTAATCCGCCAGGGTCGTGCATCACAGCCATGCGCACCGGAATGTGCCCAACGCTTGCTCCGTAGTTGATGCGCGCCTTCCCTTCCCGCTCGCCGTACCATCCATTGACATCCGCAACCCCAACTTCGAGTTCCAGCGCGGTGGTCACGCCGTCCGCAGCTTTCACCGCGTAGTTCTCCGCGTCCTGCCCATGCTGGTGTAGATCGATGAATCCCGGCACGACAACCAGGCCCCGCGCATCAATCGTCTGCTTCCCTTCAAGAGGACCGCTCGAAATCACCGCGATTTTCCCGCTGCGAATTCCAACGTTCCGCACCGCATCCAGCCCCGATTCCGGATCCATTACTCGCCCGTTGGCGATGACCACGTCATAGGTTTCGGTTCCATTGCTTGCGCCGCTTCCTGCGTACATTCCGGCTGCGCCCACGAGTAACACCGCCGCCGCTGCCCGCTTCCACCATCCACGAACTCTAGATCGTGACATTTGACCGACGCCCCTCCCGTGCGGCGCTTAGTCTCTTCGCGCGGACTCCGTCTGTCAAAGGTTTTCTAAACCAAACGAACGCGAATCGCTCACTTGGGATCTTCAGCGAAAAGAAAAACCCCGGATCGCTGGGGGGAGCGACCCGGGGTGGGGGTACTGCTGAGGGGGGCCGGAGGAAACTCGTTTTTGTCTAGTGCACCTGCTGTACAGCCAACAGGCAGATTTGTCGCAGCTCTTCGTAGGTGAAATACGTCTCTTCCTGGCCCTCTGCGACTTCTTTGTGTCCGAATCCCGATTCGCTCGAGATGCGGCTCAATTCCATTTCCGATAGACCCAAGAGCACCGCCGCGCGGCGCCGGGTTACGTATTTGAGCTCTTGCGTTTTCATCGCGTTATCCCTCACGCAGGAAGCATAACCATGGAATCTGCTTCGACAGCCAGGATCATGGCCTTATAGATGTCCACGTCCCAACCTTCACCGATCCGCATCCGTATGGTATCGCTGCCATCTTTCAGCAGTTTCCCCCGCAGCGGCACCTTGACATTTCCAAGCGCCACCTGCAGGACCACCGGCTGCCCGATCCAAGCTTTGAACTCTGCGTCCATTGTTCTTGGCCCTCTCAGTGATTCAGCCTGACGGGATAGAGAATCGCGCAGCGCGTTGCCGCTCACAATGGTACAGAGAGGGCACCGGACTAGTAAGAAGGTACTGTCAAGGATTCGAGCAGCGATCTACGCTCGATTTCCATCGCAGTACAGAAGTACTGTTCTTTCAGGACGCCTGAACCATAGGACAAAGACGTTCTCGCTGCGATCCTGCCGGTATGACGAGGCACGCGCACACTTCGCGCAAAGTCCTGAACGAAAGTCCAGCCGCCATGTCCAACCGGGCAGGCGCAAGCCTCGCCCTCGGCGGAGGTTTCGCGCGCGGCTTCGCGCATCTCGGCGTTCTGCAAGTCCTCGAACAGAACCACATCCCCATCTCTCACATCGCGGGAACCAGCGTGGGCAGCATCCTCGGCGCTGCCTATGCCAGCGGCGCGCCTCTTGCGCGCATCATTGAGACCTGCCGTACGCTCCGCTTTCGGGACATCGCTCGATGGCGCGTCTCCCGGCTCGGCTTGGCAAGCAACCAGCGTCTTGGGAATTTAATCGAACGCGTTTTCGAATCGCGCCGGTTTGAAGATCTCCGCATTCCTCTTGCCGTGGTGGCCACGGACCTGAACTCCGGCGAACCCGTGGTGTTCACGCAAGGCAATCTTGTGGACGCCATTCGTGCGAGTTGCGCTTTCCCGGGCTTGTTCGAACCGGTGGAGATCGGCACGCGGTGTCTTGCGGACGGCGGGCTCGTCGCCCCTGTTCCAACGCGCGCCGCTCGCGACCTCGGCGCTGCCACGGTAATCGGTGTCTCCGTCGGCATGCAGGACGGCCACCGCGGCGCCCCCACGAACATTTTTCAGGTCGTGAGCCGGGCGGTGAGCGCAGCGCAAAAGCACCAGCTCGAAATATGGGAACGCCACGCCGACCTCGTCCTCCGCCCCGACGTGCAATCCCTGGCTTGGGACGACTTTGACCGCGCTGATGAAGCTATCGCTGCGGGCGCCGCTGCCGCGCTCCGTGCTCTCCCGCGTATTGAAAAAATGCTGGGGCAGAAGCAAGACGCCGCGCGGGGTCTCCAAGCCCGGCTCGACGCTGAAGATAAAGGTTACCTATGGCTCGCGGAGGCGCTCCGATGACTCGCATCAGCATTTGGCTTGCAGCTCTTACCATTCCACTCCTTCTCTGGCATGAATGTGGAGAGGATATTGGCGTTTTCTGCTACCGTATAGGACTGGGTGCTTTCACGAGCCTGCGCTCGCGCGCGCTTGCTCCCGTGCATGTAAGAGATGCACTTCATCCATTCGCCGCGAGGAACAACACCGAGTGCTCGACGCCATCCTTCACTTCTTCCACTCACTCTTTGACCCCGACGGACTCCGGGAACTAATTCGCGCGGGGGGCGCTCCGCTCATTTGCACAATCGTTTTTATTGAGACTGGTTTCTTCGTTGGCTTTTTCCTTCCCGGAGATTCCCTCCTGGTCACCGCAGGCATTCTTTCCGCGGGCGGCGTCATCCCCCTTAGATGGCTGCTTATCCCCGTGATGCTCTGCGCGATCGTGGGAGACCAGATCGGCTACTGGATCGGCCGGTCCGCAGGCGCGGCATTGTATCGCCGCAAAGATTCGCTCTTCTTCCGGAGAAGCCATCTCCAGCGCGCCCATGATTTTTACGAAAAGTATGGCGGGCGCGCGGTGATTCTCGCGCGCTTCATTCCCATTGTCCGAACGTTCTGCCCTCCGGTAGCCGGCGCCGCCAGAATGCCCTACACCCGTTTCCTCGCTTTCGACATCTTCGGCGGCATCTTCTGGGTGGGCACCATGATCCTGGGCAGCTATTCTCTTGGGCATTTAATCCCCAACATCGCCCAGCGCATCCACTACGTGATTGCTGTGGTGATTCTGCTTTCCATTCTTCCAGTAATAGTCAGTCTGTTGCGCGCCAGGGGCACCGCGGCTGCACCGACGGCCGAGGAAAAATAGGCCGTGCCTAACGCCAAGTTCCGCGCCATCATCTTCGATATCGGCCGCGTCCTGATCCGCGTGGACGTTTCCCGTGCCATGGACGGCTTGGCTTCCGGCCTCTCGCTCACGCCTCAAGAGGCCTGGTCGGCTATCGAAAAGGACCCTCGCTGGCTCGACTGGCAGGAGGGGCGCATTTCTCCCCGCGACTGGCATCTTCATCTTTCCAAACGTCTTGGCAGCTCGCTTACTTTCGAGCAATTCAGCGAAGTCTGGAATCGCGCCCTCGACCCCAGCCCGATCCATGCGGAATCGTTTTTCGAGAATCTCTCGAAGAACTACCGCCTCGCCTTACTTTCGAATACCGACCCTATCCACATGTCCAATGAAGAGGCCCGTTTCTCCTTCTTCCGCTTCTTTCCCATCCGCATCTATTCCTACCGCGTCGGCGCCAGCAAGCCCGATCCGCTCATCTACCGTGAAGCCCTTCAAGCCTGCAAGGTCCGGGCCGAGGAAGCCGTTTATATTGACGATATTGCTGCGTATGCGGAGGCCGCGCGGCGCCTCGGGATGACCGGGATCGTCTTCCAATCGCCCGAACAGCTCCAATCCGACTTCCGAGATCTCGGCATCCGCTTCGACTGATCCCTCGCCAAGCAAAAAATCCGCTGTTCTCTCTCTCTTCGCGTAAACTTTGCTAGGACTAGTACTGTCCCCTCCTCTCCCCGCCCTCACAACCGTCCATCCTTCTATCACTTACCGCAACCCTCGCTTTTCCCCTTTTGGCTCCGTGCATGCAGTCATTCCGTTACAGGCCGATTAAGGCGGCATTGCCCCCAGGTGGGGTGAGGAGAAAGATTGACTATGTCGGACGAAAGATTTGTGGAAACCCGTACGGAATCACCAGCTTGGATGTTACCCGCGATCATTGTTCTGGGATTAATCGCCATTGGTGGACTGGCATTTGGCTGGAATGCATCTTCGAAGCTCGATGCCACCCAGCAGTCGGTTGCTGCGCAATTGAAAACCACGCAACAGGCTGTACAGCAAGACATGTCCTCCTTGAAGGACCGTCTCGCTCAAGACGAAAAGGCCAACACTGATCTTCAGGGCGACCTGAAGGTTGTCACAGGTAAGCTGAAGATCACACAGGGGCAGCTCAAGAAGGCTCGCGATGAAGCTGCGAAGCTCAACTACGCCACTACCGAAAAGCTGACCGCGCTTGACACCTCGGTTCATTCGGAACTCGCTACCAAGGCCACCAGCGATGACGTCAAGGTCGTGGACACCAAAGTTGTCGGCGTCAAGACCGATCTCGACGCCACCCGCGAAGACTTGAAAATGGCTCGCAGCGAGATGGGCACGCTCATCGCGCGCAACCATGACGAAATCGACCAGCTCCGCCGCCTCGGCGAACGCGACTACATTGAATTCACCATCGTTGGCAAGAACAAGCCGCAAAAGGTGGGCAATATCACCGTCGAACTGAAAGGCGTCAACGAAAAGCGCAACCAATTCAGCGCTGCCGTGACCATCGAAGACAAGCTATTCGAAAAGAAGAACCGCCCCATGAACGAGCCGATCTTCTTCTATACCTCAGGCACGCATATTCCCGAAGAGATCGTCGTCAATAAGGTGGGTAAGAACACCATCAGCGGGTACGTCAGCATCCCAAAGGCGAATTCGCAAACGACCGCGAGCACCGCAAAGTCTGGCAACTAAATAGATAGAGATGCGTCCCGGCTGAGATTGTCGGGCACAGCATGAGGCGGGCAGATTACTCTGCCCGCCTCATTTCTTTTCCCCGAAAGCGGCCAGCCTTGGAATTCCGGATAGAATGGGCTTCGCAACTTCGGAGCCTTGCTTGCGCCAGACGTCCAGTGTCCTCTACATCGCCGTTGATGCTCTGATCCCCCTCCGCGGAGGCAGCCTCCCTGGCCTCGATGAATTCGCCGCGGCACTCGACCACGAAGCCATTCCCGCCGTCTGGCTGACCAGTCGCTCGCGTCTCCAATTCGACGATGCCCGCCGCAAACACGGCCACACGCATCCCTTCATCGCTGAAGATGGCTGCGCGGTCTATCTGCCGGAGGACTATTTCCACCTGCGGCCCGCGTCCGACGCCCCTCGCACCAGGAAGGCAGCGACATTGCGCCTCGGACGCTTTACCTGCATTCCCGTCGCGGAAGGCCTGCCCGCAGCAGCTGAGGCCCTGCAAACACTCTCTCAGGATACCAGCGTTCCCGTTGTGACCTTGCGCTCACTCTCTCCCCGCGAGCTAATGCAAAACACGGGCCTGCCGCAGAAGGAGGCCGAACTTGCCCGGCAACGCGACTTTGACGACATTTTTTTCTTTGCCGGCGCCTCTGATGAAGAAGTCGGGAGGTTCCTGACTGAGGGGCGCAATCGCAACCTGCAATTCCGCCAGCACGGCGTTCTCTGGTCCGCCGCCATCGGCCCCAGCGTCCAGCGTTGCATCCGTGATCTTGCGAAGCTCTACGACCGGGCGCTCCGTTACCATGCCCACACTCTCGGGATCGCCACTCCCGATTTGGCTGCCGGACTCTTCCCTTTCTGCGAGCGCAACATACTTCTTACCGACCGCAAGTCCGACGAGACCTCCCAGGATCAGCCTGACACCCCTCGCGCGCGGCGTCTGCCACTCCACGCACCGGACGTTTGGGAGCGCTTGCTCGCGGCTATCGCAACAAGAAATTAGCCGCCTCGGAAAAAATGTTGCACACATGCCCGTCGAATTGGACACCATCGATTCAACTCAAAGAGCCCGTCAACACACCGCTGGTTCCACAAACCATCCATTTTCCGTAGGATAAGAGGTTCAACTCATCCGTTAAGTCTTGGCCCCTAAATTGCCCCGAGCTTATTTGGCAGACGCTGTTCGCTGGCGCTGCCGACTCGGATTCGCGCGGACAACGGCTAGCAGATCGAACCGAGTACTAGGAGATCCCTTACCATGGCTTGGCTTCGCCGCGTTTTTCGCCTTCCTGCTCACGAGTCCAACGTTGGCCTCGTTCTCATCTTTTGCGTCATCTCCATGAGCTTCATGTCCATTGCTCTGGTCTGGCAGGCGCAGATTATCTCCAACCAGCGCGAAGCCATCCAGTGGCTCGAACGACTCAAGTTTGGCGGTTAGTTGCCGCCTTTCTGTCGACTCACTCGACGTCTCAGGAGTTCTTTGCGCCTGGAACACACCAACCCTGCGTTGGCCGCAGGTCCGCACCACTTGAATGTTAGGTACAGTTTGAAAAGTATTTCCCGGAGACTTTCTCTGCAACCTGTGATTCAATAACCTCACGGGAGATTTCTCTTGGGAGAATTGCCGTGAAACGTGTCGTTCAATTCCTCTTGCTGGCAGCGACGCCGGCGCTCTTTGTCTCCGCGCGGCAAGCTTCTGCCAAGCGGCCGGCTCCGCAAACTAGTGCGAACTCGGCACAGCCGCAGGCGGCCAACCAGGCCTCCTCGCATGATCGCCACCATCGCCGGCACAGCAGTGGCAAGCGTCACCTTCATCATCACAAGTCTTCGACGCAACACTAATTCGAATCATCAACGCGGAAAGCGAAAAGGGGAGCCGGGTGGCTCCCCTTTTCGCTTTTTTACTCTGTCGTCTCGGAAGCGCGCTAAAAGCACGTATGTTTCGCGAGCGACGCGCACCGCAAAAGCGGTGTGATTAGTTGTAGTGCAGCTCTAAGCCCGGTGGAGTCATAGTCCCTCCGGAGCTCCTTGAGCTCACGTCTCGCTTGTACTCCTCTGATTCGTCGAATGCAAGCGAAGAGAGGGTGAACGCGCGATTTGCACAGCACTGGCTTGGATTGGAAACTCCGGACAACTACTTAATGAAGAGTGTCTCTCGCAGTTGGTCGCGGCCGACGAACGATTTCGTGGTTCGAAAGCGAGCGAACAGGTCCTGGATCTCGCGGTTCTGATAAACCTTTTGCGCCGGGCAGATCACCGCGGACGAGATCACTTGCAGTGTATTCGAATCAGCCACTCGATAACGCTGAAAGCCCTCCGGCTTTTTGCTGTGGAACATCGCCAGAATCACTCCGCCGGGCCGCAGCAGTTCCGCCAGGTTCGCAACCATCTGCTTCACGAGTGTCGGCTCAAGGTAGTCCAGCAAGTCCCACAACAGCACAGCGTCGAAGGTTGCGCGCGGATATTGCAGGTTCCCCGCCAGGAAGCGCGTCGCACGGCCACTCGGCGTCATGTCCAGCGTTTCGCAAGCACCGGCGTCCTCGCGCAAGCGCGTCTCTTCCTCGGTCAGAAACGCCTTCCATCCTCGGAGGATGTCTTCCGACGAAACGCGGAAACCGCGCTCGATAAAGAAATTCAAAGTTGTCTGCCAGGCCGGCCCTAGATCCAGCAGCGTACCCCTCCCCAGGCCGTCGAGATTCCACAAGAACTCTTTCAGCCCATTCGAAACCCGCGTCGATTCATGCGCGTCCGGCGCGCGCGTAGGGCCCACTGCGGAGATGGGCGCGCCGGGGGTGCGTGAGCGCGAATTCGAATGTAGCGGCAGGGAAACGCCGCGGCTCGTCCCATTTCCCATGCCAAGGCCCAGTTTATGCAGGAAGCTCATCGTCAGTCCGCCGCCGTTCCGGAGTTCAAGGGTGTCGTGTCCGCAGCCTTGCCTGTTGCCGTTGCCGCTGAAGCCTTGATCTCTGTAGTCTTGTTCGTCTGCCTTCCCGCTTCGACTTTTCCGCGCAACACCGCACCGTCCTCAATAGCCAGGCGATCCGTCTGCACTTCTCCCGTGACTTGGCCGGTGCTCCAGAGCTGAACCCTGTCCCTCCCCGTAACTTTTCCTTCGATCTTCCCGCGCACGATGACTTCGCGCGCGACTACGTCCGCTTTCACGCTTCCGTTCGGTCCAATGGTCAGGCAGCTGTTTGTCGTGAGACTGAGTTTTCCCTCCACCACGCCGTCAACGAAAAGATCCTCGCTCCCCGTCACTTCACCTTTAATCTTGATTCCCTGGCTGATGCATGCGGCCGCGGGCGACGAACTGGGAAGCCCCCCGGACAGTGAAGGCGTACTGGCGGGAGCACTGCTGGACGAACTGGCAGAATTTGCGGGAGGTGCCGTTGTGCCGGAAACTCCTTCAGGCTTCGAATCTTCTTTTTTCCACATCAAACACCTCGACATCGAAAACTGGATTTTCGAAGCCGCTTATCGCAGGGCTGGTTGGAACTGCGACTAGGAAGAGTGAACATATTACACGACTTAATCGCTGTAAACAAGGGATGCCGGGTAGCAAATCTGGGGGCTTTCTTGAAGAGCTACACCACTAATTGCGGATTTAGTCCTCCCAATCCCACTACGGATTGCGATGTCTCACTCGTCTCACTTCTGCCTCGCAGCTCCCAGACAGCCACCACCATGCCCGCAAATTCCCGTGTTAACTCTTTGATAGATTTACGCTTTTCCCACCAACGCTGCGGATCAAAGTCTCCGTCGCGGGCGCTGGCGACGCGCACCTCCATGCCCTGTGGAAAAACTCGTCGGATAATATAGCGCGCGCGTCGCGTGTGAAAATTCGCTGTCACCACGATGACGCTGTGCCATTTTCTTTCTTTTGCGAGTCGCGCAAG
>WNFR01007998.1_pt1 | contig 16762 bp, 16 predicted proteins | sample 5400221 | NCBI WGS metagenome assembly WNFR01 (sample SAMN13153357, study PRJNA577476) | soil metagenome | isolation source: 40 cm soil under Madrone tree | place: USA:California | collected 2016-06-14
AGGTCGTGGCCGACACGGCCGACTTTGAATCGATCAAGGAATTCAAGCCGCAGGACGCGACTACGAATCCAAGTCTGGTTTATGCCGCGACGCAAAAACAACAATACGCACACCTTCTCGATGAAGTTTTGACCGATCGTAAGAAATCAGGTCTGAGCGGTGCGGCGCAAATTGAAGACATCATCGACCACCTGCTTGTGCAATTTGGCTGCGACATTTTGGAAATTGTACCAGGTCGCGTCTCGACCGAAACAGACGCGCGCCTCTCCTTCGACATCGAGGGTTCGATCAAAAAAGCACGCCAATTCGTGAAACTTTACGAAGAGCGCAAAATTCCGCGCGAACGCGTGTTGATCAAAATTGCATCGACCTGGGAGGGGATTAACGCGGCCGAACAGCTCCAAAAAGAAGGAATCAAATGCAACTTGACCCTGATGTTTTCGCTGCCGCAAGCAGTGCGCTGCGCCGAGGCAAAAGTGCAACTAATCTCACCATTTGTTGGCCGCATCTACGATTGGTACAAAGCTGCGAACAAACGGGATTACACCGGGCCGGAAGACCCTGGCGTGCAATCGGTGGACGAAATTTACACCTACTACAAAAAATTTGGGTACAAGACCGAGGTAATGGGCGCAAGCTTTCGCAACGTTGGGCAAATAATCGAGCTCGCCGGTTGCGACGCGCTCACGATCAGTCCGGAATTGATGAAAGAGCTTTCAGAATCGTATGAACCAGTCGAGCGCAAACTCGATCCGGAGAAAGCGAAGCATGCGGATGTAAAGCGACTCGAGCTCGATGAGAAGAGATTCCGTTATCTCGTGAACGACAACGCGATGGCGACGGAAAAGACGGCGGAAGGCATTCGCAAATTTGCCGCCGACGTCATAAAGCTCGAGAAATTCGTGGCCAGCAAACTCGGATGAACCGCGGATTACGCGGATAATGCAGATTATTTTGAAGAACGATCTGCGAAATCTGTGGATCGATCTCGCTTTAATGTTGTTTTAGTCGAGCCGGAGATCCCGCCCAACACCGGGAATATCGGACGTCTTTGTCTGGCGACCCGTTCGACATTGCATTTGGTAAAGCCGCTTGGCTTTTCATTGGAAGATCGACAACTTAAACGCGCTGGCCTCGATTATTGGGACAAGGTGGATGTGCGGACCTGGGATTCGTTTGGGGACTTGCAGCGCGCGCAAGGAGCCAGCGCGCGTTATTTTTTTCTGACAACAAAGTCCACGCGCGCTTATCACGATATAAAGTTTCGTGAGGGTGATTTCCTCGTTTTCGGAAGGGAAACGAAGGGATTGCCGGAGATTTTACTAGCGGAAAACACCGACGATTGCGTAACCATTCCGATGCATGGGCCGCGCAACTTGAACCTCGCGACCGCAGTTGCAATTGTGCTGTTTGAGGCAGTGCGCCAACAGCAGTGCTGATCGGCAGTCCTTATTCGCAGAAAACCGCATGGCGAGTTCCATCGTGCGGTTTTCTTTGTATGGACGGATGGCGTTCCACAAAGGCGACAACAATAGCCTGTGGGGCATCCGAGAATTGCTGCCGGAACGTTGAATAGATAGGAACCTCAAAAGGTCTAACAATCCAGAAGGAAAAGGTTATGAGAATATTTTTCGTTTTAATTTGCAGTCTTGCACTCGCGTGCGTCGCGCTTGGTCAGGAGCAAGGAAAAAAGAAGGAACAACCAAAGAAGAAGCCTGCGCAAGCTCAACAAGCTGGCAAGCCGACAGGAGCTGGTAAACCGGCGGGCGTTGGTAAGCCGGCAGAAGTCGGCAAGGCCAAAGGGACAGGCAAACCGACAGGTGTCGGTAAGTCAGCAGAAGCCACCCAACAAACGGAGGTAGGCAAGCCGGCGGGAAAAGGTAAAGGTAAGCGACCGGAAACGGGTAAGCCGGCGGAAGTCGGAAAAGCTACAGGAAAGGGCAAGCCAACAGGAACGGGCAAGCCAGCGGAAGTCGGAAAAGCAGCGGGAGCGGGCAAGCCTGTGACGGCGGGCGGTGCAGGAGGTAAGAAGTACCAAGCTCAGCACATCAACTTGGCTAATAATAAACAACCGAAACCCGAAGTCGCGCCTGCTGTGAACTTTCAGCAAAACAGACGCATTGAAGGCAGCGACCGATGGCAAGGTTCAAATTATCAGGTTTTCCGGAATTACAGATCTGAATGGCACGACAGGAACTGGTGGAGCGGCCATTCGAACAACGTCGTATTCGTATTCGGTGGATGGTATGCCTTGAATGCGGGCTACTGGTACCCCGCCTGGGGTTACGATTCCAACGCGTATTATCCATATGATGGCCCGATCTACGCTTATAACAACTTGCCGCCTGATCAGGTGATCGCCAATGTCCAGACCGCCTTGCAACAGCAGGGTTATTATCAGGGTGAAATCGATGGTCTGCTCGGGCCGCAAACGCGCGCCGCGATTGCGGATTACCAACGTGCCAACGGGCTGGCAGACACAGCGGCAATCGATCAACCAACGCTGCAATCATTGGGAATGGCGTAACGAGACGTCTAATTAACCAAGAAGCCGCCGCGGGATAATCTCGACGGCGGCTTTTGGGCTACCAAAGAAATGTCGGCGCGCGGATCGTGTTCAATCCTCTCCTGGCTGCGCCGGAGGTCCCGCGGAACATCGGGAATATTGAATGACTTTGTCTCGCGACGCGCTGAAGATTGCATTTGGTCACTTGAGTTCTGCGTCGGGCTCCGCAACTAAAGGCCTTGCTTTGACGTTGAATAAATAGAGACAGCAAAACATCCAATAGCCCAAAAGGAAAAAGCGTATGAGAACATTTCTTGTTTTAATTTGCAGTCTTGCGCTCGCGTGTGCGGCAGGCGGTGCGCAGGACAAAAACAAATCTAAGAAGCCAGCCCCGAAGAAAAGTCAGGCCCAATCGACGCAGCACGCAGCCGCTCCGGGCGGCGGACCACAGAAGACAAAAGGGTCACAGCACGGAACGAAGATGGGGGGAACTCCGGTGAGCGGGGGAGGACAAAAGACCAAGGGGAAGGCGAAGGGGTCGCAATACGTCACTGCGTCGGGGGGATATTCGGCGCCGTCTGGAGCGCAGAAGACGAAAAAGGCAAAAGGTTCACAGCAGGTCGCTACGCGGGGCGGGCAGGTAGTGGGCGGTGGACAACAAAAGACAAAGGGGTCACAGCAGGTGGTCGCGGCTGGGAAATATACAGGGTCTTCAACCTATTCTAAGAAGACAAAACAATCGAAGTGGAGAGCGACCTCTGCCGCCGCGTTTCAGTCAAGCTCTAATAGATACAAGGCCCATCAGTTCAATCTCCAGGCCAACAGGCGTCCGGCAGCGGTCGCGGGCGTAACGTTTCAGCAAAACAGACACATTCAGGGGAGCCAAACCTGGCAGGGTTCAAATTATAGGGTCTTTCGAAACTATTCGTCACAATGGCATGAGCGGAACTGGTGGAGGAACCATTACAACCGCGTCGTTTTCGTATACGGTGGGTGGTATGCTTGGAATGCGGGCTATTGGATCCCGGCATGGGGCTACGATTCCAACGCATATTATGCTTACGATGGCCCGATCTACGCCTATAACAATTTGCCACCCGATCAGGTGATCGCGAACGTGCAAGCCTCGCTGCAACAGCAAGGTTACTATCAAGGCGAAGTCGATGGCCTGCTCGGAGCGCAAACGCGCGGCGCGCTTGCAGATTACCAACGCGCCAACGGGCTGTACATGACATCCACAATCGATCGGCCGACGTTGGCGTCCTTGGGAATGACATAACGAAACTCCTATTACCGAAAAGCCGCCGCGGGAATGATTTCGACGGCGGCTTTTTGGCGTAGGAAGATGCTAATGTGCCGCCACCGGGAGGGACACTCTCTTGTGCCCGCATCGCGTTTGCGGCAGATAAGAGGCTAGAGATATCAACGATGAAGACGAGAACTCCCCAATTGATTGCGCGCGATCTTTTCCAGTCTTTCCGCATGGGCTCCCGCCGCATTGAAGTCTTAAGAGGTATTTCGATGGAAATTTCCCGTGGCGAAGCGGTCTTTCTCTCGGGTGCATCTGGCGCGGGTAAGACGACGTTGCTTTACACTCTTGCCGGACTGGAACGGCCAGAATCGGGAACCGTTGAATTCGAAGGACAACGGCTCTACAACGGCGGTTCGACTTTGCCGGCGGAACTTTCCGGGGGCGAACAGCAGCGTGTTGCCATTGCTCGCGCGCTGACGAACAACCCCGACATCGTTTTCGCCGACGAACCGACCGGCAATCTCGATTCTAAAACTGGAGACGAAATTATCGATCTTCTCCTAAATCTGGTGCACGAGCGAAACAAAACGTTGCTTGTCGTGACCCATGATGCCCGCCTGGCCGCGCGCGGCGACCGCCAATTGCACATTAGGGACGGCGTGCTGCAATAACGTGGAGTAACGGCGCGGTGGCGTAATGGAGTGATGTGAATCTGTGTAGACCATTGTTCCAATACCCCATTCTTCGATTTCTCTGCTTGAATTGCGGGATGAAACACCGAGATTTTTTCATAATATGAAAACCAGTGACGCATTGGTAATAGATGAACCTAAAACTCACGAGCCCACTGCTGAGGCAGTGGTAGAACCGGCGGTTGAAGCTCGCCCCCGCGCGACCACGGGCGTTAAGGAAGCGAAAATCTACATCGACGGAAAATTTTATGCAGAAGCGAATGCAAAGATTTCTGTCTTGGATCACGGTCTGCTTTACGGCGATGGAATTTTTGAGGGTATTCGCTTTTATCACGGGCGTGTCTTTCGGCTCGACGAACATCTCGCGCGACTTTGGGATTCAGCGCACTCGATCTGTCTCGAAATTCCGATGTCGATGCGGGATATGACGGAAGCGGTACTCGAGACCATCCGCCAAAATCATTTGCGCGACGGCTACATTCGGCTCTTGGTCACACGAGGGGTTGGCAATCTGGGTTTGAATCCAACGCAATGTAAATACCCAAGCGTGATTATCATTGCAGCGACGATCGCCCTTTATCACGAGACTTTTTATCGAAAAGGATTAACGATCGTGACGTGCGCAACGCGTCGCAGCAATCCGGCTGCGCTTAATCCTGCGGTCAAATCCCTCAATTATTTGAACAATGTGATGGCGAGAATTGAGGCGAACCTGGCTGGCGCGGATGAAGCGCTCATGTTGAACGATGCGGGAAACGTCGCCGAATGCACCGCTGATAACGTTTTCATCATTAAGCGCGGTCAGATTTTTACGCCGCCGATTACGGCTGGGGCGTTGCGAGGGATTACGCGCTCGATTGTGTTTGAGATCGCGGCTGAACTCGGCATCAAGATCATGGAGACCGATATCACTCGCCATGATGTTTTCGTCGCGGACGAATGCTTCCTGACTGGGACGGCTGCGGAAATCATTCCGGTTGTCAAAGCTGACGGACGATTGATCGGGAAGGGAAAGCCGGGACCGATCACAGCACGCACGATCGCGCGATTCCGTGAAATGACCCGAGAGATGGGTACGCCGATTTTCGTTTAAATTGAGCGGATCCAGTTCGGCGCGGAAGGTGGCTCAGGAAAATTCCAGGTTGAATTTTTCCAATAATTCACGGTCTAATTAAAAGAAATGTTGTGCGACGTTTGCAAATGCAATGATGCGACAGTCTTCCTGACGCAAATACTGGAAGGCAAAATGCAGAAGGTGAATCTCTGCGATGCTTGCTCGAAGGAAAAAGGCGTCCAGGATCCCACGGGTTTCGCACTCGCCGATTTGCTTCTTGGCATCGGCGCCGCGGAGGAAATCGAAAAGGGAGCATCGACACAAAAGTGTCCGGTGTGCGGATTTAGCCAGGCGGATTTTAAGAAAACCGGCCGGCTCGGGTGCAGCGCATGCTATATTACGTTTGCGGAAGGATTGAACACGCTGTTGAAAGCAATGCACAAAGGCACGGAGCACGTGGGCAAATTTCCGCAACACGCGCATCGTGCCATGGAGCTTAACCACCGAATGCGCGCTTTGACTGAGAACTTGCAGAAAGCAGTCGCGGCAGAAAATTATGAAACGGCCGCTTCGTTGCGCGATCAGATCAAACAACTCGAAAGCGAGCTCGCAAGTTAGCCATGAAATTTTCCAACGTCATGGCCACTGCTGGAGAATGGCTCCGCGGTGAGGGGCCTCATCACCAAATCGTCGTCAGCAGTCGGGTGCGGCTCGCGCGCAATTTGCGCGACCGCGCTTTTCCCGGTTGGGCCAAGAAAGCGGAACGTACATCTATCCTCGATCTGATCAGACCGCGCGTGGAAGAGCTGGCGGAGATGCAAGATTCATTTTCCGAAAGTCTACAGGAACTTTCCGCGCTCGAGCGGCAAGTCCTTGTCGAGCGCCATCTGATCAGCCGGGAGCACGCTGCCAAGGGCGTTGGCAGCGCGGTGGTGATGAATCGGCGGCAAACACTCAGTATCATGATCAACGAGGAGGATCATTTGCGCATGCAATCAATTCGCTCTGGTTTGCAGCTGAAGCAGGCATTTAAGCTCGTCGACAAGATCGACAGCGCACTCGAGAGCAAGCTGGAATTTGCCTACGATCCGCGCCTCGGATACCTGACCGCGTGCCCTACGAATGTGGGCACTGGCATGCGCGCGTCTGCCATGTTGCATTTGCCGGGCCTCGTGCTGAGTGAACTCATTAACCAGGTCATTCAAGCTGTGAGCAAAATCGGTCTCGCCGTCCGCGGTCTTTACGGCGAAGGGACCGAGGCGATGGGCAACCTTTTCCAGATTTCAAATCAGACAACCCTCGGGGAAAAGGAAGACGAGATCATCAATCGTCTGAGCAAAGTGATTGAGACGATCATTGAGAAAGAACACGATGCGCGCCAGGTTTTGCTCCAGAAAAAATCAAATACGCTTTGGGACCAGATCGGCCGCGCCTACGGCGTCTTGACCTATGCTCACGCGATGGCTTCAAAGGAAGCGCTCAATTTATTGTCCATCATCAAACTTGGCGTGGATCTGGGCGCATTTCCGGAAGATCGACGTCTGCCAATCGACGAATTGTTCATCGACATACAGCCAGCGCATTTACAGAAAAGCTCTCAGCAGAAATTAAATGCGGAAGAGCGTGATCACTTGCGCGCCCAAATTATTCGGGAACGTTTGAAACTCTTCCCCAAACCTGATATTAGTAAGATGGCGAGGGAATCGGGCAATGGCTCGACTGCCGGGCCATCGAGTAATGAATAATTTCACGCCGCGCGCTCAACAAGTTCTGGCGCTTGCTCGCAAGGAGGCCGACCGCTTTAATCACAATTACGTCGGCACCGAACACCTTCTTTTGGGACTCATTAAACTGGGGCAGGGGGTGGCCGTGAACGTTCTGCAAAAGATGGGTCTCGACCTCGAGACCGTGCGCATGGAGGTGGAGAAACAGGTCGGCTCTGGCCCGGAAACCAAGATGGTCGGCAATGTTCCTTATACCCCGCGTGTCAAAAAAGTGCTGGCGCTTGCAGGCAAGGAAGCCAAGGCCCTCAACCATTCCTACGTCGGCACGGAACACATTTTACTCGGGCTTTTGCGGGAAGGAGAGGGCGTCGCGGCGCGCGTGCTCAAGAGTCTTGAACTGGATATCGAACGCACCCGCAACGAAATTCTCAAAGAGCTCGATCCAAATTTCACGCCGCCCGAATCAGACCAGGAAAGCGGGGAGCCGACAAAAAAAGACATCAAGACTCCCGCGCTCCGCGCATTTGGCCGCGATCTCACCGATCTTGCCAAAAAAGATGAACTCGATCCGGTGATTGGTCGCCGCAATGAGATTGAGCGCGTCATTCAAGTGCTTTGCCGGAGGACGAAAAACAATCCGGTGTTGATCGGGGAAGCGGGCGTTGGCAAAACGGCCATCGCCGAAGGTCTGGCTCAAGAGATCGCAAACGGCAACGTACCTGAACTGTTGCGCGACAAGAAAGTGGTGACGCTCGATCTGGCCTTGATGGTTGCGGGAACAAAATACCGCGGCCAATTCGAGGAACGTATCAAAGCGGTAATGGACGAAATCCGCCGCTCCAAAAACGTGATCCTGTTTATCGATGAGCTGCACACGATCGTCGGCGCCGGCTCAGCCGAAGGCGCCATGGACGCCTCGAACATCATTAAACCGGCTTTGAGTCGTGGGGAGTTGCAATGCGTCGGTGCAACGACAATGAACGAATACCGTAAGTACATCGAGAAAGACGCCGCGCTCGAACGCCGCTTCCAAACGGTGAAAGTCGATGCGCCAACGGTCGATGAGGCGATTCAAATCCTGAAAGGTTTGCGCCCGAAATACGAGGCCCATCACAAAGCGAAACTCACCGACGAAGCGCTCGAGACTGCGGTCAGATTCTCCGACCGTTATATCACGGGGCGCTTTCTGCCCGATAAAGCAATCGACGTCATGGATGAAGCCGGCGCGCGCGCGCGCATCAGCGCGATGACTCGTCCGCCTGATGTTAAGGAGATCGAGAAGGAAATTGAAAATATTCGCCTTGAAAAAGAGGCGGCAATCAAAGCGCAGGATTTTGAGAAAGCTGCCGCACTTCGTGATAGCGAGAAGCAAACCAAAGAGAAACTCGATACCATTCTGAACAAGTGGCGCGAGGAGCGCGAAGAGAAAGAAGTGGTCGTAACGGCAGACGACATGATGCACATCATCTCCAAAGTCACAGGTGTTCCTCTGCAACGAATAGAACAGGAGGAAACCCAAAAATTATTACTGATGGAAGCGGAGCTGAAGCAGCGGGTCATCGGCCAGGACGAAGCCGTGATCGCCATCAGCAAAGCATTGCGCCGTTCGCGCGCCGATTTGAAAGATCCAAAACGACCGATTGGTTCATTTGTCTTCCTCGGCCCGACGGGCGTCGGCAAAACCTATCTCGCTCGCACCCTGGCCGAGTTCATGTTTGGCGATGCCGACGCGCTCATTCAGATCGACATGTCTGAATACATGGAAAAATTCACGGCATCGCGGTTGATCGGCTCGCCGCCAGGCTATGTCGGCTATGAGGAAGGTGGACAACTTTCGGAAGCGGTGCGTCGACGGCCTTATTCAGTGGTCCTGTTTGACGAGATCGAGAAAGCGCATCCGGATGTGATGCACTTGCTTTTACAAATTCTCGAAGAAGGCAAAATCACTGACTCGTTAGGCCGCAAAATCGATTTCCGGAACACGATCATTATCATGACGTCAAATGTCGGGGCCGAGCTGCTCAAGAAACAGACGGTAATGGGTTTTGGCGCGCCACGCGAGGGGCACGATTACGAATCGATGCGCGACAAAATCATGGAAGAAACCAAGCGCGTCTTTAAACCGGAATTTCTCAATCGCCTCGACGAAACCATTGTCTTCCACTCGCTCGACAAACCGCATCTGATGCGCATTGTCGATCTGGAGGTGGCAAAGGTGAAGGCGCGCATCAAAATGAAAGAGATCGACATCGCCCTCGATACCGCGGCGCACGAGTTCGTGATCGAGAAAGGGTACGATCCTAATTACGGTGCGCGACCAATGCGACGCGCGGTCGAGCGTTATCTCGAAGACCCGCTCGCCGAAGAATTACTCAGAGGCAACGTAAAAGCGGGCGACCGTGTTGAGGTCACGGCCGCGGATGGAAAACTAACATTCCATGTCGCTGAGCCGCATGGCGCGGCCGCAAGCGCGAGCTGATTCTCGGCTCTAGCTAGGGCGGCTCACCATATGTTTCAACCCTCCCGCTACGCCCGCGGATGCGCATCTGCGTAGGCTTTCTTCAGCCGCTCGATCGTCACATGCGTATAAATTTGCGTGGTCGAAAGACTGGCATGCCCAAGCAACGCTTGCACGCTGCGCAGGTCGGCACCGCGATCGAGCATGTGTGTCGCGAAACTATGCCGAAGTTTGTGCGGGCTGATCGAGATCGGAATCGACGTGTGCCGCAAATAACGTTTTAGGACAAGCCAGATTGAGCGGGTGGACATTCGCTTACGCAGTTTGTTTATGAAGAGCGGCCCCGAATGTACGTTGGCAGTTGCGCGATAACGCGAGATTGCTTCCAGCGCGGGAAAGCCGACCGGACAAATGCGTTCCTTGCGGCCTTTGCCGAATACACGCACCGATTCAGTGTAGGGATCGAAATGAGAAACATCGAGAGCGGCCAGCTCGCTTAAACGCAACCCGCTGCTGTAAAAGAGTTCCATGATTGCGATATCGCGCAGCGGCATCCAAGCGGGCGCGGCTCGATTCTTCGCCACCTGCGCTGGTGCGGCAAGCAGCTCCTCAACCTGCTGACGCGTGAGCACGAGTGGAAGTTTTTTCTCGATTTTTGGCAATTGCAGTTCGCGCAGGGGATCGCACCGCAATTTTTTTCGCTCCATCAAAAAATGATAGAATGTGCGCAGGGCGGAAAATTGCAATCGCACGTAAGAACGTGCTTGCCCGCGCTTCATGATCGTAAAAAGGTGATCGCGGAAATCGTTTGTCGTGCATTTCTTCCACGGAATCGAGTTTTCCGAGCGAAACATCGCCAGTGCCTTCCGATACGCCTTGAGCGTGCGGGGCGAGGCATTTTTCTCGATCGCCAGATGGCGCAGGAATTCCTCGGCAAGAGGATCCACCTTTACAACACGCCCAGAGCTTATGTCACGTCGAATAAGGTCGAGACCTCTCTTGCAGCTTAAATCAGATGGTCGATCGGAAGTAACAGTGAGAGATTCCTCGACTTCGCTGGGAATGACAACAGCAAATTTTACTCAGGCTTCTCGACCACGTAACGCAGGTCCGCCGCTGTGGCTTTGCCACGAAATTGGCTCTTAAAGATCGGCGACGGATTTGTTGAAATTAATTCGTAACCTTTCAAGACGAACTCCGGATAAACACTGTTGCTGGCTGGTTCGTAAACATTGTCGCCGCTAAAGCTGCCGTAAAGCTTGTATTCGTAATTATTGTCGCTCCCGAAGCTAAGCTGCTCGCGGTCCGGTGCGAGCTTTTGCTTTTCGTTTAACATCACCAACTGTGCTGCGCTCCACGGCTGACCCGGCCGTCGCACGTAACCCCAGAATTTGAAATCGGGTTTATAATAACGGCGGCCGATAAAATAATCCCCTGCCGGTTCGACAGCGATGCGGTGCGCCATCTCGATTCTTGCCTGCTGAATTCCTTGGGGCACGGTTTCGCAGCCGACGAGAAACAAAGTGCCAAACAAAAGATTGCTTGCGAGCAGAAGTGGAACAGCACGACTCATTCGTTAGATGGACACTTCTTATCGCAGCTTCGCGCGGCGCGCAAACAGTCGCTCCGTGTGAGCGGTTAAAGCGTTGCATCGCTGCAAGGCGCTCGTAAATTCCCAGAGATGATCGAACCGGAAGTTTATACAGCTGGCTTGCGCTCCTTGAACAAAATATTGGAACTGGACCACCAGCTCGAAGCGATCGCGGGCCTGCGCTATGAAGTCGATAGCAATCTCGATCTCGATGAACCCATGATCAGTCTCTGTGAAATTCGCGCTATTTTCCTTAAACTCGGCCTCAATCCACGTTTCATCGGTACCATCCCGTCCAAACTTCGGCCGAAAACAAAAACGGAACTGTTAACGGTTTAAGAGGGTACGACGGCCTATTGTCGTGCGCTTTCTTAATGATCGCTCGATTATTTAACGCACTCGGAGGAACCTTTCTCGCGTTCTTCCAATATCTGGGCGAGGTCGTGTTGCTCGCAGCGGACACAATCCGTTCTATTTTCACGCACAGACTTCGCTGGAAATTATTTCTCAATCAAATCGTGGAGATTGGTTTGCTTTCACAACTGGTCGTCGTGATCACGGGCGGGTTTACCGGCGCGGTCTTTGCAGCGCAAACCTTCTTTCAATTTAACAAAATTGGAATGGGATCGGCGACCGGCGCGGTGGTATCGGTTGCGATCTGTCGCGAACTTGGTCCGGTGCTCACGGCATTGATGGTAGCAGGTCGCGTCGGCGCGGCCATGTCCGCGGAAATCGGCACAATGAAAGTGACCGAGCAGATTGATGCGCTACGAGCGCTCGCAGTTTATCCGACCGATTATCTGGTCGTGCCGCGTGCGCTCGCCATGATGGTATCAATGCCGCTGCTAGTGGCCGAATGCATCGCCGTCGGCATTGCTGCCGGCTATTTCATCGCGATCTTCATGCTCGAGATCAACGGCACTTATTACATGGCAAACATGGTGCGCTGGACGCGTAATCGCGACATCATCATGGGCCTGTCGAAAGCGTTCTGTTTCGGGATTCTGATTGTATTCATCAGTTGCCAAAAGGGATTGAGCGCGCGCGAAGGCGCAGTCGGTGTTGGCCGCGCCACGACTGAGGCGGTAGTAAATTCGTCGCTCGCGGTGCTGATTTGCAATTTCTTCCTCACAATGCTGCTCAACATCATTTATCCGGCCGGATATCAATGATCGAAACGTCGTCTCAGATTTCGACAACGCCATCGCGAGATCGACCCGTTGGCTCGATGCTGAAGGTGGGCGATTTGATGAAGACGATCGACGGGCAAGAGATTTTGCGCGGCGTCGATCTCGATGTCGCGCACGGTGAAACGCTTGCCATCATCGGTCGCAGCGGTGGCGGCAAGAGCGTTTTGCTTAAGCACCTGGTTGGATTGATGCAACCCGATGCGGGTGAAATTTGGATCGAAGATCAAAACATTATCGGCTTGAATGAGCGCCAGCTCGGCGCCATCCGGCAAAAGATCGGCATTCTCTTTCAAGGTGCCGCACTTTTTGATTCGATGACGGTGGCGGAAAACATCGCCTTTCCATTGCGAGAAGCGGGCGAGCGTAACCCAAAAGTTTTGCGCGAAAAAGTTCGGGAGATGCTCGACGTGGTAGAACTCGAAGGTCAGGAAGAAAAAATGCCAGAGAGTCTGAGCGGTGGAATGAAAAAGCGCGTCGGTCTTGCGCGGTCGATCATTCGCCGGCCGAAGTGCGTGCTGTATGATGAACCGACGTCGGGTCTCGATCCGGTCGTCGCGGACAGTATTAATCGCCTGATTCGCCGATTACAGAAGCGACTGGGAATGACGAGCATCGTGGTTACGCACGACATGAAAAGCGCGTTCGACGTCGCGAATTACATTGCCTACTTGCACGAGGGTCGAATTTATTTCTACGGCGTGCCAATCCAGTTTCAGCAGACGAGCGATCCGATTTTGCAGGATTTCTTGCTCGGACGTTCCGCTGAAGAGCGCGGGAACAAAGTTGAGAGTTGAAGATTCAGAGATGAGAGTTGGAAACTGATGGATCGGCACGAACGAGGTTTGGAATTTAAAGTCGGGGCCTTCGTCTTCGTTGGATTGGCGATGTTAGGCGCGCTGGTCGTGCAATTCGGTCGTCTTGGCGAAGGCCTTAGAACTTATTATCCGCTCACAGTCCGCTTCAGCGACGCGAGCGGGCTGTTGAAAGGTTCCGATGTTTTGCTGGCAGGGGCGAAGATCGGAAAAGTGTCGGGCGGTCCGCGAATGGTTCGTGAAGGCCAGGGCGTGGATGTACCGCTGAAGATTTATGATTACATTAAGGTTCCTGAAGGAAGCAAATTCACCGTCGGAAGTTCCGGTTTGCTTGGTGATCGGTTCGTAAACGTGGTGATGCCGCCTGGGCAGCCGAAGGCCTTTCTGGCGCCAAACACCCACATCAGCGGCGCGCGAGAAACCGGCATTGACGATCTCACCCGCGAAGGCGGCGCTCTTGTCAGCGATCTCCGCGGGACCGTGCAAAAAATCGACACGACTGTGAATCGCTTGAATCAAGACACACTTTCTTCTGCGAATATGGAGAATCTGAAGTCGAGCATGGAGCATTTGAACCAGGCTACCAGTGCGCTGGCGGAATCCTCAAAGAAATTGGACGGTGTGATCGAGCAGGCGGATGCAACGATGGACTCGGCACAAAAGGCCGCCGACGATTTGCAGAAAGTGCTGCGCGCCGCCAGGGAAGGTAAGGGCTTGGTTGCCACCCTTCTGAACAACGATCAAGTGGCGAACGACCTCCGCGCGCTGATCAGCAATTTGCGGGAACACGGTGTGTTGTTTTACCGCGATACAGCTGCAGGCGTAAAAACCCCCACAAAGCCGGCCGAGCAAACGAAACCAACCCGTCGCCGCTGACATAGCCAAGATGGACTGCGCAACGCAATCCGTTCCCGATTCAATGTGAGCGTATGATACGGCGATCCTTTCTTAAGCACCTTGCAGCTCTTCCGTTTGTCGCCACTACGTCGTCCGGTGCTGCCGCTTCGAATACGGCAAGCTGAAAATTCTTATGAAAAGCGCCTGGGAATCCGATGACCCGACAAAAGCCGCGTTCCCTTTTCTGCACGGCGATGCGCTTTCAGAAGCTGGGCATGACGTTCAGATCTTTCTCCTCGGCGAAGCCGTATCGCTGATGTGAAAAATCAGTGGCTAACGCAGTGGTGCCGGTTGGCTGGCCTCCGCTTTCCCAGGTTCTTGGCAAAATCGTCGCCAGGAAAATCCCAATTTATGCGTGCGGCGCTTGCTCGCGGGCGAGGGGAATAACCGAAGCAGACGTGGCCCGCGCCGCGCGACAACACATTATCGATATACGATTTGTCGGCGAGGATCTCTTCGCGACGCTTGCGCATCGGCGCAAAGTATTGCCAGAGCTTTTCAAAAAGTTCTTTTTTGAAATCGCCATAACCTGTGCCGCCTTTTTGGAATCGTTCCCCCATTTCCGCAATTTCATTTTTGGTCGCAAAAAGCGAGTAGAGTTGGAAGATCGTCGATCTTGCCGGATCTTTGCGCGCTTCGACCGGCGTTGAATCAGTCACAATGCTCATGACGCGTTTCCGCGTTTCCTTTTCGTCGCCGAAGATGTCGATATTGTTGTGGTAACTCTTGCTCATTTTCTGGCCATCGATTCCCGGCACGACTTCCGTCGCGGCGTGGATGCGCGGCTCGGGAAGCTTAAAAATCTCACCGAATATCTCGTTCATTTTTCCAGCCAGATCGCGCGTAATTTCGATGTGCTGTCTTTGATCTTTGCCCACAGGCACGATATCGCTGTCGTAAATCAAAATATCAGCCGCCATTAGCACAGGATAATTGAACAGCCCGGCGGACGGAGTTATGCCGTGTGCAATCTTGTCCTTGTAAGAATGGGCGCGCTCGAGCAATCCCATCGGCGCAACTGTGGATAAGATCCAGGCCAACTCCGTCACCCGTGGCACGTCCGATTGTCTGAAGAGTGCAGCACGGTCTGGCTCGAGACCGCAAGCGAGGAAATCAAGCGCGACGCTTCGGCTATTCTCACGTAGCGCCTTCGGATCATGCAGAGTAGTGAGCGCGTGATAATCGGCGATGAAATAAAACGCTTCTCCTTGCGCTTGCAGCGCGATAGCAGGCTGCATCATTCCGAAGTAGTTGCCGATGTGCAGTACGCCGCTCGGTTGAATGCCGGATAAAATACGCATGTCAATTTCAGATTTAAGATTTCAGATTTCAGATTGAAAGCGAATCCATTACGCTCAAATCTGCAAATCTGGGGTCTGCAATCTGCAATTTGAATCGTTTCTTGCTCGCTAATTTCCAGCGCACCCGCTAGATAAGCGCGCGATGCCCGCTCGTTCGAAGCCAATCTCCGTCGTTACCGGCGCCGCCGGCTTTTTGGGGTCGCATTTGACGGATCGTCTGTTGGCGGAAGGTCATCGCGTAATCGCGATCGACAATCTGATCACAGGCAATACAGCCAATATCGGGCATCTGGCCAGAAACGAAAATTACCATTTCATTAAACACAACGTTTCCAGTTTCATTTTCCTCCCGGAAGAAAAAATCGATTACGTCTTTCATTTTGCCTCGCCAGCGAGTCCGATCGATTATCTTGAATTGCCGATTCCAACATTAAAAGTCGGTGCGCTTGGCACGCACAATGCCCTTGGGCTGGCCAAGGCTAAAAAGGCTTCCTTCATTCTTGCATCGACTTCAGAAACTTACGGCGACCCGCTCGTGCATCCGCAAAAGGAAGACTATTGGGGGAACGTCAACCCGATAGGGCCGCGGGGCGTTTACGATGAGGCGAAGCGGTTCGCCGAAGCGATGACGATGGCTTACCATCGTTATCATAAGATCGACACAAAAATTCTCCGTATCTTTAACACCTATGGTCCCCGGATGCGGCTGCGGGACGGGCGTGTTGTTCCTGCGTTTATTGGCCAGGCGCTGACGGGGAGGGCGCTCACTGTCTTCGGTAATGGTTCACAGACGCGCTCATTTTGCTACGTTTCCGACCTGATCGAAGGGATTTTCAAACTGGCAATGAGCGATTTTCATGAGCCGGTCAACCTCGGCAATCCGCGAGAAATGACAATCAAGCAGTTTGCTGACGAGATCATTCGCATTACCGGGACAAAATCGACTATTGAATATAAGCCCTTACCCGAGGATGATCCGAAAGTGCGCCAGCCAGATATCTCGCGCGCGAAAAAAGTTCTTGCTTGGGAACCGCGAGTCAGCTTCGAAGAGGGAATCACTCAAACAATCAAGTATTTTCGCGAATCGCTCAATAGCGCATGAACCGATGGCGAAGATACACTCGAGAGCATTGAGCAGAACGCCGAACGACAAAGCGAGGATTTATAAGACAGCCGCGGGGCAAACCGGAAGCGATGTCCCGACCCCGACCGGCACGGCATGCCCAGTATGCGGAGCAATCGCGGTGGAGGAGAAATGCAAGCTAGTTTGCCACAGCGATATTTG
>WNFR01003300.1_pt1 | contig 16761 bp, 13 predicted proteins | sample 5400221 | NCBI WGS metagenome assembly WNFR01 (sample SAMN13153357, study PRJNA577476) | soil metagenome | isolation source: 40 cm soil under Madrone tree | place: USA:California | collected 2016-06-14
CCGATGTGATGCCAACGCAGAGGGCAGCAGCCAGCGTGGCGATGCGAATAACCTTCATCCTACTCTCCTGGAGATGTGTGTTAGACGCCGACCTGGCGTCACGGATGTTATACGCCAATGAAGACAAAAAGGTTGGAGCATTGACGTCCCAATGCTCTACGCCTTGCACCTATCAGCTTCGGTCAGCTGACGGCGGGCAGCAGGTTCAGTTACCCTTGATCTAAACCCATAGGCTGCAAGAAGTTAGCCTGTCGCCCCTAGCGCTCGACTGAAATCGTGCTATTCTTCCCCGCGCTGCCGGCGGCTTCTCCAGCCCGCCGGCTTGGAGGTATTGCTCCTTTCCGCGTGCCGAGCGCCGCTTGTGACTGCACCCAGTACTGTCGCTGAACCAGCCCCAACGATACCAACGTCTGCCCCGGAGCCACTCTCTTTTCCGTTGAGCTGGCTGCTCGAACACGCATCAGCGCCGATTAAATACCGGTCAATGACCGAAGTCGCGCGCACCGCGGAGCCGACGTCACCAGAGTTCGACTGGCTTCCGTATTCGCACCGGCCGGCCATCAGGCTCGCTGTCACGCAGGCGCGCGACGGGATGTGGAATCAATCGGTCCTTTCGATTCCTGGGCGACACGCGACGGACTTCGCCAACATCGGAACGATTCCGGCGGTTAGACGCCTTTCCGAATACGGCTGGGGTCGCGAGTCGCCGCCCCTCGTGCTCGCTCGCAGGATTCTTTTCAGACTGCTCGCCGAAGACAACGATCCGGCGTTCACGTTCGAGCTCGGAACGAAAACGAGGGACGACGACATCGTTCGGCGTACGCGCGGAATCTTCCGCGAGGCCGCGGCAGCAACCCTCGCGCAGATGGGATACGAGAACGATCCGCGCCTTCGTGGCGCGGCGCGCCGCATTCTCGAGCGCACCGTGTCGTACCTCAACTCCCCGCTCGGCGAGAAGCCGTGGATGCGCGTCGGGAACACTCACGTCCTCGCACCAGAATCCGCGCCGCCATCGATCTATACCCTGACGATGCTCGCCTATATGCCAATCTTCCGGCACGAACACTTCAGCGGTGTCGAGCGCATTTATGATTGGATCACGCAGCCGCTGCCGCGCCAGGAAGCACTCCAGCTTTTCGGAAAGAAAATGGTGGCGCAGCCTCATCTCATCATGGGCGATGTCCTGCCGCACCGAAACGCGGTCGAGGCGGATGTACCGTTCGCGCTATTGTGGCTGGAGACAATGGCACGTCTAAACTTCCTGCGTCGCAACGATGGTTGGATGAAGCTCTACGAGAGATTTGTCGACGATCGCGACCGCAACGGCGTGTGGCATCCGCATAAGGGAATGGAGCGGCCGACGACAACGAATCAGTGGGCGTGGTCTACATTCCCTCTCGATGACGGCGCCTCGCAGGAATCGAAATGGGCAGATGTCACCTTCCGCATCGGTCTCATCGGAAAACTTCTCGGCCGCGAAATCGAATTAATCTGATCTGATGCCCGGATCCGGTCGCCGGCGCAATCTCACTCCCGGCGAGATGTTCCCGGCCGGTGATCCGGCCTATCGCGTAAGTTTTCCGCGGCTTCGTTCTGGAATCAGGATTCGCGTGGTCGAGCGAGGTGATCCGTCCTGGCCACCGGTGATGCTTGTGCACGGCTGGGGTTGCAGCGTCTATGTGTTTCGCTACAACCTGCCGGCGCTCGCTGAAGCGGGATTTCGCTCGATTGCCGTCGACCTCAAGGGACACGGATTGTCCGACAAACCGCTCGCGTCCGACGAGTACACGATCGACTCGCTGGTCGAGCATCTGCGCGACATTCTGGACGCACTGGGGCTCGAGCGTCCGGCACTCGCCGGCCATTCGCTTGGCGGTTCCCTTATCTACCATTTCGCATCGCGATATCCGGAGCGGGCACGGTGTCTCGGCATGCTCTCACCCGTCGGACTCAAAGGCGTGCCGCTGATGTGGCTTTACCGCTTGCTAACCCCCGCCCCGCTTATGCCGATACTTCGCCAGATAAACCCGCGTGTGGTCGTAAAACGTGCGCTCAACAGGGTCTACGGAAAGCGCGGACATTTTACGAAGCGCGATGTGGAGGAGTACCTCGCTCCGTCGCAATTCCCGGAATACGCGCTCGCGATGCGGGAGCTCCTTCACAGCTACGACTGGAACGCGGCGGATCACAGGCAGCTCGCGACGGTCAATCTGCCCGCCGTCGGCGTTTGGGGAAGTCTGGATCACATGATGCCCGATGATGGGATGGGGATTTTCGTCCCGCTCGTTCCGCAGATCGTTCTGCGCGCGATTCCCGATGCTGGTCACGTCATCACGGAAGAGACGCCCGATGAAGTGAATGAGTCGCTGATTGGCCTTTTTCGGCGGGCGGGTGTCTAACTGGAAACTGCAACTGAACGGGTGCCAGACTGGAAACTGCAACTGAACGGGTGCCAGACTGGAAAGTACAACTGAACGGGTGCCAGACCGGAAACTGCAACTGAACGGGTGCCAGACCTCAGTAGCGTAGTTCCGAGTGATTAGTTCACGACGCCCGGACTTACCTCATTGGTATTAAGGGACAGGCAGTTGCTTGTGCTGCCATCAGCAGTAGGAAAGTCAGGGCGTTGTGAACTATGAGCTGGCATCTCTGTCACTGATCGCTGGCACCCGTTCGGTTGCAGTTTTCGCCGAAGCCTTCACCTCCTGTGGGTATATTAGAACCAGATGATCGAACCAACTCCCGCGGCCCCATTCTCTTTTGAGGAGCTGGCCCTCGCCCCCGAAGTTCTCCATGCGGTCCGCGATGCCGGGTACACGCATCCCACGCCGATCCAGCAACAGGCGATTCCCCTTGCCCTGGCAGGCCGGGATCTTATCGGTCTCGCCCAGACCGGAACCGGAAAGACCGCGGGCTTCACTCTTCCCATAGTTCACAATCTGATCAGCGCTCCGCTCACAGGGACAAGCGGGGAGCCTGTTCACCGTGTTCGCGTTTTGATTCTGACTCCGACGCGCGAGCTGGCCGCACAGGTCGAGGAGAGCTTTCGGAAGTACGGCAAATACACCGACCTTCGCGTCGTCCCGATCTTCGGCGGGGTTGGCATCGAGCCTCAGTCGAAGACGCTCCTCCGCGGAGTGGATGTGGTGGTCGCGACTCCCGGCCGCTTGCTGGATCACATGGAACGCCAGAACGTCTCTTTCGACGATCTCGAGGTCCTGGTTCTCGACGAGGCCGATCGAATGCTCGACATGGGATTCGCGCCGCAGCTCAATCGGATCGTGGCCGAGATCCCGCCCTACCGCCAGACGCTTCTGTTCAGCGCGACCATGCCGCCGGAAGTCGAAGCACTCGCGCGAAAGTATCTGCGAAAGCCCGTTGTCGTTCAGGTCGGACGCCGCTCGGAGGCGGCCAGCACCGTGACCCACGCGGTCTATCCGGTGCCGCGCGACCGAAAGAGCACGTTGCTGGTCGAGCTGTTGAAGAAGGCGGAGATGGATTCGGTTCTCATTTTCACCCGCACCAAGCATGGCGCGGACCGCGTCGTCAGGCACCTCGAGGATGCTGGAATCGCCGCGACAGCGATGCACGCCGATAAATCGCAGGGGGAGCGCACTCGGGCCCTCGAGGATTTCAAGTCGGGCAAAATCCGCGTCCTCGTGGCTACGGACATAGCGCAACGTGGGCTCGATGTTTCCGGCATCAGCCACGTGATCAACTACGATGTGCCGCAGCAGCCGGAAGATTACGTGCACCGGATTGGACGCACCGGGCGTGCGGCCGCCACCGGCGATGCGTACACATTCATGTCGCCGGACGAGATCGCGATGGTACGCACCATCGAGCGCATGATCGGTCAGCAGATTCCGCGCATTTCAGTTCCGGGCTACGATTTCGGAACGACATCGGACACGCCAGTCCCAGTTGCATCCGAGTCGGATCCCGTGGACATCATGGCGGCGCCGTCAATCAGTGCCGCACGCGACCCAGTCGCGACACAAAAACGGTATCGACGAACGAGCTCCGTCGCACGGAGACGCTGAGGTTCGCGGCACCGTACCCCATGCCCGTCGCCGAGTAGGACATCCGCACACGAGTCGCTGAAAGCCGAACGCCGTGATCCTTGCCTATTTCCCGCTTCCGAAGCGTGTCGACTCCAACGCTGACGTAGATCGCCTGATCGACAGTGTCGATATCGACAGTAGCCTGGGCGGACCGGGCGATCGCAATATGTCGGGCGCCGCTGAACAGTGATTCGATCTCCAGCACCGCACCGTGAACGTGGATACTGTCGAGCAGCTTGCCGACCGATGGCATGGCGATGGCGGAGATCACGCCCAGAATGCAGATCGTGACAGTGAGCTCGACGATGGTGAACGCGTGTCGCATGCGTGACTATCCTTCCGCCGGGTTGGCTGGTTAGATACCATATGATGAAAAAACGCTACCCGGCTATCCCGAATCATTCGAACGTATTCATCTCGTTCCTGCTTAAAATGAAAGGCAGATTCTTCATGGGCGCGGCTGCCAGCGCGCTCATGGTTGCTTGCACTCCGCCGCCGGCGACGTCGAGGATTCCCTCGACCGAGATCCCGCAGCCCAATCCACCGCTCGTTCTTCCTCCTTTCCAGATGGACACGAGCCGATCCATCGATCGCGTTCCACCCTTTCAGGAAACGCCACTGATTGCCTGGGGTCCGCCGCCCGACGGAGCTGCACATGCGGAGCGAGTACGGACGTACGATCTTCAGCACCAGGTGACGACCGTCCGCTTCGACTGGTCGCGTCAGGCGGTTGTTGGAACGACCACGCTTTCGATCGAGGGACTCCCCGACGCTCGGCCGCTCTCGGATATCGTGATCGATGCCGGGGATATGACATTCAGGGACATCACTGCCGGATCCGCGCCGTTGAAATACGATTACGACGGGCGCGCGCTCACAGTGCATCTCGCAACGCCACTGCGGTCCACCAAAAAGACATCGATCACGATCGACTACGATGGCGTCAATCGGTCAAAGGGCGCCTATTTCAGGCCCGCCAAGCACATCGTCTGGACGCAGGGTGAGACCGAAGACACTCACTACTGGGTCCCTACTTACGACTTTCCGAACGACAAAACGACCTGGGAGTTCTACATCTGGACCGCGAAAGACGAGCGCGCTCTCTCCAATGGTCGATTGGCGGGATCTCGCGCCATGGGCGACAGCATCGAATGGCATTGGATTCTCGACAAGCCCGCATCGACCTACCTGATGACGACGGTCGTCGGCAAGTACACGTTGCTGCAGGACAACCCGTGGCGGAACGTGCCGATTGGCTACTGGACCTATCCCGATTCGGTTGACGCCGCCTGGCGCGGGTTCGCCAAGACTCCGCAAGCGGTCGATGTGTTCTCTCGAAAAACCGGCTACCCGTACGCATGGAATAAGTACGACCAGATCGTGATTCCGGAATTCCAGTACGGCGGAATGGAAAACGTGACCGCGACCTCGCAAAACGATGCCGAGATCCTCCACCCTGCCTGGTCGGAGCCGCAGGCCAATTCGGTGGGACTCATGGCGCACGAGCTCGGACACCAATGGTATGGAGATCTCCTCACCACCCGTGACTGGGCCGACGTCTGGCTCAACGAAGGATTCGCCACTTTCATGGAGCAAATCTTCCGCGAGGAGGATCTCGGAATCGATGAGGGCGCTATCGATCGGCTCGGTGCCCAGGAACAAGCACTTGAAGCCGATCGTCGCGCGCGTCGTCCGATCGTGTGGGGGAAATGGGTGAACGATCCGATCGAGGTGTTCTTCACCGGACACATCTACCAGAAGGGTGCGACCGTCCTCCAGATGCTTCGACACCAACTCGGCGATGAGCTCTTCTGGAAGGCGATGAACCACTACACCATGGCGAACGCCTTTGGGAACGTCGTCACGAACGATCTGCGGAAGGCGTTCGAGGAAACGACCGGCAAGGATTACAAGGCCTTCTTCGATCAGTGGGTTTACGGCGCCGGCTATCCGGTGTTTCAGGTTTCGTCACTGTACGATCGCGCTGCCCGCCGGCTTGTAATCAGCGCGAAAGAGGTGCAGCCTCGCGACAGTCTCACCGGCTTCTTCGATGTCGACGTCGACGTCGAAGCGCGCACCGACAGCGGCGTCGTCCGCTTCGTCGTGCCGGTTCGGAACGGAACTGGAGAAGCCGGAACGAACCTCAAGGCTTCGCCCCGGTCTATTCGGTGGGATAAAGGAAACTGGGTTCTCGATCTCACCGATTTCCCACGCTCCACTGCGATGTTGCGATACGAGCTCGTCTATGACGATGACGTGCTGGGACGCATCGAAGCAGTCGATATCCTGGCGCAGCGGCCCGCCGATCTTGCGGCGCTCAACGCCCTGATCGGTTCGACCCGCAACGATAAATTCTGGGCCGTGCGTGCTCGCGCAGTAGATGCGATCGGTATCTGGGGAAGTGATCCGAGCCGGGCCACAATCGCGCCGATGCGCAACGTCGCTGCGGCTCTCGTGGCCGCGTCTCGCGATCCAGATGCTCGCGTCCGGCAGGAAGCCGTGACGGCGCTCGGACGCTTGACGCTGAGCGGAGCCACCGCACGGGATGTGAGCGTGCGTCTCCGAGTAGTCGCGCGAATGGATCCGAGTCTCATCGTTCGCGGTGCGGCCCTCGGATCGGACATTCGTCTCGAGAAAAACGCAGCGCTTCCGCTCGCGAAGCAGATGATGGCATCTGAGGTCTGGCAGAACGTGATTCGCACACCGGCAATCAATGCGCTGAAGGCTGTCGGAACGCCGGAAGCGCTTCAGCTAGTGCAGCAATACGCGCCGACGGCTCAATAGAGCCCAACACCAATGACAACCCAATGAAGATCAGCATCGAATACTGCGTCGTTTGAAACTACCAGCCGCGAGCCGCCAGTTTGGCGGCTGAGATTCGCCAGCGCTTCCCCGATGCGGAAATCCAGATGATTCCCTCGAGGGGAGGCAGGTTCGAGATCATTGCCGACGGAAAGCCGATTTACGAAAAATCGAAAACAGGGCGGCACGCAAAACCGGGCGAAGTGATATCACTACTAGAAGAATCGTGAAATCATGAGAATCTCGTTGTCCACCGGAGGAGGTGACGCGCCGGCGCTCAACGCGGTGTCGATCACGACACAGTATTGACGGCGCGGGCTATCGGTATTTCCTTCGGGGACTGCGGACGTGCTGGAGGGCTCGTTTTGGCCTCTTGAAACAATGGTTCGGGGGGCTGCACCAAATGTGTATCAATCTCTCGCCCACCCGTCCCTTCGAGAGGACACCGGGGCCTAATCCGAGCCGAATGGGCGGTTGTAACTCTCGTGGGAATAATGACTTAGCCCAGTTGACTGGGTATGGCACCCCACGTGCACCCCATTACGGCATGATTCCCCGTTCCAGCTCCATCTCAGCCTCTTTCTTATTGCGGTTCGCCATGCCCGCCGTGTTGGGACTCATCGTCTCAGCGGGAGTCGCGGAAGCGCAGAGACCCGTTCCGGTGAAGCCCCAAGTGCCTGCGACACAGCAATCGCGGTCGCTTCGGGAACAGATCGTGCCGCCTGGGTTCTTTCCGCCAGCTGGCATGTGCCGCATCTGGATCAACGGCGTGCCAGCAGGGCAACAGCCGGCACCAACCGATTGCGCTTCGGCGGTGAGAAACCGTCCGGCCAATGGAAGGGTTCTCTTCGGGGACGATCCGCCAAAGACCAAGAAAGGAAAATCAGACAAGAGCAAGTCCAGCACAACGGACCAGCTTGTCGATCTAATTACTCGGAGGATTTCAAAATGAAGGCAGTCATCATCACACTAGCGCTCGCGGGACTCGCTTCGACCGCACCGATCGATGCGCAGATCCTGGGCACGCGCCTACCGACGCCCGTCACCAATACCAACGCCCGGATCGATGGGTCGTGGCAAGTGGTCGGCCGCGATGGCAGCGGAAACACGATCTACGAGCGCCGTACGCAGGATCGTAACGGCAACATCGTAGTTCAACGCGCGCGACGCGATTCCTACGGCAACATGTCGATCATCAGCACCAACACAATTGGGAACAACGGCAATCGAGGCAATAATTGCGCGTATACCCAGAGCACCAACACCGTCGGCGACATCATATTCGGTCGCACCAACACGAACGTGAACTGCGACGACGTCGGTAATCGGGTCGATGGTGGCTGGTATCAGGTCGGCAGAGGCCGTGACAACAACTCGATTTACGAGCGCCGCGTCCGCGACGCAAATGGCAACCTGGTGATCCAGCGCGCCCGTCGTAATTCGAACGGCACCTTTACGATTCTCAGCAGCCGCGGCTACAACGACAACAGCGACAAACAGTGGCGGAAGGCGCAACGGAAGCAGCAGAAGGAACAGGACAAGCAGTATAGGAAGTCGCGCGGTGACAACGGTGACAACGGTGACAACGATGACAACGGCGACAATCGCCAGGGCGTCGTGAGTGGCGACGATCGCTCTTACGTCGCCGGCAACGCGGAAGCGAAGGGCAACGGACATGGAAAAGGCAATGGCAACGGCAAAGGCAAGCACAAGGGCAACGACTAAAAGTCCCCTGAAATAGCGACGGCCCCGGGCGAGTAAAATCTCCCGGGGCCGTTTCGCATCGGGAGCGATGTATGCAACTTCCACGGTGAATGCAGCGCACCGTCACCGACAGGTATCTCCCGCCCGACCACGCGGCCTACGTCGCAGCCGAGCCGCCGACCGGGCGGCTGATCGTAATAGCGCCAACTCGCGCCGCCTGCGAGACAATTGAGCTAGCCCTCGGCCTGCGAATCGCGACGACTCTCGAGAAGCAGCACGGGTCTGAGATCCGCGATCTCGCCGCCGCCGGAAAAGGTTTTGGGATCGTCGCCGGCACAGGTACCGGTAAGACGCTCTCCATCCGCCCGATCGCGGAGACGATCCTCGGCACCAACACCTTGAAAGTCGGCGTCGTGAACCGTGAGCGTGAAGCAACGCCGGAGACGCCGAGCTGGAACGTGATTGTGGTCACGACCGGAATCGCGCGCCGGTGGTTCCAGGACGGAGACATACTTCCCACTGATACCCTAGTCGTGGACGAGATACATCAGACGTCAGCGGAGCTCGAGCTCTGTCTCGCTCTCGGAAAGCGAGTCGGGTGTCGGTTCATCTGGCTTTCCGCGACGGTCGATCCAACGTTCTACGCCCGTTACCTGAACGCCGCGGCGGTGCTGGAAACTTCCGCGTTCGATCCATCGAAGGCGGCTGATGTGAAGATCGTCCGCAAGGATCCACAGACATTTCTCGACGACCGATTTCTGCAGCAGGTGGTGAAGGAGCGTCGCGGGGTCGGGATGTTCCTTCCGACGCGAGCGGGCGTCGAGGAGGCGGCGGAGCTGGTGGGCGTGCGCTTCCCGCGAATCAACAGCGCGTTCTATCACGGTGGAGAACCAATCAGGATAATTCGCCCATTTCTCGAGGGCGAAGAGAAGAAACCGTATTTCCTGGCGATGACGGCGGCGGGGCAGAGCGCGCTCAACGTGCAAGGCCTCGACACCGTTGTCATCGACGACACTCGCTTCAGCAACGTCATCGAGCGCGGCAAGAACGTCCTCACCCGACTGCACCTCGGCGCCAACGAGATTCTGCAGATGGCTGGCCGCGTTCATGGTCGCGTCGCCGGCGGAAGGGTGTTCATACTCTCCGATCGCGACATTCAATTCTCCTCGCTCAGACCGACCGCACCCGAGTTCCAGCTGGCGGGAGATTCGGAGCGCGTCGCGATGACGTGCGCGGACCTTGGCGTCGCGGCGGACCAGCTGGATCTGCCTGTTCCACTCGATCGCGTCGCCTATCGCAAAGCGGTGTCGCTGCTCGAACAGCGGGGCATAATCGAGAACGGAAGGCTTTCGCGCTACGGTAAATCCGTCGAAGCGATGCCGGTGGATCGTCCATGGGCGGAGCTGCTGGTGAACGCCGACGACGAGCTTGTTCCATACCTGGCCATAATGAGCTCGATCGAGTCGCTCCACCGAATGACGCGCGAGGAGCGTGATCTCTCGGGCGTCATCGTGCCGGGCAGCGATCATCTCACCGCGTACAACCTCTACGCCGAGGCGTTCTCGCATTGTGGGTACATCGGGGAGGTGTATGGCCTCCCGCGCCATCTCTTCGATGAGAGCATCGAAAGCTGGGCCGAGCAGCGCGGGGTGCTCGTGAAAGCGATCGAAGACGCGGCGCTCGCGACCGCGAGCGTCTATCGCGCGGTCGGCATGGAGCTGCCGACGAAAATGGTGAATGCGCGCGATCACATCTATCGAAAATTCACGGAGCTGCTCGCGCAGTATATGCCTTTCGATCTCGTCATCGACGAGCATACGGCCGACGGAACCGAGGCGCGTGTCTCCAAGACGAGTGTAGCGGGCAGCTGGGGAGCGATTGCGGGCGACCTTCGCTACTTCGCCGATCGGTCCGGCATTCCCCGCGCAGCGATCGAAGGCACCCAGATTCCGATGGAGCTGATCCGACGTTATGCGACGCGTGGGAAGGTCGAGGTGGTCTACGATCCGCGCCGCAAGCACGGCCCGCTCATGCTGAAGCGAACGGTGGAGTATTTCGGCTTCGAGCTCGAGAGCGAGGTGGAGACGGTGGAAGAATTTCCACCGGCCCTGGCGAGGGAAGCGCGGCATGCGCTTGCGGAAGCGCTGGCTCGCGGCGAAGCCCGACATTTTGCGGTGAAACAGAATCGCGGGGCGATCGACGAGATCCGCGAAGCCTACAAGCGCTCCGGTGGGGAGACGAAGCGTCTCGGCTTGCCAGAGCTCATCGCATTGTACGAAGAGCAACTGGCTGGCATCAGCTCAATGGATGACTTTCGGTCAGCCAGGCTTGCGGTGGACGTGGACAAGTTCGTTCCGCTCGATGTCCGGGAGCGGCTCGAGCGATTGCCGAACCAGGTGACGATCCGTGATCGCGAGGTCGAGATCGACTACGACGTGGAGGATCGTGACGGCGAGCGTCGCGGAGTGGTTCGACTTCGTCTCCCGGAAAAGATCGCCCGCACACTCACTGACGCGGAAATCCCCGACCTCGATCGCCCAGTGCGCTTCGTGGTGCTCCGCGGGCAGCGAGGCGCGGTGCGCGCGGAAACGCTCGACGAGCTACAGGAGCGTCTCAAGCAGCCGTGGTCGCCGGACGAAGTCGAAGAAACGCAGGACGATCGGAGCATGTTGTCGCACGCCGAGAGCGAGGTGCGGCGGATAGCGGGTGAGTTTCGGCGGCATCGAAGAGGTGGTGATCACCGGCACGGAGCGCGACGCGGATCTCGTGGCGGTTCCGGCGGGCGCGGCGGTTCCAAGGAAGGCGGACACGCTCGTGGTCCGGGTAGAAACTCGGATCCGAGGCGCCGCCGCCGTGGACGCTAGCGGCGACGCGTACTGGCGCCGCTTGCTCTCACCCGTATAATCCGCGCATGCCAGCACAACCTTTCGCCCAGCATTTCACCGAGCATCAGAAAGTCATCGATGCTTGCATCGCTTCGCTCCAGCCCGCGTCTGACGCGGCCGCGGCGGCTATCATCTCCTGCCTCGCGCGCGGCGGGAAAATTCTCGCCTTCGGAAACGGAGGCAGCGCGACCCAAGCCAGTCACTTCGTTGAAGAGCTGATTGGCCGCTTCAAGGAGACGCGAAGGCCCCTGCCCGCGATCTCGCTCGTTGCTGACGCAGGAGTCGTCACCTGCATCGCCAACGACTTTGGATACGGCGCGCTGTTCGAGCGTCAGGTTGAGGGACTGGCGGTAATGGGTGATGCCGTCGTCGGCATCACGACGAGCGGTCGCTCCGAGAACGTGCTGCGCGGACTCAAAGCCGCGAAGGAAAAAGGCGCGATTGCGATCGCGCTGTGCGGGAGGCAAGGTCTGGAGGGTGGCGACGCCGACCATGTCGTCGCCGTGCCGAGCGAAGAAGGAGCCTACATCCAGGAAGTGCATCTGATGCTGATTCACGTCTGGTGCATCGCTATCGATGCAACAGTCAAAGCAGGCGGACTCTAGGCGTTACACCAAACTGAGTCGCGGTCGCTCTTCCGGGAACGCGAGCGCGTCCTCGCGATAGGAAAGCCAACCCGTCGTTTCATTGGCGACGAGCTCCACCTCGGTTCCAAGCGGGAGCGTGAGATTCGGGACCTCGTGGCCGGCGGGGAAGTCCATCAGAATCGGGACCTTGAGATCGGAGACGAGGTCGACGAGGAAATCTTCGAACTCGTCCTCTTCCGAGCGATCGAGCGAGAGCTGGCCGAAGACGATCCCCCGGACATTGTGCAGCAGTCCCGCCTCGCGAAGGTGCAGGAGCCGCTCGTCCGCGACAGACATCGGATCGCGGGTCTCTTCGAGGAAGAGAATCGCGTCCCGCGTATCGATCTCGTAGGGAGTGCCAATCGTCTGCTGCACCAGGGAAAGATTTCCGCCGGTAAGTCGACCGACAGCGCTGCCCGGCCTCACGGCTCGCGCGATTTCGCGTCCGAGCTCAGTCTCGGGGCGCGGCGTAGTAAGCGCAGTCAGGAGAGAGCGGGCGGAGGGATCCGTCCCGCCCGGGAAAAGATCGTCGAGCGTCGGCCCGTGAAAGACGCGCAATTGCGCTCGGCGCATTAGCCATAGATGCAGCGCCGTGATGTCCGAATATCCCACGAACGCCTTGGGATTCCGGCGGAACACATCGGGGTCGAGATAAGGAAGTAGTCTCACGGCTCCGTATCCCCCTGTTCCCGCGATGACCGCTTTCACGTCGGGATTTTGCCAGATGCCCATCAGGTTTTCAGCACGCCGCTCATCCTCACGTTGCTGGAAGCGGCGGAATCGGCCGATCTCGTCACAGAGGATGACTCTGTAACCTGCTTCTTCTATTGCGCTGGCTCCGCGGAGGAGCCACCCCTGCTGCGCGGCGTACGATGGAGCAACCACGCCGATGGTATCACCTTTGACGAGCGGCGCGGGTCGAATGAGACCGGGCGGCCGCGTGATGGCGGGAGTAAATGGAAGCGGCGAGCTTTCGGCCGGCGCCATTGTTTGTTCGGCGGGATACGCTCCGAATGACTCGGTCATCGTCGTTTATCGAAGCGCATTAACGGTAGGTCACTGCTAGATTGAGAGTATGTCTGACACGTCGGTGAAGGAGCCGGGTCCGGGCGGGACCGCAACTCCTACCCATGGGAATATGCAGGCCAGCACCCCAAACGGAACTGGGGCAGCAACCTACTTTCGGAAAGGATTCGGGTTGAAATCCGAGATCCAGTCCGAACTGGATTCCGACTATACGGGCCACTTGGTAGACCTGCTCAAGGACCGGGAATATTCCCTTACAGTCGGCGATGTAACCATCCGTTTAGCGAAGGAGTTTGGCTTCTGCTACGGAGTCGAGCGCGCGGTCGACTACGCCTATCAGGCGAGAAAGAAGTTCCCGGATCGTACCATCTATCTGGCGGGTGAAATCATCCATAACCCGCACGTGAACTCCAAACTCCAGGCGATGGGGATCACGTTCCTAATGCCGGAGAAGCGGGAAGGGGGAAGCGCGAAGGGGGAAGCGGGAAAAGCGGGAGGCCACATCGATTTTAGCGGCGTCAAAGCTGAGGACGTCGTGATCCTGCCGGCGTTCGGAGTCACTATCACCGACTTCGAGGTTCTGCGTCAGATCGGGTGCGTGATGGTCGACACGACCTGCGGCTCTGTGCTCAACGTCTGGAAGCGAGTCGAGAGTTATGCGCGCGATGGACTCACTTCGCTCATTCACGGCAAGCATTACCATGAAGAGACGCGCGCGACGGCGTCGCAGGCAGAGAAGTACGAAGGCGGTCAGTACTTTATAGTCCGCAACATGGAAGAAGCACAGCTGGTCTGCGATTTCATCGAAGGTCGCATGAGTGCATCTGCTCTGATGGGGCGCTTTGCGCACGCGGCATCTCCCAGTTTCGATCCCGAGCGCGACCTCCGGCGTATCGGCGTTGCAAATCAGACCACCATGCTGGCCCGCGAGTCCCTCGCGATCGGCGAGCTGGTGGGACGCTCCATGGCCCACGCGCACGGAGGCGAATACGCGAAGGAGAATTTCCGGACGTTCGACACGATTTGCAGCGCAACCCAGGAGCGTCAGGATGCCGTGGTTGAGCTGTTGCGCGAGCCCCTCGACATGATGGTTGTTATCGGCGGATACAACTCCAGCAACACGTTGTCACTGGCGGCTCTCTGTTCTGAGACTGTCCGCACCTTCCATGTCGAGGATGCAGAGGACATCGACCCCGCCTCTGCCACAATCCGCCACCGCCCCCTCGGCGGCAAGGAAGAAACTACGTCCGCCGACTGGATACCGGGCACAGGTCCGGTCAGAATCGGCGTGACCGCTGGCGCGAGCACCCCCAACAACAAGATTGGTGAGGCAGTTGGCCGGATTTTCGCTACTAGGGGAATCGACCCGAAGGCCATCCGATAAATCCCGGTTCCAAGTGTACCAGTTCGGCCTCGGATTGCGTCTCACTATTGGAGGGTTTGGGTCCAAGTTGTAGCTTCTTGCAATGACTCGAAACTCCTGTTTTGGGGTATCGTAAGTATGGTTGCAAGGGACATTGAACCCGTGGAGGTCGAATGGACGTGTATGGTTCGGATATCGCCCCTGACGAGGAGGCGGTTGGCATGAGCGCTTCAGAGGCAACACCTGGAGTGGGAAGCTGGTTCCAGCGCGGATCCAGCAACGAATCAGCGCTGAACGACCGGGGGATAGCGGTTCCGGTCAAGGCCATGCTCGATCGCGTTCGCGAGGCCGATGCTCTCGCTTTCGAAGAGGAAGAGGACGAGTAAGCCTGCGTCGTCAGGGAAAAAGGCCACCAATCGGTGGCCTTTTTTTTTATTTCGACCGGGAACGATGCCACCAGCTAAGTGGCCTTTATTTCATCTGGTCGAGTGCGCGGCGAAGAACGATTGCGAGCTTACCGGCGTCGGCATCCGCCCAGAAGTGCATGAAGTACAGTCGTGGCTCCTCACCAAGCATGTGAGAATGAAGCGCGGTGACATCAATCTGATTGCCGCGAAGGATCGGAATGATCCTGCTCACTTCGCTCGACAGCATCACGAAGTCGCCGGTGATCGCCGCCCAGCCGCGTCCAGTCGGCTGAAAGTTGATTGCGGTCGAGACACCCATCGATGGAGGGACGACTTCGCCATCCATTGTGATCGCCTCACGACGCGGGATGCTGACCTGATAAACGCCCCCGTTCACTTTTCCGCCGTAGCCGAGCGTCCGATGGATGAGTGCGGTGTCGAGGTCGAGCGGCGTGCGAGCGGCTGGTGGTTGAGGCGGCGGAGTTTTCGTGAGGTCCAGCGCGGCTCGAATTGCCGTCGCGATCCCGACCGCGTCACCGCGCGCGGCAATGTGAACGTACACCACCCGGGGTGATTCGCGCAGAAGGTGGTTGTGTACGGCGGTTGGCTGAACGTTTTTCTGCTGCAACGCGCTGAGCACCGCCGGTTCCTCCGCCTCGGTCAGAACGAGATCACCCATGACCATCGCCTCGTTCGTGCCAGTTTTCTTGAATGCCACCCAGGACCCGAGCGCCAAAGTGGGGCTGATTCTCACGCCACCAAGCGACACCTTGAGGTCACTGCGCGGAAAACCGTACTTCATTGCTCCGTCGGATTGTACCGCGCCCGGGCGACCGATGGAGGTGGTTACCGCTGCCCAATCATCTGGTCGCGAATTGGCCTGCGCTCCTGCGGCGGCAGCGAAGACACCGGCGGCCGCCATTGCACAAAAAAACCATCGCCGCATAAACCCTCGAAGTTGAAGAGAATCGCACTGGATCAATAATGGTTCCGTACCGGCAACATTATGGCCAACTTCCGAATGTGAAACGACCCGCCGACTGATGGACTCGCACGCCTTCCTCCAGAATCTCGCTGTAGTGCTGTGCGTGGCCGCCGTCGCGACGGTCGTGTTCCAGCGACTGCGCCAGCCAGTCGTCTTCGGGTATCTGCTGGCGGGAATGATCATCGGTCCGCACATCTCGATTCCGCTGGTCGCGGACCCGCAAACCGTGCGTGCGCTGTCCGAACTGGGCGTCATCCTGCTGATGTACTCGCTGGGTCTCGAGTTCAGCATCCGAAAGCTGGTGCAGGTTAGTCAGAAGGCGGGCGCCGTCGCGCTCTTCGAATGCACCATCATGGTATCCGTTGGATATCTCGTCGGGCAGATGCTTGGCTTCACGCGATTGGAGAGCATCTTCGCTGGGGCGATCACGGGCATCTCCAGCACGACGATCATCGTGAAGGCGTTCCAGGAGCAGAGAGTGAAGGGCCGCGTCACTGAGCTCGTGTTCGGGATCCTCATCATCGAAGACCTGATCGCGATCTTCCTGCTGACCATTCTCACCACCGTCTCCCGTTCGGGCGCTGTATCGCCGACGGACATCGCCCTCACGGCGATGAGATTGGCGATGTTCCTCACTGCACTCATCGGGTTTGGAATTCTGACCGTGCCTCGAGCCATTCGCGCTGTGCAGAGGCTTGGGCAACCGGAAACCACGCTCGTCGCGAGCATCGGCATCTGCTTCGCCGCGGCGCTGCTGGCGCTCTCGTTCGGATACTCGGTGGCACTGGGCGCTTTCATCGCCGGATCACTCGTGGCCGAATCCGGACAACAGATCGAGATCGAGAATCTCGTCCGCCCGGTGCGCGACATGTTCGCCGCGATCTTCTTCGTGTCTGTAG
>WNFR01008148.1_pt1 | contig 16759 bp, 18 predicted proteins | sample 5400221 | NCBI WGS metagenome assembly WNFR01 (sample SAMN13153357, study PRJNA577476) | soil metagenome | isolation source: 40 cm soil under Madrone tree | place: USA:California | collected 2016-06-14
CCCGCCGGATAGTCGCCGTGCTCGTCCTGAAAGATTCCATCTAGAACGAAGAATTCTTCGCCGCCTAGATGACTATGAGGCGAAAAGGCGGTGCCTGGCGCATATCGAACAATGGACGTTGCGCGAGCGACCTCGTCACCGACGCGGTCAAGCATTCTGCGCTCGACACCCGGCATTGGCGACTTCACCCACTTCGACTCTCCAGCATGGACCGAAGCACGCTTGGTAAAGTCGGCGTTGATTCGCATGATCGGTTACGCTTGTCTCTAACGCGCTAGGGGTCCTAGTCAGTCTAAGGAAGCCCATCGGAAGGCGGCAAGGCGGCCGATCGGGCCGCTCCGCTCACGGGATTCATGCGGCGGCCGCATCGCAACCGATCGTCACCAAGATCCGAACCCCTGCCTCAACGGCGATGGCCTAGCAGCAACTCGAGGCTGAACGCCTTTTGCTGAAGCGCCCCAGCCGTTCGTTTCATGGCTTTTGCAATCTTCTTTACTGGCGACTTGCTTCGAGAGTGCGCCTTCAGCTCTCTCACGTCTGCCTTTGACCGATGCTGTTGAAAAAGTCTCCAAAACGAAGCTGTGGAATTAGAATTTGAAACAATCGAATCCGAGCAAATGGATTTTTGAATCGATGTTGCTCGTTCGGCACTCGCCTTGAATCAATGTTGCTGAGAGACCCCCCTCAAAATCCTTTTTCAACAGCATCGACCTTGCCATCAGTCACCAGAAATCTCGCAGCGCAACGCTGAACTTAGTCGAGCCGACCCGGGATGAGAAGACGATCGCCAATTGCAACGAATGGGTCGCCGACTCCACCTCGCGGTCTTCAAAGACGGATGCACTGACTAGGTAGCGATAATGCGGAGACGGTCACGACCAATTCGATTAGGCCCACGCACAATTCTCCGTTGGTAACATGAATACTAATATCGCTCCCCGTAGTTTCCATCCTTTCGGACACAATATTTCACGCTTTTCCAAGCACCGCCCTCTCTCCGGCGGACCGCCGCAACGGGAGCCAAAGCGCAGAAGCAGCGAGAGCGCTGTGGGTGTCTGTATGTGTTCGGCATCACGGGTTTCCGTCCCGGTGATCGAAGGAAGCCAGTTCCTGTTGCTGCCTGCCGAGTGCAGGTAGGCACCTAAGCCGCGGCGCTGTTCGCCGGCTCGACGTTGTTAAATGAGAAACGCAATGGTCACTGGCGAATTGCCGGCTTGGGTTATGCTCGCTAAGCGGAGGCACTGAGCGTAAGTTCGCAGCGCCTGCCGTCGAGTGGCCTCGCACCTTGGCCGGTACTCTCTCAGTGCTTCGCCTCTATGCTTGCGCCGCCGCCGCATTCATCCGGGCGCGGTTTCGGACCGCGCAGGTGGCGCGGCACTTTGCAATTGTCGACCCGCTGCTCGTCGTTCGCCTTGCTGCCGAGCCGCTCCTTGGCGGTGCGGATCGGCTGGACGCCGCTCGCTTCGCCGTTCGCACGCAGTGTCGCACCGGGTGCGGCTAGGGTTGCCAGCAAGATTAAGCGTCCCCGCCACGACGTGGGCCCCAGCAGGCAATATCATCCGAGGCGAATTGGCCATCGGTAGCTTTCGATTTGACTGCATTAGTACCTTACGACCGGTTGGGCCGGATTGGCGGTGTTTGGTGAGGCGCGCCTTCGGCAACCTTTTTCTGCTTATCCAACGTACCGCATACCGATGCGCCCCTCGGCCGGTCAGTGTAGCGCTCCGGTGCCTTGCGGGGTGCTTGCGTGGCGGCCTATCCCACTCTACCTTATTCCAGTTCAGAAACTCTAGGGACGGCTAAATGGCCTGGACAACCCCGACCCTGATTGAGATCTGCCTCGGCCTCGAGATCAACGGCTATCTGCCGGCCGAGTTCTGATCCCGGCTCATTTACGCCGGTCCGGAATGGGCGACTGACGCCCCTCAGGCTAGAGCTGCGGCGCCGCGTAAGAAATCGTCGCGGAGGGGCGCACGGTTTGGCCGACAAAAACTCTTGGAATCGGGATAAAGGTCGTCATTACCGGGCTGGTCCCGGACGTCTGGGACTGCGCAAGCAGGCCCAAACGGGGCATGGATGGCAAGGGAACCCGGGCCTGCCCGCGTTCCGATGGGGCCCCGGACAGAGCAGTGGATCAACCGTCCCGTGGCGTTATCGGGTTCCGCAATGGTGCACAAGCCGCTCGGTCTGCTCGCCGAGCTCACCCACCGTTGTCCGCTCGGCTGCCCGTATCGCTCGAACCCGCTCGCGCTCGATGCGAGAGAGGACGAGCTCGATACGGCGACTTGGCTGCGCGTCTTCCGCGAGGCGGCGGAGCTTGGTGTACTGCAGGTGCATTTGTCGGGCGGCGAGCCCGGCGCGCGGCGCGACCTCGTGGACATTACTGCCGGCGCCCATGCCGCCGGTCTCTACATCAATCTCATCACCTCCGCGGTGGGGATCACGGACAAGACCCTAGGCGCGCTGACGGAGGCCGGGCTCGACCATGTGCAGATCTCGATACAGGACAGCGAGAATGCATCCGCCGATCACATCGCCGGGTATGACGGTGCGTTTGCCCGCAAGCGGGCGCTTGCGACCGAAGTCGCTCGGCGCCAGCTGCTGCTCACCGTGAACGCCGTAGTGCATCGCGCCAACATCGACAGGATCGGCGAGATGGTCGATGTCGCGCTCACGCTTGGCGCGAGCCGGATCGAGATTGCGCATGTGCAATATTACGGCTGGGCTCTCAAGAACCGCGCCGCGCTGATGCCATCCCGCGAGCAGGTCGAGCGGGCGGCGACGGCGGTGGCGGAACTACGTGCGCGTCACCACGGCCGCATCGTCATCGATGCGGTCGTGCCCGACTACTACGCCCGGTATCCAAAGCCATGCGTCGGCGGCTGGGGCCGCCGCTCCCTCAACGTGACACCGGCGGGCAAGGTGCTGCCCTGTCACGCGGCTGAGTCGATTACCGGCCTTGAATTCTGGAACGTGCGCGAGCGATCCCTCGCCGATATCTGGGCGAATTCCCCGGCCTTCAACGCCTTCCGCGGTACCGCATGGATGAAGGAGCCGTGCGCGAGTTGTCCGCGTCGCGAGCTGGATTTCGGCGGCTGCCGCTGCCAGGCCTTCGCGCTCACCGGCGATGTCAGCGCAACCGACCCGGTGTGCCACCTCGCTCCCGACCACGCGCGGGTCGAGGAGCTCGCGGCGGTTCGAACCGACGCTCCATACGTCTACCGCCGCATGTGATTCCGGTAGCAGATCGAGCATGGAATGCCCTCGCGGCGCGGGCGACACTGTATCGCCTTGATCACGACTCCTGTAGAACTTCACTCCCACTTGTAGAACTCGAGTTGTCAGCGCACAGCGAGTGCTCAGTATGACGATTTTCGGCACGTCCGTGCGTGGCAGATACTGGTAGCTTTCACCTCGACCAGGACTTCGCCGGCTTTTGGCCCGTCCAGCTCGACGTCCGTGACCGTGAGCGGCTTGGTTTTCTCGAATGCAACGGCGGCATGGTTTTCATGGCGATTTCCTCCTGGGCGTCTCGGTCGGCACGAGTTGAACTGGAGGACACAGGGGCAAAGATCACCCGCCGGGAGCGAGGCCCCCGAAACGGTGCAATGGCGGCGAAGCTAAATAGCGTCATGAACATTCCCCCTGACCCGTCCCACCGATGGCGGCGGGGCGCTCATATGGGCTCCGGCCCCAGATCATGCGACTTCCCATTTCGAGAAAAAACTTCAAGTATCGATCGAAAAGCATTACACAAAGAAACCTGACTGAAATTGAGCTTTCTCGCAAGAGTGCGGCCGCTCGGAAGGCGCCCTTCGAAGTCTTCGCAGCGAACCGCCTCACGAGAACGCGACCCCGTCCCGCGGCGTCCGTTGCGCCGTTACCAACTTTGGGAGGACAAGCTATGGCGAAGATCTCAATTCACCCGGCAGTAGACAATGGCGTTAAGCCCGGCTCGCCGAATTTCACGGGTGGAACGCTCGAGTGCAAATGCACTAGCAATCCCGTCGAGGTGAGCGTTACGTCACAGTGCGCCTATAATCACGTATGCGGATGCACCAAATGCTGGAAGCCTGAAGGCGCGCTGTTCTCGCAAGTGGCGGTTGTGCCGCGCGACAAGCTGCGTGTTTCCAAGAATGCCGACAAGCTCAAGGTCGTGGATGCCAATGCGGCCATCCAGCGGTACGCCTGCAAAGATTGCGGCGTGCACATGTATGGCCGCATCGAGAACACGAAGCATCCGTTCTACGGTTTCGATTTTATCCACACCGAGCTTTCAAAGGACCAGGGCTGGGCGCCTCCCGAGTTCGCAGCATTCGTCTCCTCGATCATCGAGTCCGGCACTCCGCCCGACCAGATGGGCGCGGTCCGGTCCCAATTGAAGGAGTTGCGTCTCGAACCCCTTGATGGATGCGATCGCCACCCACGTTGCCAAGGCATCGGGGGCGCTTGCAGCCTGATCTCGATTGCCGTCGCCGGGGAAGCGACGGCCTGACGGTGATCCGCAGCGCGAACCACTTGCGGCCGGTCCTTTGCCGCCGCAAGTGGTTCGTTTTCCGGCGAGGAGGGACATCACCTGCGGCAGTCCGTCAGTTGCTTTTCCTCGATGGAAAACACCGCGCCGTCTTTCACCTCGATGTTCCTCACGATGCAAACGCGGCCGATCTTATCGGCGAGCTTTACATCATAGCGGCCGGGTTCGATGCCCGTGATTCGCAAGCGCTCGTCGTGATCAACCGTTCCATCCCGATCATTCTCGCATTGGTCGGGACCCCAGCTGTCTTTCCCCGCCGGCGACAGCTGGAAACTCGTGATCGTGTACAAGGTGAGATTCCAGAATCGAATGCCCTTGCGGTCCTGAGCTGCCGCAGAAGAGCCCACGAATCCGAACGCGATCGAAGCAAGTAACACACCACCGCGCACCATTTCTTGCCTCCGCCATTGCTCATGGCGCAAGCGAGGAACAGCTTCCTCACTCGCGTAGGAGCCGGTCGATGTTCTGTGCCTTGTCGAAATTCTTGGCGGCATCGAGCCCGATCGGTTCAACCAGCCTCGTCGAGGCGAGATCCGCTCCATTGAAATCGGTGCCGTTAATCGTAACGCCGGCGAGCATCGCGCCGCCTAACGCGGCGCCGCGCAGCGAGGCGTTGGTCAGATCTGCATTCTTGAGAGATGCGAACTCGAGGTCCACGCGCGACAGATCCGCGTCGCGCAGGACTGCCCGCTCGAGATTGCTGGATTTTAGCACCGCACGCATGAGACCCATCGACTGATTCTTCATATCGGCGCTGAGGTTGGCGCCAGTGAGCAAGGCGCCGACCAACCTTGCCCCGGTTAAATCGGCCGTGATGCGCGCGCCTGAGAGATTGGCTCCATCGAGCGTTGCACGTTGCATTTGCGCCGCAAAAATGCTCGCGCTCGTGAGGCTTGCTCGGCTGAGATCGGCTTCCACGAGCCACGCTTGATCGAGAATCGCTCGGTCGAGCTTTGCATCGCGAAGTTTGGTCTTGTTGAGCCTCGCACCCCGCAAGATGGCGCCGGAGAAGTCGAGGCCGGAGAGGTCGAGCCCCGACAGCTTCTTGCCCGCGAGATCGGCCGGCTGGAGGGATGTTGCAGAGGCGATGGCAGCCTCGACGTCCGTGCGCGTCATTTCCGCCGATGCCATCTCCGGGGATGCCAGATCGACGTGCTGCATCATGCCTTGAGCAGATGCAGGAACGGCGGACGCGAGCGCAAACACTCCGATTGCACCGATCCAGATCGACGCGCGCATCATTGTCTTGCCTTAATCTCGACTGTCTGCCCTCCCCGAGCGGCTGTTGCGCCGATGGCAAATGGCCGAACTCATTATCCCCCAGGGCGATAGGCGGGGCCACCTCCACGACTACGATTTCACGGCCCTTGCCCGAACAAGACCTCGGCGCTTGAGGCTACGATTGAGCGCATGACATTGTTTCTCCCAGGGCGCATGCTTGACCTCGCATCAAAGGAAAGGGACGATGACGTTTCTGCGAAGCGCACGACGGTTGAGCTTGGCGCTTGTGGCGGCTGCGGCGGCAGAACTACCGGTCGGCGCTGCCGAACTTAACGACTATCCGACTGCAGCACGGGCCGACTATGTGTTCGCTTGCATGAAGACGAACGGGGACACGCGGCCGGCGTTAGAGAAGTGTTCCTGCTCCATCGACGCTATCGCATCGATCCTGCCTTACGATCGCTATGTTGCAGCCGAAACGTTCTTGAGCCTTTCACAGGTGCCGGGCCGCTTCGGAACCATGTTCCAATCGCCTGAACAGGCAAGAGCGGCAATCAACGAACTCAGACGCGCGCAGGCCGAAGGCGAGGTACGCTGTTTTTGATTGTCCGGTCTGCGTCGGCAGCATGGCCGCTGCTTGCAAAATGCGTTCGCCTTGCCGGCCAACGACAGGTGGGTGACGTACGTCGGATGGATTCCGGCGTGGGCGCCGCTGCACCGTTCGAACCTTGCCCTTTCACCTCGAAAGGGCTGTGTGCGGGTGTGTGGGGAGTGGGCAGCCCGTCAAGGAACCCAGCGGTCCTCGCCTCGCCTATCGCGTCGCCATGGGCGTGCGTTACACTGATCAAGAGTGGAAGCGCCAGCTCAATCGCACCATTCAGGAGAATCAGCCCGCCATCAACCGGCTACTGCTGAGCTTCGGCGTGCCGCTACTCGATGACAAAGATCGAGCTATCACCGAAGACTCGATCCCCAAATAAAAGCCTTAGCCCCGCCACCGCCCTCTACCTTACCTAGAAACTCGATCCGAAAACCCTTTGGAATCAATGATGCCCCCGTTTCATCCATCCTGGTGCGCAGCGCCCAGGCAACTCACTCGAGCGATTGCTGGATCGTACGGGCGAGTGAAAACAGACGTTGCTCGATGACAACGGGCACTTCGCAGACGAAGTTTATCGTCTTGCGGCGCTCCTCGAAGATGCGCGTGTCCCATTCGACACGATTGGTCAGTTCATCGACTCTGCTCTGGTCGGGATCAGGCCGATCGTGGAGCTCGCGGAGCTGGAGAATCGTGGATCGGATTTGATCGGAAAATTCCCTTTGCTTGCGAAAATACCGCTCAATCCCCTGCATCACTTCGCTGCGTTCATGATTGAGGGTCTTGAACAACCCCGCAAATACCAGTTTTGCCTTTTTCTGCCGCTGGGATTCGGTGCCCGTGATGAAATCTGAAATTGCCTTCTGCGCGTCCTCGAGCGGCGTGCGGCGCGCCGCGAGCCGCGCGATCAAATCTTTTATCGCGGCATCTTCCTCCCAAGCGTTCCCGACCTCATCGATGGCCGGTCCTGCCCACACGGCGGCAACGGAGATTTCCGGCACCTTGACCTGATTGCATGGCCAATCAGGAAAGCGTGGATCGGCAGCGAGCGCCATTCCTCGCAAGACCAGTTCGGTGGCAACGGCCATAGCGACGGCCCAACCTTTCATGTGCCGCCTCCAGGCTCTCCCCGCCGCGCAAGAAACCCTCGCGAGGGATCGTACGCAAGGATCGCGCCGACCATGAACAGAGCTGTGCATCCTCCGACGACCGCAAGCGAAATCCAGTTGATCTGACAGTAAAGCGCAAAGCGGACGAGCTCGACCGCATGGGTGAATGGATTGAGCTCGCACACATAATAGAGCAGAGGACTTGCTTCCCTCACCCGCCAAAGCGGATAGAGCGCAGATGATGCGAAGAACATCGGGAAAATCACGAAATTCATCGCGCCGGCGAAATTTTCGAGTTGCTTGCTGACCGACGACATCAGCATGCCCATCGCGCCCAGCATGAGACCCGACAGGACGAGTGCCGGCAACACGGCGATATATCCAAGCGGCGGCGCCTCGATCTCCCAGAACCAGGCGATGGCGAGAAACGTATAGACCTGCGGCAACGATACCGCCATGCCGGCCACGAGCTTAGACGAAAGGAGAAACCACCGTGGCATTGGGCTCACGAGCAGCGTGCGCATGTTGCCCATCTCACGATCGTAGACCATCGACAGCGAGGACTGCATGCCGTTGAACAGCTGGATCAGCAGCATCAGTCCCGGCGTGATGTAGACTTCGTAGAGTATGTAGGTCTCGTAAGGCGGGATGATCGACACGCCGAGTACTTGCCGAAAGCCGGCGGCAAAGATGAAGAGCCAGACGAGGGGACGCACGAGGGCGGCCACGAAACGCTCACGCTGATGCAGGAAGCGCAGACCTTCACGCCAAACGATCCCTTTGAGGCAGATCGCGTAGTGGACCGGGAGAAATCCGGTGACCTTGGGGAAAGCGGCCAATTCGGCGGTCATGGGACCTCGGTTGCGGCTTCGGCGCCGTGCGTTAGCCAAGTGAAAGCGGCGCGGATATCTCGGGCATCCGCGGCTTCCAAGACGCGTGAAACGGAGCCGTGCACCAGAACCCGCCCTTGGTGCAGCACAATGACGTCGTCGTCGTCCGAGACCTCGTCAATGAGATGGGTGGCCCAGAGCACCGAGACGCCGTCTTCGACGACCAGTCGACGCACATAGCCGATGGTATCCGCCCTTGATTTGATGTCGAGACCGACCGTCGGCTCATCCAGCACGAGCAAACGGGGCCGATGCAAAAGCGCACGGGCGATTTCGACGCGTCGCATCTGGCCGCCGGAGAGGTTACGCACCTTGTCATTAGCGCGGTTCGACAGCGCGATGCGCGCGAGCACGTCGTCGGCGCGCGCACAGCTGTCGTATTTGCCGATGCCGTGCAAGGCCGCGTGGTAGATCAGGTTCTGGATCACGGATAGATCGAGGTCGAGCGTGCGTTGTTGAAATACCACGCCCACCATGCGCAAGGCTTCGCTCGACGCATGCCCAACATCGCGGCCGAAAATCCTGATACGACCACGCTGGACGGCGTAGAGGCGCATGATCAGCGAGAACAAGGTGCTCTTTCCGGCTCCATTGAGGCCCAGCAGAACAGCGAAAGTTGACGGCGTGATGGAGAACGTCACGTCGTCGAGCGCCTGACGCGTGCCGTACGAATGGCTTACGCCTTCGATGGCGACGGCGGGCGGCTCGGCGATCGTCATGGCGAAATGTCACTGCTGCGAAATTGCGATACCCCAAGGAAGTTCGCCGACTTGGATCGTCTTGATAATCCTGAGATTTGCAACGTCGATGATGGAGACGTCGTTCGACACGCCGTTAGTCGTCAGGAGATATTTTTCGTCCGGGGTGAACGCCATGTGCCAGACGCGTTGACCCACGAGAAGATATTTCTGAACCTCGTGTGTCGTAGCGTTGATCACAGCGATGCGATTGGCAGGACCGAGCGCCACGAACCCTGTCTTGCCGTCCCGAGTGATGCTGATTCCGACCGCCTGGATAGCTTCCTTCCGCAGTCCAGGGATATCGAAGGTGATTTTCTTCTTCACCTCGTGCTTCACGGGATCAATGACGCTCACTGTTCCACCAATTTCGGATGAAACCCAGACCTCCGAGGCGTCGCGCTTGAACTCCGCGAAACGGGGCCGTGCATCGACCAGCACGTTGGCGACGATCTGGCGCATCTCGGTGTCGATGAAATGCGCCATATTGGTCGTCTCCGACGTAGCAACGAGGATCTTACCGTCGGGACTGAGGCCCATGCCTTCCGGCTCAACCCCGACCTGTACCTCCCCGAGCGGGACGCGCCGTTCCAAATCAATTATCGTGACCGTGTTGTCGTTTTCATTGGCCACGTAAAGGATCTTGCCAGTGTGATCCTGCGTAAACAGCTCGGGATCTGGACCTGAGGGCAGAGTGGCGACGATTTCATGCGTTCTTACATCGATGACTTGTATCGTGTCATCGTCTCCGACGGCCACGAGAATGAATTTCCCATCTTTGGTCAATTCAATGCCGCGCGGTCTCTGACCGACCTTGATCGTCTTCGCGACGGTGAATTTGTCGGTATCTATCACGCTGACGGTATTGCTCTTCTCGTTCGAGACATAGGCGGTGAAGGCGCTCGCTTGGGCACCGATGAGGACGAACACGCTCATGCCGAGCAGGCAATTGCGTGTGCCGGCGAAGCGGGAACGCCGTCGCCGCAGAGAACGTCCGATGCTGGTCTTCGGCGTCATCGGTTATTTGAGCTTGCATTGACTTTCGGGACGATCGATTCCGAGCGTATCCAGTTCGGAAACCTGGTGCAGAAATCCCTCTTGCGGAGAGACCGAAACGATCATTCTGCCGTCGCTCAGAAGAACGGGTTGACGAAGCTGAAGATTCCAGTCGCGTAGCGTCAATCGCTGCCCCTTGAACGCAGCCAAGGCGAAATCAGGCCCTTTGAGGAAATCGAGCATGGCCTTCGGGTTGGTTGAACGCGTTCTTGACGCGCTGTCGCCGATCATCCGCACCGCGGTCCAAGCCTGCATGTCGAGCGCGGTCATCCGCCGCGAGAACTGTTTCATGAACCGGTCCTGCAGCTGTACCGCTCCCCATTGGTCATGCGAGCCATCCCAGCTTGTGGGAACGAGGCCGGCGGATCCTGCGACCGGCCTCGGATCCCAAGTCCGGTACGGCAGATAGGACGCAAAAACCTCGCTCTCGTCCGCGGCTACGAGAACATCGTAGGCAGGCGCGCCTTGCGTGAAAACGGGCAGCTGGCGCTGAATCTGGACGACGCCGCTATCCGTCCTTCGGGCGCCGCCGGTATCCTCGAACACCTTGTCCTGGACAATTCGCGCGCCGAACCGCTTAGCCGAGCGTCGTAGCGCATCGCCGTAGAGCTTGTCCTCGGCATGCGAGCCGACAACCAAAAGCCATCTGCGCCACTGCTTCCAGACCAGATACTGCGCCAGAGCGTCTGCCAGCATTGACCTTGTTGGAGCAGTATGAATCACATTGGCGCGGCAGTCTTCCTCCCGCAATCGATCGTCGCTGGCGCCGACATTGAAGAACAAGAGGCTGCGCGGGGACCCTGCGTCGGCGGCCTTGAGGAGCTCGTCCGCCGGCAGATCTGCGATCACCAGCGAGACGCCGCGCTCCACCAGCGCAATGGTCGCAGCCACAGCGTTGGCGCCTCCTGCGAGTCGGACGTCTTCCAGTGAGAACTGCTGATTCAGGAACCTCCCCGTCGTGTTGTTGTCATCGATCGCGAGCCGCGCACCAGCTATTCCATCGTTGTCGGCTGGCGTTTGGATCAGTGACAGGGTCGACTTCGGATCGATGCGGCGCAGATAGCCGATGTTGATCTCGGCTGCATCGGTGGAAGCTGACGTCCACCCGAACAGGAAAATCCCTGCTAACAGGAGGCGGATCAACGAAGCACCCCGCTCGAAGTCAGGATGGGTACCGTAGCACAAACGGCCATTCTTTGTTTTAATCATGATCTTATGCCTCGCATGGCCCCTTCTTTGGGACTCATTGATCAAGACGAGAGTTCTAGCTCACGAAAGAGCGATAGCAGAGCCATCCTGCAAGCAGGATACATGCTGCCCAGACGATGACGATCACAATTGCAGCTGTGTGGCTCACGGGTCGATCCTGCGCCGCCGCTGCCAACGCCCGATGCTCCGCCATAATCTCCGCCGGAATCAATTTGATGACGATGAGAAGGCCCAATGGCACAATGACAACATCGTCCATGTAGCCTAGGATCGGTACGAAGTCGGGAATCAAATCAATGGGGGAGAGTGCATAGCCGGCAACGCAAATAGCCAGCGCCTTGGCGTACCACGGCACGCGGGGATCGCGCGCCGCCCGATAGATCGCGTGCACGTCTCGTTTGACGAGACGTGCCCAACGTCTCGCTCGCTGGCTCATTGTGCTGTGGTTTTCCCACGCTTCAAACACATCAACAACATCTCTGATTGCCAAAGACGTTTTGTCACACGCGCCACCATGCGAGCAGATGTAGACTCAAAAAATCGGCAGGTTCCTTGACCGGGTTGGCGGTTGCTTTCGCCGTCAGCTATGGCATCGTCTGCACATGGTGCCCATGCTGGGTTTTGTGTTGGCGGCAGTGATCACGCTTGCCGCTCAAACGAGCACGATGGCCGCGGATCGCATCCGTCTGGCGGTGCAGAGGACGGGCACGCTAGCGTGGGAGCTTGACGTCATCAGGACGCATGGCCTCGATCGCGAGTTTGATCTTGCGATCGAAACGGTTGAGCTCGCCTCGACCGAAGCCAGCAAGATCGCGCTCAAGGGCGGATCGGCCGATCTCATGCTGTCGGATTGGATATGGGTCGCGCGCGAGCGTTCGCTCGGCGATGATCTCGTCTTTTATCCCTCGTCGAGCACGCTCGGCGCGGTGATGGTGCCGGCGGACTCGCCGATCCGCGGGATCGTCGATCTCCCGGGCAAGAAGCTCGCTGTTGCCGGCGGTCCGCTCGACAAAAGCTGGCTGCTGCTGCAGGCGCTGGCTCGCCGCGCGGGATTGGATCTCAAAAAGCAAGCGACTGTTGTTTACGGCGCGCCGCCACTCTTGTCGGAGAAGGCGCTGCAAGGTGAGATCGACGCCACGCTGACCTTCTGGAATTTCTGTGCCGACCTCGAAAGCAAGGGCTACAGGCGTGCCATCCCAATGGATCACGTCACGAAAGGTCTTGGAACGAAAGGGCCGATCGCGCTCGTCGGCTACACTTTTGACCGCACGTGGGCGGCGCGCAGCGGATCAACCGTCGAGCGCTTTCTCGCCGCCGCCCGTCAGGCCAAGGATATTCTTGCCTCGTCGGAGGCCGAATGGCAGCGGCTGGCGCCGCGCATTCGCGTCACGGACGCGAATGCGCTTTCGATCTATCGCCTGCGCTACGGGGAAGGCATCGTGCGCCGGCCGCTCGCCGAGGAGGAGGCGGACGCACGGGCCTTGTATCTCGTGCTCGCCGAGATGGGTGGAGCGGATCTAGTCGGCCCAGCACGCGAGCTCCCCACTGGAACCTTCTACCGGCCGCCCGCTTCGGAGTGAACGTGGGCGTTAGTCTCGCCTCGCTCGTACTGCTGATCGCGGCCTGGTATGCCGGCTCGCAGGTGGCGGGTGCGCGCCTGCTTCCAGATCCGCAAGCAGTGGCGCTGGCCATTGTCGATGAGGCGCGTTCGGGCGCACTCGCGCTCAATCTCGGCGCGACGTTCGCGCGCGTCGCGGTCGCGTTCCTCATCGCCATGGCGCTGGGCTCAGTGATCGGCCTGATCATGGGACGGTCGCGGATCGCGGACCGACTCGGCGACCCCTGGTTGATCGTTCTGCTCAACTTGCCGGCCCTGGTGATCATCGTGCTCGCCTATGTCTGGGCGGGGCTGACGGAAACTGCAGCGATCGCGGCTGTGGCGCTAAACAAACTGCCGATCGCGATCGTGACCGTGCGCGAGGGTGCTCGCTCCCTCGACCATGCTCTCGACGACATGGCGCAGGTATTTCGCATGGGGGTATGGAGGCGCCTGCGTCACGTCATATTGCCGCAGCTCGCGCCCTATCTCGCCGCCGCCGCCCGCTCCGGTCTATCGCTAGTTTGGAAGATCGTGCTCATTGTCGAGCTGCTCGGACGTCCGAACGGCGTCGGCTTCGAGATCGGTGTCGCGTTCCAGCTGTTCGACGTCACGCGCATCCTGGCCTATGCTCTGGCCTTCATCGCCGTCATGCTGGGAATCGAAACGTTTCTGGTGCAGCCGCTTGAACGATATGTCGCCCGCTGGCGTCCGAGGCCGGCTTGACGTCAACATAAAGCAGAAGTCTTTTCGTGCTTCCTCCGGCGGGAAGATGCAGGTGCTCGGCGAGCTTGCGTTCGGCCTCGGCAGCGGGAAGATCGCCGCGCTGGTCGGGCCCTCCGGCTGCGGGAAGACCACGCTGCTGCGGATCGTCGCGGGGCTCGACCGGGATTTCGAGGGCAACGTTGCGTTCCCCGCGCACGGCACACTCGGCATGGTGTTCCAGGAGCCGCGCCTGTTACCGTGGCGCACGGTCGAGCAGAACGTGCGGCTCGCCGCCCCCCGGGCGACCGACGCTGGCCTCGAGATGTTGTTCCAGACACTCGGCCTCAAGGCTCATCGCGACCACTATCCCGGCGAGCTTTCGCTCGGGCTCGCCCGGCGAGTGGCGCTGGCCCGCGCCTTCGCGGTCGAGCCCGATCTACTTCTCCTCGACGAGCCGTTCGTGTCGCTCGACGACGCACTTGCAGCACGACTGCGTGAAGAGCTCGCCGAGCTCGTCAACCGCCGGCCCGTCACCACGCTGCTTGTGACACACAACCTCGAGGAGGCCATCGGGCTCGCCGACCGGCTGCTGCTGCTATCGGTCAGTCCTGCACGGATTCTCGCCGAGGTTCCGGTCGCGCGCCCGCGCGAAGCGCACACAGCGGCAGAGCTCGCAACCCTGCGCGATGAGATCCAGCGGCGGCTCAATCAGCCGTTTTTCTGAGGCAAATCTCTGACGGTCGTCGCGGGGTCGAGCTTCGGCCAGCCCAGGGGAAACCGACCGTGCGCCGGGCAATCCATGCCGTCACCGTCTTCGAGGCTCGCGACGGTCCGCGGGAATGCATTATTCTCTCCCGCAGCAGGTCCGTTCAACCGGCCGCCACAGCAGACGATCAAGCGTCTGGTGCCAGTATGACAGCCTCGACAACAATTGGGGCGAGCAGGCGCAGCCGATCATCTACAACGGCTGCCAATTCAGGTCGGGAACATTTGACAATGTGGCCGCGGGGACACAGGCTGCAAACTGGCCCCGGGATGGGATGCCAGGGCACCTGCCCGGACATATCGCGAGACGGTCTTAAGAGTTAACGAAGCTTTCCCCAAGCTTGGCGGCCGGAACCGCCTCCGCGCACGCCACGTTTGTGGAGAGTATTATGTGATCTCGATCGAATGGGAGGACACAAACATGAGCACGCTGATCGGCACCGCGCCAGCATGGTCGCAGAGCCTTCTAAAAACGCTCGATCCGGACAATGACGGCACGGTCGATCTCGCCGAAGCGAAGAGTGCAGCCTCGAAGCTGTTCGACAAACTTGATCGCGATCATGACGGCACCCTCGACAAACGCGAATTGCGCGGCCGCGTCAACGCCAAGGATTTTGCCGCGGCCGACCCCGACAACGACGGAACTCTGGACAAAAATGAATTTCTCGCGCTCGTTGAGAAGCGCTTCAAGGCTGCCAACCCTGACAATGACGGGACGATTGACACCAAGGAGCTCAAGAGTGCCGCAGGCCGTTCCCTCGTGGTACTCCTGAAGTAATCGGCGCTCGTTGCTGAGCTTCAGCCGCGCAGATGTTTGGAATGGTCGAGTGGTACTTCACGCCTGTGTCAGCATCCTTATGACTTGATGCGGCCGTAGGGCTTGCCTTCCGCCAACAAGGACAATGTCTGCAATTCGCGCGGGGTGAGGTCGGCGAGCGGATTTGCCCGCACGCCCGTGCGCACCAAAGCAACTTGCATGGCGAGATCATTGCTAAGGTAAGGGACGCCGGTGCGCACCCGGTCGAACGCCTTCATCAGCTCGTCCGAGGATGTGTCCTTGAGTACGTAGCCGGTTGCCCCGGCCTCGAGCGCGCGCGCGGCGATAATCGGATCGTTGTGCATACTGAACACAAGAATGCGCGAGCGCTGATCATGCGACCGCATGCGCCGGATCACGTCGAGGCCCCGAAGTCCACCCCCCTGCATCGCGAGGTCGACGATTACCACATCGGGATGGTGGCGGCGGTAGAGGCGATAGCCGGAGGTCGCATCGCGAGCTTCGAGCACGGTCTTAATGCCCGCGTCTTCCAACATGCGACGGCATCCCTGCAGCACGATCGGATGATCATCGATGATCAGAACGCTGGTCATGATCTCGTCTCGTGCAGCGGGATGACGATGCGGACCGAGGTGCCGCACCCGGTCGCGCTATCCACCTTACAGCTGCCGCCTAGGGCTTGCGCGCGTTCCTGCATGCCACTGAGGCCGAAGCCCGGCGCCGCCATGGGATCGATTCCACACCCGTCGTCGCGGACGGTAAGCGTAAGCTGCGATGTGCCATTCGCGTTCGGCCCGCTCATGGCTTCGCCGAATTCGATGGCCACATGCTTCGCCTGCGCATGCCGAATGACGTTGGTCAGGCTTTCCTGCAGGCAGCGATAAATCGTGAGGTCGATCGAGTCGCCGTAGCTGCGCATAAGGTTGTCGGCGCGGACAGAGAAGTCGATCTGTGAATGCTGCCGCGCGCGATCGCGCACCAACTCGCAGAGAACATCGCGCAAGGGCACGTGGCCGAGTGCCATCGGACGCAGACGGTTCAGCATGCTGCGATTGATGGTCTGCAGTTCCTCGATGATTGCGAGCATGTCGCGCACGCGCTCGGTCATTTTCCGTGCAGCCTGACCTTCAAGCTCCGCGGCCGCCGTCGCGATCGAAGTTGCATTAGCCTTGAGCCCGAACAAGTTCGGACCGACCTCGTCGTGCAGCTCGAGCGCGGTGCGTCGCCGCTCATCGTCCTGCGCCGTGATCAGACGATGGTTGAGCGCTTCGTTCTCGCCGCGCAATGCGTCGAGCGCTTGCGCGAGTGCATTGAACCGGTCGGTGATGGCGGCGAGTTCCTGTGCTTGTGGGCGCGGCAGCCGCACTCGGTAATTGCGCCGCTCAAGATCGGCGAGGCCGCGGGCAACGCCGGTCAGGGGATCGAGCGCCCGGCCGAAAAGAACATAGAGAATGCCGATTACGGCGACGTTCACGCTGAATGCAACGGCCCCGAGCGCGACGGTGTTGCTCCACACCTCTGCGATTTCGTCGCGCGGCTCCGCCACGATCTCGACCGAGC
>WNFR01003301.1_pt1 | contig 16745 bp, 13 predicted proteins | sample 5400221 | NCBI WGS metagenome assembly WNFR01 (sample SAMN13153357, study PRJNA577476) | soil metagenome | isolation source: 40 cm soil under Madrone tree | place: USA:California | collected 2016-06-14
AACGAAGGGGCTGTGACCCTGACCGGCGATGGCACGATCTTTTACTCGAATCGCAGCTTCGCCGCGATGCTCAAGCTGCCGCTCGAAAAAGTGATCGGTTCGGCGATGGGCCGGTTTGTGTTGCCGGAGGATCTGCCGAGCTATGAGACCCTCATTCGTCAGGGACAGGAAGGCAGCAGCAAAGGGGAAGTCCGGCTCCAGGCGGACGGAGGTCCGGTTGTGCCGGTCCATCTGTCGCTCAGCTCATTGGAATTGAATGCGACGCGCAGCGTCTGCGCGGTGGTCACCGACCTCACACAGCATAAACGCAACCAGGAATTGATAGCCTCAGAGGAACTGGAGCGCACGCTGCGCGCCGAGGCCGAAGCGGGGCGGCAGCGCATGGCCAATATTTTCGAAAGCCTGACCGACTTCTTTTTCGCACTCGACCGCGAGTGGCGAATTACGTATGTCAACGGGCGGGCTGCCGCGATTGTTGGAAAAACGCGAGACGAACTCATCGGCAGAACGTTCTGGGACCTCCATCCGCCGGAGAAGGTCACCGAGGCCTTTGAGGAATATCGTGCGGCGATGATGGAGCGAGTCCCCGTTCACTCTGAAGGACCGTCCAGAATCGTAGAGGGCAGGTGGTTCGAGACGCACATTTATCCGACGGAAGGAGGCGTCGCGGTTTACTTCCGCGACATGACCGAACGTAAGCAGGCGGAAGAGGAACTGCGAGAGGCTCACGAAAGAATCGCGATGATCCTCGACAGCATAAGCGACAACTTTTTTGCTTTGAGCAAGGACTGGCGATTTACATATTTGAACAAGCGTGCTCAAGAGCAAATGAGGCTCCTCCTTAAGGATCCGGCGGGTCTCATCGGGAAAGTCGTATGGGAGGAATTCTCGAGCGTGCCAAACGAGGAAGCAGTCCGTCGCGTCATGTCTGAACGAGTAGCGATCACCGAGGAGCTTTACTATTCTCCGTTGGGAGAGTGGCTGGAGAATCGCACTTACCCGAGCAGTGACGGGGGGATTGTGACGTTTCAGAGGTATATCACCGGGCGCAAGCGGGCGGAGGAGCGCATGGCCTATCTGGTCAAAGTGCTCGCCAGCGTCCACGATGTCATTCTCGCGACGGATGATCAGTTCATATTGACGGCCTGGAATCACAAGGCCGAGGAAACATACGGCTGGAAGGCCGACGAGGTAATTGGCCGTAAGGTGACGGACGTGATTCGCTCGGAATTCACCGACGAGCAACGGTCAGAAGCGGCAAACGCCCTCGCCGAGGCCGGCCACTTCTATATCGAAGTGGGCCAATACACCAGAGACGGCAGGCGGCTCTGGATGCAGGGGCACACTGTAGCCTTGCGCGATGAAACGGGACGAATCACCGGCTACGTGCTCGCAAATCGCGACATCACCGAGCGGAAGCAGGCGGAAGAAGAGCTGCGTCGCAGCGAGGCGCACCTGGCAGAAGGTGAGAGGCTGAGCCACACCGGCAGTTGGGCTATGAATATTTCCACCGGAGAGCTGTTCTGGTCACAAGAACATTTTCGCATCTATGGCCTCGACCCTGAGAAAGCGAAGCCGTCCTATGCGCTGGTCCTGCAATGCGTTCACCCGGAAGATCGTTCCTCTTTGCAGCAGACCTTCGATAACGCGGTTCGCGAAAGAGCCGATTACGCATTACACTTTCGGATTGTTCGTCCCGATGGAAATATCAGATATATCCAAAGCATGGCCCATCCTGTGTTCAATGCCTCGGGCGACCTCACGGAATATGGCGGAACGATCATAGATATCACGGAGCGTAAGGTCGCCGAAGAAGCTCTGCGCGAGGCGCACGCGGAGCTTGCGCACGTCACCCGGGTGACGACGATGGGAGAGCTGGCAGCCTCGCTGGCGCACGAATTGAATCAATCACTGGCTGCCATTATGACGAACGGTAGCGCTTCTCTGCGCTGGCTGGAGCGTCCCAGGCCCCAACTCGAGGAAGCGACGCGCTCGGTGCATCGCATCATCGAGGACGCCAAACGGGCCGGCGGCGTGATCGCACACACACGCGCTCTGCTCAAAAAGTCCGTTGGGGAGAAGGCTCTGCTCGACACAACGGAAATGGTTCGCGAGGTTCTCGTCCTGGTAAAAGGGGAACTCAGCAGGCAACGGATTGCCTTCCACGACCACCTTGAAAAAGATCTTCCCGCCGTTCAGGGTGTACGCACACAACTTCAGCAGGTGATGTTAAACCTGGTTATGAATGGCATCGAAGCGATGGTGGAGGTGTCGGACCGGGGCCGCGAACTCGTGATCCGATCGGAGCGCCATGAATTCGACGGCGGCTCTGGCGTCCTCGTTGCGGTTCAAGACGCCGGCATCGGAATCGCGCGGGAGAACTTCGATCGTATCTTCGAGGCGTTCTTCACAACAAAAGCCCAGGGGCTCGGTTTAGGGCTCTCGATCAGCCGGTCCATTATCGAGGCGCACGGCGGATTCCTGTCGGCCCAGCCGAATGCCGGCCACGGCACGACCTTTTATTTCGTTCTGCCATCCGCTGTTGACACAGCGCAACTCTGACCCGCGTCAGCGTCCATCCTACTCCCGGCAATACCAAAGTATAAGCGGACCTACACCAACAGGTGATGGTGCGCCCATTCGACGAAGAGTAGGGTCCTACAATGGTGAGAATGGTCGCCACATGGAAAGTGACGAACCTCCACATCGCAGCACTGCTAGGCTAGTGACGAAACGCTCAGTGAATAAAACAGGACGGCACGGATGAATGCCGTTCAAGTCTGCAGGAAGCCTAATCCGATACAGCTTGAAAGGGAGAATCGACATGCGTGTTTATCTTGTCGATGCACAACCCGTCTTTCGCGAAGGTCTCAAGAGCATCATGAGTACTGCACGCGACCTGACGGTTGTCGGCGAAGCGGATACATGTAGAGATGTCATGCAGAAGTCCGACAGGGAATGCGATCTCCTTGTCCTGGACGGTGAATTGGATTCTCTGGCTTTCCTTCAGTCACTGGAAAAGACCCGAGCCAAGGGACGACCACCATTTACGTTGATCCTGACCAGGCACAACGAGGATCAACATGCGATTCAAATGCTGGCGGCCGGCGCCGATGGGTACCTGAGCAAGTCCAAGCCGCCGCAGACCATCCTCGAGGCCATCCGGAAGGTATCCCGGGGTGGCAAGTTCGTAAGCAGAGAGCTTGCGGAAACGGTGCTGTTCAGCCTGGACCGAATGAACAGGGCAAACCGCCTGTCGAATCGTGAATACCAGGTGCTATATCTGTTTGCAACGGGTTTAGGCATGAAGGAGATTGCAGGTCAGTTGGCGCTGAGCATCAAGACGATCAGTACGTATAGATGTCGTCTTCTCGAAAAACTCAATCTGAGCAGCAATGCCCAACTGATGCGCTATGCCTTTAAAGAGGGAGTTGTGAACGAGTAGACGTGGCCGCGGGCTTTATGCCCGCGGCTACGAATCCGCGCGTAGGATTTTAGGAAGTCCGGTAAAAATGTGGCCCGTCTAGATTGCGCGACCTTCACGCGCGAGTCAAAATGAAGTATGAAGTTCAAACGAATACTGTGTGGTGTGGATTTCTCGGAATACTCCGTCAAGGCGTTCAAATCTGCCGTCGAGCTTGCGCGATTGTTCAAGGCCCACCTTCACGTCATTCACGTCACTGAGGCCAATCCTGCGATCCCCGGAGATGCGCTGACTCTTGAAGAAAAGGCAATCACCGCGCTGAGCGCTCTGGTCACGCAGTGGGCAACTACGCTGGACAGGGACCAGGTGACAACAGAAGTTACGACTGGACGAGCTTCCACTGAAATCATCAATTCCGCGCACACCCGCGAAGTGGACCTCGTGGTGCTTGGAGCAAAGGGAGTGACCTTGCTCGAAGAAGCCTTCATTGGGGGCACGATGGAGCACGTGTTGAAAAAGGCTCGGTGTTCTGTTCTGGCTGTTCGAAACTGACCGCTGATTGCGCATCTTATGGCTAATCGCTTTCCCGGCGTGTCTTCCGGCGGGGTGGATTGGGAACCTCAACCCTCTTCTCCTCGAAGCTTGACCGTCGTCGGTTACCGTTTTTCACCTCAATGTCACGAAACCCGCGACTTTCTTGTGCGCAACTGCGTCCCTTTCGATTGGCTCGATATTGAACGCGACGAAGAAGCCCGCCGGCTGATGATCGCCGCAGGCCTGAAGTCTTCGCAGTTGCCGCTTGTTCTGTTTCCGGATGGGACGCAGTTTGTCCAGCCAACGAATGCAGAAATCGCGAAAAGGGTCGGACTGCAGGTGCGTCCGGTAAAAACTTCTTATGATCTTGTAATTGTCGGCGGCGGGCCCGCGGGCCTGGCTGCCGCCGTTTACGGAGCAAGCGAGGGGTTGCGGACCGTGATGATTGAGCGTCAGGCGCCCGGCGGTCAGGCCGGCCTGAGCTCGATGATCGAGAACTACCTGGGATTCCCGGCCGGCCTCAGCGGCGCCGATCTCGCCCGCCGCGCCGTCGCGCAGGCCAGGAGGTTCAAAGTCGAAATCGTTACTCCGCAAGCAGTGACAGGATTGTGGGTGGACGGCCCTTCGCGATTCGTCAGACTCGATGATGGCCTGGAGCTGCAGTGTGAAGCCGCGCTGCTCGCTATGGGAGTCGAGTGGAGCAGGCTCGACGTTCCGGGCATCGAAAGGTTGACGGGCGCCGGTGTGTATTATGGAGGTACCCTCGCCGAAGCTGTTTTGTGCCGCAATGAAGACGTGTTTATCGTGGGAGGAGCGAACTCGGCGGGCCAGGCCGCGCTGTACTTCTCCCGTTACGCCCGGACTGTAACGATGTTGGTTCGCGGAGACTCTTTAGCCAGATCCATGTCGCAGTATCTGGTCGACCAGATTGGCGCGACGAAGAACATCCAGGTCCGGCTGCGGACAATGGTGGTGGAAGTCCACGGGAGCGATCGGCTCGAGGCCATCACGATCCTGGATGCCGCGACAGGTCAGAAGCAAAAGCTTGCCACAAACGCGCTTTTCATCTTCATCGGCGCAAACCCGCACACCGAGTACCTCGAAGGCACCGTGGAGAGAGACCGCCACGGTTTCATTCTGACAGGACCCGATATTGCGGTGTGTGCACTCGAGCGGGAGCCGTACTGGCTGGAATCAAGCATTCCAGGAGTGTTTGCGGCAGGTGACGTGCGTCACGGTTCCGTGAAAAGAGTGGCTGCTGCTGTCGGCGAAGGCGCTGCGGCGGTGCAGTTCGTTCATTACTATCTGAACTCAACTGTGACAGGCTAGGAGTCAGAAATGTAGGGCCCGGCTTTAGCCGGGCCGAAGGACAGCACCTCGCGCGGGTCACGCGATCACTTCGATCTGGTTTTCAACCTGCGTCACACCGGGAGCTTGCCAGGCCACGCGCTCGGCCTCCTTTTTTTGCCACCAGGAGTGAACGGTGCCGCGCAATATCACCTTGCTTCCGATGGTCTCGACCTGAATGCGCTGAGCCTCGAGCTCGGCACTGCGCTTCAGTGCCTCATCGATCTTGCTCTTCACGACGTCCTTGCTTACCGCGGGCCGAACTTCGATCTGGTTGATGACCCCTTTGACTCCAGTGAGGTGGCGTACCGCGTTATCTCCTTTCTCAAAAATTCTGAACCGGCCGAAGCGGAAAGGAAGCAGGACCAGCAACCGAATTCCCAGTAAGACAATGGGAGGTGGAGCAATTTCAATACATGTTCGAGTGCACTCTTCAATCGCGGTTGCTACGAAAACCTTCAGCGTGCCTGGGCTCCGGCAAGTACTCGACTGTCGGTTGCCGGCGGACGGGTTGCGGGTAGAGACTCATGAGATCGAGGACTTCCGGGGGAATGTCCGACCGCGCCGGCAGACCAAACTCTTTTGCGGTCTCGAAAGTGATCGGGTGATCGTGGGTCCATCTCCCTTCGGACAGCATTCGAGACAACTCCTCGGCCTTCTCAGGTGAAGTTTTGGTGATCAGCAACTGCTTCACACTCTCACGCACCTGGTTTAAGGCCTTCTCGGCCTGGTCCGCCAGAATCAACGTGTCGTCTTTGATCTCGGCAATAGGCTTCCTGGCCACGACCTTTAGAATGGATGCCGCCGGATATTGACCGAGCTGAGGATCCACCGGTCCCAGCACCGCGTCTTCGCTCATGATGATTTCGTCGGCGGCAAGGGCAATCAGTGTCCCTCCCGACATCGCATAATGCGGTACGAACGCGGTGACCTTGCCTTTATGCTTGTGGATGGCGCGAGCGATTTGAAGCGCTGCCAGCACGAGTCCGCCGGGAGTGTGGAGCACGATGTCGATGGGAACTTCGCGATCGGTCATGTGGATGGCGCGCAGGATTTCTTCAGAGTCGTTCACATCGATGTAGCGATACACCGGGAAACCGAGAAAGCTCATCATCTCCTGACGATGGACAAGCAGGATGACGCGGGAGTGCCGCTTGCGCTCAATTCGAGCGATGAGACGCTGCCGCGATGCTTCCAGCATTCGCTGTTTCAGGACGGGCTGTAAGGCGGAAAATACAAAGAAAAACCAAATCACATCTCCAGGTGTCATAGTCGGAACCCCTTCCAATAGCCGATTGGAACCCAGGCATTTTCAGTGTGATACTCATCACGTGATAGTGGCCGGAACGTGCCCTTTGCTTTTACAAAGAGGAACTGGAGCAGGATCCCAGCTATGAAGCCGCCGACATGGGCCGAAAAGGCAACACCTCCAACGTTCTCAGGACCCGCCAGCGAAAGAACGCTGGCGAACACCTGGGAGAGCGCCCAAAAGCCGATATACGCGACAGCAGGCACCTCGAAGAAAAAAGGAAAGAAGAAAACCGGCACAAGAACGATAATTCGCGCGAACGGAAACAAGAAAAAGTATGCGGCCATGACACCCGCTATAGCTCCGGAAGCTCCGACCGCAGGGACTGTCGAGTTTGGATTGAGGATCGAGTGCACGATTCCGGCGGCAAGCCCGCACAGAAGGTAGAAAACGACGAAACGTCCCGGGCCCATGCGATCTTCCACGTTGTCACCGAAAATCCAGAGTGTCCACATGTTGGCGATGATGTGCATCCAGCCGCCGTGGAGGAACATGCTGGTCAGGAAGGGCCAATAGTCGTCGATGGGAAGACCAATCCAGAGCGCCCACTGCGGGTGCGTGTATCGAGCCGGCACGACGCCGAAGAGATAAAAGAACCGCTCGATCGTGGCATCCGGCATTCCCAGCTCGAGCAGAAACACGATGGCATTGACGAGGATGATGAGCCACGTCGCGATGGGCGGATTCTTGCTCGGAACCGTGTCCCGTATTGGAAACATGTTGGTGAGTCCTAAGCGGCTATGGAGATTTGGTTTTCCACTTTGGAGACGCCCGGTGCTTCCCAGGCCACGCGTTCGGCTTCCTGTCGTTCAAACCACGACCGGACGGTACCGCGCAGGATCACTTTGCCCCCGCTCGTCTCAACCTTAATGTTTTTGGCGTCAACTTCGGCATCCCGCTTCAGCGCTTCTTCGATAGCTTTCTCAACAATCGCTGTCGTTACCTGGGGTTCGACTTCTATGAAATTGGTGACCCCTTTTACTCCGTACAGGTACCGAACGGCTTCTTCGACTGCGGTCTTTTGATATTGCCAATTCACGGTTCCTTCGAGCGTGATCCAACCATCACGCACCGTAACCTTTACTTTGTCCGGAGGAACAACGCTCGTCCATTCCAAAACGTTTATGGCCGCGCGGGCGATATCTTCGTCTGTGCGTTCGCTGCCAATCGGGAGACGAACCTCGAGGTCATTCGCGACCGCCTTGACTCCAAACACCCGAGTTGCGGCGCGCTCAGCAGCAATGTTTTCGGAGTAGCTCTCCACGCGTCCCGTTAGCGTCACAATGCCGTCTTTCACGGCGACGCCGATTGCGGCGGGTGATTTGATGCTGGGTTCCCAATTGAGCTCGGACTCCACCGCTCTCTTCAGTAGCTGATCTGTCATCAGGATTCTCCTTCCAGCCTTCTCAGAATTAACGAGCAGCACGCAGCCCACCACCGCCAACCAGCGTTTGTAGGCCAAAACGGAAGTCTGAGCTCAGAATTACGGCCATAACCGCAAGGCGCCGCGGCGTCGTCAAACAATGTATAGAGCTTGCCCGTATGCAACGGGGAGATTCATGTGCTGCATATTTTCGAAACTGTCCAATGTCCGGGGAATTCTCCGATACCCCGGGAATTCCTGTCCGTGCGAGGTCACACGCGTCGTTGAAAAGCACCGCGTGTTCGGTTTTCGTTCTGCGTAAAGAATTCAGGAGGCACCTACCATGGCGAAATCTGTTGGTATTGATTTAGGAACCACGAACTCTGTTGTTGCGGTAATGGAAGGCGGAAAGCCGACTGTCATCGTCAACTCCGAAGGCAGCCGGTTGACTCCGTCCGTTGTGGCGTTTACCCGGACCGGCGAACGTTTGGTCGGGCAGCTCGCCAAGAGGCAGGCCGTCCTTAACCCGGAAAACACCATTTATTCAGCAAAGCGATTCATTGGGCGCCGGTATTCGGAAGTGCAGGCAGAAATAAAGAACGTCCCATTCAAGGTTGTTGCGGGAGAGAACGATGCCGTTCGCTTCGAGATTATGGGCAAGCTGTACGCGCCTGAGGAAATCTCGGCACAAGTGCTTCGGAAACTTGCGGACGACGCGACCAAGTATCTGGGAGAAAAGGTGACGGATGCGGTCATTACCGTTCCCGCCTACTTCAATGATGCGCAGCGGCAGGCCACAAAGGATGCGGGAAAAATTGCTGGGCTTAATGTGCTGCGAATCATCAATGAGCCCACAGCCGCCGCGCTGGCCTACGGCCTCGATAAAAAGAAGAACGAAACGATCCTGGTCTTCGATCTCGGTGGTGGAACTTTTGACGTCTCGATTCTCGATGTCGGCGACGGCGTCTTTGAAGTCAAGGCCACATCCGGCGACACGCATCTAGGGGGCGACGATTTCGATAAGCGTATCGTCGACTGGTTGGCGGAGGAGTTCCAGCGCGAGAACGGTATTGATTTACGAAAGGACCGCCAGGCGCTGCAACGTCTGACGGAGGCCGCGGAGAAGGCGAAGATCGAGCTGTCCAGTATGATGGAAACACACATCAGCCTTCCTTTTATTACTGCGGATGCCACCGGGCCGAAACATCTGGACAAGAATCTGAGTCGAGCGAAGTTCGATCAGCTTACCCACGACCTGGTCGATCGATGTGTCGGTCCCGTCAAGCAGGCACTTTCCGATGCGAAACTCACCGAGAACGATATCGACGAGATCATCCTTGTCGGCGGGGCCACGCGCATGCCTTCCATACAGGCGCTTGTCCGCCGCTTGATGAAAGGAAAGGAGCCCAATCAATCGGTTAACCCGGATGAGGTTGTGGCTGTCGGCGCCGCGATTCAGGCAGGCGTTCTGGCGGGTGAGGTGAAGGATGTTGTGCTGCTCGACGTAACACCGCTGTCACTGGGTCTCGAAACGCTGGGCGGCGTGATGACGAAAATCGTCGAACGGAACACGACGGTTCCGGTTCGCCGCACCGAAGTTTTCTCGACGGCAGATGACAATCAGACAGCGGTGGACATTCATGTGCTGCAGGGTGAACGAGAGCTTGCCCGAGACAATCGCACCCTCGGCCACTTCAGGCTGGAAGGTATTCGGCCGGCGCCACGCGGAGCTCCTCAAATCGAGGTGACCTTCGACATCGACGCCAACGGCATTTTGACGGTAACCGCAAAAGATCGCGACACTGGAAAAGAACAGAAAATCACCATCAGCGGATCGACTCAGCTCTCGAAGGAGGAAGTCGAACGGATGGTCCGCGACGCTCAAGTGCATGCGGAGGAGGATCGCCGCCACCGCGAGGAGGTGGAAGCGCGAAACAACGCCGATGCGATGGCTCACCAGGTGGAAAAGCAATTGCGTGAGCTTGGAGACCGAGCGCCGACCAATGAAAAGGCGCGGGCGGAGCAGATGATCAATCAGGTCCGGGAGCTGGTGCGCACGCAGTCGACGGATATCGCTCAGTTGAAGCAGCTTACCGGCGATTTACAACAGATCCTTTACGGCCTGACTTCCGCAGCCGCAAGTCAGAACCAGCAAACCGGACAGCCCGGGCAGGAAGAGCAGCGCGGTCCGGATGATGTCGTCGATGCGGACTTCAAGAAGGCGGGATAAAAACATGGAACGCACAATTGAAGATGTAGAACAGGAGCTGAAAACAGAGCGGGGCCTGTATCTTCGCGCGCTTGCCGACTTTGATAACTATCGCCGCCGTATGGATCGCGAGCGTTCTCATGTTGGCCGGGAAGCGTTGCGGGGATTTATCCTGTCGCTCCTGGATGTTGTGGACGATCTGGAACGGCTGTTGAATGTTGCGGAGAGCACACCTTTCCTCAAGGAGGTCCGGATGGTGCACCGCAAATTGATGGACCTTCTTGAAAAGGCAGGCGTGCACCCGTTCGAAAGTGTCGGAAAGCCGTTCGACCCCTCGCTTCATGAGGCTGTCGCCACAGCGCCTGCGGGCGAGCTCCCTCCAGGCCTTGTGGTTCAGGAGGTGAAGCGAGGGTACCTTTGGGATAACGATCTGCTGCGCACGGCGCACGTGGTGGTGGGCGTGTAATGGCGGTCAAGTACAAGGACTATTACGACGTCCTCGGAGTTTCCCGTGGCGCTACGGAAGATCAGATTCGTAACGCCTACAGGAAACTTGCGCGCAAGCACCACCCCGACGTCAATCCCGGCGACAAGACCGCCGAGGAGAAGTTCAAGGAAATCAACGAGGCATATAGCGTCCTCTCTGATCCGCAAAAACGAAAACAATATGACGCACTCGGCCAGAACTGGAAACAGGGGGCGGAATTCAGGCCCCCGCCGGACTGGGGATCGAACGTTCATGTCGAGTATGGAGATGTTGGCGAAGATTTCGGCGGATTCAGCGATTTCTTTGAAAGCATGTTCGGTGGAGGGCGACGTGCCGGCGGCAGGGGATCTGCAAGGCGGGGCGCCGACGTCGAAGCTCAGGCCACGATCACGCTTGAAGAAGCGCATCGCGGCACGACCCGCAGCGTTTCTCTTCGTGGTCCGGACGGCAAGCCGAGGGTGATCAAAGTCAACATTCCGGCCGGCGTGTCGGACGGAGAAACGATCCGGTTGCCGAATGAAGGCGAGAGCGGCTCCCGCGGGGGCGGCTCCGGCGACCTTTTTGTAAACGTCAGAATCGAGCCTCATCCTGTTTTCAAACGCGTTGGTGATGGCAACCTGGAGGTCGAGCTGCCGGTCATGCCGTGGGAAGCCGCCCTGGGCGGGCAGGCACGTGTACCAACAATTGACGGCCCGGTCGATGTCACGCTTCCTCCGAATACACAGACCGGCCAGCGACTGCGTTTGCGTGGTCAGGGAATGCAGCGGCGGGGAGGCGGGCGCGGCGATCAATACGTTCGAATCAAGATCGTGAATCCGCCCTCCCTGTCACCAAGGCAACGCGAGCTGTACGAAAGGCTTGCCGCAGAGTCTCGTCAGCTGTAGCGGCGGTCTATGACCGCCGAAAACCGGCGCTCATAGAGCGCCACTACAGTAAGAACCTGCAACAAGGGGAAGGCATGAGAGCGACGAAATACGAAATCACAGTTCTAAAGACGCGCCGGGATTTCATGAGTCTGGACGAAGTTGCGGCGCGTTTTCGCATTCACCCAGACCTGGTGCGCCGATTCATCGACGCCGGTCTGATCGAACCGGCCGAGGTCATTGGCGGCACCATTATGTTGGACCCGGGAGCCGTTCATCGAATTCGCGTGATTCAGGGTTTGCGCTGCGACCTGGGAGTCAATCTTGCAGGAATTGCAGTGATCCTGGAACTGCTGGATCGCCTCGGCAAATTGCAGCGCGGAGGTGCGAATGGATATCAATAAGCTGACCGAAAAACTGCAGGAAGCGCTCAGTTTAGCACAGAGCAAGGCAGTCCATTACAGCCATCAGCAGGTCGACGTCGAGCATCTCCTGCTCGCACTGCTCGAACAGGAGCGCGGCCTTGCAACTTCGATTCTGAACAAGGCGAACATTGAGGTCGACAACCTGCGTCAGCGTATCGAGCAGGAACTCGCGAAGGTGCCGAAGGTGTCGGGATCGGCAGGCGGTCCCGACCAGGTTTACGTTACCGGCCGCCTGAGCAAACTGCTGACGCAGGCAGAAGACGAAAGCAAGAAGATGGGAGACCAGTTTGTCTCCGTGGAGCATGTCCTGGTTGCGATGACCGATGATTCGGGCGCAGCCGGACGTACCCTCAAACAGTTCGGCCTCACGCGTGAACGGCTGATGCAGACGCTGCGCGAGGTACGCGGAAACCAGCGGGTCACGTCGCAGAATCCCGAAGCGACTTACGAAGCACTCGAGAGGTACGGGCGCAACCTGACCAAGCTGGCCGCGCAAGGCAAGCTGGATCCCGTCATCGGCCGCGATGAAGAAATACGACGCGTCATTCAAGTGCTCTCACGCCGGACGAAGAACAATCCTGTCCTGATTGGAGAGCCGGGCGTCGGAAAAACTGCGATCGTGGAAGGATTGGCTCAGCGGATCATCCGCGGTGACGTTCCCGAGAGTTTGAAGAACAAGGAAATCATCGCTCTTGATATGGGAGCGCTGATTGCCGGAGCCAAGTACCGTGGAGAATTCGAGGAGCGTTTGAAAGCGGTGCTGAAGGAAGTGCAGGAGTCGCAGGGAAACATCGTCCTCTTTATAGACGAGCTCCATACAGTCGTTGGCGCGGGGAAAGCGGAAGGAGCAATGGATGCCGGAAACCTCTTGAAGCCGATGCTTGCGCGCGGCGAGCTGCACTGTATCGGCGCCACTACTCTCGAAGAGTATCGGAAGCACATTGAAAAGGATGCGGCTCTGGAACGGCGCTTCCAGCCGATCATGGTCGAGGAGCCGTCCGTCGAGGATACGATTTCGATTCTGCGCGGCCTCAAAGAAAGATACGAGGTTCATCACGGAGTTCGAATCAAGGATTCGTCTCTCGTTGCGGCAGCCGTTCTTTCCCACCGCTATATCACCGATCGATTCCTTCCGGATAAGGCCATCGACCTGATGGACGAGGCTGCGGCAAAACTTCGCACCGAGATCGATTCCATGCCCGCGGAGCTGGACGAGATTCTCCGACGCGTGATGCAGCTTGAAATCGAGCGCCAGGCCTTGAAAAAAGAAACGGACGCTGCGTCCAGGGAACGATTAGCGAAGCTGGAAAAGGAATTGGCGGACCTGCGGGCCAAAGCGGACTCGCTCAAAGCGCAGTGGCAAGCCGAGAAGCAGGCGGTGAATCGGCTTCGAGCGCTTCGCCAGCAGATCGAGCAGACCAAGATGGAAATCGAGCGCGCGGAACGCGAGTACGACCTGAATCGCGCGGCCGAACTCCGTTACGGCCGTCTCGCGGAACTCGAGCGCAAGCTCGCCGCCGAGGAAGAGCGCCTCGAGAAAAAACAGGGGCAGCAGCGGCTTCTGAAAGAGGAAGTGGATGAGGAAGACATCGCCGAAGTCGTCAGCCGCTGGACCGGGGTGCCCGTGTCGAAGCTGCTCGAAGGCGAGATGCAAAAGCTCCTGCACCTCGAAGACGAACTTCACCAGCGAGTCATTGGTCAGGACGAGGCAGTCAAGGCGGTCGCGGAGGCCGTTATTCGCGCTCGCACGGGGCTCAAGGATCCAAACCGTCCCATCGGCAGCTTCATCTTTCTCGGGCCGACCGGCGTTGGAAAAACGGAGCTCGCACGGGCCCTGGCGGAGTCCCTGTTTGATGACGAACACGCCATGATCCGGATCGACATGTCCGAGTACCAGGAGAAGCACACCGTCGCCCGGCTCATCGGCGCGCCCCCGGGCTATGTCGGATACGAAGAAGGCGGCCAGCTCACCGAAGCCGTCAGGCGGAGGCCCTTTGCCGTGATCCTTTTTGACGAGGTGGAGAAAGCGCACCGCGACGTCTTCAACGTGCTGCTCCAGATCCTGGATGACGGCCGGTTGACCGATGGTCAGGGACGAACAGTCGATTTCAAAAACACGATCGTCATCATGACATCGAACATCGGCAGCCATCGCATTCTGGAGTATCGCGGGGCTTTCGAAGGGCAGGGCTATGAACGGATGAAGGAAGCGGTGTTGGCGGAGATGCGCAATCACTTCCGTCCGGAATTTCTCAATCGCGTGGATGAGATCATCGTGTTCCATGCCCTTTCGGAAGAACATCTGAAGAAGATTGTCGACATCCAGCTCGAGCATCTGCGCCGGCGGCTCGATGAACGCCACATTCGGATCGAACTTACGGACGCGGCAAAGACTCATCTCGTGAGCGTCGGATACGATCCCAACTATGGCGCGCGTCCGCTGAAGCGCGCGATCCAGAAGGAAATCGAAACTCCGCTCGGCCGGCTCATCCTGAAGGGCGAAGTCAGGGATGGACAAGCGGTCATCGTCGATTACGATTCCGATCGAGGTGAATTGAAGTTCACCGCCAAAGCTGCGGAAGAACCCCTCGAGAAAAAGGCGTCGTAGACGGGGTGGTTCACAACCGAATCGTTTTGCACGGGAACCACCCCGCCTCGCCCTGGTAAAACGTCGGGCTCGGCACCCCTCCTAACTCAGGAGGGGAGTCGGGCGCGAAATCCGACAAGTGGTGTAGGGAAAGGCCGACTCACACATTCACTCTGAAATCATAAAGTGAGGGGGTCAGACGAAATGCTGAAACACAACATTGAATTCAAAGGCAGAGAACCGGACCAGAAGGTCCGGGAACTGATCGAGTATCTCATCTCAAAACTCGACCGCAAGGTAAAAAACTTCTCCTCCGAGGTCGTCTTTTTGAGGGTGCTGGTGGAGGAAAATCCAACCCGTACGCTGTATCCCATTTCGATCACGCTTCAGCTTCCAGGAAAAACTCTCGCCACGAGGGAAGAGAAACATGACCTCGTGGACTCCATCAGGGATGCATTCGGCGAGATCGAACGGCAGTTGGAGAAATACAAATCCAGTTTACGTGGTGAACATCTCTGGAAGCGGCTCGGAAAGCGGGAGAAAATTCGCCAGACGAAGCTCAATACTCCACCACCCGAGCAGCGCAATCGCGAGACATTCTTCGCGCTCGTGACTCCGCATCTGGACAGGCTCTATCACTTTGTGCGCCATGTCATTCGCTATTCCGAAGCGATGGGCGACGTCGGGCGAGGCGAACTCACCGCGGAGGACATTGTAGATGGGGCTATTGTTCGAGCTTATCGGGACTTTCGCAAAGGCCTGTCGATCCGCGACGTCAGAAGCTGGCTGATCCGGGCTGCCATCGACGAACTCGATAGGGAAGTCCAGCGATCGGAACGGCAGCGTGAATTTGCCCTTTCGATCGAACAAGACGTTCCGGAGACGCCTCCTATCGAAGCGGTATCGACACTTGGTGACGAGATTCTCGATTTCTATCAGCCGGACGAAGACCTCAAGCTCGAAGACATCGTTCCAGATCTCGAAGTTCCGACGCCGGAACAGGTCATAGAAACGAAGGAACTACAGGCGTGCGTGAGGAAAGCTCTCATGGAAATGCCGAGACAATGGCTGCAAGCACTGCTGCGGGTTGAAGACAAGTCTAAAGAGGAGAGTGAGCGGATCCTGGAACACGCGCAATCGTACCTTCGTCAGAAACTCGTCGAAGCGGGCTGCACGTTCAAAGGAAGCAAAGGCCCGGCAAAGCGTGTGGCATGACAAGGACCCGTAGAGCAGTATCTGCATCAGGATGGCATCGTTACGCTTAACGCTTATGTCGGGAGCGTACGCGTAAGCAGAAAACGGAATCAGCGGAACCTCAGATGCCGACAGCATTTGCCTGTCCTCATGCGCGATCCTGATCACATGCGGTTATCACCCGCCGAATCCCGAAATCACTTTGCGTCTATTTACGATTCCTTCGATGAGCGTGTCCGTGTGGTCTCCCGCTTTCTCAAGGAGGGCCTCGATCGCAACGAGCGTTGCGTCTACCTCGACGCCGACTCCGAAATCTCTGCCATAACTTCGAGTCTCCACAGATTGGGAATCAGTATCGACCTGATAGACCCGGCCGGACTTCGTCCCGATCGACTGCTGCATCGATTTCAGGCGGAGCTTGACAAATCCATCGCAGCAGGTTTTGGCGGCATGCGCTGGGCCGCCGACATGGGATGGATCGTCCAACTTGAAGCCCCGGAGCAATCACTTCTCGAATGTGAGGTCGTTGTTGACGGTTTTGCACACTCGCATCCGGTGACGTATCTTTGCATGTTTTCTCGAGAGAACTTTCTGAATCAGATCGTCTCGGGTGTTCTCCGAACGCACCCGGCCCTTATCCTTGCGGGTGAGATATACGAGTTCAATCCTTATTACGAGCCCGGTGACCTTCCGCTCGCTTCCAACGGCGCCAGGCGCGCTGAATGGGCCTTAAAGCAGGTCGTTGATCTGCAAGAGTTGAAGCATGCACTCGGGCACATGCATACTCACGAGCTTTTTCTACATCGCCTCTCACACGAGCTGAAGACGCCCATGACCACGATTTTGGGCTGGTGCAACCTTATCGACGCTCGGAAGGTTAGTCCGGATCAGCTGGCTCAGGCCATCGATGCCATCAAGAGAAACGCGGATCTCCAAAATCGACTGATCGAGGAACTGATGGATGCCAGCAGACTGGCCTCCGGAAAATTGACGCTGAACCGCC
>WNFR01003495.1_pt1 | contig 16742 bp, 14 predicted proteins | sample 5400221 | NCBI WGS metagenome assembly WNFR01 (sample SAMN13153357, study PRJNA577476) | soil metagenome | isolation source: 40 cm soil under Madrone tree | place: USA:California | collected 2016-06-14
TCGTAATCACAAAAAATTTTCAACAGCACATCCCCAGCCGTACCCGGAGAAAGCAGAATGTCGTCTGCTTGCAGCCGGCTCGGGTCGTTCGAGACCAGATATTCCGATTTTGAAGCTTTCAGCTGGAAACGCCCGCCCAGTGCACGCGCACGCCGGCGCAGATCATTCAAATCCAGCTCGGTGTCATTATGGAAAACAATCTTGTCTTCCAGCGTCGCGTCGATCTGAGTACCGCCCTTGAGCCGCGTCCCATTGAGCTCCGCATCAATGTCGCGCAAGGCCTTGACGCGCACCTTCAGTCCGAACGTGACTCGCAGCGCGCTCTCGCGCGTTCGCGATCGCTCCAGTTGCACTTCCTCTGCATCCTTGCTTACCCTGATGAAAATCTGTGGGAGCGAAACGTTCTTCTTTGCATTGAAATATTGCGCCAGCTCCTGATAACTGAGCACCTGGTCGCCAATCAAAATCCGTTGACCGGGATAAATTCGGCAGAACCCGCCACGCACCAGCGGTCTGCCGCGCACGGAGACGTTTTGGCCGCTGTAATTTTTCAAGAGAATGAGATCGTGATAGCGAAAGGCCATCAGCCGGTCTGTTTGGCCGAGGTTTTTGAGGACGATATCCGCCTTGCTGTCCGCTCCGAATGAGAGCGATTCGAGGGGCGACGCGCCATGCTGATAAATCGACGGGTCCGACTCCTCCGACGCGTTGAGTTGATACACAATGTCGATCGCCTGCGCAGCCATGCCCATCTGCGACATGAACGAGTAGAACGCGACGACCTGTTCCTGCTTCAAACCGGCTTGCGAGATCAGATCATAAAGCTGGACGCCGAGCATGATCTTGCGTTCAGTGCTCAGCTGGATGCCGAGCTTTTGCGCCATCGCTGCGAGGTCCTGCTGCTCGTACAGCGCTTGCCGGAACAACTGTCGCAGCTCGGAGTAAACCGCTTCTGGATAATCGTAACGCAGAAAACCAAGACTTGAGTCGATCTCTTCCTCCATGATGATGCCATCGGCCTTGGTGAAACTCGCCAGCACCTGAATCAACAACGGCAGCAGGTTGGGCCCCTCGGAAACACTGCGCGGCTTGCGCAACGCGCGACGCACCAGACGGCGCCCAGTTCGTCGCACGCGATACGCAAGCGGGATTACCCGTTGCACGGTGCGGTCGATCTTATCGGCCATCGATGAAACCAGCTCTGTCATGGTGATTTTCCGAATGCGAATCTTACGCGAAAGTGGGAAGCGAAGCAATGCGGGTGCGGTAGCTGATTCTCGCATGCGCCGTCGCAAATTACACGTCGATCATCCGCTGCCAACGCCGGACGGGTACAGCATTACGGGCCGGGAGTGTTACAACACCTGGTCCCATTTGCTCTGGTCTTTGAGCATGATTTCGCGGAGGAGACGAATGGGCGGCATGCCGTGGCTGAGCAATTCGTTATGGAATTTTTGCAATGAGAAATCGGCGCCTTGTTGCGACTTGTAATCGTCGCGCAATTTCAGGATCTGCAATTTGCCTAACGTGTAATTGAGATAACCTGGATCGAATGTGGCGCGCATGGCTTCCTGCCGCGCCGGTTTTTGTTCGTAATAACAGTTGTCGTGGAAAAACTTCGTCGCGTCGTCAATCGACATGTTTTGCGTGTGCACCTTGAGAGAAACACACAACCGACACAGACGCAGCAGCGCTTCGTCCGTTTGTGCCATGCGATATTTTGCCGCGCTCTTCACATCATCCTCGCTTGGAGGCGAACTGGCCGGACTGCCGAATCCTTCGTCGATCATCATTTTTTCGCAGTAGTGCGCCCAACCCTCGATGAAGGCATAGCTGCCGAAGATTTTTTCCACCTTTGTGGCAGGCGACGCATTCAGATGGAGGAACTGCACGTAATGGCCCGGATAGACCTCATGAATTGAAACAACATCGGAGGTGTAATAATTGAACGCGGTCAGCCATTCCTGCTTTTCTTTCTCCGGCCAATCTTCCTCTGTCGGTGTGACGTAGTAATAGGCCTCCGTGGCACGCTTCTCGAAAGGACCCGGAGTATCCATCGACGCGAAGGACGTGGCGCGCAGGTATTGCGGCGTTTCCTTTACTTTCGCGCGAATCTCCGACGGGAGCCCTACCAAACGACGGCTCACAACGTATTTGCGAATTTTGTCCAGGTCTTTGGCAACGTCCGGAATCAATTTGTCCGCAGTCGGATGTTCACTCTGGATCTGTTTGAAAACCTCGGGCGCGGGCTTGTTAGGGTCGATCTTTTTCGCGGCATCACTGAACGCTTCCTGCTCGGCCTTCAATTGTGCCATTCCGATCTCGAGAATTTTTCCCGGGGGCAGATCGACTAGCTCAGTCTCCACCAGAAACCGCCTGAATTTTTCTTCGCCAAGGGCGAAATCGAGAGTGGCTTTGGGAAGTTTCTCCCGTTCCAGCCAGGCGGCGTAATCAGTGAGCGCTGTGGCGGCTTTTCGATTGGCTGTCTGAAATGCAACACGGAGCTGTTCGTCCTTAAGCCCGCTCACAGCGGCGACGAGATCCTTTTTCAAAAAATCGGCTGAACCTCTGGCGATTTGAATCGCAAGCTCGACGAACGGTCCCGGGAGCTTTTCATCGAGGTTTGTTCGCGCCGCAATGAGTATGTTTGGAATTTGCGATTCGATGGCAATTAGGCTGCGGACGCGGTCCTCAAGAGGTGCGAAGTTCCTTTTGATATAGACGTTCACGTCGCCCGCGCGCGCATAGAGCATCGGATTTCGTTCGAAGACCGACATGTCCTGCATTTCAAAGATATCTCGCTTCACCGCTGCTTGAAGGATGCGAAGGTCGATGGATTGACGAGGACTCAAATTCTTGGGATCAAACTTCGCCAGGCGATCGTCGAATCGGCGGAGCCGGGAAAGTTCGGCGTCCAGCGCGAGACGGCTATAATCGCTGATTTTGCCATCATACTCATGAAAGCCGAGAGCGGTTCCCTGCAGCGGGTGAGCAGCGAGATACGTCTTAACATATTCCTCGGCTACGGCTTCGTATTCGGCATCCTGTGTTTGCGCAGCGCAGGCTGCGCTAACGAGCAAGAGCGCCAGCAGGGCAATCAACAACCGGCCTGTGACCCGGTGAGTTCCGAGCGGTCCAACCCTGGTGTTAATGGAAGCACAGAGCCGCACCGTCATCCTGCGAATTGAATCTAAAGACAACCTCGTGCGTTGGCCGTTGCCAAAATTTACTCCTGAGCGATTATCGGATTGATCCCCGATCCAAGTAAACATATGAGGCGATTGGTCATTGTCCCATTGCTGGTTTGTTTCCTCTTCAGCGCTTTGGCAGCTGTTTTCGCGCAGGAAGTGCAGCCGCCAAAGACCGAACAGGATAACGGCTACTCGCAGATTGCCATTTTCGCAAAAGCCATGGAGCTCATCCGGCAGGATTACGTCGATGAGAACAAGACGAGCTATCACGATCTAGTGACCGCGGCGATGAAGGGCATGCTTTCGTCGCTCGATCCACACAGCCAGTTCATGGATCCAAATGATTTCCGAGATATGCAAGATGACACCCGCAGCCGCTTCAACGGTCTCGGGATCGAAGTCTCAATGAAAAACGGTTTGCCGACAGTGGTCACGGCGATGGAAGACACGCCTGCCGCCAGGGCGGGCATTCTTTCAGGCGATCAAATCTTGCGGATCAATGGGATGTCCACCGACAGAATGGATCTTCAGGACGCGATTAACGTTCTACGGGGACCCGCCGGCGCAAAAGTGAGTCTCACGCTGTTGCGGCCGTCCACGAAGGAGATCAAAGAATACACGCTCCAACGCGCAGAAATAAAAATCCAAAGTGTTAAAGGCGAAAGGTTGTTGGCTGCGGAGCTGACCGGCCCATTTAGGATCGGTTATATTCGGCTGATTCAATTTAACGAACCGACAGCCGACGAGCTGTCGAAGGCGCTCGATAATTTGCAGAAGCAAGGAATGCAGGCGCTCATTCTTGATCTTCGGAATAATCCCGGCGGGTTATTGAACAGTGCCGTGGATGTGTGCAGTCAGTTTTTGCCGCCCAATACAAAAGTCGTCTCGACTCAGGGCCGAGTTCCTTCGCAACAGCATGATTATTCGACTTCCGTCGCTAGCAAGCCGCGCCCGAACTTTCCAATGGTCTTGTTGATCAACGAAGGCAGCGCCAGCGGAGCGGAGATCGTTGCTGGCGCTCTCAAAGATCTGCATCGTGCCGTACTTGTCGGTGAAACCACTTTCGGAAAAGGTTCCGTGCAGAACGTGTTGCAACTGCCTGACGGTTCTGCGGTGCGTTTTACCACGGCCAAGTATTACACGCCCGGCAGACAGGTGATTCAAGGCAACGGCGTCACGCCGAACATTCGTGTCGGCATGACAGCCGAGCAGGAACGCGCTCTCTATGCGCTGCGTAACGCGGGAAATGGTAAGCCCGAGGAAGAGACGGACATCATTAAGACCAAGGATCCACAGATGTTGCGCGCTATCGACGCCCTGAAAGGTGTGATGATCTACGCGCAGCAAAGCGCGCCGAAGGCGCAAGCGGTAAAAAAATAGCGGCTTCGTCGCGTAATTGTCCTGCAACATCGGTAGCTCCTTTGGCAGTGAAGCGCCTGCCCTATAATTCTCCTGTGACAGTACTGGCACTAGAAACCTCCTGTGACGAAACGGCCGTAGCGATTTTGCGCGGCAATGATTCCCGTTACGAATTGCTGGCGAGCGAAGTCGCATCGCAGGTTGCTGCCCACGAAAAATATGGCGGGATCGTGCCGGAGATCGCGTCGCGCAGTCATCTGATCTATGCGCCGCGACTACTCGATAGCGCAGCAAGCGCAGCGAAAATTGCCCCATCGGAAATCGATGTGTTCGCCGCAACCAGCGGCCCGGGTTTGGCGAGTTCGTTGATGATAGGTGCGTCAATTGCGAAAGGATTGGCGATCGGCTTGGGTAAACCGTACCTGGCGGTCAACCACCTTGAAGGACATTTGCTCTCGCCGTTTTTTGATATTGAAAAAGGTGGCGGCAACGACATCAAACCACATCTATCTCTCATCGTGAGCGGCGGACACACGATGCTGGTCCTCGTTCGGGGCTTGGCGAATTACCAATTCATCGGCCGCACGGTTGACGATGCTGCGGGTGAAGCATTCGACAAAGTGGCCAAGATGCTCGGGCTCGGTTATCCCGGCGGCCCTCAGATTGAAAAGCACGCGCGCGGGGGCGATCCAAAGCGTTTTGATCTTCCGCGCAGCATGCTTGGATCCGAGAATTTCAGCTTCAGCGGATTGAAAACTGCCGTGCGATACTTGCCGAAGGTTGCCGAGCGGCGTTTGACGCAGACGCCCTGTAATTTGGATGAGGAAATGCTGTCCGACGTCTGTGCATCTTTTCAACAGGCGATCATTGACGTGCTCGTGGCGAAGACGCTCGCGGCGGCGCAGAAACACGGTGTGGATCTCGTCACTGTAAGTGGCGGTGTCAGTTGCAATCAGGAATTACGCCGCCAATTGCGCGAAGCCTGCAGCCGGAAAGGAATCGAATTCAAGAGCGCCGAGCCGTGGCTGTGCACCGACAACGCTGCCATGATCGCCTTCGCAGCGTTGTTGCGGTCACAGGCTGGATTTCAATCGCAACTGACCAGGGAGATTGATCCGAATCTGGCGCTGGCATGAAAACTGTGAGCCGCGCATCCTGCTTGCTGCGTTTGCTGGCTTGGTGAACACCGGACAAAAGTTCGACATCATACGGAAGGCGGCATTGCTAGAAGGTGCGTTACCTAGTACTCGCGCTCCAAAAGATAATTCGCCAGAGCGTGTAGCGTTTCAGCGTCGCGATTGCTGAATATCGACAACGCCTTATGCGCCTTACTGGTGAGTCGTCTGGCTTCGACGCGCGATTGTTGCAGGCCCATGACCGCGGGATAAGTCGCTTTTTTTGCGGCCACGTCTTTGCCGGCACTCTTGCCAAGTCGTTCCGAGGTTTGTGTTACATCGAGAATGTCGTCGATGACTTGGAAAGCCAAACCCAGGTGCTGCCCGAATTGTGTAGTGGCGGCAAGCTTTCGAGCATCCGCGTTGGCACTCATCGCACCAAGCCGGACTGAACTCTGCAAAATGGCCGCAGTCTTGTTCTCGTGAATGAACTGCAACTCGCGCCGTTTAACCTTTTTTCCTTCGGCTTCGAGATCGGCCACTTGACCGGCGATCAGTTTTTGGCTTCCCGCCGCAACCGCGACCTCGCGCAAAAGCGTTGACATGTCATAACGCGGCCGCGGCTTGGCGCGTGAGACAATTTCGAAGGCGATTGTCAATAGAGCGTCGCCCGCGAGCACAGCGACCCCTTCGCCGAAAACCTTGTGACAGGTCGGTCGACCGCGCCGGAAATCGTCGTTATCCATACTGGGAAGATCATCGTGCACTAACGAGTAGGTATGGATGCATTCGATCGCGCACGCGAGCGGAAGCGCATCATCAATCTTGCCTCGACAGGCTTCAGCCGCGGCAAGACACAGAATCGGCCGCAACCGCTTGCCGCCGGCAAACAAACTGTAGCGCATCGCGCGGTGAAGCGTAGCAGGTTTCCTGTTCGCTTTCGGCAAATAGCGGTCAAGCGCGCGGTCGATCAGCTTCTGGCGAGTGGCGAGGTAGATTTTGAGACTCACTTCACAAAAATGGCTGGTGGAATCTTCATACTGGATAATGCAATCCCTCGCAGAGTGTCCAGTAGCATCAGAATTAACCGGCGATGTCGGGATCGTGGCCTAATTTTCTTTGCATTGGCGTGTCTTCCTCTTTGGAGGGAATAGACATGAATTCCGCATTGCTTTACCGACAGCACGGCCGATGCATCTTTTGGATCGCATTTATGAGCGCGCTTGCGATTCACCTCGGCGCGGTTGCGCTCGCAAAAACCAAACCACCGACCACTAAGCTAGAAGACGTCAGCCCGCTTGGTGAGGTCGAACTCGTTGATGTAGCCGAATCGGAGCCTGCACTGGAAGAATCGGTCACGCCTCCGCCATTAGAGCAGATTCACCTGGATCAGGACAGTTTTCGGGAGGAGAATGTCACGCCTCCATCTGTTCGCGCGCATCGGAAGGCGCGGCCACCGTCTCTTGTTAGAGGAACAACGGCGTCGTTGCGTTCCGTGAAAGCGATGATGGCGTATGCGCCGCGCCCGGTTTATCCGTACGAAGCACGTCGCCAACGAGTGACAGGATCGGGCGTCGCGTTGCTCACCGTCGATCAAACCTCGGGCACTGTGACTAATGTCCTAATGGCGCAAAGCTGTGGGAATGCCATTCTGGACAATTCAACACTTGATGCGCTTCGAAGATGGCGTTTCAAACCCGTGAGTGTAAGCAGGGTCCAAGTGCCGATCACGTACACGCTTATGGGCGTTTCGTATTAACGTTGACCGTTGGTGGATGTGCTATCCTCTGCGCTCGTCGGGAAGACATCAGATCCGATGCGAAGCGGCATAACAGCCAAACGGGAGGAGTTCGAGGAAATTGTACATCGATTCGAAATTCCGCTTCTTCAATACGCTCGACGCATAACTGGTGACAGGGAACAGGCGAGAGATGTTGTTCAGGAGACATTCGTCAAGTTTCAGCGTAACGGCGCGCTACGGCGTGAGGATGAGCCGGCAACCTGGCTGTTTACGGTTTGTCGAAATGCAGCGCTCAATGTTTGCCGAAAAGAGAGGCGCATGATGTACGTCGACGAAGAAGTGATTGAAGCGCGCGAAAGCGAGCAACCGATGCCTTTTGACCAGCTCGAACAAAAGGAAGCGACCGGATTCCTGTTGCGGATTGTGGGTACGCTGCCGCTGCGGCAGCAGGAAGTGATACAGCTTAAATTCCAAAACGATCTCAGTTACCGACAGATCGCGGAGATTATGCAGACAACCGCCAATAATGTGGGAGTACTGCTTCACACTGCGCTAAAGACGTTGCGACACCGTTACGCCCAGGTCGCCGGAGATTTCATCCCATTTAAACCAAAACCAAATGAGTAAGAATGAATGTTGATGACCCGAAGCTGACAGCCTACGCACTGAACGAATTGGATGAGCCAGAACAATCGGCAATTGCTCGTGCAACCGCTGATTCTCCGGAAGGGCAGCGGTTCGTCGCCGAGACACAAGAACTTGCGCGCGCCTTGCGATCGCAGTATCGGCTCGAGTTGCATCGAGGGCTGATCGCTCCGGGAAAACTTGCGGCTATTCACGGTGATGCTTTTTGGTCAAAAACCGGACCGCTAGCGATTGCCGCGCTCCTCGCTGTTTTAGCTGTGGTTGGGGCTGTTGTGTTCAGCAATAACGAGTCACGTCCCTCCGCGCCATCGGAATCTTCTTTGTCGCGGGATTTAGCTGGGGACCGCGCGCAACCGAATCAATTTGCTCCAGTCGAGGCAGAGGACGCTGCGCGGCCCAGCCAATTTGAGGCTGACGCTGGTCCATACGCGTTTACTGGCGAACGGCCGTTTGTGTCAGTGATGAGCAGGCCCCGATCGAGTGTACCGCTCGTGGTGAATTCGCCTTCGTATCTCGATGTCCGACGTTCCATTAACGCCGGTCTGCTTCCGCCGCGGGACGCGGTGCGCATTGAAGGAATGATCAACCATTTTTCGTACGAATATCCGGAGCCGACCGCAGGGGAATCATTTTCGCTCAATCTGGATGTTGTGACTTGTCCCTGGGAACCAACGCATCGGCTGGTCCGGATCGGACTTAAGGGACATCAAGAGGTTGCTGCTCGTGCGGATAGCGAAATCGAGATCGAATTCGATCCGCGACGAGTGGCATCGTATCGATTGATTGGGTATGACAGGCAAGAAACCGAGGCACGGAATTCGAACGAGGAAAACGTCGGTTCGCATTCACTGGCGGCTGGATACACGTTGACCACCTTATATGAGATTGTGCCGCTAAAGCGCGCGCGCAGCGTGGTTCACACGCAAATGCAGAGTGCCGCGGGAGAGTCATCTGAACTGCTGTTAACTGCAAAACTGCAACTCAACACACGAGGCAATGATGCTGCGGTCGGACTCATTCAGCGCACCGTGAGTGATACAGGTTTTGATTTCGCAGTGGCTCCTAGTGACTTAAAATTCGCAGCAGCCGTCGCCGAATTCGGAATGATCCTGCGCGATTCCGAATATAAGGGGAACGGATCACTCCAACAAGTGATCGAATGGGCGCAACAAGGAATGGGCGCAGATGTGAATGGTTACCGCGCAGATTTCATCGAGCTTGTGCGCAAGGCCCAGGCGCTCAAGAAGAGTTAGATATTTTCAGCTGTTTCTGCTGTGGCGATGGGTTTGGTGCGCATTGCAAGGAAAGCACCGACAAGCAGAATGCCGGCGCTCCAAAGCTGGGCGTTTGTGAGCCGTTCGCCATAAATCCAAGCGGAAAGGCCCATTGCGATGGCCGGGCAAAGGAGTTGGAGGCTTTGAGAGAGCGCCACTCCGATTTCCCGGATCGCTACGTAATACAAGACATGGGCGAGCGTGATACACGTGACTGCTGAGATGACCAGAACCAGATTCGCGTGCGCTCCGGCGTGCAGGGGAGTGGCGATTTTGCCGAACGCAAGCGTGAGCGGAAACAGCAGCGCCGAAGTGATAAAACTGATCAGACCGAAGCTGCGGATCGATCCGAGCTCAGCTGACGGCCGTTTGATCAGAACTCCGTAAAGTGCCCAGCAAAAGGTCGCCGTGAAAGCAATCAATAATCCGGGCAGTGCGACGTGCTGTGAATGTAAGCCGGCATTTGCCTGAAACCAGATCACGCCAAATGCGCCGAATAATCCGAGCAAAGTGCCAAGTTGGAATTGCCATTGCCGGATAACGGCGCGTTCCTCTGGAAAAAATGCCAGGGCGAGAAGGGCAGTGAAAATAACTGAAGCCCGCGTGAAAATCGTATAGACGCCCGGCCCAATATAGAACAGCGCCATGACCTGCGTGACTTGATGGACCACGTTTGGCAAGCATGGCAGCAAACAAAGTTTTACCGCCTGCATGTCGATTCGTGGGCCGCCGCGATGAATTTGATAGAGGAGCAACGGCGCAATAGCGACGCATGCGACCGAGTAACGATAGAAATTTTGTGCCCACGGATCGTAATACCGATTGAGGTAGTACATGAAAAGCGACGGCAACGACCAGATGAAGACCGTAGCAAAAACGGCGGAATAACCCTTCGAGAGATCGGCACTCCGGCGCGGGAGAGCATCTACCTGAGTTCCTGCTGGCATGTCCGGTTGATAATGTCTAATTCGGCGATCGCAGTTCTTGCATTAAATTTTCTCGCCTGTACGCGGTAAATCGCGCAAGAAGTAGGCCAGAAGGAGAAATCAATATGTGGAACAAGCAACTAATCACTTTCGCGATCGTCCCGGTTCTTTGTTGTGCGGTTCAGGTTGAGGGGGCCAAGCCAGCCAAGGGCGGCGGCGGAAACCATATGCAACGCGGCATCGAGCTCGCCCAGCAGAAGCATTATGACGCCGCTACTGAGGAATTCGGCAAGGCGATCGAACAAAATCCGAAAGATCCTCGCGGATATGCGAATCGCGGCACAGCGTACCGGCAGGGAGCGCGGACTGCCATGGCAGCGGGAGATTCACAAGGAGCCTCTACCAGGTATCAGGCCGCGTTGGCGGATTTTGCAAAATACATCGAGCTGGCACCCAAGGATGCCTCCGGTTATGTGGAACACGGTCAGACGTTATCCGAACTTAAGCAGTACGACGCCGCCCTCGCTGATTTGAACAAGGGCTTGGAACTCAAGCCGGACGACCTCAACGCAATCAAGTTTCGGGGCTTCGCCGAGCTCGGACTCAACCAGTGGGATAAAGCGGTCGCCGATTTCTCAGCCGTAATCCAAAAGAAACCGGACGATCTGCAGAGCTACGATCGCCGTGCGTTGGCCTATCGAAGTATGAAAAACTACGATGCCGCCATCGCCGATTACACATTCTTAATTACCACGAATCCGAATGACTTGGAAGCCTTGACCAAGCGCGGCTATACCTACAGCCTGGCGCAGCAGTACGAAAACGCGATTCCAGATTTTCAAGCCGTCCTAAAAGTCAATCCGCAGGACAACGACACGTTCCAGCGGCTGCAATATGCGCAATCGATGCTGGCGGCAAAAAACGCGTCGCCTTCACCCACGCCGACCATCGCGAGCCCAACGCCGGAAGAGAAAAGTGTGATGGATCAAATCAAGCCGATGTACATTGCGATTGGCGTAGCTGTCCTGCTCGTAATTGCTGTGATCGTGCGTCTGCTCACGCGGGGAAAGGCAGAGCCTAGCAGCCATCGAATTCGTTAACGCGCGCGGGCAAAATTTCTTTGACACCGCAGTGGGCGGAGTTAGTTTGCGGACGCTTTTTTCCGGAAGGAGACGATCCCATGGTCGTGCAAATGAGAATTTGACGCGACTTTGGGATTTTTAACTCTCTGGTCGAAGGCACGGCCGGTTCGCCGCCCGGGTTTCCAAGGGAGGCGCTGGGTTGGCGAGGAGCAGCCCATGTAGCTCAGTTGGCAGAGCACGTCCTTGGTAAGGACGAGGTCACCGGTTCAATCCCGGTCATGGGCTCAGTGAGCTTGCGTCCGGCAGCGAAAATCCAAATTAAAAGAGGTAAACAAAAACGATATGGCTAAGGAAGCTTTTAAACGCGACAAGCCGCACGTGAACGTCGGCACCATCGGTCACGTTGACCACGGTAAAACCACGCTCACGGCAGCAATCACCAAGGTGCTCAACAAAAAGGGCATGGCCGAAGTACGCGAATACGACTCGATTGATAACGCGCCCGAAGAAAAAGAGCGTGGGATCACCATCAACACCGCGCACGTGGAGTACTCGAGCGAGAAACGTCACTATGCCCACGTCGATTGCCCGGGTCATGCCGACTACGTGAAAAACATGATCACTGGCGCGGCGCAAATGGACGGCGCGATTCTCGTTGTCTCCGCCGCCGACGGCCCGATGCCGCAGACGCGTGAACACATCCTGCTGGCGCGCCAGGTCGGTGTGCCTTCCATCGTCGTTTTCCTTAACAAGGTCGACATGGTGGACGATCCGGAGCTTCTCGATCTTGTCGAAATGGAAGTGCGCGATCTGTTGACGCAGTACGAATTTCCAGGCGACAAAATCCCAATCGTCAAAGGCAGCGCGCTCAAGGCGCTCAACGGCGACGCCGACTCAGAGAAGCAGGTGCTCGCGCTGGTGGAGGCGGTCGATGATTACGTTCCTGTCCCGGATCGGCCAGTTGATCAGCCATTCCTGATGCCGATCGAAGACGTATTCAACATTGAAGGTCGCGGTACCGTCGCAACTGGTCGCGTCGAAAGAGGCATTTTGAAGAAAATGGGGGAAGTCGAGCTCGTCGGCATTCGTCCAACAGCAAAGACGGTGGCGACTGACATCGAGATGTTCCGGAAACTTCTCGATGAAGCGCGCGCGGGCGACAACGTTGGAGTGCTGTTGCGCGGTCTGAAGAAGGAGGAAGTTGAACGCGGGCAGGTCATCGCAAAGCCCGGTTCCATTACGCCGCACAAGAAATTCAAGGCGGAAGTTTACGTCCTAAGCAAAGAGGAAGGCGGACGCCACACTCCGTTTTTCACAAACTATCGGCCGCAATTTTATTTCCGTACCACCGATGTCACCGGCACGGTGAAACTGCCTGATGGCGTGGAGATGGTAATGCCCGGGGACAACATCTCGATCGAGGTCGAATTGATTACGCCGATCGCTATGGAGAAAACCATTCGATTCGCCATTCGTGAAGGTGGAAAAACCGTAGGCGCCGGTCGCGTGGGCGAGATTCTGGATTGACAATCTTCCTCTACCTCTTCCTCTGGTAATGTTGAGGCGAAGGCGAGGAAAAGGAAGATTAAGCGAAAGAGGAAAATTAAATACGCCAGTAGCTCAATTGGTAGAGTAGCGGTCTCCAAAACCGTCGGTTGGGGGTTCGAGTCCCTCCTGGCGTGTTGCTAATATCACGTTGAACCGTTAAAGCGTTAAATCGGTAAGATGAAACTGTGTTTTGCTTGCCGCTTCAGCGCTTCAACGATTTAACCAATCACGTAACGAAGCAATGATGACAAAAGTCAAAAACTTCTTCGGCGAGGTCAAGCTCGAGCTGCAGAAATGCTCGTGGCCATGGGACCCGAAGGAAAAGGGGTTCCGCCGCTATAAGGAACTGGTGGACTCGACCATCGTGGTTGCCATCGCGATGCTATTGCTCGGTGGCTACGTGGCGTTATTCGATTTTATCTTGGTAAACGTTGTGCACTTCTTCACTCGATTGCATTGATTTATGGGACAAACGCTCGCAGCGAAAGATCAATGGTACGTCGTGCATGTGCTTTCCGGTCAGGAAAACAAAGTGCGCGAGAACATTTTGAAACGCGTTAAAACCGAAGAGATGGGCGACATTGTTTACGATGTGCTTGTCCCGACCGAGCGCGTTTCGGAAATCAAAAAAGGCAAGAAGACTGAAACGACGCGAAAATTTTTTCCCGGTTATCTAATCGTTAATATGCATCTGCTCGACGAAAACAATCAGCTGATCGGGCGGACCTGGTATTTCATCCGCAATACACCTGGCGTGATCGGGTTTGCCGGGACCAAGGACAAGCCCATCCCCATGCGACAATCGGAAGTGGAAAGCATGCTCGCCCAAATGAAGGAGCGCGAGGAAAAGGTGAAACCAAAAGTCAGCTTTGAAGTAGGCGAAAGCGTGAAGGTCGCCGATGGCCCGTTCCAAAATCAGACCGGTGTGGTCGAAGAAATCGATCCCGAACGCGGTAAGCTGCGCGTTTCCGTCACCATTTTTGGTCGCGCAACGCCGGTGGAACTGGAATACTGGCAAGTGGAACGCGGGTAAATCCCGACAGAATTAACAAAATGATCAGAATGTTTTCAGGAAATTTGCCAGTCACCCATTTTCTCGATTCTGTTCATTCTGTCTAAATCTCATGGCCAAAGAAATCGTAGCCCATATCAAACTACAAATTCCCGCGGGGCAAGCTAATCCCGCGCCTCCGGTGGGCACTGCTCTCGGTCCGCGCGGCGTCAACATCATGGCGTTCTGCAAAGAATTTAACGCCTCCACACAGAAACAAGCTGGCGACATTCTCCCGGTGGTGATCACCGTTTACAAAGACAAGTCGTTTACGTTCATCACCAAGAGCCCGCCAGCTGCTGTCCTTTTGAAGAAAGCGGCAAACATCGCCGCCGGTTCAAAGGAACCTAACAAGACCAAGGTCGGCAAGGTCACGCGCAAACAAGTCATGGATATCGTGAACACCAAGCGCAAAGACCTCAATGCCCGCGACGACGAAGCCGCCTTCCGCATCATCGCCGGCACCGCCCGTCAAATGGGTTTGGAAATCGCCGACTAGTTTGGCGGTCACGCAGCTTGCCTGACTCGGCGGCCAGGCTGTCAGCGTGCTTGTTGCACTTCATTCGACATGCAAGCCGCGTGTCGGCCGAGACAGGCTGGCAGCCTTATCTTCCACCAAGATATTCCCACTCCTGCAACGCGATCGGCACGTTGCCGCTTTTCCAGAGAAAATCGTGGAACGCGCGGAGATTGAATTTGTCGCCCTGCTGCATGCGCGCATCGGCGAGGAATTTCAGGATTTGTAATTTCCCGATCTGATAGGTCATAGCTCCGCCCGGGCTGCTGCAGAAAGCGATCGCTTCCTGTCGCGCGGTCTGTTCGTCCATCGGGACTTTCTCCTCCAGATATTTCGCGGCTTGCTCCAGCGTGAATTCGCCGAGCGCGAGTTTCACGTCCACTTCTACGCGCAGCGCGCGAAGCCGCATGAAATTGTAAATGATCTCGCGCGTATGTGGGCTGTCATCGAACAAACCGGCCTGCAACATCATTTCTTCAGCGTAAAAGCCGATGCCCTCGTTCGCGCCCGAATCGTAGTAATGTCGCCGATTCGGGTCCTCGTTTTTCCACGAGAGACAAAGCTGAAAGTAATGGCCGGGAATTCCTTCGTGGACGGTGATCGGCCGCGAATCCATCGCTGTCGCGCGCCAGAAATAGCCGAGTTTCTCTGATGGCTCAGGCACGTAACGGATGCAGTTCTCATTCAATCGAGACGCCGACGTGAAATCGTCCTGCTCAGTGAACCCAAGCGCTCGCAAATATTCGGGAGTTGGTCGAAGCGTGTAATGCTGGATCCATTTCGGCACGGTGAGAGCGCCGCGCTCCTCAAGAAACTTTCGGATCTGAAGTTCCTTCTCGGCTGCGTCCTTGATCCAGCTATTGATATCGGTCGCAATCTTTAACGGCGGCACATCTTTGTTCCGGTTCTTCTCGAAAGCCTCGAATGCGACGGCGCGATTCCATTCCTGCTTGCCCATCGCTAGAAGTTCCTCCGGCGTGAAGGGCATCAGCGCCACATTCTGCAAAAACCAAACGTAAGCGTCGCGACCCAGCGCGGTTTGTCGCGGAAGCTTCGGCAGCTTGCCCCTGAGCTGCTCCTGAAATTTCTCGAGTGCATCTGCGGCGCGATCAGTCGCGGCATCTAGTTCACCTTGCTTCAGATTCGTTGATCCAACGAGCGCGCCTGACATCTTGCGCAGGCGCTCGCGAATCCCGTTAAGATTCTCGACCGCAACTGTCGCAAACGGGGCCGGTGGATTCTCAAGGTTTTCTGAACCTTGCTGCAGGATCGACGGAATGTTTTCGACGCGCGTGAGAATCTCGCGGCTGCGCGCTTCGTCATACGGCCCCGGCACCGTGAGGGCTTCTGCCAGCGCGGTTAGCGTCTGCTCGACGTAGAAATTTGGGTCGCGTTTCCACAGCGGGTTAAAATCGAGCTCCCAGCGAACACGCGATAATGCCGAGCCGATCAATTTGTAATCGACTTGCTGCGAAATCGGCCATTGTCCGGGATCTAATTTCTTCCAGCGCGCTTCAAAGTGCGCCAAATCTTTTCGCCGCTGCTCGATGCCGGCCCGTGACCAATCGCGCATTCCGCCAGGGCGTTCCATCCGATTGACGTCATCGCCTGTAAACGGAGCGTATTTCGCGCGCCAAGCCCAAAAGTCATTGCCCAGTGTTTCGAGCGAGTCCGCCTGCGCACGGGCTATCGCGAGTATCGCCAGCGAGCTCAGGAAAAAGGCGATGCAGAATCTATTGCTTCGAGTCACGTCCGATCGGTTTTCAATCGTTTCTCGCGTTCAAACCTGCTTATTCGGGTGAACCCAGGAATGGTGTTGATTTCGTTAACGATGATTTCGTCGCCATTTTTGAGGAAAAAATCGACCCGCGCCATTCCCTCGCAGCAGAGCACAGTGAACGTATTAATCGCCAACTGACGGATGCGCTCCGAAGTTTGCGGCGAAAGTTTGGCCGGTATTTCCAGCACCGCGCCATTTTCATCGAGGTACTTTGCTTCGTACGAGTAAAATTCGTGGCGCGGTAGAATTTCCCCGGGGACTGACGCAATGGGATTGTCGTTTCCGAGCACAGAGCATTCTATCTCGCGGCCGTTGATACACTCCTCGATCAAGACCTTATCGTCATAATTGAGCGCGTCACGGACAGCGCGCTGGAATTCGTCACGATCAGTCACTTTGTGAATGCCGACCGACGAACCCAGGTTTGCAGGCTTTACGAAAAGCGGCAGGCCGAGCTGGTCTCGCGCAGCGTCGAAATCGATTGGCTTTGACGAATATTTATTGGCTGCGACA
>WNFR01003302.1_pt1 | contig 16739 bp, 16 predicted proteins | sample 5400221 | NCBI WGS metagenome assembly WNFR01 (sample SAMN13153357, study PRJNA577476) | soil metagenome | isolation source: 40 cm soil under Madrone tree | place: USA:California | collected 2016-06-14
GGCGGTGCTGGCGCCGGCCGGCAGCGAGCATGGAATCGAGAACAGATCGGGGGCCCGGGCGGCCGTCCTGGTGCTCATGGCGCCCCGGCCTCTTTGACAGCGCGGCCGCATCTGGTTAGGTTCGCGGTCGCCCGGCCATCCCGGGCGGCGCGGACTTTCGCCCACCTTGAGTGACGCGCCTTACAAATCTCACTCTAAGCGGCTGGGTTTTTTGTTCAGCCATCGTGGTGGGTGGAAAGGTTGCCCGCGGTGGCGAACACGAGCTCTCCCGAACCGAAGCCCTCCACCCTCGCCGTCCACGGAGGCGAGCCGCGCAAGAAGGCGCACGACTCCGTCACCACGCCGATCGTCTTCTCCGCCACCTATGCTTTCGCCGACACCGCGGAGATCGAGCGGTACTTCACCGGCGAGATCGAGCGCGAGGAGTACGGCCGCTACGGGAACCCGACCGTCCGCGCGGCGGAGCAGAAGGTGGCTGCGCTGGAAGGCGCGGAGTCCGCCGCCCTCTTCGCCAGCGGCATGGCCGCGGCCACCACCGCCCTTTTCGAGCTGCTCAAGGGCGGCGATCACGTCGTCCTCACCAGCGACTGCTACCGCCGGACGCGCCAGTTCGTGACCCGGTTCCTCTCCCGGCTCGGCGTCGAGTCCACGCTGGTGGAGCCCGGCGACGAGGCTGCGTTGCGGGCCGCCCTGCGGCCGGGTCGGACCAAGGTCATCCTCGCCGAGTCTCCCACCAACCCCTATCTGCGCGTCGCCGACCTGTCGCTGTTCGCCCGGGCGCGGGATGCCTGCCCCGGCGCGAACCTGATCATCGACGGCACCTTCGCCACGCCGGTGAACCAGCGCCCGCTCGCGCACGGCGTCGACCTGGTCATCCATTCCTGCACGAAGTACCTGGGCGGCCACAACGACCTGCTCGCGGGCGCGGTGTGCGGGCGCGCCGGACTGGTGCAGGCGATCAAGGACCTTCGCGGCGTGCTCGGCGGCGTGCTCGATCCGCAGAGCGCCTTCCTGCTCATCCGCGGACTGAAGACGCTGCCCCTGCGCGTGCAGCGCCAGAACGAAACCGCGCTTGCCGTGGCGCGCTGGCTCGAGCAGCACCCGCGGGTGCACCGCGTGTTCTACCCGGGGCTGCCGAGCCATCCCGATCACGCGATCGCGCTCAAGCAGATGCGGGGGTTCGGCGGCGTGGTGAGCTTCCGTGTCCGTGGCGACGCGCGCGCGACCTCGCGGGTGATCGACGCGTGCAGGCTCGCCACCATCGCGCCGTCGCTGGGCGCGACCGAGACCCTGATCGAGCAACCCGCGTACATGTCCTACTTCGAGCTCACCACCGAGGAGCGGCAGGCGATCGGCATCCACGACGATCTCATCCGGCTTTCCCTCGGGCTGGAAGACGCGGAGGACGTGATCGCGGACCTGCAGCAGGCGCTGGTGGCGTAAGCTGGGCGCCGTGGACACGCCAGACCGGCTGCGAGGCTCGGCCCTGGGGCTTGCTTCCGCGCTGCTCTTCGGGCTGGGAGCGCCGGTCTCCAAGCTGCTGCTCCCGGGCACGCAGCCGCTGGTCCTCGCCGCCCTGCTCTACCTGGGCGCCGGCCTGGCGTTCCTGCTTGCCCGGCCCAGCCGCGCGGAAGCGCCGCTGGCCCGGTCCGATGCGCCCTGGCTCGCGGCGTCGGTGATCGCGGGGGCGGGCGTCGCCCCCGTCTTCTTGCTCTTTGGGCTGGCCCGCCTGAGCGGGCTGGCCGGATCGCTCCTCCTGAACCTGGAGGCGCCCTTCACCATCGCGCTCGCCGTCCTGGTCTTCGGCGAGCATCTGAGCGGGCGGGAAGCGGCCGCGGCCGCGATCGTGGTCCTGGGCGGGGCCTTGCTCGGCGCCCGGGGCGGATGGTCCGGATCCGCCCTGGGCGCGGTCTCGATCGCGCTCGCCTGCCTCTGCTGGGCCGTCGACAACAACCTTTCTGCGCGGCTTGCGCTGAAGGACCCCATCCAGGTGCTGCGCATCAAGGCCCTCTGCGCCGGCGCGGCGAACCTGGTCCTGGCGCTCGCCCTCGGCGGCTCGCTGCCGCCCATGGCCACCTGCGCCGCGGCGCTCGCCCTCGGCTCGGTGAGCTACGGGGCAAGCCTGCTGCTCTACCTGCGTGCGCAGCGGGCGTTGGGCGCCGCGCGGCAGGCGGTCCTCTTCGCAGCAGCGCCGTTCGCGGGCGCGCTGGCCTCGGTGCCGCTGCTCGGGGATCGACCCTCGGCCCTGGATCTCGCCACCGCGGCGCTGATGGCGCTGGGAATCGCAGGCCTGTTGCGGGCAAGGCACGCGCACCTGCACACGCACCAGCCGCTCGAGCACGATCACCTGCACGTGCACGACGCCCACCACCCACACGCGCATCAACCAGGCGTCGCCGAGCCTCATGCGCACCCGCACAAGCACGACCCGGTGACGCACGCGCACCCGCACGTCTCCGACCCGCACCACCGTCATCCGCACCGGTAGCGCAGGAACAGGTGCTCTCCGTTCCGGCGCACCGAGAGCAGCGCCAGCGGCATGCCGGCGAGATCGCGCTCTTCGACCAGCGCCTTGCGTCGGTCGCCTGTCCAGTGGCCGAACAGCCGGGGCGAAACGGTGAGGAAGAGCTCGTCGACCAGGCCGGCCGCGAGCAGCTCGCCGAACAGTCCCGGCCCTCCCTCGCAGAGGATCCGCCGGTGGCCGGCGCCGCGCATGGGCGCCAGGATCTCCCGGGGCTGGAACCTGCCCTCGATCAGCACGCCACCTGCGCGCAGCGCCGGATGCGCGCGATCGACGCGCCCCGATCCGCTGACGACGTACAGCGTGGGCCGCTCGGGAAGCCCCAGGGCCTTCCGCAGCTCGGCGAAGAGGGGTGCGGCGTCCGGGAAGATGGACTCCGGGAACCAGAAATCGTTCCTCGTCGCCCGCAACGTGCCGGCGCCGATCAGCACCGCGTCCGCGCACGCCCGCAGCAGGCCCATGAGGAATCGATCCGCGGCCGAGCCACCGCTGACGATCGCGCCGGACTCTCCGCTCGCATCGGGAAAGGCCACCACCCCGTCCACCGACTCGACGAAATTCGCCAGCACGCACTCCGGCCGAAGCCAGAGATCGCTGCCGTAGGCGCGTTCCAGCGCCGCCGGAAGACCCATCCGGAGGCCGACCCGGGCCGAATCGAAGAGGACGTCGAGCTGAGGAAAGGTTTGCATGGCGCGCTCCGGAATGCGAGAAGCGGCTCCGTGTCGATCCTCGTCGTCGGACACTATTGCCACGACACGCTGTTCGGCAACGCTGGGACGCACCGGACCGTCGGCGGAACGGCGGCGTACGCCTCGGCGATCCTGGAAGCGCTGGGCGAGGCGCACGAGGTGGTCGCCAAGGTCGGCACGGACTTCCTCTACGCAGAGGCGGTCTCGCGTCCACCCATCGTGGTCCCCGGGCCGACGACTTCGTTCGTCGACGATTACCGGGGGGCCGAGCGGCTGGAGCGCGTCGACGCCGTGACGCCCCCCATCGAGCCTGACGACCTCCGCGGCGCCTGGGAGCTGGGTCTCGCCGGCGCCGTCGCAGGCGAGGTTCCGCTGCGGACGCTTCAGCGGCTGCGCCGGATCAGCAGGACAGTGGTCGCCGACGCGCAGTCCATCCTTCGCGAGATCTCGCCTCGCGGCGAGGTCTTCCTCCGCCGGCCGTCCGACGAGACGCTCGGGCTGATCGACGTCCTGAAGGCGAGCCGCAGGGAGGCGGAGGTGCTCGACGTGCGGGCGCTCCAGGGAAAGCTCACCGTCGTGGTCACCGACGGAAAAGAGGGCTGCACCGTTCTCCGCGGATCTACCCGGTTCCACCTGCCGGCCTATCCCGCGCGGGAGAAGGACCCCACCGGCGCGGGCGATTGCTTCCTGGCGGGTTTCGCGGCGGCGCTCGCGCGGGGCTTGTCCCTCGAGAGCGCCGCGCGGGTGGGCGCGTGGTGCGGAGCGCGGGCGGTCGAGCACATCGGGTTGCCGCGACTGACGCTGCAGGAAGCGCGGGCGGCGATGCAGTGTGCCCGACCGCCCTGAAGATCAGAACCGTCCCGACATCGCGGTCACGGCGAAGCCGTTCACGTCGGACTCGCCCGGGTCCCTCTCCGCGTACGCCCGGCGCGGGGGAGGCTGTGTCGCGGACTCGTATACGCCATAGCCCGCCCCGGCGAGAATGCCGATGCCTGCTCCGATCATGAGGTTCCTCGCCCAGTTGTTTCCCTGATCGATCAGCGTGACTCCCCCGCCGATCAGCGTGCCCGCGACGCCGCCGTAGAGCGCATCCGTCGCGATGATCGCGACCGCAGAGCGCCCGCTCGGGACCGTGGCGACGCCGCCGACGTCCTCGTCCGAGCGGAGGGTGGTGCGCGGCGGCGGCACGTCATTGGGATCGCTCGGGTTCACCACCACCTGGGTGGAGGGCGCGGGCTGCGGCTGGGTCTGGGTCGTCACCGTGGTCGTCGCGGGCGGCGGAGCCGGCGGCTGCTGCTCGGTGGTCACGGTGGTGGTGGTTTGGGCGGCCGCCGGCAGGGCCACGAACGCCAGCGCGAGCGCGAGGGTCTTCGACATGGTGGTCTCCCGGAAGTGGTCTCCAGGAAACGGTTTGCCCGCTCGCGCAAGCCGACAACCCACGGCCTCGGAGGCGCCCGCCTCTCCGGCCTGCGGCGTCCGGGCGCCATGGCGGCTACCGTGCAGGCTGCTTGCAACTCGTCTCCAGCTCGCCCAACCGCTTGCTGGCCGCCGCTCTCGTATCCTCGTTGCCGTCGCGCACGAACATCCGCACGGCGCGGCGCTCCAGCTGCAGGGCCTCTTCACACTTGCCCAATCCCCGCGCGACCATCGCGAGGCCTTCGATCATGTTCGGGTTCCAAGGTTCCAGATCGAGGGCGCGGTTGGCGAATGCGAGCGCGTCGTTGGCATTGCCTTGGCTCACCAAGGCCCGCGCGGTTTCCTCCTGTGCCCACGCGCTGTCGGGATTCAGCTCCGTCGCCCTCTGGCAGGCGAGGCGGCGCTCCAGGTCGTTTTGCGTGCCGCGGGCGAGCGCGAGCCAGGCACGGAAATCCGTCTTGCGGTCATTGGCGATGGCGCGCAGCCGCTCGGCCTCGATCTCCTTACCCTCGAGGCGGGCCCACTCGGTCAGCGCTTGCGGGTGCCGCGGGTCCTCCCGGAGCGCCTCGTCCAACTCGGCGCGGAAGGTGGTTGGCGACGATGTAGCTGCCCGGGCGTGGTAGAGGATCAAGTGGACGTCAGCGGAGGAGAGGGGTGCCTCGGTGTATTTCAGGGAGGCATTCGTCTTCACTTTGTAGAACCCGTACCGCGCTGACTTGGCGTAGGCCGAAAGCGCGTGGTCGAGGCTGGCCAGCGTCGCCGGCCGGGCGGGATCGTACTCGGGGAACGCCGCCCTCCAGGCCGCGTCCGGATCGTCTCCGTCTGCGAGGCGCTTCTGATACGCGGCGAACTGTTTGCCGCGCTGGTTCCAGAGCCAGTGGTACAACAGCCAACTGGACAGGTGGAAACGAGCGGCGCTGCCGGTGCTTTGCGCCCCGCGCCACTCGAGGAGCTCGCGGACCGGCGCTACCTGTTGGTTGTCGCTGAAGGCGTACATGAAATCGGTGGGCATGACGCCGACGGACGCGCCGTGCGTGCTCCCGCCCCGGACGATGTGGCTGAATTGGCTCGACGCGTCGCGACGCTGCTCCTCTCGCTTGGCCACCGTCTGAAAGAAGGCCGCGAGCCCTTCGCCAAACCAGGTGGGCTGCTCCGGGAATTGATAGTGCGACAGCAGATGTGCCAGCTCGTGCGCCACCAATTCATCGGAGGCCCTGCTCCCGACGACCGGCATCACGATCAAGGACTCGTCCTGCCAGCTCATCTTGAAGTACGCCCCGACGTTCGAGGAGCCGGCCAGCGCCGTGAAATCGGACGGAGAGGAGGGCGCCACCACCCGAACGTGTCCTGGCAGGTCCACGTCTTCGTTGAACAGCCCGTTCAACACCAGGCCGCGCATCGTCTCCAGGCTCTTGATCAGGCCTTCGACCTTGGAGCGGGACATGTCGGTGTCGAGGAGGAAGTGCGCAGTCTTGTACTCGCGCCATTCCGGACCGCCTTGGGCGGGACAGGTCCAGCCGAAGGCGGGCGAGGCGAGGAGCGCGGCGAAGGCCGGGATGAAGGCGAGAGTGCGCATGTCCGGATGCTACCGCGAGGGTTCGTCTTCGATGAATGCCTTCTTTTCGTCCAGCCTCGTCCTCAACATTCAACTGGCGGACGACGATTGATCCCAAGGAGCCGCACGTGCCGAGCGACCACGAGGGCGAGATCGACAACCACTTCATCGCCGTGAACCAGGGCGACCTTCCCGAAGGCGTGGTGGAGCGCGCGAAAGGCGGGATGAAGGATCGGGGCGGCCAGGCGGGACCGAGCGTCGGCGGGAGCGGAGTGCACGGGATGCAGGACGACGCCAACAGGGGCCCGCTGCTGCAGCGCCTCGACGACGACGAGGACCATCAACAGCCCTGACGCTTACCCGTGGCGGACACGAGGCGCCTCCGCGCCGGAGCGCAGCTCCGCCGCAATCCGGCCGAGGGTCCCGATGGCCGCCTCGACCCGGGGCGACCAGACCAGGCCGCAGCTGATCCGGATGCAATGCTCGTAATCCTGCCGCGCCGAGAAGATGGGGCCGGGCGCGATGGCAATGCCGGCCGCCAGCGCGCGTTCGTGCAGCTCGAGGGCCGAGATGGCGCCCGGGAGCTCGACCCAGACCACTCCGCCGCCGTCCGGGCGGGTCGCGCGGGTGCCGGCCGGAAAGTGCGCCGCCACCGCGTCGCCCAGGCTCCGCATCGTGGCTGCGACCGACTTGCGCAGCGAACGCAGATGCCGCTCGTAGTGACCGGCGGCGAGAAACTCCGCGAAGGCGAGCTGCTGCAGCGACGCGGTGGCGACGGTCTGCGCAAACTTGAGGAGCGCGACCCGCTCGCGGTACCGGCCCGGAACCACCCATCCCACGCGCCAGCCGGGCGCCAGCGTCTTGGAGAAGCTGCTGCAGTAGAGCACGAGGCCGCGCCTGTCGAAGGACTTGGCCGCGCGCGGCCGCGAGTCCCCGAAGTACAGGTCGCCGTAGAGGTCGTCCTCGATCAGCGGCACTTCGCGCGCCCCCAGCATTTCGACCAGCCGCTCCTTGTTCGCGTCGGGAATCACGCTACCGAGCGGATTGGAGAAGTTCGTGACCGCCAGCACCGCGGCGATGCGCCTGGACTTCAGCGCGCGTTCCAACGCGTCCAGGTCCATGCCCTGGCGGGGGCAGCTGGGGATCTCCACCGCCTTCAGCCCCAGCGCCTCGATCAGCTGCAGCGATCCGAAGTAGGCGGGAGACTCGATGGCGATCGCGTCTCCCTGCCGGGCCACCGCGAGCAGCGAGAGCTGCACGGCCTCCATCGCGCCGGAAGTGACGACGAAGTCCTCCGGAGAGAGGGTGCATCCCCAATCCAGCGAGCGCCGCGCCAGCTGCCGCCGCAGCGAACGCGCTCCCGGCGGCAGCTCGTAGGCGAATCCGCCGCCCTCGCGCGCGATGCCCGCCGCGATGCGGCCCAGGCGCCGCCAGGGGAAGAGGTCCGGATCGGGCTGGTTGCAGCCGAGCGGGACCAGGTCCGGGTCGCGCGCGCTGTCCACCACCTTCGCCACCAGCGCGCTCACCGTCACCGGAGTGGCCCCGGGCGCGGGACTCGTCGGCGGCGGCTCTGGGGGAAGCGGCCGCTGCCAGCGGACGTAGTGCCCCGACTGCGGCCGGGCCTCGATCAGCCCCCGCGACTCCAGCTTGAGATACGCCTGGAGCACCGTGGAGACGCTGACGCGCTCGCGCTCCGACAGGCGGCGCACCGAAGGCAAGCGATCTCCGGGCCGCAAAGCGCCCACCCGCATCGCTTCCTCCAGCTTGCCGCAGACGCGCTCGTAGAGCCTGGTCTGGTGCATGCGCAGCAGTCTGACCGGAACCGGTACAGCCCGCAACCTCCGTTTGTGTATCGGTTTCCCACTCGTAAAACTGTGCTGGTTCGAGAACATCCGACCACATCTCTGGTTTGCCGAACGCGCGCTGGACAGCACGTAGACGGCTTGACTCCGCGTTACGGAACTGTACGCATCAGAGCTTCGCCTGACTGCGTCTGTTCCGATCGAGCGCGCCGCGGTACACGGTGGCAGCATGCGGCCCGATACCTTGCTGGTCCACGCTGGAGAGCCCCGCCCGCGCAACGGCGGCGCGGTGGCGATGCCCATCTATCAATCGAGCACGTTCGAGGAAGCGGACGCCCGCGGGTACCACGACATCCGCTACGCCCGGCTCTCCAACACGCCCACGCATGAGGCGCTGCACGCGAAGCTCGCCGCGCTCGAGGGAGCCGAGGCGGCGCTGGCGACCGCGAGCGGCATGGCGGCCATCAGCGCGGCCCTGTTCTCGACGCTGGGCGCGGGCGACCACGTGCTGGCGCAGGAAGGGCTCTACGGCGGCACCCACGATCTGCTGACGCGGGACCTGCCGCGGCTCGGGATCGAGGTCACGTTCGTCTCCGGAGACGATCCCGCCGCCTGGCGGAAGGCGGTCACGCCACGCACGCGCCTGTTCTACGTGGAGGCGATGACCAACCCCCTGGTGCGCATCGCCGACCTGCCGGCCGTGGCGGCCTTCGCGCGCGAGCGCGGCCTGGTCTCCGTCGTCGACAACACCTTCGCCACTCCGCTCGCGTTTCGTCCCCTCCGGCACGGCTTCGACCTGGTCGTGCACAGCGCCACCAAGTACCTGAACGGCCACAGCGACCTGATCGCCGGCGCCGTGATGGGCGCTGCGGCCCGCGTGCGGGAGGTGAAGCGCACGCTCGACCACCTGGGCGGCTCGCTCGATCCGCACGCCTGCTTCTTGCTGCAGCGCGGGCTGAAGACGCTGGGCGTGCGCTTCCGCCAGCAGTGCGCCACCGCGCTGCAGATCGGGCAATTCCTCGAGAAGCACGGCGCGGTCGCGCGCGTCAACCACCCGGGGCTGGCGAGCCATCCGCAGCACGCGCGGGCGCGCGAGCTGTTCGGGTACTTCGGCGCCATGCTCAGCTTCGAGCCCAGGGGCGGCGTCGAGGCCGCCGAGCGGATGTTCTCGCGGTTCACCCTGCCGCTTCACGCTCCCAGCCTGGGAGGTCCCGAGACCCTGGTGACGCTCCCGGCGGCAACCTCGCACGCCGGCCTCGCTCCGGAAGAGCGCGCGCGCATCGGCATCTCCGATTCCCTGGTGCGGGTCTCGGTCGGCCTGGAGGCCGCGGAGGACCTGATCGAGGACTTCGGCAAGGCCCTAGCGTAGAGCCGCTACCTTGCGCGCAGCGCGATGAGGTGGCCTTCGATCGCGCTCACCAGCTTCTCGCTCCCCCGAAGCCCGTGCGCGAGCGTGAGCAGCACTTCCGCCGACTCCAGGAGACGCTCGTCGCGCCGGCGCGCCGAGGCCTGGAAGAGCTCCTTGGCCTCGTCCACGCGGACGGCGACCACCCGATCCGTGATCGCCAGCGCGACTCTCTGCACGCGGATCTGCTGGTCCTTTCCCCTCAGCTCGTCCTCGAGCACCGCGAGCTTTCGCAAGAGGCCGTCCCGCTCGTCGCGCAGCTGGACGGCGCGGATCGCCGACTGCACCCGATCGGCGATCGTGTCCAGCTCGGGCGAGGGCTTCTCGACGTAGTCCTGGGCCCCGATGCGCAAGGCCTCCACGGCGGACCCCATCGATGGAAACGCGGTCATGATGATGCAGGCACAGCGCGGCTGTCTCTTGCGCAGGTGGCGCACCACCTCCACGCCGTCGATGCCGCGGCCGAGGTTCTTGTCCACCAGCGCCGCGTCGAACTCCTCCTGGCTGGCGAGCTCCAGCGCGCGCTCGCCCGACGCAGCGCCCACCGCGGTGAACCCTGCCGCCCCGAGCGTCTGCCCGATCATGCGCACCAGCTCGGGCTCGTCATCGACCACCAGGACCTTTTGCATTGCAGTTGTAAAACAACCGCAAGGACGAACTTGAGCGCAAGCCCCCTACTCGCACCTTTGCCCACCTTGAGGCATCCTCCGCGGGATGGACCGCTACCTCGATCCCCGGAACGTCGCCGTCCCGCCCGCGTTGGTGGTCGGCACGATGAATTTCGGCAAGCGCACCCCGGAACCGGAGGCGCATCGCATCGTCCACAGGGCCTTGGAACGCGGGCTGATTTTCTTCGATACGGCGAACGCGTACGTCGGGGGCGAATCCGAGCGGATCCTGGGCCGCGCGCTGGGAAGCCGCCGCGCGCGGGCGCGCATCGCCACGAAAGTCGGCATCGGCGCCAGCATGACCGATCCGGAAGGTCTGGCGCCGGAACGGATCTCCGCGGCGGTCGAGGAGAGCCTGCGGCGGCTGGGGACCGACCGCGTCGAGCTGTACTACTTCCACAAGCCCGATCACTCGCGACCTCTGCAGCCCTCACTGCGGGCGATGGAGAAGCTGATCGCGAGCGGAAAAGTCGGGGCGTTCGGCGCCTCGAACTTCGCCTCCTGGCAACTCCTGGAGATGATCCAGGCCGGCCTCAAGCCGCGCGTGTCGCAGCAGATGTACAACCTGCTCGTCCGCCAGCTCGAGGTCGAGTACTTCCGCTTCGCGCAGAAGTACGGCGTCCATACCACCGTCTACAACCCGCTGGCCGGAGGTCTCCTGGCCGGCAAGCTCAAGCGGGACGCGCCGCTGGAAGCGGGGTCGCGCTTCGACAAGAACCCGATGTACCAGAAGCGGTATCTCACCGACCGTTTCTTCGAGCTGGCGGACGCCTTCGCCGGGCTGTCCCTGGAAGCCGGTTGGACGCCGGTGGAGCTGGCCTACCAATGGGTGGCTGCCCGCCCCGGCGTCGACTCCATCCTGCTCGGCCCCGCATCCGTGGAGCAGCTGGACGCCGCCATCGACGCGCTGGCGAAGCCGCTCCCGAAGGAGATCATCGATCGAGCCGACCAGCTCCACCGCGCCTTCCAAGGCACCGACGCGAGCTACGCCCGGTAGGATCCGTGCCGCGCGCGGGCTGGCGTTGGCCGCGGACGTGCTGCAGATCGCCATCGCTCCGATCTTCGGCGAAGGATTCGCATCGCCCTTCAACGACGCGCTCGACCTGGTCGTCGCGGCCGTTCTGATCCGGCTCCTCGGTTTTCATTGGGCCCTCTTGCCGGCCCTCGCGGCCGAAGCGATCCCCGTGCTGGATCTGGCCCCGACCTGGACCGCGGCGGTCCTGCTGATTACTGGCGGGCCCACACGCCGCTGGTGGATCATTGGCGCCTGGATGATCGCGACGGCCGCAGGGATCTTGATCCTGCTCTGGATCACGCATGAGCGTTGACGCCCGGGGCTGCCTCGGCACCGTGTACCGCCTGGTCTCTGATTTCCTCATCGCGCGCGGGCTGCTCGAGGAGATCAAAACGAAACTGACCGCTCCCTCGCGCAAGATGCTGGAGAAGCCCCCTTCGCGTTCGCCTGGCAGGATTCGGCGCCGCTGGAGGAGATCGAGTGTGAAGGGCTCCGTGGGCGACGCCGGGATCCTGCGGCTCGACGGCGCGGGAGCGGAGATCCGCCTGCCCGTCCGCTGGGAGTGAGCCCGGCCGAGTCACCGCGCTCAACCGTAGCCACTGAGCCGCCTGTGGCGGCCGTGGCTACTTTCGACGCATGAAAATCCGCCGACTCGTGAAGGCAGCCGCCGTGGTGTCGATCGCGCGATATGCCTTGAACCGCCGCCGCCGGCACGCCCTGAGCCGCCAGCGCCGCCGCTGGGGGTTTGCTGCGGCCGCGCTGCTCGGGGCGGGCGCCACCGTGTTTTTCCTCTCGCAGCTGGATCAGACGCCGGCGTGGATGCGCAAGAAGCAGCGCAAGGAAGCCCGGCGGGAATCGGCACGCCTCCAGCGCGACCAGGGGCCCGGGCGCCCACCTGCCGTGCACGTCGAGCGGAACGCTTCGACCGGGCTCAAGGTCCCCCTCGACGACCAGGTGGAGTAGCGGGCGACCCGATTGACCTCCGGCGCACGTCTCGGGTACTGAACCGCCCGCCCCATCGCTGGGGCGCTCGCGGAGCGGGTTCGCGCGCACAGGCACGTCGAGTGCCTTCGAGGGGGGACCGACATGGCGGACGCCGGCGCGCCGGTTGTGGAGCACAAGCCCTACGTTCCAGACGAGGCGCGGGTCCTGGAGTTCACTCCCAAGGCCATCGCGGTCGGCGCGCTCTTCGGCCTCATCTTCGGCGCCTCGACGGTCTACCTGGCGCTGAAAGCGGGATTGACCGTCTCCGCCTCGATCCCCATCGCGGTGCTGTCGATCTCGCTGCTGAAAAAGCTCGGCGGATCGACCATCCTCGAGAACAACATCGTCCAGACCATCGGCTCGGCGGGCGAGAGCATCGCCGCCGGCGTCGTGTTCACCCTCCCCGGCTTCCTCTTCCTCGCCGTGGATCCTTCGACGCGGCAGAGCGTCGGAGCGACCTACTTCAGCTACTGGACCATCTTCACGCTCGCGCTGCTGGGAGGAATGCTGGGGGTCCTGATGATGGTGCCGCTCCGGCGCGCGCTGATCGTCAAGGAGCACGGCAACCTGCCGTATCCGGAAGGAACCGCCTGCGCCCAGGTGCTGATCGCCGGCGAGCGGGGTGGCGAGATGGCGCGCACCGCGTACCTGGGCCTGGGGTTCGCGATCGTCTATGCGGTGCTGCAGCAGATCTTGAAGGTGATCGCGGAAGTGCCGGGCTACGTGACCAGGGCGAGCAGCCGCATCTTTCCGGCCGCCACCGTGAACGCGTCGATCACCCCCGAGTACCTGGGGGTGGGGTACATCATCGGCCCGCGGATCGCCGGCGTGCTGGTCTCGGGAGGCGTGCTGGCCTGGCTGGGGATCATTCCCCTGATCGCATCGCTGGTCCCGACTGTGACCATCGCCACGCAGCTGGTGAAGCTGGGCTACCTGAGCGATCTGGCGAAGCCCGGAAATTACGGATGGAACCCCGCGACACACACGTTCGCGGAGCTGAACCGCGCCATCTACTACGCATACGTGCGGCAGATCGGCGCCGGCGCGGTGGCCGCGGGCGGATTCATCACCTTGCTCAAGACGCTGCCGACGATCGTGTCGAGCTTCAAGGGCAGCCTCGCCTCGCTCCGCGGAGGAGCGGGGGCGGCGAGCGCGAAGCGCACCGAGCAGGACCTCCCGCTCGGCGTGACGGCGCTCGGCAGCCTCGCGCTGGTGGGAATCATGGCCGTGCTGCCCTTCCTTCCCGGCAATTTCGCCGGGCGCCTCCTGCTCGGCGTCCTGATCGTCGTCTTCGGATTCTTCTTCGTCACCGTCGCGTCGCGGATCGTCGGCCTGATCGGGACCAGCTCGAACCCGGTCTCCGGCATGACCATCGCCACGCTGATGGCGACCTGCCTGCTTTTCCTCGCGCTCGGGTGGTCGGACGACATCTACCAGCCGATGGCCCTCTGCGTGGGCGGCATGGTGTGCGTCGCCGCCGCCAACGCCGGCGCCACCTCGCAGGACCTCAAGACCGGATACCTGGTCGGCGCCACTCCGAAATACCAGCAGATCGGCCTGCTCATCGGCGTCGCCGTGGCCGCGGCCGTGATCGGATTCACCATCCAGGTCCTCGACAAACCGACCATCGATGCGGCAACCGGCCTCGTCCGCCACCAGATCGGCACGGAGGCGTTCCCGGCCCCACAGGGCACCTTGATGGCAACGCTGATCCGCGGCCTGCTCTCGCAGAACCTGGATTGGCAGTTCGTGCTGGTCGGCGTGTTCCTGGCCATCACCATCGAGCTCTGCGGCGTCTCGCCGCTGAGCTTCGCGGTGGGCGCCTACCTGCCGCTCTCCACCACGCTACCCATCTTCGTCGGCGGCGCCATCAAGGGCATCGTCGACAGGCGCTCCGGTGTGAAGTCCGCAGGCGGCCACGGCGACGACGTCGGCGCGGGCAGCCTCTTCGCCACCGGACTGGTCGCGGGCGGGACGCTGACCGGCACCGTGGTCGCCTTCCTGCACTGGGGCGACAAGGTGGGCGCGTTCGTCGACGGGCTCGAAGTCGGCGGTAGCCTCACCCGCCTGCTTGGGGCGGGCGGATACCAAATCCTGGGCGTGCTTTGCTTCGCCTTGATGGGATTCGTGCTGTACCGGATCGCGCGCCGTCCACTACAGGTCTAGCGGTCGTCGCCGGCCGCAACAGGATGGCGAGTGTCGTCTGGCGCATGGGTCCTGATTCTGGACCGCACCGCTTGGGAAGGCGGTCACACGTCCACAATTCGAGGGCTTACGCGCGACTGCCGTTTCAGGGCTTCTTCTCCACCCGAAAATCGCCGGTCTTCACGTCGAAATGCAGCCGGAACTGGGCCCCCTCCGCGTTCTTGAAGTCGACCTGGTGCTCGAACACGGTGCGGGCTTCCTGGATGAGGAACTTGAGGTAGTCCCGGTTCCCTTCCTGGAACGACTTCAGCGTGGCCAGCCCTTCGGGATCGCCCGTCAGGTTCATGAGACTGCACTCTAGCAGACCGCGGGGATCCCCGTTATCTTGCGCCGCTTCCCGGAAGGAGCCCGCGAGATGAAGCCGACCCGCCATCCCGATCGTTTCGTCGACCGCCACGTCGGGCCGGACAGCCGGGACATCGAGGAGATGCTCGCGGTCCTGGGGGTGCGGAACCTGGACGAGCTGATCGACCGCACCGTGCCCGCCGCGATCCGGCTGCAAAAGCCGCTCGATCTGCCGCCCGGCCGGTCGGAGTTCGAGCTGCTGCGCGAGGTCGAGGAGATCGCGGCGAAGAACCAGGTGCTCCGCAGCTACATCGGGATGGGCTACTCGGACACAATCACCCCGCCGGTGATCCAGCGGAACATCCTGGAGAACCCGGGCTGGTACACGCAGTACACGCCCTACCAGCCTGAGATCTCGCAGGGCCGCCTGGAAGCGCTGCTCAACTACCAGACCATGGTCGAGGACCTGACCGGGTTGCCGGTCGCGAATGCGTCGCTCCTCGACGAGGGTACGGCCGCGGCGGAAGCGATGACGATGTTCCACAACGTCGCCCCGAACGCGGGAAATGCGTTCTTCATCGCGCAGGATTGCCACCCCCAGACCATCGAGGTGGTGCGCACGCGCGCCTTGCCCTTCGGGATCGAGATCGTCGTCGGCGACCCCGCCATCTTCGATCCCGCGAAGCAGAAGATCTTCGGCGCCCTCTTGCAATATCCCGCGACCGACGGAGCCATCCGCGACCCGCGACCCTTCATCGAGAAAGCGCACTCCAACGACTCGCTGGTGGTGATGGCCACCGACATCCTCGGGCTTACGCTGCTCACGCCTCCGGGCGAGCTCGGCGCCGACTGCGCGGTGGGATCGACGCAGCGGTTCGGCGTCCCGCTCGGCTACGGCGGGCCGCACGCGGCGTACTTCGCGACCAGGAACGAGTACGTGCGCCACATGCCCGGCCGGATCATCGGCGTCTCCGTGGACGCGCAAGGCCATACCGCCTTGCGCATGGCGCTGCAGACCCGCGAGCAGCACATCCGCCGGGAGAAGGCGACCAGCAACATCTGCACGGCGCAGGCGCTGCTGGCGATCATCGCCTCGATGTACGCCGTCTACCACGGGCCCAGGGGCCTCAAGGCCATTGCCCAGCACGTCCACGGGCTCGCGGTGCACCTCGCGCGCGGGCTGGTCCGGCTTGGGTACAAGCTCCGGCACGATCAGTTCTTCGACACGGTCGCGGTGCAGGTCGAACCGGCAAAGACCGACGCCGTCCTCGCCGCCGCCCTGGCCGGGAAGCTGAACCTCCGCCGCATCGATGCGGGCACCATCGGCGTCTCGCTGGACGAGACCACCACGGCGGAGGACGTGCGCGACGTCCTTGCCGCGTTCGCGGGCACGCGCACGGTGCCGGACGTGGAGGGTGAGGAGAGCCGGATCCCGGGAGCGCTGGCGCGGCAGAGCGGATATCTCGCCCATCCCGTCTTCAACACGCACCACAGCGAGACCGAGATGCTGCGCTACATGCGGCTGCTCGAGTCCCGCGATCTCTCCCTGACGCGCAGCATGATCCCGCTCGGCTCCTGCACCATGAAGCTGAACGCCACCGCGGAAATGCTGCCCGTCACCTGGCCCGCCTTCTCCCGGCTGCACCCCTTCGCTCCCCGGTCCCAGGCGGCGGGGTACGCCCAGATCTTCCAGGAGCTGGAGGCGATGCTGGCGGAGATCACCGGCTTTCCGGGCGTCTCGCTGCAGCCGAACTCCGGCGCGCAAGGCGAGTACGCGGGGCTGCAAGTGATCAAGGCGTACCACCAGTCGCGCGGCGAGTCGCACCGCAACGTCTGCCTGATCCCGCAGTCGGCGCACGGAACCAATCCCGCCTCCGCCGCGATGGTGAACTACCGCATCGTGGTGGTGAAGACGGACGAGAACGGCAACGTCGACGTCAAGGACCTCGAGGCGAAAGCGGCGCAATCCGGAAAGAACCTGGCCGCCCTGATGATCACGTACCCGTCGACGCACGGCGTGTTCGAGGAGGACGTACGCAGGATCTGCGAGATCGTGCATCGCCACGGCGGGCAGGTCTACATGGACGGCGCCAACATGAACGCGCAGGTCGGCCTCTGCCGCCCCGGCGACTTCGGCCCCGACGTCTGCCACCTCAACCTGCACAAGACCTTCTGCATCCCGCACGGCGGCGGC